>Ga0209584_10000257_pt1 | contig 15743 bp, 15 predicted proteins | sample NGEPerD_FD_184507 | JGI IMG/M metagenome (GOLD analysis project Ga0209584, IMG submission 184507) | Arctic peat soil microbial communities from the Barrow Environmental Observatory site, Barrow, Alaska, USA - NGEE PermafrostAB12-D... | ecosystem: Environmental > Terrestrial > Soil > Wetlands >...
CATGGCAAATCTCCTCTACGCTTCGCCCGCCCGCCGGGCGAAGCACCAGATCATCGGTGATGATCGGAAAGTGGCCGGAATATAGGGTCTGAGTCGGGTCCATGCAACCATCCCGGCTTGACAGAGCAGGGCGGCGCACCCCATGTCGGGGCTTGAAACTCGCGAAAAAACGGCGCGGTTTCGAGGACAATATGGCTAACGCCTCCGAAAAGCCCGCACTCAAAGTGCTGCTCTGCTCGCCGCGCGGATTCTGCGCGGGGGTGGTGCGCGCCATCGAATCGGTGGAGCGCGCGCTCGAGCTTTACGGGCCGCCTGTCTATGTCCGTCACGAGATCGTGCACAACCGTTACGTGGTCGAGAGCCTGCGCGCCAAGGGCGCTATTTTCGTCGAGGAACTCGATGAGATTCCCGATACCCGCGCCCCGGTGATCTTCTCGGCCCACGGCGTGCCGCGCAGCGTTCCCGCGGAGGCGGCGCGGCGCCATCTGTTCGTGCTCGATGCCACCTGCCCGTTGGTGACTAAGGTGCATCGCGAGGCGGAGATCCATCACCGCCGCGGCCGTGAAATCGTGCTGATCGGGCATGCCGGCCATCCGGAGATGATCGGCACCTTGGGCCAGTTGCCGTCGGGCGCGGCGACGGTGATCGAGAGCGTGTCCGACGCCGCGAATCTTATCCCGCGCGATGCCAACAACCTCGCTTACGTGACGCAGACTACCTTGTCGGTGCAGGACACCGCGGAGATCGTCGACGTGCTCAAGGCGCGCTTTCCGACCATGGCCGGGCCGCACAAGGACGACATCTGCTACGCCACCACCAACCGGCAGGAAGCGGTCAAATGCGTGGCGCCCATGGTCGATGCCATGATCGTAGTGGGCGCGCCGAACTCGTCCAATTCGCAGCGGCTCAAGGAAGTGGCCAAGCGCGCCGGCTGTCCGTGCGCGGCGCTGGTGCAGCGCGCCGCCGATATCGACTGGAACGATTTCGGCGCCATCGGACGGCTCGGTATCACCGCCGGCGCCTCGGCGCCGGAAGTGCTGGTCGAGGAAATTCTTGACGCCTTTGCGCAAAAATATGACCTGAGCGTCGAGACCATCGCCGCCGCCGAGGAGGACATGTTCTTCCCGCTGCCCCGCTCGCTGCGGGAGCGCCAGGCGGCGGAGTGAGCCTTCCATGGCCGTCTACACTGACGTCACCGCCGACGATCTCACCGACTTTCTCAGCCGTTATCAGGTCGGCGAGCTGCGCTCATACAAGGGCATCGCCGAAGGCGTGGAGAATTCCAATTTCCTGCTGTACACCAGCGCCGGCAATTTCATTCTCACGCTGTACGAAAAGCGCGTGGCCGCGGGCGATCTGCCGTTCTTCCTGGGCCTGATGGAACATCTCGCGGCGCGCGGCATCACCTGTCCGCAGCCTGTGAAGAACCGCCAAGGCGGCGTGCTCGGCAAACTCGCCGGCCGGCCGGCGGCGATCGTCACCTTTCTCGATGGCTTATGGATCCGCCGGCCGAACCCCGGTCATTGCGCGGCGGTGGGCGAGGCGCTGGCGCGCCTGCATATTGCCGGCAAGGATTTTCCGGACAAGCGGGCGAACGCGCTGTCGGTCGAGAGCTGGCGCGCGCTCTACGCGCAAGCCAAGGAGCGCGGCGACAGCGTGCGGCCCGGCCTGTGCGCGGAGATCGCCAAGGAGCTCGACGCGCTCGACAAGTCCTGGCCGCGCGATTTGCCGCAGGGCGTAATCCACGCCGATCTGTTCCCCGACAACGTGTTCTTCCTCGGCGACAAACTGTCCGGGCTGATCGATTTCTATTTCGCCTGCACCGACACGCTCGCCTATGACGTCGCGGTCTGTCTCAACGCCTGGTGCTTCGAGCCAGACCATTCCTACAACGTCACCAAGGGACGCGCACTGCTGCGATCTTACGCGACTGTGCGCGCGTTGTCGGCGGCGGAACGCGCGGCGCTGCCCATGCTGGCGCGCGGCGCGGCCATGCGCTTCCTGCTGACAAGGCTGGTGGATTGGTTGGCGGTGCCGGAGGGCGCGCTGGTCAAGCCGAAGGACCCGCTGGAATATTATCGCAAGCTGCGCTTTCACCAGTCAGTGAAAAGCGTAAGTGATTTTGGAATCGACCCTTGAGCGACCGCGTCACCATCCATACCGACGGCGCCTGCTCGGGCAATCCGGGCCCGGGCGGCTGGGGCGCGATTCTCACTTTCGGCGACCACGAGAAAGAATTGAACGGCGGCGAGCCGCACACCACCAACAACCGCATGGAATTGATGGCGGCGATCTCGGCGCTGGAAACCCTGAAACGTCCTTGCTCGGTCGATCTCTATACCGACAGCGAATATATGCGCGGCGGCATCACCGGCTGGATCAACGGCTGGAAGAAAAACGGCTGGCGCACCGCCGACAAGAAGCCGGTCAAGAATGTCGATCTCTGGAAACGGCTCGACGCCGCGCTCGGCCATCACGACGTGCGCTGGCACTGGGTGAAGGGTCACGCCGGCCACGCCATGAACGAGCGCGCCGACGAGCTCGCTCGCGATGGCCTGGTCGCCGCCCGCGCGGGCGCGGTCGGCGCGATGAAGTCGAAGTGAAAACTAAAGCTGCTTGAGCAGCGCCTCGCCGCCGGAGATGTCGCACTTGCCGGGCGCGTCTTCGATATTGAGCTTTTTCACCACGCCGTCGTCCACCAGCATCGAGTAGCGCTTCGAACGGGTGCCCAGCCCGTTTCCGGAGCCGTCGAAGGCCATGTCGATGGCTTTGGCGAATTCGCCGTTGCCGTCGGCGAGGAAATCGATCTTGCCGGTGGCGCCGGTCGCCTTTTTCCAGGCTTCCATCACGAACGCGTCGTTGACGCCGGTCACCGCGATGGTGTCGACGCCCTTCGCCTTGAAAGCAGCGGCGTTGTTGAGGAAGCTCGGGATGTGCAGGTTATTGCAGGTGGGCGTGAAGGCGCCAGGCACCGCGAATAGCGCGACCTTCTTGCCCTTGAAGATATCGTCCGTGATCTTCGGCTTGTTGGGCCCATCCGCGGTCATCACGCGGAACGTTGCGTTGGGTAGACGGTCGCCGACCTTGATAGCCATGGGTTTCCTCTTGCGTGGTGTTTTGTTGAATATCGGGGGATAAATTAGCGCGCTTGCGCCCGCTTAGTCGAGATGAGTCTTGACCTCGGTCGCGCTGCCACCTCGAACAATCGTGAATGTGAGCTCGAACGGACCCTTGGGATCGACGCCGGGCGGCAGCCCATCGAGATCGAAACTGAAATGCTGGTGGCCGGGCGGCGCGCCCTGCGCGGGCTTGGGAATAGGCAAGGCCCATTCCGCCGTCGGTCCCTCGACGAACAGTTCGACCGGCTGGCCGGTGGGGGCGGCGAGATCGACGAACACCAGCGGCTTGCGCTTGTCATCGTTGGCGCGGCGGGCGGTCAATCCGGCCTCGGCGGCGGAGACCGGTTGCGGCACGCGCGCTTCGGCCGCCGCCAGCGCGGCATTGTCCGCTCCACCCGCGCCGGCAAGCGTCAATTCCACTTGCGCCTCGACCGGCACGCACAGCTTGTCGCACACCGCGTACTCGATCTTGCCACGCAGCGTGACCGGCTTGTCCTTTTGCCGCGGGAAGACGCGCAGCGGCAAGATGAGGTTGCCCTTGTAGCCGATGGTGGTGCCGACATCGTCGGTGAAGGCATGCGGCGCCGGAAACAGCACCTGCACGGTGGCGACATTGTCCGAGCCGGAAAAACTGAAACGCGGCGGCACGCCGGAGTCGCCGGGATAGCGCCAATAGGTATGCCAAGCCGGCTGCAGCTTGATCTCGATACCGGCGCGCAGGCTCTCGGCGCCGCTTTGGTTGGCACCGGCGATCAGACGAATGGCCGAGTAGCTATCCTCGACCCAGGGCGAGGCGTCGGCGGCGCGTGCCGGGGTGCCCAGCATCAGGACGATGCCGCAGGCGGCCAAGGTCACGCCGATTCGTTTGCTAGAATTCTCCATGGCGTCGATCTAGTCGGTTAAAACGCATATCGCCACTGAATTCATTGTGAGCATGGGATGAACAAGATGCGGGCAAACCTGCAATTTTGCCGGCGATTTCGCCACAATTGACCCGTTCAATATGACGGTGGGTGATTGAATTTTCCGCAGCTAGCATCGTTTGCAAAGGCGGACCGATTGGGTAACCTTTTAGCATGAAGCTTCCACGCAAATCGGCTGGCAAGACGCCCGCGCGCGGTTACCTCGACGGTCAGATGCTGATCGCGATGCCGGCGATGAACGACGAGCGGTTCACCCGCGCGGTGATCTATGTTTGCGCGCATTCGAGCGAAGGCGCCATGGGCATCATCGTCAACCATCCCGCGGGCAACATCAAATTCCCCGATCTGCTGGTGCAGCTCGAGGTGATCCCGGCGGCCGAGCGCATCCAACTGCCGACCAAGGCCGAAGACGTCAAGGTGCTCAAGGGCGGGCCGGTGGAAACTGGGCGCGGCTTCGTGCTGCACTCAGCCGATTTCTTCATCGAGAACTCGACGCTGCCGATCGACGAAGGCATCTGCCTCACCGCCACGCTCGACATTCTCAAGGCGATCGCGCGCGGCAACGGGCCGGCAAGCGCTATCCTCGCGCTCGGCTATGCCGGCTGGGCGCCCGGGCAATTGGAAAATGAAATCCAGGCGAACGGCTGGCTGCATTGCGCCGCCGATCCGGAATTGATCTTCGGCACCGACACCGACGGCAAATACGACAAGGCGCTGCGCAAGATCGGCATCGATCTGAGCCAGCTGTCGAGCGAATCCGGGCACGCCTAGCGCGTGATCCCGAAAAGCATGTCCTCGACTTGATCGGGGATGGGAACCGGTTTCCCGCCGGAACCTGTGCTCGGACCGGCCAAAGGCCGGACCCGAGTGCGAAGCCCGCTTCGGCGGGCGAAGCAAGGTCGGATAAGATCACGCGCAAAATAAGACTTTAGCGGGCGACTTCCAGCTTTTCGCTGCTGAGCAGCCCGCCCGCCGCCTGCGCGCTCATCGGCTCGCCGAAGGCGAAGCCCTGCGCGTATTCGCAGCCCATCTGGTAGAGCTCGACCGCGTCGGAATCGGTCTCCGCGCCTTCCGCCACCACTTCCATGCCGAGATCGTGCGCAAGCGCGATGATCGAGCGCAGGATCACCGGCCGCGTGCCGCGCGCGGTGGTGCGCACGAACGACTGATCGATCTTGATGGTGTCGAACGGGAAGCGCTGCAGATAGGCGAGCGAGGAATGCCCGGTGCCAAAATCGTCGAGCGACAGCCCGACGCCGAGTTCCTTGATGCGCGTAAGCATCTGCGCGGCGTGCTCGGGATTTTCCATCACCAGCGACTCGGTGATTTCCAGCTTGAAGGTGCCGCGCGCCAGCGCCGAGCGCGACAGCACGCTGCGCAGGTCCTGGATCAGGTCGTGGCGCAACAATTGCCGCGACGACACGTTGACGCTGGCGAAGATCGGCTCGCGCGCGCGGCTGGCGGCCTGCCAGATCGCGAGCTGGCGCGCGGTGCGTTCAAGCACGAACAGGCCGAGGTCGGCGATCAGGCCGATTTCCTCGGCGGTGGTGATGAACTCGGCCGGCGACAGGCGGCCAAGTTTGGGATGATCCCAGCGCGCCAGCGCCTCGAAGCCGGCAATGGCCCGATCCTCCAGCCGCACGATCGGCTGGTAAAGAACCTTAATCTCCTCGCGCTCGATGGCGCGGCGCAGTTCCGATTCCATGGTCAGCCGGTCGGTCTTGCGCGAGCGCATGGCCGGCTTGAAGATTTCGATACGGTCGCCGCCGATCCGCTTGGCGTGATACATGGCGAGCTCGGCGTCCTTGAGCACTTCCTCGGTGGTGCGCGACTCGTTTTCGGCGAGCGCCAGCCCGATCGAAGCGGTGATGAAGATTTCGCGGTCGTTGAAGCCGATCGGCGCGCGCAAGGTGCGACGCATGGTCTCCGCGAAGGCCACGATGCGCGCGGGCTCGCGTTCCGACAGCAGGATCAAGGCGAACTGGTCGCCGGATAGCCGCGCCAGCGTGTCCTGCGGCTTGAGCAGGCGGGCGAGCCGGCGCGCGATGGTGAGCAGGACGGAATCGCCGATCGCGATGCCGACCGAATCGTTGACCTGCTTGAAACGGTCGAGATCGATCACCAACACCGACGGCCGAAATTGGGCATCGGAGAGGGCGAAGCCGAAGGCCGCCTCCATGCGGTCGATGAACAGTTCGCGGTTGGGCAGGCCGGTGAGATTGTCATGCACCGCGTCGTACAGCAGCCGCTCCTCGGCCTTTTTGAAATCGGTCACGTCGGTGAGCGTGCCGACCAGACGCACCACTTCGCCGTCGGAGCCGACCACGGGGCGCGCTTTCAGAGAAAACGTGAGGTAATGACCGTCGGCCGCGCGTAGCCGGAAGCTCTGGCTCAGGCGTCCGCGCCGCTGCTCCACCGCGCTGTCGAGTGAGGCGCGGAAGCGGTCGCGGTCGAGCGGATGCAGCACCTCGAGCCAGTCCGCCGCCGGTCCTTCCAGCGTGCCGCGCTTGAGGCCGAGCAATTGTTCGGTTTCCGGGCTGGTGTAGACCTTGTCGGCGGAGACGTCCCAGTCCCAGATAAGATCGCCGGCGCCGGTGAGCGCCAGCGCGCGGCGCTCGACGTCGGAAACGATGCCGTGGGTGATGCCGCCGGCGAAGGCGTGCTGCATCACCGTGAATCCGATCAGCATGACGATCAGCACCAGGCCGCCGAGCAGCGCCGGGCCGATGATGTCGTTGGTGACGACGCTGGTGACGGCAAGTCCGGCGGCTCCGGTCCACACCACCAGCAGCAGCCAGGTCGGGATCAGCAGCACCGCGCGGTCGTAACCGTGAGTGGAGAGATAGATCACCAACGCGAGCCCAAAAACGGCAATGCCGGCGAGCGACATGCGCGCGATGCCGGAGGCGACAGCGGGATTGAACACTGCCACCGCGGTCAGGGCCGCCAGCGCGGCCAGCCAGGCGATGGTGATGTGGGCGTAGCGCACGTGCCAGCGCGACAAATTGAGATAGGCGAACAGGAACACCAGCAGAGTCGCCGACAGGATCGCCTCGCCGCAGGCGCGCCAGACGCGCTCGGCACCGGCCGACATGTCGAACACCTTGCCCCAGAATCCGAAGTCGATGCCGATATAGATCAGCACCGCCCAGCCGAGCGCGGCGGCGGCCGGGAACATCACCGAACCCTTGACCACGAATAGGATGGTGAGAAACAGCGCCAGCAGGCCGGCGATACCGATGACGATGCCGTAGTACAAAGTGAAGGAGTTGACCTTGTCTTTGTAGAAATCCGGCTCCCACAGATAGATTTGCGGCAGCTTGTCGGTGCGCAATTCGGCGACGAAGGTGATGACGGTGCCGGGATCGAGCGTGACGCGGAAAATATCGGCGGTGGTGTTCTCCTGCCGCACCGGGCGGTCGCCCGAACTCGGCGTGATGGAGACGATGCGCGAGAACCCGAGGTCGGGCCAGAACAGGCCGGAGCCGACCATGCGGTAATGCGGCACGACGATCAGCCGGTCGATCTGCTCGTCGGAATTGTTGGTGAGCGCGAACACCGCCCAGTTGGTGCTGGCTTCGCGCGCGCGCACCTCGATGCGGCGTACGATGCCGTCGGGGCCGGGCGCGGTGGAGACCTGGGTGCGGTCGCTTTCGGTCTTTTGCAGTTCGGTGGCGGCGGTGAGATCGATGGCGGCGGCATCGAGCCGCACGTTCACCGCTTCGACGGCGCGCGCGGCGGGCGCAGCCCACAGCGAGGCGGCGAGCGCGAGCACGGTGACAAGCGCGCAGCGGAGCGAGATCAATCGAGAACCCCCGGCCGCGGCAATGCCAATCATGCGGCTGATCCGGCCTCGCCGGCGGTGAAAATCTGCAAACAAATTCACTCTGCCCGTTTTTGCTTCGACATTGCGCCGATTTCGCGGCCCTGGCGCTGCTGGCGCGCCTGCCAGGAGTAGCGGCTCCGCTCCCGGCGGGCAAGAGATCGACCGCGCTTTCAAAGGGTTAGCACGATCTTGCCGATATGGCTGCTCGTTTCCATCAGCGCATGGGCGGCGGCCGCCTCTTTGAGCGGGAAGGTCTTGTAGATCACCGGTTTGACCTTGCCCGTGACGATCATCGGCAGCGCGTTGTCTTCGACCGCGGCACGAATCGCGCCTTTGTCGGCGACCGAGCGCGAACGTAGGGTCGAGCCGGTGTGATGCAGCCGCTTGAGCATCATGCGCATGAAATTGACTTCCGCTTTCGGTCCGCCCTGGAATGCGATCTGCACGATACGGCCCTCCACCGCGGCCGCTTCGTAATTGCGCGCGATGTAATTTCCGCCGACCATGTCCAGTATAACGTCGGCGCCCTTGTCGCCGGTGGCCGCCTTGGTGGCTGCGACGAAGTCATCGGTTTTATAGTTAATGGCCACGTCGGCCCCGAGCTTGCGGCAGGCGGCGCATTTTTCCTCCGAGCCCGCGGTGGTGATGACGCGCGCGCCGAGCGCCTTGGCGAGTTGAATCGCCGTGGTGCCGATGCCGGACGAGCCGCCATGCACCAGGAAGGTCTCGCCGCTTTTGAGGCCGCCGCGTTCCACCATGTTGTGCCAGACGGTGAAAAAGGTTTCCGGAATCGCGGCGCCCTCGACCATCGACAAACCGCCGATCGGCAATGCGTGGCTGCCGTGCGCGAGGCAATATTCGGCGTAGCCGCCGCCGACCACCAGCGCCATCACGCGATCGCCGGTTTTCCAGCGCTTGACGTTCGGCCCGAGCGCCACGACCTCGCCGGCAATTTCGAGGCCCGGAATATCCGGCGCGCCCGGCGGCGGCGGATAGAGGCCCTGGCGCTGCATCACGTCGGGCCGGTTGACGCCGGCGGCCGCCACCTTCACCAGGATCTCGCCGTCGCTCGGGGTGGGAACCATGCGTTGCTCGGGCACCAGCATCTCCGGCCCGCCTGGGGTTTTGATGCCGATGACGGTCATGCGGGTAGCAAGTTCAGCCATTTTTTCCTCGGTTCTTTAAGGGCAGGGCGCCTGTTTAGGCGGGCCTTGCCGATGTGACAACCCAGGCTTTTTTTGCGTTTGCGCATGATCTTTTCCGAAAACCGGTTCCCACTTTTCGGGATCATGCGCTAGGTTCCGAGCCTGGAGCGAACCATGGCGGCGATCGACGACGACGACAAGCCGAAGAAAAAAATCACCCACGAGATCGGGCAGGACTTGAGCCTGCTCTCTGTGGAGGAACTGGCCGCGCGCGTGCAGCTGATGCACGACGAGATTTCGCGGCTGGAGGCGGACATGGCGGGCAAGCGAGCTTCGCGCTCGGCCGCCGATCAGTTTTTCAAGCGGTAGGTTTGCACCGTTCCCGTGTTCGGAGCCGGCACAAAAAATCCGGCATTGGACGGATGTTTTTAACGTGTCGTTAAGCCTTCTGGATCATTACTCTGATCGTCCATCTTCATGGACATTGAGTGGCTCCTGTCCACTCTGTTTGACGCCTCCCTGTTATCAACTTCGAGCCGCCGGCGACGGCGGCTCTTTTTTTGTCCCATTCCGGGACAGTTGCGGCCGCATGGTGGCCGCGCGCTTAAGCTTGCCCGGCAACTATGTCGCAAAGTTTGCGCATCGCGGTCTGGACATTCCGGCCCGGCGGGAGCGATGCTGATCCTTACACGGGGCGCGTAACAGTCCCGGTGCAGGGTGAGGCGTAGCGTTATGGCTGAAAAGTCAGTGAACGATTTGCAGCCGGTGTCGTTTGGCGCGCGGCTCGCCAATTCGCAAGTCTTTGCCGATCTGTTCCGTGACGGCATGGCGCTGGTGGAGGAGACCGCGACCTATCTCGATGGTCCCGGCCGGCAGGAATCCAAGAAACTCGAGCGCGCCGCCGCGCTCGCCTACGCCACCGAAAGCATGCGGCTGACCACGCGGCTCATGCAGCTTGCCTCCTGGCTGCTGCTGCATCGCGCGGTGAAGGAAGGCGAGATGTCGCTCGCCCAGGCCAACAAGGAAAAGGCCAAGGTCAAGCTCTCCGCCACCGACTTCCACGAACCGCATAATCTGGAATTGCTGCCCGCCGCCCTGCGCGAACTGATCGAGCGTTCGCAAAAGCTGCAAGGCAAGGTGCGCCGGCTCGACGCCACCATCCACAATCACGACGCTCCCGACCGGGCCGCGATGGTAAATCCGGTCGAGCGCCAGCTTGGCCTGCTGAAGGCAGCCTTCGGCGCGGAAAGCGTCTGACCGCAGCCATCAATGAATAAACAAAAACCCCCGCATGATGCGGGGGTTTTCGTTGCGGGCCTAAGCCGCGCACTATTTCTTGTCGGCTTTTTTCTCGTCGGCCTTCTTGTCGTCGGCCTTCAGGAAGCCCGAGAACTTCTTCTGGAAGCGCGACAGCCGGCCGCCGCGGTCGACCAGATGCTGCTGGCCGCCGGTCCAGGCCGGGTGCGACTTCGGGTCGATGTCGAGATGCATGACATCGCCCTCCTTGCCCCAGGTGGAGCGGGTGGTGAATTCGCTGCCGTCGGTCATCACGATCTTGATGGTGTGGTAGCCGGGATGGATATCTTGCTTCATCGCTTTGGTTCCGTGGGCGCGTCGCGCGCCGAAAGGGGCTGAATTTGGCGGGTCTATACAGCAGCCGGACGCAGGCGGCAAGCCGCCGCAATTGACCCGGATCAAGGCCGCGGGGCATGGTGCGCGCTCTTTGAAGCCGGGCCGTCGACTTAACGCGTGGCGGCCTTTCGCCATAGTGGCTTGAGCTGGCGGGCTTGCAGCCTCGTTCATGTGTTGGGAATCGAGACGATGAATCGACTGGAATTCCGCGCCGCCGGCTCGCTCGCGGCCGTCTTCTCGGTCAGGCTGCTCGGCCTGTTCATGATCTATCCGGTGTTCGCCGCCTATGCCGAGCACCTTACGGGTTCGACTCCCTATCTGGTCGGCGAGGCGCTGGGTATTTACGGACTGAGTCAGGGGCTCTTGCAGATTCCCTTCGGTCTGCTGTCCGACCGGTTCGGACGCAAGCGCATGATCGTCATCGGGCTGATCATTTTCGCGATCGGCAGCGCGGTGGCGGCGCTCTCCACCTCGATCGGCGGCGTCATCTTCGGCCGCGTGCTACAGGGCGCCGGCGCCGTCGGCTCGGTGATCCTGGCGCTGGTGGCCGATCTGACAAGCGAGGAGAACCGCACCAAGGCGATGGCCATGGTCGGCATCACCATCGGCACCTCTTTCATGGTCGCGCTGGTGGCCGGCCCGATCCTCGCGAATTTCATCGGCGTGCAAGGCATCTTCTGGCTGATGGTGGGGCTCGCGATGGTCGGCATCGCGATAACCGAATTCGTCGTGCCGAGCCCGCGCCAGATCCGGGTCCATCGCGACGCCGAAACCGTTCCGGGCTTGATCGGTTCGGTGTTGCGCAACAAAGAGCTGTTGCGTTTAGACATCGGCATCTTCGCATTGCACGCGATGCTGACCGCGAGCTTTCTGGTCGTGCCCGGCCTGTTGCGCGGCACGCTCGACGTAGCGGTCCATAAAGATTGGCTGGTCTATCTGCCGGTGCTTCTGGTTTCGATTGCCGTGATGGTGCCGGCCATCATCGTGGCCGAGAAGTATCGTCGCATGAAGGGCGTATTCGTGTGCGCGGTCGCCGCGCTCTTGGTCAGCCAGGTGATGCTCTATTTCGGCGCGGGCAATTTGTATGTCTTGCTGGCCGCGCTCACGCTCTTCTTCTCGGGTTTCAACGTGATGGAAGCGAGCCTGCCCTCGCTCATCACCAAGACGGCGCCGCCCGACGCCAAGGGCACGGCCACCGGCATCTATTCGAGCTTGCAGTTCCTCGGCATCTTCGTCGGCGGCGTGATCGGGGGCTGGGCCAACCAAACCGGCGGCACCGCCGCGGTTTTTGCACTGACGGCCGTGCTGGCGCTGCTCTGGCTGCTCGCGGCGGCCACCATGGCGCAGCCAAGCTATCTGACGACCCGGCTGCTCCCCATTGGCGACGGCCATGCCGGCGATGCCGAGGGCCTCGCCGCTAAGCTGCGTCAGGTACCGGGTGTGGCCGAGGCCGTCGTGATCGCCGAGGAAAAGCTCGCTTATCTCAAGGTCGATTCCAAAACCTTCGACGCCGTCATGGCGGCATCGTTGGCCGGCACGTCCTGAACTATTCGCGCATTAGCCGAACGATCGGCCGCTCCTAATTCGCCATACGCTTGCCCGAATTCAGCCCTGACGCCTCCCTGCGCCGGCCACGACTCGTTGTGAGCATGCAGCCGTTCCGTTCCCGTTTTCCTTCGGAGGGGTTCATGCGATTATCCACGCTTGCTGGGAATTCGATTGCCATCCTGCTGATGGCCGCCGGCGCCGCCAGCGCCGCGCTCAATTCCGCACCGGGGCCGATGTCCGGCCCGGTCAGTCACGACAATCTCGCCGTCTATTTCGTGCACGGCCCATCGAAAGCCGGCCCGGTGCCGCTCACGCTGCAAGAGGCGCTGACGCAAGGCGCGGTGCGGGTCAGCGAAACCGGCAACGTCAATGCGCTGGCCATCGAAAATTTCGGCGAGCAGACGGTCTTCGTGCAAGCCGGCGACGTGGTGAAGGGCGGACGGCAGGATCGCACCTTGACGGTCAGTCTGCTGCTGCCGCCGAAATCCGGCCGCATCCCGATCGCCTCGTTCTGTGTCGAGCACGGACGCTGGTCGGCGCGCGGAACTGAAGACGCGCGAAGCTTTGCGAGCTCGGCGGCCGCGGTGCCGTCGCGCGAGATGAAGCTGGCGATGCAGGCGGCGATGCCACCGAGCCCCGGCAGCGGCGGCTCGGACACCGGCGCGCGCCAGCAAAAGGTCTGGGACAGCGTGCAGCACGCGCAGCAAAAGCTCACCGCCGCCACCGGGGTCGACGTTCGCGCGCCGGCATCGGCGAGCAGCCTGCAGCTCGCGCTGGAAAACGAAAAACTGGCCGCCGCGCGCAAGGCCTATGTAGCCGCGCTCAAGGCGGCCGGCGAGGCGGACGACGACATCGTCGGCTATGTGTTCGCCGTCAACGGCAAGCTCAACAGCGCGGAGGTCTATGAATCGAACGGCCTGTTCCGCAAGATGTGGCCGAAGCTGCTGGACGCCAGCGCCATCGAGGCCATCAGCCATCGCAACGATGCCAAGGATCAGGCGCCGCCGATCCCAGCGGTGACGGCGTTCCTCGGCGCAGCCGATGGCGCAAAGCCGAGCGAAACGCCGCTTAGTTTCGGCGTGCGCCGAGTCACGCGCGAAAACGACAAGGCCGTTCTGTTCGAAACCGCCTTGGCCGACCGCTGGGTGCACCGGAGCTATCTGTCGAAGTGAGGCCCGTGATGGTCAGCTCCTGGCGGCCGCATCACGCGGCCGCCAGGCCATCCGGGTCACCGGCTTGCCCGACACCGGGTTCTTGTCTTCGCCGGCGTAAACAAAGCCGTGCTTCTCGTAGAAGCGGATGGCGCGGGCGTTATCTTTGTTGACCAGCAGCTCGAGGCCTTGCGGCGACAGCCGCTTGGCCTCGTCGAGCAACGTGAGCGCGACGTCTGTGCCCCAATATTCAGTCGCCACCACGATCTGATCGAGATACATCGTCTCCGGATCGACGGTGACAAAGCCGATGAGTGCGCCGTCCGCTTCCGCGACCACGACGCGCGCCACCGGCACCAGCTCCTTGCGCCAGCGCTCGCGCCACCAGGGAACGCGCTCGGTGAAATTGAGATGCGGATAATGCTTCTGCCAGGTCCGCCGCCATAGCTCGATCGCCGCGTCCTCGTCGGCGGCGGCGTAGGGGCGCAGGGTGATCTTGGCGCTCACCGTTCGGTCAGCTTGAACTCGATGCGGCGGTTGCGCCGGTAGGCGTCCTCGCTGGTGCCGATCTCGATCGGCTGGAATTCGCCGAAGCCGGCGGCGACCAGGCGCTGCGGCGAAACGCCCTTGCCGACCAGGTATTGCACCACCGCAATCGCGCGCGCCGCCGACAGGTTCCAGTTCGACTTGAACACGCCGCCGGTGATCGGCCGCACGTCGGTGTGGCCGTCGACGCGCAGCACCCAGGCGATATCGGCCGGGATTTGCTTCTCCAGTTCGACCAGCGCGCCCGCCACCTTGTCAAGTTCGGTGAGCGCCTCCGGCTTGAGATCCGCCTTGCCGGTGTCGAAGAACAGCTCCGATTGCAGCACGAAGCGGTCGCCGACCACGCGCATGTCCGGTCGGTTGCCGAGGATTTGGCGCAGCTTGCCGAAGAAGTCGGAGCGGTACTTGGTCAGCTCCTGCACCTTCTGCGCCAGCGCCAGATTAAGCCGCTGGCCGAGATCGGCAATCTTGTTCTGCGCCTCCTTGTCCTTCTTCTCGGAGGCGTCGAGCGCCACCTCGATGGCGGCCAGCTGGCGGCGCAGCGCCGCGATCTGCTGGTTGAGGATCTCGACCTGCGCCAGCGCATGGGAGGAAATCTTCTTCTCGCCCTCGAGCTGGCCGCTGAGTTCGGAGACCTTGCCTTGCGCCGCGGCGGCGCCCGCGCCGGCGCCCTCGGCCAGGCCCTTGTATTTATCGCGGTCGCTCGCGGCGGAAGCGAGTGAGGCCTGCAACTGCGCGAGCTGGTCCTCCAGATTGGCCTTGCCGGACTTCTCCAGCGACAAGAGCTCGGTGAGCTGGGCGATCTGCGCGGTGAGGCGGGTCAGCGCGGTGTCTTTGCCGGCGACTTCCTGCTGCAAGTAGAATTGCACCACCACGAACACGGTCAGAATGAAAATGATGGACAGGATCAGCGTCGACAGCGCGTCGACGAAGCCGGGCCAGTAGTTCATGCCGCTTTCGCCGCGGCGCGTGCGTGCAAGCGCCATGCGCTAACGATCCACTTTCTCGCGCACCATGACTTCCAGCAGCTTCTTGATCTCGCGCTGCTGCTCGGCCTGGCTGTCGACCCAGTCGCGGATCATCTGCTGCTCGGTGCGCATGTGATGCACTAAGCCCTGGATCGCCTCGGCCAGATTGGCCATGGAGGTGGAGGCGCTCTTGCCGGTGCCGGCCTCGTTGATTGCCTCGCGCAGGCGGTCAATGGCCGAGCGCATTTCGCCGGTGCCGCCGCCAGCGACGATCGGCTCGGTCGCCTGGTCGTAGACCGTGGTGGAGAGCCAGTCTTCCAGCTCGGTGTAGAAGCGGTTCTGCGCCTGGCTCGATTGCAGGTCGAGGAAGCCGAGCACCAGCGAGCCGGCGAGACCGAACAGCGAGGACGAGAACGAGATGCCCATGCCGGAAAGCGGCGCGGCGAGGCCCTCGCGCAGCGAATCGAACATGCTGCCGGCATCGCCGCCGGCTTTCAGCCCCTGGATCACGCCGCCGACCGAACTCACGGTCTCGATCAGGCCCCAGAACGTGCCGAGCAGGCCGAGGAACACCAGAAGTCCGGTCATGTAGCGCAGGATATCGCGCGCCTCGTCGAGGCGAGTGGCGATCGAGTCGAGAATGCTGCGCATCAATTGCGCCGACATCGCCATGCGGCCGACGCGGCTGCCTAGGATCGCCGCCATTGGCGCCAGCAGCACCGGCGGCCGCTCGACCGCGAGGCCGGGATCGGCGAGGCGGAAATTATTGACCCAGGCGATTTCCGGATAGAGGCGGATCACCTGGCGCGCCGACAGCACGATGCCGATGAGCAAGACGCCGATGATCAGCGCGTTCAGCCCGGGATTGGCCATGAACGCCACTTC
>Ga0209584_10000259_pt1 | contig 15688 bp, 13 predicted proteins | sample NGEPerD_FD_184507 | JGI IMG/M metagenome (GOLD analysis project Ga0209584, IMG submission 184507) | Arctic peat soil microbial communities from the Barrow Environmental Observatory site, Barrow, Alaska, USA - NGEE PermafrostAB12-D... | ecosystem: Environmental > Terrestrial > Soil > Wetlands >...
ACGCGCACGTGCCAGACGTTGCTCCGAAAATGGTCCTTCCACTCAGTGACTGGGGCAACGATCTTGATGGGCAATCGGCCCACGGCGTCCGAACTGATGACCACGGCTGGACGGATCTTTCGGATCTCGGCACCTACACTCGGCGACCTTGTGGATCTTCGAGACCAGAAGAGCCGCCGGACCTGCCACCCGAATTTCGAACGAGCGGGAATCCGCAGGATCGAGGGCTCCGAGTACGGTCAGCTGGTTGTCGACAACGGCCGCTTCCAGACCGTGCGCCTTCATTGCAGTCCTCTTGCCGTGGCTCTCTCCCATGCGTGCGGCCCTTCTGCCTGGCCCGCCCAGTGCCCTAGGAACAAGCAGATCAACAGTTACGATCGCCTGGGCCCCCACCAGCACAAGCGCCTGACGTTGCCCGCCCAGCGCGTCAAGTGCATCCAGCAACGTCCGGCGGGCCGCTACGTATTCAGGGTCGTGCACGCCACACCTCACTATTGGCCTGCATCCATTAGAGCAGTGTCTCCCCTTCGGTCGGGTTTCTCCCTGGACCGGTGAGGAGGTCCGCCACCGCCTGGCTCAGAGCCACGTAGCACAGCCCGCCCACCTCTCGGCCCCGCTCGAACACAAGGCTATCCGCAGGCTCGATGAGGAGCACATTCGCCCCAGCGTCGGTAGGTGTGAGCCCGAGTTGGTCGGCCAGGCGGACGGCGTCGTCGACAAAACAGATGCCCATCCGGACCGGCGCAACCGGGGCAACCGTTCGGGCGGCGAGGGACCCGGTGAGCGCGTAACACGGCGCCGTGCCTGCCTCCGCGGCAGTCCGCAGCTTCTCGGTGCACGAATCCACACCGCGAGGGTCGAGGAACCAGAATGGCCGATTGGACTCCAGGAGTGAGTAGTCCTCCGTCCATCTGCGGAGGAGAGCGGCCCACTCCACCTCCTCCACCGGCCCGCGGGGCGCTCCGGGCGCCAGGGGTTCTTCCCTGCTCCTCGGCGCTCGAAGTAGACTGCGGGATCGTCGATCTTGATCAGCAGGTTCCCGGTCAGATCGATGTAGCCCGCGCCACCTTCCCTGATCTTCTCTCTCTCTAATCGGCCTTGACGCGGTGGTGCGAACAACCGTATGGTAGAGGCTGGAGATGGCCAGGGGAGGTCTTGTGCCTCATGTCGCCGAGAGCACAACCCAGAACAAGAAAGGCAATAGCATGACGTATCTTCTGCGTTTGACGCAGTTGCGTACCCCAAGCAGTGTTGGGCTGCCCTTCCGTCTTCTGCTCCTGTTGTTGACGCTCGTCGCCTTCGGGTCGATGGCCAACTCCGCTAACGCCGCCATTCCCGGGACGATCCAGCCGCTGGAAGCCCTGCAGCTTGACCAAGTTCCTCTCGTATCGACCGCTGTTGTCACTGAACCTGTCGATTCGGCTGGATTCGCCACGGCAGTGAGAAGAGCGCTGGAGACATACCAAGCTGTCTACGTGGTAGGGGCATCCCCAGTAGATCTCACGGCTGTAGTACCGGAGTCACTCGTTCGCGGTACGTCCGTGAGCAGCAGGGCCTCGGCCATCTATCGGACATCAGATGGGGTCGTCTGCGGTTTGGCTGTTGTTGTCTCTGATGAGACGCTTCCGGCCAGCGAGTACCTTGACCAGCTGACAAAATCGGTCAACTCGAACTTGGCGCCCAGTGACACTTCCGCCGTCGGGTCGATATTGGGGACCAGACAACTTAGTGTGGCAGGAAGTCATTATTCTTCAGTCATCCCGTGGTACGCTTGGGCGGGTGATATCCACTACTCGTATTGGGGCGGCGTAGACCATGTCGGGTGGCAACGAGTTACGTATCGAGGGCACAACCTTCGTGACGATGGCTCTTCGACCTACGACTATTGGGTAGCGGAATGTCTGCAGGAAACAGACCCAGGTCACAATTCCGACAATAACCTGTGGTATTCAAAAGAAGTCAGGACAAAGTACTGGGAAAGCGGACAAGTGCTCAGCATAGGCAATTGTATGCCGAACACCACAACCTCAGGATCAACGATTAGCTACAACATAGGTTGGCCACCTTCTTTAAGCATGTCATACAACATGCAGGACGTAGACATCTATAATGAAAGCTCGCCTCAGAATGGTTACGCAAGATGGCGGCATACCTTTGAGATAAACGGGGCTACAGCGGGTACGTACTACGTCTCAGACCCTTCATACGAGGCTACGGTCACCCAAAACGCATCCCTTTCCGTTTTCACCTATGTTACGAATGTGTTCCGCCACACGCTCTGGAATATGGACAACACGACAAACTGGCCACCTTGGAGTTGCTCCTTGGCCAAGCCTCCCTATTGATTGTTTGTTGGGAATCTTCCTTGGGTGGTGGGCGCGTCGCCCACCACCCTACGTCCAATCAGACCTGATGATGGAGAGGCTTTGCCGTTGGTGTTATCGTTGTGCTCATCGGAGACGAGATAGTGCGCAAGATAGGCAGAAGATCCGCTGTGTGGTATGGGGTCGTGGTGTATTGCCTGAGTCTCGGGATCATGGCCGGGTGCGGGCAATCTCAATCGGCCTTTCAGGTGGTGGTCGGTGGTAACGATGCCGTCAGGCTGTCTGAGGCATGGACGCGGGTGGCTAAGGCGACGGGTGTCTCTCAGTACGGTGCAGAGCTGGGCCGACTACACGCCCGATTTGTTGATGGCGAAGCCTTGGCCAGTCTTGAGTTCTATGCTGCTACGAGTGACGACATGTTTCTGGAAGCAGGGTGGGTTAACCACTCCTTGGATGCCACAAGACCGGTGAGTGTGAGGCTGAGTGTTAGTGTCGCCAAGGGGCCGGAATCAGGCCTGGGTCAAAGCGTGGCGCTGGGCGGAGCATTTGCTGCCTTTGACGCCGTCGGACCGTATCATTTTGGCACCCTGATGAGGTCGGGTAGGGGAGTGGACACGTACGACGTCACGTACTTGGACACAAGTGCTCGAGGGGTAATCTCGCTAGAAGGTGACGTTGAGTGGTGGAACGGAAAGGAGCTGGTCCCTCTGGATGCCGGAGATTCTCGCAGGGCTGTGACTCCACAGTCCGTGGTTCTGGCTGTATATCCGAGCCGCCCCGCCGGGGTGTCGCAGAGCTCAGGTACTGCCGACTCCGCGACGGCGGTCGCCCAGGGAAGTCAACTGCCCGTCTTTGTTGTGGTTTCCCGGGACTACCTGGCCGATGTGTTCGCGCAATAGGGCTACGGATAGCTGCACATTCCATGAGCCCTTGTCAATAGGTGTGTAAAAGCCCTCAGGCGGCAACCTTCTCCTGACCCCCTGTGGTCACGACGGGTAGCCCGTCTTTTAACATGTCTCCCGCTCTCACCCGGGGCATGAGCTCGGGTGCATTCACCCGGCGGAACCTCTTCTCGGCCACCATGAGCACCCGCCAGATGAGGCAGGTGGCGTTCTCCGTCTTCTTGAAGCGGCGGGCGGCCCCGGTGCGCAGATCGCGGAAGACCGCCCCCCAGCTCTCCTTGGACTCCCGGTAGCCGGGAGAGACCGTGCAGGTAGAGCTCGGGCAGGAACTGGCCCACCGCCTCGGTGCGACGGCGAATCTGTCGACGGCTAGGCTCTTCACCTGCAAGGCGTCGACCGCGGAGGTCTTGGTCACACCGTTGTCGCCATGGGGGTCGACGCGCACGTGCCAGACGTTGCTCCGAAAATGGTCCGTCCACTCAGTGACTGGGGCAACGATCTTGATGGGCAATCGGCCCACGGCGTCCGAACTGATGACCACGGCTGGACGGATCTTTCGGATCTCGGCACCTACGCTCGGCGACCTTGTGGATCTTCGAGACCAGAAGAGCCGCCGGGGTCCATCGGCGAGCCCCCACACCCGCCTGCGGGCGGTGGCCCGGACTTTCATCGGAGCGAGAGCCGGAGTATCCTTCACCTTCACGGTGAGGGCTTGATGAAGGATTGAGGCTAGCCCACTAAAGTCGCCGAGAACACCTGCCATGCCAACAGCGCTTTGGCGGTCAAACTCAGTACAATGTACGCCTTCTCCCCAAAGAGGTAGTCCCGCCAGGGCCCGACTTTCTTGTACTGCAGCACCATATTGACCGCGAAGATGTTGAAGAACACGAAGAGCGACACGATGATGGCGTACACGAACGTCGGAGGGGTCGGACCGTCGAGTCCGGGGGTCCACACATAGACGAGCACCGCCAGCCACGGCACGATCCCGGCGAACGAGCCGAACCAGAACGATAGCCAGCTCGGTCTTCCCGGGCTCTCATACTTCTCCATGAGCAGCCCGAAAAAGATCATCGACGCATTGACCCCGAACACGGCCAGGATGGCGGCGATGTCGCTGATGCCGCAGATCATCACGATGAGCACGATCATGATGGAGGAGCTGATCGAGTATTCGATCCACCTTCCGTAGTTACGGCCCTTCAGCAGGTTGCCCTTATACCACTGGAAGACGCCGGGAGAAGCGATGATCAACAACGCGGCGGCCGAGATGGCCATGAAGGCGAACACGCCCCAGCCCAGCGGCAGGTCGAAGAGCTTCGTGAGTACGGGCTCGGTGCCGGGAGGACCGGCCATGTAGGTGGCCACCACGGGAAGCGAGAAATCGTTGGCCAGTAGGGCGATCACCACCGCTTGCGCAGCTAAGATCAGTCCCACACCGACGTTCCACCAACGCAACCGACCCAGACGAGTTTCGGTTGCGGCATCCAGACTCGGTTCCGCAACAGCCGCGGCTGCGTTCATGAGGATTACCTCCCGCGTATCGGCGACAGTCAAGAACACCCAGATAACAGATTGCTGCCCAGTTCGGCTACCTATTAATCCTACCCTCGAACGTGACCGACAAATCCGTCTCGCGGAAGGCACCCGCAGTATCTCCGACGCAGGGTCGGCCGCGAGATCGCCCGCTACGGACGTTGGGGGTTCACTCGTGCTCGATGACCAACGCCACCGCCGCGACGATCTCCTCTACGACAGCAGCGGAACAAAGACCGAGACGAGACACGAATCTGTCTGCACACCTCGCCGCGCTTGGGCATCAGGTTCCGGCCGAGGTCAGTACTCAACGACGTCGCCGCTGTCAAGATCGCGCCACTGTTCGTCGTGCTCGTAGTGGCCGGCAATCCGGGCAGCTTGCTCTGCCAGAACGCGCCGACGCTCGTCAACGGGGAGTTTCGCCAGCGCTCGGCGTTCCACCACGCTGAGTGGTTCTACCAGTTCGAGCTTCTCACCCGTCAATTGCTCCGCCTCCTCCCGGGTCACCAGCCCCTCCGCCAGTGCGCGCAGCGCGGTTCGCTGCAACCATTCCGGCCGCTCGGCGGCGAGGGGCGCAGGCTCCTGCTTGCGATAGCCCAGCTTGTTCAGTGTGATCCACCACTGCCGGTAGTGCGACTCGGTGATGACGTCCAAGTCGCGCAGTCGCTGGACCCACGCCTGAATGCTCATCCCGTAGCGGCGCTTCAGCAGCGTCAGCTCCCCCAGCGAGACCGAGCTGCGCTTGGCGCCGACCTCTTGGCGCACGGCATCCGCGGGCGCCAGCAAGGCGCCGGCGAAGCGGAACGCGGCCTTCTCCTCCTCCACGTCTTCGGCGACGGCGAGCACTAGGTGCCCAAGCTCATGCGCCAGGTCCAGGCGTTGCCTGTCCCCCGGCAGACCCCTCCTCGTGGCCACGGCGGCGGCTACCACGTTCCCTTCGTCGTCCTCCGCAACGGCGCAGATGCCGTCGAACTTGTCATCCGCGTCGATCTCGACCACGTGCACGCCGCGGTCTTCCACGATGCCCGTCAGGCTCCCGAGGGCGTCAGTACCCAGACTCCATCGATGCCTGACCTCCAACGCGGCCTGCTCCGCGGCTTCGACCGATTCCACGGCGTGGCTCTGCACCGGCAGGTCTGGGAAGTCCACCTGACCGGTCGCCTGCCTCAAGCCGACACACTGCTCCAACGCGAGGCTCACCCTGCTTTCAACGCGCTCTTGGTCCCTTTTCAGGAGTCCGGAGCCCTTCCGATATGCGATGAAGCGGACATCCACCGGAGGCTGCCGCCAGAGATATGCCGCACGGACATCCAGGACGCGCGCAAGCCTGCTCAGAACCGCCGCTGAGGGTTGAGCCTTCCCTTTCTCGTACTTCCACAGCGCTTGGCGCGTGACGATCCCACCGAGCGCAGCAGAGAGTTCTTCAAGCGACAACCCGCGGGCGGCGCGGAGCTGTCGGAGCCGGTCGCCGAGTATCAATGCGGGCTGTTCTTGGAGGTTCATGTGGTTGACAAAGCTACTCTGTATTGACATCTGTGTCAACCGTCTTTCCTCGTTTCGCAGGGTCGAGGTTGAGTCTACGGGCATGACGGAAGCTCGGCCATGGGACCTTGGTTGCACACAAGAAGCAAGGCGGGGTCACTGGGACGCCCGCCGAGGTCCTCCCCCAGGTAGCGTCAGAGAAGCCCGCGCCGAATCGTTCTTGCCGCGAGCAGCTCCCGATTGAACTGGGGCACGTACCAGCTGTAGGGGCTGGTCCGGACGTCTCCGAGCAGGGCGTTCTCGTGCTGTTCCAGCAGCGCGAAGAACGCCTCGACGGAGAGGTTGCTGTGGCCGATGGTGAAGACGGTGGTCATGCTTCAACCCTTACTCGAGGTCCTGGGTGGACTCCAGCCGCGCATTCTCGGCTCGCCCCCACTCTTGAATCGCGGCGGCCAGTAATCGAACGAAAGAGCACCGGAGAGAAGGTAGCAACGCAGATGCACAAACTTACCCCCTGCCGCCGGGGACTTTGACCCAGCAGGCTGCCGCGAGATCGTCAATCTGTAGCTCAGAGTACTCCATCAATCGCAGCAGCACATGACGCTGCAACTCTGCCACCAATTCGTCACGAGAATCGAAGCCGAGAAATGGAACTTCCGTGTGCTCGTCAAGGAACGAAGACGCCTGATCCAGGTTGAAGGGCTCAATCGTGACAGCCAGATTTTCTGGGGTGCCACCAGCGGGACGCCACTCCCTCCATGACCCGAGAGCCTTCAGGTCGACGAGATACGCACGATCGGTTGACGCTCGAGTCCAATACGTGAAGACAGGGATGTCATCAAAGAAGCCGCGGAATCGATTCGTCCGCCATCCTACAACTTAGGTCGGACAGATGGAACAGTCATCCCGTCGGGTCAAGGTGGTTCAGCGCTCTCCAGCGTAGTAGGGTAGACGTGCTGTACTGTAGTAGGATAGACGTGCAGTACCACTCGGCCTATGGGGTTGGGGCCAGCCGTTGACCCGGATAGCACGGCTGCGATAGGAATGGAGAGACTCAGATGTTTCCACTTACCAAGCTCGCCGAGACCTGGGGCCGCGAGATCGCCCGCTACGGGCGTTGGGCAGTGGGCTCGGGGAAGATCACCTTTGAGGGAGAGATTCCATCTGGACCATTCATCGCTGTGACGTGGCACAGTATGAACCTGCTTGCCCTGGCTGTTATTGCCGAACGGAGACCCCATCCGTACCGCGCCTTTGTACCGCCTGGTCTTGCGGGTGCGACCATGCGGGGCTGGCTCATCGCGAGCGGCATGACGCCCGTGCCTCTTCCCTCTGACGGCACAGGCAACCCCATCGCGGGACTTCGGGAGATGGGGAGGACGCTCGCGGCAGACTGGAACATTGCGATTGCACTTGATGGCCCGCACGGCCCCCCACGGGCGCTGCGCCCGGGTGCGCTATGGGTGGCCCGCCTCTCCGGCCGGCCTCTCGTAGTGATGGGCTACGCCGCCCGGCCCGCATTCCGTGCTCCCCGTTGGGATCGCCAGCTGGTTCCTCTGCCCGGGGCGCGGATCGCCGTGGTCTTTGGGGAACCGATCATCATCGAGCGGCGAGCCGAAATCGACGGGGCACTTCGCTCGCACGTGTCGGACGCGGTCAATGTGGCCGAACAACGCGCTTGGGCCATCCTCGATTCTCCTGCGGCCCACTCTTAGTACCACCCGCAAGGCGAGTCCGTTGCTCATAATGCTTGCGGCCGCCCTGGGGGGAGAAGCGTAGGTCTCTACCCCTCTGCCGGCCTATCGAGCACCTCACGCACCTTCCCCAGCAGTCCCTCGGATGTGAAGGGCTTCTCAAGGAAGTCCACGCTCGCGGCTAGGCGACCCTCGCTCACGATGTCATCCTGGATGTACCCGGACATGAATAGAACCCGCGGTTGGACGCCCTGTTTCACAGCGAAACTCTCGGCCAGGGCCTTCCCGCTCATCCCGGGGAGGGCAACATCGGTCAGCAACAAGTGGACGACGCCCCCGTACTCGTCGTAGAGCTTGAGCGCCTCCGCGGGATCGCCTTCCGCAAGGATTGTGTAGCCGGCGGCTTTCAGGATCCGGCCGGTGAGAACCCGCACCGCCGGCTCGTCCTCCACCACCAGGATGGTCTCGTGCCCGCCCTCGACTCGCTGTCGCTGGGCCGGTTTGCTCTCAGGAGTCCAGTCCACCGGTTTGTCGGCCCGGGGCAGATAGATCTTGAAGGTGGTGCCTCGGCCCACCTCACTGTACACCCAGATGTTGCCGCCGTTCTGCTTAACGATGCCGTAGACGGTGGCGAGCCCGAGGCCCGTTCCCTTGCCCCGCTCTTTGGTGGTGAAGAAGGGTTCGAAGACATGGGGGAGGATCTCGGAGTCGATCCCGGTGCCGGTGTCGCTCACGGCCAACATGACGTGGGGTCCTGGGCGCGAGCCAAGATGCGTACTTACGTGCTCCTCTCCGAGTTCTACATCAGCCGTCTCGATGGTCAGCTTCCCTCCACCGGGCATCGCGTCGCTGGCATTGATCGCCAGGTTCGTGGCGATCTGCTCTATCTGGCCCGGATCCACCTCCACCGGCCACAATCCCTCCTTGCACCTCAGGGTGAGCTGCACGTCTTCGCTGGTCAGCTGCCGAAGGAGTTCGGAAGTCGACTCCATGATGCTGCTGAGATCAACCACCCGCGGCTGGATGAACTGTCGGCGCGAGAAAGCGAGGAGCTGCCGGCAGAGTGTCGCCGCCCGATCGGCCGAAACCCGTATCTCGTCAAATAGCCCGCGAAACGCGGGATCCTCCGACTGCCCCTGTCCGAGCTCCGTATACCCGATGATGGCCGTCAGAAGATTGTTGAAGTCGTGGGCGATGCCTCCGGCCAGGCGACCAACCGCCTCCATTTTCTGTGCCCCTATGAACTGCCGCTCAAGAAGACGGATTCCGGTGATGTCCCGCAAGACAACAAGGTGGCCGGTGAACGCCCCCGTTGTGTCTCCCATCGGGGAGATCGTCACATCCGTATCCCTCCAGGCGTCGTCCGACCTACGGATTCTCAGGTTCCCCCGCCAGATGTCTTTACGCTGAATGGCCACCCACATGTCGTGGTAGTAGGCCGTACCGAGAGATTCGTCGTAGAAGGCGGCGGGCTTCCGACCCAGTATTGTCTTGGCCTGCGCACCAATGAGCCGCTCGTACGCCGGATTGACATAGATGATCCGCGCCTGGGCATCCATGACCATGATCGCGTCTGCCACCTGCTCCAGCACATGAGCGAAAACATCCGAGCTAGGATGGGCCGCGAACCCTTCTGGGTTCAGTGCTCCGTTACTTGTCTTTCCTTCTTCGCTGTCTCCACGCAATCTGCCCTCCAGTTCAATGACGCAACCCTCTCGCGAAGCCCCCGGTGAGCTGCGAGCAATAGCGTCGAGTCAGTAGACTCTATCGGCACAAGCACTGCGAAAGTTTAGAGACAGAAACGAGCTGCCGGTAGAGTGCGGCCGCCCGAGCCTCAGTGGCAGCTCGTCCGGGCTGATGCTTTGGGTCTCGCACCGGCGTGGTAGGATGGGCGGCAGTTGTTCTTCCAATGCGGAACCAGGAGGGGGCTTGGATGGGGCGCCTGCAATCATTCCTTGCGCAGGAGAAAGAGTGGCAGGTAGAGGCCAAGCGGAGGGATGAACGGTGCCGCGGCTGCTCTTGATTAACCCCTCCAACCCCCTGGCCACCATGGTTAGAGCCAGCCACAGTCGCTGGAGCCGTCGCTACCGAGTGTGGAAGCCCCTTGGCCTCCTGGTACTCGCCGGCCTCACCCCCCCAGAGTGGGAGACGAGTATCGTTGATGAGAATCTCGGGGTGCCTGACTATCAAGCCCTGCCTCGGCCGGATCTTGTCGGTCTTACCGCCTTCACTTCGCAGGCCGGCCGCGCCTATCAACTAGCCGCACAGTTTCGGGGCTTGGGCGTGCCGGTCATCATTGGAGGCATCCACGCGAGCATGTGCCGGGAGGAAGCGGGCGCGTACGTGGACGCCGTGGTTACGGGGGAAGCCGAAGGGGTATGGGGCGCGGTCTTGGCCGACGTGCGGCGAGGCCACCTCAAGCCTACATACGAGGGAGGCATGGCCGATCTGAGCCAAGCGCCCCCCGCCCGCCATGATCTCCTTCCTCCCCGCTACGCCTTCGGCGCCCTGCAGACCACCCGCGGTTGCCCCTTGAGCTGCAGCTTCTGCAGCGTGACGGCCTTTAACGGGGCCCGTTACCGGCAGCGACCCCTCGCCGACGTAGTGCGCGAGTTTCGCCTGATCCAGGAGAAACGCGTCTTCGTGGTGGATGACAACATTATCGGCACGGCTCCCGCGCATATCACCCGGGCCAAGGAGCTTTTCCGTGCTTTAGCTGAGGCGGACCTGGGGAAGCAATGGGTCGCTCAGACCACCATCAACTTCGCCGACGACGAAGAACTCCTTGAGCTGGCGGCAAAGGCCGGATGTATCGGCGTCTTCATCGGCTTCGAATCGCCGACGCCGGAGGGACTGGCGGAGGTGGGCAAGAAGTTCAACCTCCGCAAGGACAGGGATTTCCCCGCCTCCGTGCGCCGCATACAGAAACACAACATGATGGTGGTGGGGTCCTTTGTGATCGGTCTGGATGTGGATGAGGAAGGTATTGGCCAGAAGGTGGCCCACGCAGCCGGGCGCTACGGTGTGGATAATCTCAATGTCTTGTTTCTTACCCCTTTCCCGGGAACCCGGTTGTGGGACAAAATGGAGGCAGAAGAGCGCATTGCTCTTGGGAGGTTTCCGGAGGACTGGCGGTACTACACGCTTACCTACCCGGTGGCACGCTACCGGCGCCTCTCACTCCAGGGAGCCATTGACGAGATGATCGCCTGCAACCGCACCTTCTACACCATGCCCCGTATCATCCGCAAACTGGCCGGCGACGTGCGTCGCGCGCGCAACCCGTTGTTTTCCCTGGTGAGTAACTTATCCTCCCGCCGGAATTCCCGGCTTCTCGCCAAGGCCTACGCGGGTTTCAGGCGGGAGGAGGGGGTACGGTTTTAGGAACGGCAAGTTCGGGTCGCAATCGCGGCGGTGACCTAGGAGACGCTCCGCATGTGTCCTTCCATCCACCGAGCGACTGCCAGAAGCTCAGCGTCCCGACCCACTTTGCCGACAAGTTGAATGCCCACCGGCAGTCCCCCCGGGCCCTTCAGACCGGGCAGGTTGATGCAGGGCACATGAAGGAGTGTCCAGATTCGGCAGAAGATAGGATCTCCGGTGGTGTCCAGGCCTTCGGGTGCTTCGCCGGTGGCGCTGGGGGCCAGCAAGACGTCCCGGTCCTGAAATACCTCGTCAAGAGCAGTGCGACAGCGGTGGGCAAGTCTTAGAGCCTCGTCATATCGGTCCGGTGTGATCGCTGCGCCTTCTGCCAGCAACGCGGAGAGACTTTCGCTAAGCTGATCCCCGTGCGTGTGCCTCTCGAAGGCCAGTCCTCTGGAGGCTTCGTAGGCCATGATCTCTGCTTGGGCCGTGGCAAGCCCGTCGAAGGTGTCCGGCAGGGAGGTATCAACGACCGTTGCTCCTGCCTGCCGAACGAGTTCGGATGCCTGGGCGAAAGCCTGGGTGGTGGCCTCCTCGGCGAAATCCCATTGTGGCGTTCGACACAGGCCGATGCGCGGTGGTTGGGCGAGGGCTGCGACAGGATGGAGGTGGGGGCGGCCGGCCAGCACGGTGGTCAAAAGTGCTGCGTCCGCCACGCTCCGCGTGAGGGTTCCGACTGTATCCAGGGATTCAGAGATCGACTTCACACCAGCCCGATGGATCAGGCCGAAGGTCGGCTTGTATCCCACCACGCCGCAGTAGGAGGCTGGGCGGATAATCGAACCCGCAGTTTGGGTGCCCAGCGCCAGGGGAACCATGTCGTCTGCCACCGCGGCTGCAGACCCGCTGGAAGAGCCCCCCGGAGTGTGGGCTGGAGCCTTCGGATTGACGGTTTTTCCGGGGTGGAAGATCGCGAACTCAGTGGTTACCGTCTTGCCGAGGATCATGGCGCCCGCGGCCCGGAGCGCCGCTATCGAGGCGGCGTCCCAAACTGGACGGTGACCGCTGTATATTGCGGATCCATACTCCGTGGGCATGTCGCTGGTGTCAAAGATGTCTTTCGCCCCCACCGGCACACCATGGAGGAGTCCGCGGTACGTCTTCCTGTCGAGATTCTGTGCCTGTTCCAGTGCCTGCCGGGAGTCCAGGTGCTCCCAAGCGCCGATCACCTCTTCGCGAGCCTCGATCTTCTCCAGGCAGGAGCGCAAGACGGCTTCCGCGGTGAGTTCGCCGGATTGGATGCGCCGTGCCATCTTCTGCGCTTCAAGTTGGTGGAGTGTCATAGCTTCCCCTGCGTTCTCAGTGGCCGACAATAAGTAATTACCTACGCGGAGCCGCGCCGGGTCTTATTCTACTACCTTCGCTGCGAGAAGCGCACCAAGCAGCACGCCGCGCGATGACGAAAATGACTGACTCCATCACCGTAAAGGAGGCGGCGCTCGACCATGCTGCTGCTGCGGCCGCCTTCCTGCGGGCAAGGCCCGACGTAGACCCAGAGAGGATGGTGATCGTTGAGCATAGTCTCGCTTGACGGCTGGCAGCCGCAGGCTATACAGTCGGTCGATGCGCAAAGGGCAGACACAAGATCAATCGAGATCCGGATCATCCAATTCGGGCGGGGAAAAGAGTCAAGATAGGTCGAAGATGTCCAATCTTTCGATATTGACTCTTGCGGCCCTGGGGGTTGTCTACGGGGATATTGGCACAAGTCCGCTCTATGCTCTCCGGGAATGCTTCAAAGGGAAGTATGGTATCGCCGCATCGAGTGCAAACGTTCTGGGCGTTTTGTCCCTCATGTTCTGGGCGCTCATCATGATCGTGACCATCAAGTATATGATCTTCGTTCTCAGGGCCGACAATCATGGGGAAGGTGGCATCCTTGCATTGACCGCTCTTGTGAGATCGGCCGATCCCGGTAAGATCGGACGCAGGTTCGGCCTGGTGGCGCTTGGTCTCTTTGGTGCCAGCCTGCTCTATGGGGACGGCATGATAACCCCTGCCATATCGGTACTCAGTGCCGTCGAAGGCATTGAAATCATCACCCCGGTGTTGCAGCCGTATGTGATTCCTCTGACCACTGCTATTCTCGCTGGCATATTCCTTATTCAACACCGGGGCACCGCAAAAGTAGGGGGGATGTTTGGTCCCATCGTCCTAATGTGGTTTCTCGTTATTGCGGTTCTCGGGACTATTCAGATCGTGCGTAATGCGAAAGTGCTTTCGGCTGTGTTTCCTTGGCATGGGATCACGTTTCTCATCCACAACAGACTCGCGGGCTTCTTGGTTCTTGGCGCTGTGTTTCTGGTAGTGACTGGGGCGGAAGCTCTGTATGCAGATATGGGGCACTTTGGCAAAAACCCGATTCGCCTGGCATGGATTGGCCTGGTCTTTCCGGCGCTTCTCCTCAACTACTTCGGCCAGGGCGCCGTTCTTCTGGATAGGCCTGAGATGATAAACCATCCGTTCTATGCGCTTGTTCCCGGCTGGGCGATGATTCCCATGGTCCTGCTGGCTACCGTGGCTACGATAATAGCTTCTCAGGCGGTCATCTCGGGGGCGTTTTCTCTTACACATCAGGGGATACAGCTTGGGTACTTTCCTCGCCTGCGCGTCACCCACACCTCGCCCAGACATATAGGCCAGATATACATAGCCCCCATCAACTGGATACTCATGGTGTCCACCATCGCTCTGGTCCTTGGCTTTCAATCCTCCAGCAAGCTGGCCGCCGCCTATGGAGTGGCTGTCACCGCGACCATGTTGATCACCACAGTGCTCTTCTTCATGGTGATGCGCAGAAAATGGGGCTGGAGCCCACGAGTGGCCGTGCTGCTCACCGCGGTTTTCTTCGTGGTGGACATAGCATTTTTCGGCGCTAATATCGGCAAGATACTGCACGGAGCCTGGTTCCCATTGGCCATCGGCGCGATCATCTTTGTCGTCATGGAGACCTGGAACGAAGGCAGAAAAATACTCCGCAATAAGATGACGCGTCTGACGCCCAATCTTACGGAATTCAGGGAAATACTGGAGAGGGATAAGCCTCAGCGAATCAAAGGCATGGCCATCTTCATGGCCCGGAGTCCTGATGTCATACCGGCGGCCCTGATGCATAACCTAAAACACAACGATGTCCTGCACTCTACCGTGGTGCTTCTCAACATCCACACCGAAGAAATACCTCGTGTCCCCAACTTCAGGAAGATAGAGGTGGAGAAACTTGGGGCGGGACTTCATCGCATCATTGCCCACTACGGGTTCATGGAAAAGCCGCAGATTGATGATATTTTTGCCCTGTCCGTTGATAAAGGAATGGATTTGAAAAATGGAGGATACTAGCTTCTCCTCGGCCGCGAGAAACTCGGAATCAGCGATGAACCGGGAATGAGCCGCTGGCGCTCAAAGTTGTTTGTTTTCCTATCCAGGAATTCAATGGATGCCAGCTCCTATTTCGGAATCCCCTCAGCCCAAGTGATTGAGGTCGGGGTTCAACTGGATCTGTAAACCTGGCCGGGACCGCCTCCTTCCCGGCAAGGTGGGCTGAGACCTTCTTTTTGTGACCGGGTTCCCGCCCGCTAGATGTCCTGGCGGTTGAAGAGGTAGGCCGAGAGCGATATCAACCCCATCATCCAGATCACCAGCACCACAGCGGAAAAAAGCTCGCCGTCGACGATCAACTCGCCGGAAGGCATTTCCAACCCCTCGGGTGTTTCGTCCGCGAGCCAAGTGAAGAAGTTCAGCAGGTTGTAGCCGGGCAGGACACGGTAGAGGTGCAGGATCCCGTCTGTCCGAAGCAGCGCGGCCAATAGATAGAGCGGTACGACGAGCAGCGTTTCGCCTATCGCTATGACGATGCTGACCAGGGCGCTGGCCAGGATCGATCGGGTCAGCATGGCCGCGGCAATTCCGAGCCGTTGCTTCATCCCCGTGGAATAGCCCCTGACCCGGCGCCGGGAAGCCTCTCTCATGTCAACCAGGTCGAGGACGGCGTCGAACTGCGCTGCTGGTAGGTCGAGATTCGAGGTGAGCGCGAGCACCTCGAGGTTGCGCCGCCCGGTGAGGAAATCGTAAAAGGACGCTCCCTCGACCAGAGAGCCAACCCGCCTCAGCACAGTGCGCTCCCGCCGGATATGCCGGCCGAAGAGGAAGACGTCCCCCTGGTCGGGCCGGATCAGGTCGAGCAGCATGCGGATGGTGGTCGTCTTACCCGCGCCGTTCGGCCCCAGAAAGCCGTATACCTGTCCCGCGGCCACCTCCAGACTGAGATCTTCCACCGCCTGCACGCGCTTACCGGGCCTCCACCCAAAGCTCTTGGTCAGACTATCTA
>Ga0209584_10000262_pt1 | contig 15674 bp, 15 predicted proteins | sample NGEPerD_FD_184507 | JGI IMG/M metagenome (GOLD analysis project Ga0209584, IMG submission 184507) | Arctic peat soil microbial communities from the Barrow Environmental Observatory site, Barrow, Alaska, USA - NGEE PermafrostAB12-D... | ecosystem: Environmental > Terrestrial > Soil > Wetlands >...
GACGCCCCATCATCGCCCGTCTCCGACGCAAAATATCGTCAGAAGACGGAATCAGTGTTCGCCAAAACCTTCAAATCACTTTTGCAACAAAATCGTCCAGAAGCGGACAAACGCGGGTACGGTTGGATTGTCCGCCATGCCTCCAAAAGCGGCCATTCAAGGCACGAGTCTTAATTAACACGATGTGTCAAAAAAACGAACCTCGTTGGGGACAATCGCAGCGTCAGGGATTTGTCTGATACCGATTCATTCTCCGTTAAAAAGTGAGCATTCCGACTGCAGGAAATTCCCAAATGGCCTCAAAAGGGGTCCAAAGCGCGAATTGTCGGAATGGCCGTTGAAAATGCTCGTGAAACCTCGGCCTTCTAAGCTGGGGGTCGCTGGTTCGAATCCAGCCGGGGTCGCCAAATTTCTTCCATGTTCTGTGGGATTTAGCCCATCCCGCGGCGACCCACCTGGGCACGCGAGAAACCCATATTTAACAAGTTTGGAACGCCAATAGCGGCAACCGACAATCCGTCATTCGCAGTTGGAATGCGCTGAGCCTTCATGCCCGCGTCCCACGCAAAATCGCCGACCAAAACCAGCCCCGCGCCTGTCGTCGAGGCCCCGCCGCTGGCGCCTGGCGCCGCCTCGCTCTGCTACGTGGTCGACGAGGATTCCAGCATCCGGCAATTCCTGTCACTGGTGCTGCACGGCTCGGGTATCGACACCGTGGAATTTCCCGACGGCGGGGCGCTGCGCAAGTCGACGGAAACACGCGTCCCCGATCTCATCTTCCACAACATCTCGCTCGACTCCGCCGACGCCATCGAATCGATGGCCGCCCTCGGTGCGCGCGGCTTTCGCGGCGCCGTGCAACTGACGAGCAACCGCGGTGCCGCGGTGCTCAAGCATGTCAAGAGCATCGGCGTCGAGCACAAGCTCAATATGCTGCCGGTGCTCAAGAAGCCGTACGAAACCGAAGCGATCGTCCAGATCATCCTGCAACTCAAGCTCGGAATGCCGACGGCCACCGCCCGCATCGAACTCGAGCATGCGCTCGACAACGAATGGATTGAGTTCTGGTACCAGCCGAAGATCGATCTGCGCAAAAAACAGCTCGCCGGCGCGGAAGCCTATGCCCGCGCGCGCCATCCGCAACACGGCGTCCTGCTGCCCGGAGCGTTCATGCCGGGCGCGCCGGAAGCGAGCGTCATTCGTCTGTCGGAATTGGCCCTGGCCAGCGCGCTCAAGACCGGCATCATTTTTTCCAAGCTCGGCGTCAATATACCGCTCACGGTCAATATTGCGCCCGCGACTCTGGTCAAGCTACCGATCGAAGAAATCGTGATGGCGCATCGCCCGCACCCGGACAATTGGCCGGGCCTGATCATCGACCTGCGTGAGGAAAACATCATCGCCGACCTTGCGCTGGCTTGCGACATCAGCGAGCGGCTGGCACCGCGCAATGTGCGGCTTGCCATCGACGAATTCGGCGGCGGCTATTCGGCGCTGGCGCAGCTCGGCGAAATGCCCTTTGTCGAGCTCAAAATCGATCGCAAATTCGTCACCGACTGCGCCACCGACAAGCTCAACATGCCGCTGTGCAAGTCGGTGATCGACCTCGCGCACAATTACCAGCGCAGCGCGGTCGCCATGGGCATCGAAAAGGCCGCCGACGCCAAGGCACTGGCCAGCTTGGGCTGCGATTTTGGCCAGGGCTTCCTGCTCGGGCAGCCGATGCCGGAGGAGCGCTTCATCGCGCTGCTGCGGCAGCGCTCAGGCACGCAAGCAAGCGACCTAAAGGCGGCGGCGCGCTAAGCCTGCTCAATGTCAGTGGGTCCAGGCGTCGCGGCGCTTAAAGGAAAAATTGTCCGAATAGGACATGCCGCGCCGCGTTGACGGCGTCGTCTCGGACAACTGATAGGCGATGCCATTGCGCTCGCAATAGGCGATCGCTTCTTCCTTGCTGGCAAAACTCAGATGCACCTGCTGGCGCATGTCGCCGGACGAGGTCCAGCCCATCAGCGGCTCCACCGTGCGCGGGACCTCGGGCTCGAAATCGAGCACCCAGCCCTTGGTTTTGGCGTGCCCCGACTGCATGGCGGTCTTGGCTGGCTTGTAAATGCGGGCTGTCATGGGATGAGAACCGGTTAGTTTGAGTCGGCGTCCGTATAAGCCCAGGCAGGCAGCCTGGCAACGCGGCCATCGTCGCAGGGCCTTTTGACAATGATATCCCTGCAAAATCAGCGTGTTGACTGGTCGGGGCGGCAGGATTCGAACCTGCGACCCTCTGCTCCCAAAGCAGATGCGCTACCGGGCTGCGCTACGCCCCGACGGAGGACGCGATACACGCTTCGCTCCAAGCCATCAACTCAGCGCGCCTTGAAGATCGGATGGCCGACGCTGTCACCCGGCGCGATGCCCAGTTTGCGGGCGGTTCCGCCGATCACCTCGAGCACCGCGCGCACCGGCCCGCCGGACGGGATCATCCGGGTCGACAGCGGCTCGGTGTTCTCGGCGATGCGCAGGATGCGCCCGTCGCCGCGGATGAAGATCATGTCGAGCGGGATGTAGGTGTTCTCCATCCAGAAGCTCACGTCCTGCTCGCGATGGAAATCGAACAGCATGCCGCGGCCTTCCGGCAATTCCTTCCGAAACATCAAGCCCTTCGCCCGATCGGCGTCGTTCTCGACCAGTTCGACCGAGAACGCGTGCACCCCGGTCTTGCTGGCAATTTCGAGCGTCTGCAGGCCGGCCGGCCGGACCGAACCGGCGGCGACAAGAAACCCGAACAGAACGAAAGCGGTCCACCGCAAAGCGCGCATGGGCTCGCCTTTACGCGCACGGCTGCCGAGCGGCAATGGGAAAATCGGCCAAGCGACTGGGCGGGAAGCGGCCGGGGATCAGTGCGAGGCGGGACCGAGCGATCCGCTGTCCGGGTGAACCTCGGCGGCCATCAGGCCCTTCGGCCCGGGCCCGAACCGGACAAGCACGGTCTGACCCGGGCGCAGCTCGGCCAAGCCGTAACGGCGCAGCGTCTCCATGTGGACGAAGATGTCGGGCGTGCCCTCGCCGCGGGTGAGGAAACCGAAACCGCGCAAGCGGTTGAACCATTTCACTTGGGCGCGCTCAAGCCCGCTGGTCGGCGTCACGGTGACATGGGTGCGCGGCGGCGGCATCTGAGCCGGGTGCAACGCGGTGGTCTCGTCCATCGACAGAACGCGGAACGCCTGCAAGCCCTTGGGGCGTTGCAGCACCTCACACACCACCCGCGCGCCTTCGTAGGCGGTTTGGAAGCCGTCACGGCGCAGGCAGGTCACATGCAGCAGCACGTCCGGCATGCCATTGTCGGGGATAATGAAGCCGAAGCCCTTGGCGACGTCGAACCACTTGATGACACCCGCCACCTCGATGAGGTTGGCTGCCGTTTCATCGACCAGTTCTCTGACCGTTTCCGGACGGAGATTGCTACCAGGCATTTTTGCTTCAACCCCGTCCGACGCCATGACGCCGCACGCCGTCGCTTTTCTGGCGCCTCTTCAAGAGCGCTTCACCGAATCTGTGAATTCAAGATAACACCGGGTCCCGCGCGGCAAAGTGCAAAAAGGAGCTTGCGCACAGGTCTATGCACAGCGCAGTGAATTCCGAATCAGTGCGCGATGAAGGGTCCGAGCACGTCGCCGATGTCATGGTGCACGACCAGATCCGCAACCTCATCGAACTCGGTCGGCTCGCGGTTGATGATGACGAGGGCGGCGCCGTTGCGCTTGGCCATGAGCGGAAATCCCGCCGCCGGCCACACCACCAGCGACGAGCCGATGGCGAGAAACAGATCGCAACCCATGGTCAATTGCTCGGCGCGCGCCATCGCATCGGCCGGCATCGCCTGCCCGAACGACACGGCGGCGGTCTTGATGTAGCCGCCGCAGGTACAATCCGGCGCGTGCCGCCCGTCGGCCTCGAAATTTTGGCGAACCCACGACAACTCGTAGCGCTGATCGCATTCCAGGCACACGGCATAGGTGGTGTTGCCGTGCAATTCGACGACGTCATTGGGTGCGATGCCGGAGGCCTGATGCAGGTTGTCGATATTCTGTGTCACCAGTGCCGGCACCTTGCCGGCGCGATAAAGGCTCGCCAGCGCCAGATGCCCCCGCCCCGGCTTCGCCTTGGCGAAACTCTCCTCCATGACGAAGCGGCGGCGCCAGGCCTCGTCGCGCATCTCGCCGCTCGCCATGAAGGCATCAAACGGGATCGGCTGGTTCTTGGTCCACAACCCGCCAGGCGAGCGGAAATCCGGGATGCCGCATTCGGTGGATATCCCCGCCCCGGTGAAGGGCACGATCCGGCTCGACTCCGCGACGAGGTCGCGCAGGCGTAAAATCGCTGTCTCAAGATCGGGCGCTATCATTGTTATATAGTCGTGTGGTCCGGGCGGCCGCCCATCGTTCATGAGGTTTGAGCCATGAGATATCTGCACACCATGCTACGCGTACGCAATCTCGATGCCGCGCTCGATTTCTATTGCAACAAGCTCGGCCTCAAGGAGACCCGCCGGCGGGAGGACGAGAAGAACCGCTATACGCTGGTGTTCCTGGCCCCGCCGGGCGACGAAAAGCTGGTCGAGGAGAGCAAGAAGAACGGCCGCCCGGGACCGGAGGTGGAACTTACCTACAACTGGGACAGCGAGGACTACGGCGAGGCGCGCTATTTCGGGCACCTGGCCTACGAAGTGGACGACATCTACGCCACCTGCGAGGCACTGATGAAGGCGGGCGTGACCATCAACCGGCCACCGCGCGACGGGGTCATGGCCTTCGTGCGCTCGCCCGACAAGCATTCCATCGAGCTGTTGCAGAAGGGCGCCGCCAAGCCGCCGCAGGAGCCGTGGAAATCGATGCCGAACACGGGCAAATGGTAACGCAGAACCGTCTGCTTGCCGCTGGCGGTGAAGCTTATTATACGTCCGGCCAACGCAGCGTTCCCGCCGCGTTAGGTCTGCGCCCTTCGTCTAGAGGCCTAGGACACCGCCCTTTCACGGCGGTAACAGGGGTTCGAATCCCCTAGGGCGCGCCATTTTGGCGCTAGCGGTTCCGCTATAGCTGCCATGCGCAGATGCGCCGCATTTCACGCAATTATTAATGTAGAAATTATGGGCCGGACGATTCATTGCGGGTACATATACGTTGCCCTGCAAGCTGCTCTCCTCGGGAGCGTCAGGCCATGATCAATAGCAAAAATGTGGTGGCGGAGCTGCGGCGTGACGTGCACTACGTCTTGAACGCGATGATCGCGGTCGTGTTCATCAGCTTTGCCGGCCTCGCGCTGGCGGCGGCCCTGCTCGATTTCCTGTCGATCCGCCACCACTAAAGTCGTTACGCGCCGGCCGCGCTAACCCACCGGCGGATAGCGATGCCGCCGCCCGTTGAAATCCTCGACCACGAAATGCGCGGCGCCGTTCGAACCGGTGCGCGCGAGATAGTCCGGGCCGATCGGCGATTTGCCGTGGCCGCCGGGAATGTCGAGCACGTAAGTCGGCTGGCATAGGCCGGACAATCGACCGCGCAAGGCACGCATCAAGTTCTGCCCGGTCGCGATGTCGGTGCGCAAATGCGCGGTGCCGGGCGCCAGATCGCCGTGATGCAGGTAGTACGGCTTGATCCGGCATTCGACCAGCACGCGCATCAAATCACCGAGTACCTCCGGCGTGTCGTTCACGCCGGCCAGCAGCACGGATTGCCCGAGCAGAACGAGCCCCGCATCCGCCATGCGCGCACAGGCCGCGCGCGCCGCTTGCGTCAATTCGCGCGGATGGTTGATATGCAGCGCCACGTAAGTCGGCTTGCCCTTGACCTTGATCGCCCGCACCAGCTCCGCCGTCAGGCGCGCCGGCTCGGCGACCGGAACGCGGGTGTGGATGCGCAGCACCTTGACATGCTCGATCGCCGCCAGTTGCTTCATCACCGCGCGCAAGCGGCGCGCCGACAACACCAGCGGATCGCCGCCGGTGAGGATTACTTCCCAGATTTGCCGATGGCTACGGATGTAGTCGAGCGCGTGCATCAGCGCCTCCGCCGACATCGCCTTCCCCTTCTCGGGCCCTACCATCTCGCGCCGGAAGCAGAACCGGCAATAGACCGCGCAGATCGGGGTGAGCTTGAGCAGTACCCGGTCGGGATAGCGGTGCACAATGCCTTCGACCGGCGAGTGCGCGTCATCGCCGATCGGATCGCTGAGCTCTTCCGGCCGGTGATCGAGCTCTGCCGCATCGGGAACGAACTGGCGCGCGATCGGATCGTGCGGATCGTTTTGATCGATCAAGTCGGCCAAAGCCGGCGGCAGCGCCACCGCGTAGCGCGCGGCCACCGCATCCAACGCGGCGCGCTTCTCGGACGAAGCCAGGCCGCGGTCGCAGATTTGCTTTCCGGTTCTGAGAGTGGGCATTGCTCTTCCCTCTTCGAATTCGTCGTCGTTTACGGCTCAACCACCGGCGTCCATATCACCTGCTCGATGCGGTTCGCGCCGGTCGCCAGCATCACCAACCGGTCGAAGCCGAGCGCGACGCCGCTGGCCGGCGGCATGGTGGCGAGCGCGGCCAGAAAATCCTCATCCACCGGATAGCGCTCGCCGTGGATGCGCTGCTTCTCGGCCATCGCGATCTCGAAGCGCGCGCGCTGCTCGGCCACGTCGGTCAGCTCGCCGAATGCATTGGCGAGTTCCACCCCGCAGGCATAAAGCTCGAAGCGCTCGACGACCTTGTCGCTGCCCGGTTTCGCTCGCGCCAGCGCCGCCAGCGGCAGCGGGTACTCATATAACAACGTCGCGCGCCCGACGCCGAGTTGCGGCTCGACTCGCTCGGCCAGAATCCGGCTGAAGATATCGCCCCAGGTATCATCCGCCGCGGTGGCGACGCCGGCCTTAGCCGCCGCGGCGGCAAGTTTCTTGCCATCGCCCTGCCCGTCGGCAACCGTCGCCAGCAGATCGACCCTGGCATGGCGCGCGAAGGCTTCCGCCACCGTCACGCGCTCGGGCGCGGCAAATGGATCGATGGTCTTGTCGCGGAACGTGAACTGATTGGCGCCGGCGGCGCGCGCCGCTTCGGCGATGAGCGCCGCGCAATCGTCCATCAGCGTCTCATACGGCTCGTTCGCCCGATACCATTCCAGCATGGTGAATTCCGGGTGATGCAGCGCGCCGCGCTCGCGGTTGCGAAACACGCGGGCCAATTCGAAAATGCGCGTCTCGCCCGCCGCCAGCAGCTTCTTGCAGGCGAATTCCGGCGAGGTCCGCAAGTAAAGCGGGTGCCGCTCGTTGCCCGGCCCGATCAAGTCGGTGGCGAAGGCATGCAAATGGGTCTCGTTGCCGGGCGAAACCTGCAAGGCCGAGGTTTCGACTTCAAGGAAATCGCGCGCGGCAAACCAGGCCCGCACCGCCGCGGCAATGCGCCCGCGCGCCAGCAGATAGGGCCGGCGAGCGGCATGCCGGCCGGGCAGCCAGTACGGCGGGGTTTCGCTCAACGTTTACCTCGACAAAATGGCCTTGGTTACTTCAAGAAAAGACCTTGGGGAAAGGCTGGCATCGTCCAAGAAGATCGCTATTGTGCGGCCCGAAACTCCTCCCCAATCCAAGGATTCTCGACGTGAAGGTCATCGCTAGTCAGCTCCGTAAAGGCAACATCGTCGATATCGACGGTAAGCTCTTTGTCGTCCTCAACGCGGAAAGTTTTCATCCCGGCAAGGGCACCCCCACCACGCAGGTCGATATGCGCCGGATTTCCGACGGCGTGAAGACCCAGATGCGTTACAAGACCACCGATGGGGTCGAACGCGCCCATGTCGAGGAAGTGGAATATTCCTACCTCTACCAGGACGGCGACGGCTTCCATTTCATGAATGACCAGACCTACGACCAGGTCGCCCTGCAAGCCGATATCGTTGGCGACATGGCCGCCTATCTTCAGGAAGGCATGAAAGTTCAACTGGCCATCCACGAGGGGATCGCGATCTCGCTCGAGATTCCGCAGAAGGTGACGCTGGAGATCAAGGAAACCGAACCGGCGATGAAGGGGCAGACCGCGTCGGGCTCGTTCAAGCCGGCGATCCTGTCGAACGGCGTGCGCACCATGGTGCCGACCCACATTTTGCCCGGCACCCGCGTTGTGGTGATGACCCTTGATGGCAGCTATGTCGAGCGCGCCAAGGATTAGACGCGCACGCTCGTCCGCACTTCCTTCGGAAACAGATCGTCGGGCGTCAGCCTGCGCGCAGTGACGTCCTGCTCGTGCGCGAAGCGGCAGAACGCGTCGAGCGTCTTGCGGTTCGCCTCCAGCCCATAAGGAAACGGATCGGCACCGAAATTCTTGCCCCATTCGTCCGCGATTGCCGCCGCCCACGGCACCGGGATGCGCGAGGCGGTTAAATCCTGAATGCGCTCGAGGCTGCGACGCTTGGCCTCATCGAACGCGTTGAACAGGTTCATCGCCACCCAAGGATAACGTTCGAACACAGCGCGCCGCATGGCGATGACATGCATGATCGGGAAGATGCCCGTCGCCTCGTAATAGCGCAGCTCCTCGCTGCGATAATCCGGATAGAGCCGCACGATCTTGCCGGCTCCCGCCGTGAAGGCATCCGGCACGCGCGCCGAGATCGCCGCGTCGATTTCTCCTGACAGCAGCAATCCGCTGATGCTGGCATCACGCCGTTGCTCATAGCGGATATTTTTTGCCAACTTGAATTCGACTTTTTCATCGCGCCCCGGCTGGTTCATGCCGGCTTGCACCCAACGTATTTTGCTGAGATCGACCCCGCATTGTTCCACCAGAAAACCGCGCGCGTACATGCCGGCGGTCTGCGCCCATTCCGGAATGCCGACGGTCTTGCCTTCGAGATCTTTCGGCGAGCGGATGCCGCGGTCGGCGCGCACGTAGAACGCCGAGTGGCGGAACACGCGCGAGGGAAATACCGGGATGCCGACGAACGGCGAATTGCCTTGCGCGGCAAAGGCGATGAACTTGCCGAACGACATTTCGGACACGTCCCACTCGCGATTTTTAATGAACCTGAAGAAGATTTCCTCCACCGGCAGCACGAAATCGGTGAGCACGATGCCCTCCGCGCGCACCACGCCGTTGGTCAGGTCGCGCACGTGGTCGTAGTCGGTGGTGGCCAACGTCAGATGCAGCCGTGCCGTGCCGCCGCTCTCGATGATTTCCGGCACGCGGTCGGCGCCGCCCATCCGGCTTGCTTCATTGACCGTCATGTCGCGCGCGTCTCCGTCTATTCCACTGGGCTAAATCCTATACCACGGCGCCGCACTTGTATGCCGAACAACGATGCCGTTAACTCATGCGCCAGCAAGACTGGTGGGGGGATGAGGGAAGCCTGTTGAAACGCGCCGTTTTTGTAAGCCTGGCGTTGCTCGTCAGCGGGCCGGTGGCCGCGGGCGAGATGGAAAGCCCCGTCATCACGCTGAGCGACGTCAATTGGGACGCGGCGGCGGCGAGCTTAACCGAGCACGGCACGCAACCGCCGGCCGAGGCGTTCGGGCGCCTCAATGCGATCACCGGCAAGCGCTTTGCAGGCATCGACAAGAGCACGGTCCCGGTGCTGTTGCCGTTCGACATCGATGCGTTTCGTAAGGACGCCGCCGAAGGCAAGCCGGATGCCGTGACGTCGGACAAATATTTCGGCACATTTCGCCCGACTAAATTCTTCCTGCCGGGCCCGGCCGGCTACGACGCCACATTCATTGCCGAGGGGGTCGACACCCGATTTTCGAAACCGGTCGTGGTTGAGATATCCGGCGCGGCCTTTGTCTACGACCTCGATCCGCCAAATCGTGTGGAAAAAGAAGAGCCCATCCCAAAAGAGTTGGATCAGAAGTTTCCCGGCATTCGCCGAATTTTAAGCGAAGCGCATGTGCGCTATGTGTTCGAGCGCTTTGGCGTGCCCTATGTGCTGTCGATCCAGTGCTACGATATGAGGCCGTCGTCCAGACGTCTTACCTGCCGGGAAGCCGACCCGGTGGCAGTGCGGTTTTTGAATTTGTTGCGCACGGCCGGCGGCACGCCGGCGAAAGTGTCCCAACCGAAATTCGATCTCAGCCGCCCGGCAGGCACGTCGGACTTCACCTATTACGGTCCGGGCGATCTGATCGAGAGCACCGGTTGGAAAAAAATGCCCGGCCGCGCGGACTACCATGTCTATTCCCGCATGCGTTATCCGATCGCCTCCGCGCCGTCTTACGTGAAGTCGCAATCCTTCATGCCGTGGGGCGATTGCTATCGCACCGGCAGAATCGGCAGCATGGGACGCAAGGGCGCGCCCTATGAATGCCGAGTCAATGGGCTGCCGCTGGTGTTCGACGAATCGGCGTCGGTGAATTTCACCTATCCGTGGCGCGACAATTTCTGCGAACAGCGCGACTTTCTGGTCGGCCAGTGTCCCGGCGGGTACGGTCATCAGGGCGAGGACATCCGCCCCGCGCAATGTGTGCTCAAAAACGCCGCGGCCGACCGCTGCCTGCCCTATCAGGATCTCGTCGCCGCCGTGCACGACGGCGTGATCCGTCGCCTGCCGGGAAATCTCAGCGCCTATATCGTGGTCAACAGCGAAAATGAACACGTCCGCTTCCGCTACCTGCACATGAATCCGAAACTCATGGATGCCGACGGCTTGCTGAACGGCAAGCCCGTGAGCGAAGGCGAGATCATCGGCAAGGTCTCGACCTGGGGCGATTTCGAGCAAGGCACGTCGTACCACCTGCATTTCAACATTCAGGTGTTCACCAAGATCGGCTGGGTATGGGTCAATCCCTACATGACGCTGGTCGCGGCCTATGAGCGGCTGATCGGCGGACGCGGCACCGAGATCAAAGCGGGCGAGCCGGCGCCGCCGGTTCCCGTCAAATTGCCGGTGATCCTGCACCCCACGCCGCCATCGCAAGCTCCCGCCGCCGCATCGCCGCCGGCGACCCCGGAGATTTCGGCAGCGCCGCCGGCCAAAGTGCAAGAAGCCGCTGTCGAGCGCGCCAAACCGCAGCGGCATCATCGCGTGCGCCGGCACATTCAAAGAATCCGGCACAGGCATCACCGCCGATAGTTCCGCGCGCTGAGGAGCATTGCTCCAGCCAATTGCTTACACAGCTGTCATGCTACAATGCCGTATGTCGCGAATCTCCCGTTTCGGACTCGCTGCGCCCGCAAGATTGCTGAGTCGCCGCGCGTGGCTCGCTAGCGCGGTGGGCGCAACTGCCAGCCTCGCTTTCGGCAGACCCTCACTGGCCGCACAATCTCCCGCCTTCGCCCGCTGGGTCGCAGGTTTCCGCGCCCGCGCAATTCGGCGCGGCATTTCGGAAGCGACCTATGACCGTGTCATGAACGCGCTAACGCCCGACACCAGCGTGTACGAGCTGCAGCGCGCGCAGCCGGAATTCACCGAGCAAGTCTGGCAATACATCAACCGCCGCTGCTCGGACTGGCGCGTCATCACCGGCAAGGAGCGGGCGAAGGAATATGCCAGCCTGTTCGATCATTTGGAAAAAGACTACGGCGTCGACCGCTACACTTTGCTCGGGCTGTGGGGCATGGAGTCGTCGTTCGGCGACGTCATCGTCAATCCGAAATACATGCGGCCGATCATTCCGGCGCTGGCGGCGCTGGCTTGGGGCGAGCCGCGCCGGCGCGCCTATTGGGAAGCCGAATTGCTCAACGCGCTGGTCATCGTCGATCGCGGCTGGGCGCAACCCCCGGACATGATCGGCTCCTGGGCCGGCGCCATGGGCCACACCCAATGGATGCCGGAGGTGTGGCTCAACATGGGCGTCGACTACGACCGTGACGGCCGCATCACGCCGTTCGGCAGGCCCGACGATTCGCTTGCCGGCACCGCGCGCTATCTGGTCGAGCGCGGCAAATACCGGCGCGGCGAAGCCTGGGGCTGTGAGGTGAAGCTCGCCGCGGGCCATGCGCGGCTGGCCAACAACCGCACCATGCGCGCTTACGCCAAGTGGCAGGAGCTCGGCGTGCAACTCGCTGATGGCGCCGCCTTCGCACGGCCCGGCGATCAGGTGAAGCTCTGGCTGCCAGTCGCCGGCGGGCCTGCTTTCCTGATCGGGCAGAATTTCCGTAGCGTTTATTCCTATAACCCGTCCACCAGCTACACGCTGGCGCTGGTCCATCTCGGCGACCTCATTCGTGGCGACCCGCCGTTCCACCAGTTGTTCCCCGACGGCGAGCGCGTACCGACGCTGGCGGAGGTCAAGGAAATCCAGCACCGCCTCAACGAGCACGGCTTCAAGACCGACGGCATCGATGGCCGCACCGGCAGCGACACGGTCAAGGCCATCCTCGCCTTCCAGCGCAAGGTCGGCATGGAGCCGGCCGACGGTTACGCCGGCCTCAAGGTACTGGCGAGGTTGCGTCAGAGCCCGTGATCCGGTTGGATGCCGCCTTGATCGAGAGGCTGGGGTCCACAAGTGCCGAATTCCACACGCGATAGCGCAAAAAAGCAGCCCGCGCGCGATGCCACCATCGCGTCCCTCGACCGCCCGGTTCCGGCCGGCGTCAACGCCGCCGGCTTCGGCAGCGACGTGGTGGCCGACGCGCTGCGCGCGCTCGACATCCCCTATATCGCGCTCAACCCCGGCGCCAGCTATCGCGGCCTGCACGACAGCCTGGTGAATTACTTAGGCAACGAGCGGCCGCAGATGCTGCTCTGCCTGCACGAGGAAAGCGCGGTCGCCATCGCGCATGGCTATGCAAAAGTCACCGGCAAGGCGATGGCGGCGGCGGTGCATTCCAATGTCGGGCTGATGCACGCCACCATGGCGTTCTTCAACGCCTGGTGCGACCGCATGCCGATGGTCGTGCTCGGCGCCACCGGGCCGGTCGACGCGACCAAGCGGCGGCCGTGGATCGACTGGATTCACACCGCGCGCGACCAGGGCGCGCTGGTGCGCGGCTATACCAAATGGGACGACCAGCCAGCCTCGCCGGTCGCCGCGCGCGAAGCGGTCTTGCGCGCCGGCTGGATCGCCAACACCGCGCCGCGCGGGCCGACTTATGTCAATCTCGACGCCGAGATGCAGGAATCCAAGCTGGCCGAGCCGGTCGCCCCGATCGATGCCAAACGCTACATGCCTGAGGTCGAGAGTGCGGCCCCCGCGGACGTCATCAACAAAGCCGCCGATCTGCTTCGCGGCGCAAAACATCCTGTCATGCTCGCCGGCCGCGTATCGCGCGATCTCGATGCCTGGAACGCGCGCGTTGCACTGGCCGAGCGCCTAGGCGCGCGTGTGGTCACCGACATTAAGGTCGGCGCCGCCTTCCCGACCGATCATCCGCTGCATGCCGGCAGCCCCGGCGGCTCTGTGCTGGCGCCCGAGGCGGCCGACGCCATCCGCGCCGCCGACGCCATTCTCAGCCTCGACTGGGTCGATATCGCCGGCACCTTCAAGGGTCTCGGCGGCACGATCGCGGCCAAGGTCGTGCAGGTCTCCGTCGATCACCGTCTGCATAATGGCTGGAGCATGGACTACCAGGCTCTGCCGCCGGTCGATGTCATGATCGCCTGCGAGCCGGATGCCGCGGTGCCGGCCTTGCTGGCAGCGCTCGGCCCGCGCGGTCCGCGCGCGATGTCATCAGTCACGCCGAAGTTCCCCAAGCTCGTTGACGGCAAGCTCACCGTCGATCATCTGGCCGATGCGCTGCGCCGCGCGGTCGGCGAGCGTCCCACCTCCCTCACCCACGTCACATTGTCGTGGAACGGCGCCAGTTGGCCGTTCCGCCACCCGCTCGACTATCTCGGCTCCGACGGCGGCGGCGGCGTCGGCGGCGGACCGGGCATTTCGGTCGGCGCCGCACTCGCACTCAAAGGCTCGGGCCGCTTGGCGGTCGCGGTATGCGGCGACGGCGATTTCATGATGGGCGTCACTGCCTTATGGACCGCGGCGCATTACAAAATTCCACTCCTCATTGTGGTGGCCAACAATCGCTCGTTCTTCAATGACGAGCTGCACCAGGAACGCGTCGCCCGCATCCGTAACCGCCCGGTCGAGAACCGTTGGGTCGGCCAGCGCATTTCCGAGCCCGACATCGACATTGCCGGCATTGCGCGTGCACAAGGCGCGCAAGGCTTCGGCCCCATCACGGCGAACGGCGATCTCGGGGCCGCCTTCGCGCAGGCTATCGCGGCAGTGGACGCAGGCCACGTGGCGGTGGTCGATGTGCGGGTGGAACCGGGCTACACTGCCGCCATGACCGCGGCGATGACGCGCAAGAGCGAATAGCGCATGATCCCGAAAAACATGTTCTCGACCCCGATCGGGGATGGGAACCGGTTTTCGGATAAGATCATGCGCGAGGAAATCTAGACAATGGCCGCCGCCGGACCGCAAGCTGACGACGCCATCCTGGTGGTGGACGACATCGTCGTGCGCTACGAGACGCCGGACGGCCCGATCACCGCGGTCGATGACGTGTCGTTCAAGGTCAGGCCGGGCGAATTCCTCTCGGTCATCGGCCCCTCGGGCTGCGGCAAATCGACTTTGTTCAATGTGATCGGCGGGTTGCTCAGCCATCATCAGGGCGTGGTCAGCGTTGCCGGCGAAACCATTTCCGGCCCGCACAAATCGATCGGCATGGTGTTCCAGGAGGAATCCACTTTTCCCTGGCGCACGGTGATTGACAATGTTGCCTTCCCGCTCGAGCTGGTCGGCATGGCGAAGGCCAAACGCGCCGAGCGCGCGCGCCATTTCATCGGAATGGTCGGCCTCGATGGCTTCGAGAACCGCTATCCCGGCGAACTCTCCGGCGGCATGCGCCAGCGCGTGTCGCTTGCCCGTACACTGGCGTCGGAGCCGAAAATCCTGTTGATGGATGAGCCGTTCGCCGCGCTCGACGAGCAGACGCGGCTGCTGCTCGGCGACAAAGTGCTGCAGATCCAGCAGCAGCTGAAACAGACAACGCTGCTGATCACCCACAACATCACCGAAGCGGTGCAGATGTCCGACCGCATTTTGGTGATGACCTACCGGCCCGGCAAGATGAAGCGCATCGTCGATATCGATCTGCCGCGCCCGCGTACCTCGGAGGTCGTCACCAGCGCGGCGTTCGGCCGCTACGTCGCGCAAATCTGGAACGACCTGCGCGAAGAGGCGAGCCGCGGCATGCGCGACGAGGAAGCTCACGTGCTGCATCACGAAGGTCCATCATCGTGACCGCCACCGCGCCCGCGAGGCGTGCACGGCCCGGCAATTTTGCCGCCGCGACGGTGGGCCTCGGCGCGCTCGCGGCCTTCCTGCTGGCGGTCGAAATTCTCATCCAGATCGGCGTCGTCAACCGCTTCATCGTGCCGCCGCCCTCGGAAATCATCGGCAGCTTCGGCCGGGTGATCGTCGAGGAACACGTGTTTAGCCGCTTCCTGCTCACCCTCACCGAGTGCCTCACCGCCGGCGTCATGCTGACGGTGTTCGGCGTCGCCGGCGGCGTGCTGATGCACCGCTTCAAGCTGTTGCAGCAGGCCTGCGAGACCTGGGTCGCCGCCATGGCCTCGGCGCCGATCGTGCTGATGTATCCGCTGTTCCTGGTGATCTTCGGGCGCAACGCCTGGACCATCATCATGATGGGGTTCTTCGCCGCGCTGCCGCCGGTGATCCTGAAGACCATCGAGGGCATCGCCGGCACCCGC
>Ga0209584_10000263_pt1 | contig 15653 bp, 12 predicted proteins | sample NGEPerD_FD_184507 | JGI IMG/M metagenome (GOLD analysis project Ga0209584, IMG submission 184507) | Arctic peat soil microbial communities from the Barrow Environmental Observatory site, Barrow, Alaska, USA - NGEE PermafrostAB12-D... | ecosystem: Environmental > Terrestrial > Soil > Wetlands >...
CAACGATCCGGCCGTGCTGAAGAAATGCATTCCCGGCTGTAAGGATATGATCCCTGAAGGCGGCGACCACTTCAAACTCATTCTCAATCTGAAGGTCGCCTCGGTCGGCGGCAGCTTCGAGGGCGAGATTTCGCTGTCGGAAAAGACGCCGCCCGCGCAATGCAACGTCGCCGTCTCCGGCTCCGGCACGCTCGGGCACGGCAGCGGCTCAGCGACCTTTGCGCTCAGCGCCCAGAACGGCGGAACCTCCATGCGCTATAATGGCGAGGGCGAAATCGGCGGCCTGGTCGCCGGCGTCGGCCAGCGCATCCTTAAGGGCGTCGCGAAACACCTGGTCAAGCAGTTTTTTACCTCGCTGCGGCGCGAAGTTACCGCGGCACCGCCCGCGCAGTCATAACAAGAAACGACGCACAACGATCGAGACACTCGATGTTAGGGAGGATCAGATGACAAGATTATCCGCACTGATGCGTGCCGCCGGCTGCGCCCTCGCGGCGCTCGCCTTGGTGGCGCTAAGCCCCGTTCCCGCCGCCTCACAAACATCGGCCAAGGTCACCATCGTGGTGTTCGGCTTTCCCTCGCTCGGCGCCTTCATGCCGCCGGTGATCAAGGCCAAGAAGATGGACGCCGCGCACGGGCTCGACATCGAATTCGTCGAGCGGCCGCCGGACGCCTATACGACGCAGTTCAATTCCGGCGAGTTCAAAGTCGGCGGCAGCGCCGCCGTCCTCACGGTCGGCCTGGCCGACGCGCGCGGCGTGAAAGTGAAGTACCTGTTCAACCTGTTCGACTTCTGGGGCGCGGTCGTCACCTCGCGGCCGGAGATCAAGACGCTCAAGGACCTCGAAGGCAAGCAGCTCGCCGCCGCCGGTTCGACCACCAATTTCGTGATGTTCGAATTCTTCGCCAAGAAGATCGGCGTGGACGTCTCCAAGGTGCAGGTGGTCAACACCGCGCCGCCCGGCCTGGTCGGCTATGCGCTGGCCGACCGCGCCGATGCGATCCAGCTTTGGGAGCCGGCCTATACCCTGCTGAAGACGAAAAAGCCCGACATTCGGATGATCGACACCGGCATCAACAAGACCTGGAAGAGCTTTGCCGGCGGCGAGCGCATTCCCTATCTCGGCGTCGCCGCCCATGACGACTGGATCGCGGCCAACCAGGCATTGATCCCGAAGCTCTACGCGACCTACAAGGAGGCCGGCGAGTTCATCGCCAAAAATCCGGAGGAAGCGGCGGCGCTGATCGCGCCGAAATCGACGCCGGAGGATCGCGCCGCGCTGGTGTCGCTGATCAAGGCCAACGACCGGCTCGGCATGAGCGTGGTGCCAGCGGGCGAGGTCGCCAAGCAGATTGATGCGGTCTATAAGGCCGGCGTCGACGTCGGCTATTTCAAGACGATGCCGTCGAACGACACGATCTACAGCAAGCCGATGCAATGACGAACTCGCGCACCATGCGCGTCCTGCAAGCCGCCGCCGGCATGGTCGTGCTGGCGGCGGGCTGGCAGATTTTGTCTTACGTTTTTCCGCACTATCTGTTCCCGCCGGTGCCTGAGATCATTTCGCGCACCATCGAGGTGCTGATCACCGGCTCGCTCTTGGTGGACGTGCTGCTCACCGCCGGACGCATCTTCGGCGGCCTGTTCGGCGCCTTCATCCTGGGTAGCATTCTGGCGCTGGTGATCGGACAGTCGAAGACGGCGGAGAATTTCATCGCGCCGGTGCTCACGTTTTTCCAAGGCATTCCGGCGCTGTCCTGGGTGGTATTCGCCATCATCTGGTTTCACGGCATCGAATTTCGCGTGCTGTTCATCATGGTGATGACCACCCTGCCCGCCTTCACCTTCCAGATTCTCGACGCCTTCCGCTCGATGTCGAAGGACCTGTTCGAGATGACCATGGCGTTCCGGCCCAGCCGCTGGACGCTGTTCCGTTTCCTGATCGTGCCGACCATCGTGCCGGGCATTCTCACCGCGTGGAAAGTCAATCTCGGCAATGCCGCGCGCGTGGTGGTGGTGGCCGAGCTGGTGGGCGCCACCGGCGGCGTCGGCTACCAATTGCTGCGCCAGCAGCAGTTGTTCGACATGGCCGGCGCCATGGCATGGACCTTGCAGCTGGTGCTGTTCGTGCTGGTGGTGCAGCAGACCATCAATGCGATCGAAAATTGGGCGCTGCGCTATCGCGCGGTGTCTGAGCGGGCCATGTAGATCATGGCCAGCGCCGATCCCGTTATCCGCTTCAAGGATGTGAGCAAGAAATTCCGCCGTCCGGACGGGCGCGGCGACTTTGTCGCGGTCGACAAGTTGTCGTTCGAGATCGGCAAGGGCGAGATCGTCGCCGTGCTGGGCAAGACCGGCTGCGGCAAGTCGACCATGTTCAATATCGTCGCCGGGCTGATCGAGCCGAGCTCCGGCGAAGCCAGGGTCATCGGCCACGACCCATTCCGCGAGTTCGCATTTTTTCGCGGCAAGATCGGCATCGTATTCCAGAACGACCGGCTGATGCCGTGGCGCTCTGCACTCGACAATGTGCGGCTCGGCTTGCAGATCCTCGATACCGATGCCGGCCAGGCCAACGAGACCGCGCGCCAGTGGCTCATGCGGCTCGGCCTGTCCGGCCACGAAAACGATTATCCACACGCGCTCTCGGGCGGCATGCGCCAGCGCGTCTCGATCGCGCGCGCCTTCGCGGTCGATCCGGAGATTTTGCTGTGCGACGAGCCGTTTTCTTCCTTGGATGAAATGACCGCGCGCGACCTGCGCGCCGAATTCGTGCGCCTGGTGCGGCAGAACAACAAGACCGCGGTGTTCATCACCCACCAGATCAACGAGGCGATGGAGATCGGCGACCGCGTGCTAGTGTTCCACCACCCGGCGCGCATCGCCTATGAGACGCGGCTTGATGCGGCAACGACCGAGGACGCGCGGCGCAAGGTGCATGAGGACATCATGCGCGTGCTGTCGGTCGAGCAGGCGCCGACGTAACGCCTGCCCTTGCGGCCGGACAGAGCCGATGTCACCCTGCGGCGTTCAAACCGGCGGGGGAAGCGATGAAGGTCGTCTTTCAGGTTTTTGCTGCGCTGACCACACTGCTGACCGCGAACCCTGTTGCCGCGCAAACGGGTTACCCGAACAGGCAGGTGCGCATCATCGTCGGATTTACGCCGGGCACGGCGCCGGACGTTGCAGCGCGCCTGCTCGCCGCCAAGTTTTCGGACAGCTGGGGCGTGCCGGTGACGGTCGAGGACATCACCGGCGCCGGCAGCAACATTGCCACCGATCGCGTCGCCAAATCGACACCGGACGGCTACACCTTGCTGATGGGCGGAAATCCATCGCTCGTCATCAATCCCAGCCTGTATGACAAGCTGCCGTTCGATCCGATCAAGGACTTCGCGCCGATCTCGCAGGTATTCGTTGCGGCGAACCTGCTGGTGGTTCATCCCGACGTGCCGGCCAAAACCTTGGCGGAGCTGGTCTCACTGGCGCGTGCGCAACCGGGCAAGCTCACCTACGGCCATGCCGGCATCGGCACGTCGCAGCATCTCGCCGGCGAGCTGTTCAAATACATGGCGCACATCGACGTGACGCCGGTGGCCTATCGCGGCTCGACCGCCGTGCTGCCGGACATACTCGCCGGCCGCCTCACGATGTTCTTCGGCAATATCGTGAACGTGCTGCCGCAGGTGCGCGAAGGAAAATTGCGCGCCTTCGCCATCACCTCGCTCAAGCGCTCCGCGCTCGCGCCCGATCTTCCGACCATGGCCGAGTCCGGATTTCCCGGCTTCGAAGCCGTGCCGTGGTTCGGCTTGCTGGCGCCGGCCGGCACGCCAGCCGACATTATCGACAAGATTTACAAGGAGACGGTCAAGGACCTGGCTTTGCCCGATGTACACAAGAGCATGGAGCAACAGGGACTCGATCCCATCGGTAACACACCGGCGGAATTTGCAGACGCGATCAAAACCGAGACGCCACGATGGGCGAAGGTGATCAAAGACGCCGGAATCAAGTTGAGCAACTAGCGGTGCGGCGGATGTCCGCTGCACGTATTACGTCACCGCCTTCCCCGCCGCGGAGTCCCCCGATGCAATCCCTCAAGGCCTTCACGCTTGCTGCCCACGGCGCAAAAATGCCGGCGATCGGCTATGGCACCATGGAATTCCTCGACCGCCCGGCGGAACTGGTGGCCTACGCGATTCAATGCGGCTATCGCCTCATCGACACCGCGCGCAAATACGGCACCGAGGAGCGCGTCGGCGAAGGCATCCGCGCCAGCGGCATCGCGCGCGGGGAGTTGTGGGTCACCACCAAGGTGACCGAGTTGGATGCGCACGAGGCCGACTTCCTGCGCTCGGCCGAGACCAGCCTGAAGGCGCTTGGGCTCGGCTATGTCGACTTGCTGCTGGTGCACTGGCCGCAGCCGAAAGTACCGTTCGCCGAGACGCTCGGCGCGCTCGCCAAGGCCAAGCGGCGCGGGCTCACGCGGCATATCGGCGTGTCGAACTTCACGATCGCCATGCTCGAGGAGGCGGTGCATGTCTGCCCCGAGCCGCTGATCACCAACCAGATCGAGTACCACGCCTATCTGCCGCAGGACCGCATGCTGGCAGCGCTCAAACGGCACGGCATGATCCTGACCGCCTATTGCCCGGTGGCGCGCGGCAAGCTGCTCGACGATCCGGTCGTCGGCGAAATCGCCAAGGCCCGCGGCAAGACGCACGCCCAGATCTGCCTGCGCTGGCTGATCCAGCAACCGATGGTCGCGGCGGTGCCGCGCGCGCTCGAAGAGGCGCATATCAAGGAAAACCTCGACGTGTTCGATTTCTCGCTCAGCGAAGACGAAATGCGGCGGATCTCGGCGTTACGCAGCCGCAATATCCGCATCGCCGATCCGCCCGAGCGCGCGCCCAAGTGGGACGTCGAGACCGTTGCGTAGGTGTTGCGGATCGAGACGCAGCACCATACGATGGAATTAACCGCGGCCTTTGACCCGGATGTTCTAGGGACTTAAACGTCAAGGTTGTGCTTGGTCTTTACGCGCGATGGCCGTGATCGGCATGCGTTGCGTCGAGAGCCGAGGCTCGGGAGAGCCGATGGGTTACGCCTATCGCGAACAAAATTCTGTAAATCTGCCTACGCGCGTGCGCTGCAGGCAGCGCCGGATTGCTATCTTCTCACAATCAGCTTCATCGACCGAACAGTATCGAGGCCACCGCGATCGGCGGTGGCGCGATGTTCGTCGCAACACATGTTCTTGAACACTGCCAAAAAAACCTAACGGGAGGATGTCATGACTAAGTTTAGTGTTTCGCGGCGAACATTCGTGGAAGGCGGCCTCGGGCTGACCATTGCAAACTTTCTGCCCGGCACAATGCCGTTCGCCTCCGCTGCGACCATGGAAGAGAGCACCGTCGCGGCCGCGAAGACCGCCGGCCCGGCCGCCGTCAATGGAATGATCTGGTCGCCTTATCTAGTGCCGATGCAGCCGGTGATCGCCGAGTTCTCCAAACAGACGAATATCACCATTGGCGCGGTGCAGGACATTTCGATCTTCGACGCGCCGCAGCGGGCCATGGCGGAGGCGCTCTCGCGCTCGCCGCAGTTCGACTTCATCCATATCGATTCCAACATGATCCCCTCGCTCGTCTCGGCCGGCTATCTCGAGCCGCTCGACGAGTACATGAAGAAGGCAAACTTCAAGATCGACGCGGTCGGCGACTACGGCACCTTCATGACCTATGGCGGCCAGACCTACGGCGTTCCGACCGACGGCAACGTACATATCCAATACACGCGCAAGGATATCATTGAGGATCCGGACAACAAAAAGCGCTTTGCCGACAAGTTCGGCAAAGAGCTGAAGTTCCCGCAGACCTGGGAGGAAGAGCAGGTGATCCAGGAATTCTTCATGGATCCCTCCAAGGACCTCTATGGCTCGGCCAATCTGCGCAACCGTGCCAACGGCCCGACCTGGTGGTACATGATCTATTACAGCGCCGGCGGCTTCCCGTTCGACGACGACATGAAGCCGACGCTGAACACGCCGGCCGGCCAATACGCGGTCGACATCTATCTGAAAGACAAGAAGGTCAACCATCCGGAGGCGGCCAACTGGGGCACGCCACAGCAGATTCCGCGCATCGCGCAGGGTCACGTGGTGAGCACCCAGTACTGGGACGGCACCGCGAAGCTGAATGAGAATCCGGCGAAATCGAAAACGACCGGCAAATGGCTCTATGGTCTGGTGCCGGGGTCGGATTTCTCCGGCAAGCGCATGCACCGCTCGATTTCGTCGCCGCTCGCCGCGATCCTGATCAACAAATACAGCCCGCGCAAAGCGCAAGCCGCTTATCTCGCGCTCTGGCTCGGCTCGGGCAAGAACAGCATTCCGATCGTGACCGATCCGGTGAACACGTTCAACGATGCCTGGGCGAAGGAACATATGACGTCCGAGGCAGTCAAGAACGCCTACAGTCCGGCCGGCGTCAAAGCGATCGAAGCCAACTTCCAGGTCGTGGCGCCGCCGGTCTATCTGACCGGTTACCTGGAATTCCAGGACGCGCTCGGCAAGAACCTCTCGGAAGCCTTTATCGGACAACTCCCGGCCAAGGACGTGCTCAAGAAGACCGAGGACGAATGGACCGCGATCATCCGCCGCATCGGCCAAAGCAAGCTCAAGAAGGATCTGGTGAGCTATAAGGCCTTGATGCCGAAGCGTCTCAAGCCGGCGTGACGAGCAACCGTAGGAAGTAGACCTGCCTTCAAATCAGCCGGACGAGCCTCGCGCTCGTCCGCACTTTCCATCAGGGGTTAAGGAATGACCGTAGCCGCACTTTCGGCTGCTGAAGTGCCGTCGCCAGCGCCAAAACGCGTCGTCTCCAGGCGCCGCGCGATCAGGCGCTTCAAGATTTCGCTGCTGGCGCCGCTGTTCGCGCTCTTTGCTCTTGTGCTCATCCCTGTGTTGCTCCTGCAGCTCTATTTTTCGCTGCACCAATGGACCGTCTATCTCGGCTCCTGGTGGGATGCCGATTTTGTCGGTCTCGACTTGTTCAAGGAAGTTTTGACCGACCCGCGTTTCGGCTGGGCCGTTATGCGCTCGCTGGCGTTCGCGACCGGCTCGACGGTCGGATGCTTCGTGTTCGGCTTCCTGCTGGCCTATCTCATGCACAAGCCGTTTCGCGGCCAGGCGATCTATTACATCATCTTCATCCTGCCGATGCTCACCGTTCCGGTCGTGGTCGCCTATACCGCCGAAATGATGCTGTACCAAAGCGGCCCGCTCAACGACGTCATCTCCCGCCTGAGCGGAATTGAGTTCAAGCCGTCTTGGCTCAGCGATCCGCACCTCGCGCTCATGACGGTGGGCCTGCTCGAGATTTGGAACTGGACCCCGTTCTCCTTCATCATCATGCTCGCCGGCCTCACGGCGATTCCGAAGGAGCCGATCGAGGCGGCGGAAATTCTCGGCGCGTCGAAATGGCGGATTTTCTGGGAAGTGCAGCTTCCATTGCTGCGGCCGGTCATCCTGCTCGCGCTGGTGTTGCGCTTCCTCGAAGCCATGGCGGAATTTCCGAAGACCTGGTCCTTGTTTCAAGGCGGCCCGGGTTCGGCGACCGAGACGCTGCCGGTCTACATCTTTATGACCACCTGGCAATATTTCGAAATCTCCAAAGGCGCGGCGATGTCTTACATCGTCATGCTGCTGATGATCGTGATCGTTCTGTTCGCGATCCGGTTGCTGCGCCGGGAGAAGCGCTCGCTCGACAGGATGTACGAGCCGTCCGACGACCTGAAGGTGCAGGGCTGAATGGCGATGACCAAGTCGCAGCGCCGCCGCATCACGACGGCCGTTCGCTATGTCGTCCTCAGCATCTGGGGGCTGATGGCATTCTTTCCGATCTATTGGATCGTTTCCACGTCGTTCAAGCTGGACACGCAATGGTTCGCCTGGCCGCCCTATTATTTTCCCAGCCCGCCGACGCTCGCCAACTACATGAACGTCTGGTTTGGCGCGGAGGAATATACCCAGACGCAATATGCCATCTCGTCGCAGAAACCACTGATTTCATTATATAATTCGACAGTCATCGCGGTAAGCTCGACGTTTCTCTCGGTGCTGTTCGGCTCGGTGATCGCTTACGGAGTGTCGCGCTACCGGATCCTGTCCGAGGTGCGCATGTTCCAACTGTTGATGCTGCGGATGATTCCACCGATCGTCGTCGTGGCGCCGCTGTCGCTCTATTATACGGGGATAGGTCTGATCGACACGCGGTTCGGTCTCATTCTCATATACTTTCTGACAACGCTTCCCTACGCGGTCTGGATGACCAAGAGCTTCATCGATGAGGTGCCGCTCGAGGTCGAGCAGGCGGCGGAAATTCTCGGCGCCTCGCGCTGGCGAACGGTGTTCGAGATCGTGCTGCCGCTGATCAGATCGGGCCTAGTGGCGACCTTCCTGTTCATCCTCATCCTGACCTGGAGCGAGTACCTGTTGGCTTTGATCATCACCAAGACTCAAGTCACCACGCTGCCGATCGAGTTGTCGAAATATCAGGGCTCGACCGAAGGCCGCGTCTACGGCCGCCAGGCGGCGCTCGCGGTCGGCATCACGGTTCCGCTCATGATCGTCGGGCTGATCATCCGCAAGCATCTCGCGCGCGGCTTCAGTTTCGGCATGGTACGGAGATAGACGTGGCGCGCATCGAGTTGTGCAATCTGGTAAAGTCTTTCGGCGCGGTGAAGGCGGTGAAGGATCTGAGCTTTACCATCGAGGACGGCGAATTCGTCGTCTTCGTCGGGCCGTCCGGCTGCGGCAAAACCACGACGCTGCGCATGATCGCCGGCTTCGAAGATCCGACCTCCGGCGAAATCCGCATCGACGGGCGCGTGGTCAATGACCTGGAGCCGCGCGACCGCGGCCTCGGCATGGTGTTCCAAAGCCATGCCCTGTTCCCGCACAAGAACGTGGCGCAGAACATCGAGTTCGGCCTGCGCATGAAGAACGTGCCGGCGGAAGAGCGCGTCGAGCGCGTGCGCGAAGTGGCAGAGATGGTGCGCATCGGCCATCTGCTAGACAAGATGCCGAGCCAATGCTCGGGCGGCGAATCCCAGCGCGTCGCGCTGGCCCGCACTTTGGTCACCAACCCGTCCACCTTCCTGCTCGATGAGCCGTTGTCGAGCCTCGACGCCAAGCTGCGCCGCGAGATGCGCGCGGAATGCGACCGGCTGCACCAGGCGCTCAAGCGCACCTTTATTTACGTCACCCACGACCAGGAAGAAGCGATGACGCTGGCCGACCGCATCGTGGTCATGCGCCTGGGTGAAATCGTCCAAATCGGATCGCCGATGGAAATCTATTCAAATCCGGTCAACTATTTCGTCGCCGATTTTTTCGGCTCGCCGTCGATGAATCTGGTTGCCGGCGATATCGTGCAGACGAACAGGGCCACCCGTTTTCGCACGGCGTCGCTCGACGTCGCATTGCCTGAAAGCTTCAAGGCCGCCAAAGCGGGTGCGGTCACGCTCGGCATCCGGCCCGAGCACGTCGGCGTCACGCTCGGCGGCGGCGGCGACATCGAGCTGCCGGTACGGCTGGTCGAACCGCTCGGCAAAGATACGCTGCTTTATTTCGACGCCGGCGTCGAACGGGCGTTCGTCGCGGTCACCGAAGGTCTCGGCATGGCCGAGATCAAGGTCGGCGAACGCATCGCGCTGTCGTTCGACCGGCGTCGCATCTACCTGTTCGATCGCGACGGACGGCGGATTGCCGCCGTCCAATAATTATCGACTGCAAACCGAACGTCGAGGAGCCCATGGAATACCGTGAAAAAAGTGAAATCCGCGATGGCATGCGGATCGATTGGGATATGCCGATCAAAATGGAAGACGGCCTGGTGCTGCGATGCGACATCTACCGGCCGATCGCCGAAGGCAAATATCCCGTGATCATGGCCTATGGGCCCTACGGCAAGTGGTTGCTGTTCGAGGACCTTTACAAGGATCAGTGGGTGCGCATGTGCGCCGACCAGCCGGACGTACCGACCGGCTCGACCAACAAATATCAGAATTGGGAGGTGGTCGATCCGGAGAAATGGGTGCCTGACGGCTACATTTGCATTCGTGTCGACAGCCGCGGCGCGGGCCGCTCGCCTGGCGTCATCGACATCTGGTCGCTGCGCGAGGCGCAAGATCTGGCGCAATGCGTCGATTGGGCCGGCGTGCAACCGTGGTCGAACGGCAAGGTCGGCCTCAATGGCATCTCTTACTATGCCGAGAACCAGTGGCAGGCGGCGGCGCTGCAACCCAAGCATCTCGCCGCGATTTGCATTTGGGAGGGCGCCGCCGATTTCTATCGCGACATGGCGCACCATGGCGGCATTTTCTGCCGCGGCTTCGTGCAGGACTGGTCGAAGGCGCAGGTCTATACTGTGCAGAACGGGCGCGGCCGGCGCGGCTTCAAGAGCCGCATGACCGGCGACTGGGTGTCGGGTCCGGAGACGCTCTCGGAAGAACAGCTCGGCAAAAATCGCCGCGACTTCTACGAAGACTGCATCTCACGCAAGCTCGACACCGACGAGTACTGGCAGTCGCGCATGCCGGACTGGAACAAAGTGAAGGTGCCGCTGCTCTCGACAGCCAACTGGGGCGGGCAAGGCCTGCATCCGCGCGGAAATTTCGAAGGCTTCGTGCGCTCCGCGTCGGAGAACAAGTGGCTCGAAGTGCACGGCATCGAGCACTGGACACACTTCTATACGAATTACGGCCTTGGATTGCAGAAAAAGTTCTTCGGCCACTTTCTCAAAGGCGAAGACACCGGATGGAGCAAGCAGCCGAAAGTGCAACTGCAGGTGCGCCATCCCGGCGAGAAATTCGTCGAACGGCACGAGAACGAGTGGCCGCTGGCGCGCACGCAATGGACCAAGTTTTACATCCATCCGGCCGACATGACGATGTCGGCTGCAACGCCGGCCGCAGCAAGCGCCGTCAGCTATGCCGGTTTGAGCGAAGGCGTCACATTCCTGACCGAGCCGCTCGAACAGGAGATCGAGCTTACCGGGCCGATCGCGGCCAAGCTGTGGGTGTCGTCGGCGACGGAAGACGCCGATTTGTTCCTGGTGGTGCGCGCGTTCACGCCGGATCTCAAGGAGCTCACCTTCCAAGGCGCGCTCGATGCCCATACGCCGATCGCGCAAGGCTGGCTGCGCTGTTCGCACCGCAAGCTCGACCCAAAGCTGACCCTGCCCTATCGGCCCTATCACACCCATGACGAAGAGCAGAAGCTCAAGCCCGGCCAAGTTTACGAGGTCGACGTCGAAGTATGGCCGACCTGCATCGTGCTGCCGAAGGGCTATCGGCTCGCGCTGTCCGTGCGTGGCACCGACTACGTGTTCCCGGGCGAGCCCGGCGCCGGGCTGGAGACGCTGGGCAAAGTGTGGACCGGCTGCGCGGTCTTCACGCATGACGACCCGCGTGACCGGCCGCCGGCGGTGTTCGGCGGCAATGTGACGCTGCACGCTGGCCCGGACCGGCAGGCTCATGTCTTGCTGCCGGTCATTCCGAAGAAATAGACGTTCGAAAGAATTTTCGAGGAGTGGGATACCATGAGCTATCGTGAAGTCAGCGAAGTCCGCGATGGGATGCGGATCGATTGGGATATGCCGATCACGATGGACGACGGGCTGGTGCTGCGTTGCGACGTGTTCCGGCCGGTCAAAAAGGGCCACTACCCGGTGCTGCTCAGCCACGGCCCTTACGGCAAGTGGCTGCACTTCGAAGACGGCTACAAGACCGCCTGGAAGCGCATGGAGCAGAAGCAGCCGGACGTGATGGCCGGCTCGACCAACAAATACCAAAGCTGGGAAATCTGCGATCCGGAAAAGTGGGTGCCGGACGGCTATGCCGTTGTGCGCGTCGATTCGCGCGGCTGCGGCCGCTCGCCGGGCTACGTGGAGCACTGGTCGCCGCGCGAGACCAAGGACTTTCACGATTGCGTCGAGTGGGCGGGTGTGCAGCCTTGGTCGAACGGCAAGGTGGGCTTAAGCGGCATCTCCTATTACGCCATCAACCAATGGCAGGTCGCGAGCCTGCAGCCCAAGCATCTGGCCGCGATCTGCGTCTGGGAGGGCTTCGCCGATTTCTATCGCGAGCTCAGCCACAACGGCGGCATCTACAACACGTTCGCGCAGAACTGGTACGACATGCAGGTCAAGACCGTGCAATACGGGCTAGGCCACAAGGGCCATCGCAGCCGCATGAATGGCGACAGGGTGTCGGGACCGGAGACGCTCACCGAGGAAGAGATGGGCGCCAACCGTTACGATCTCGGCAAGACCTATTTCGCGCATCCGATGGACGACGACTTCTACAAGGCGATGGCGCCGGACTGGTCGAAGGTCAAGGTGCCGCTGCTCTCGGCCGCCAATTGGGGCGGCCAGCCGCTGCATCCGCGCGGCAATTTTGAGGGCTTCTTCCGCTCGGCGTCGAAACAGAAATGGCTCGAAGTGCACGGCATCGAGCATTGGACGCATTACTACACCGACTACGGCGTCGGGTTGCAGAGGAAGTTCTTCGGCTACTTCCTCAAAGGCGAGAAGAACGGCTGGGACAAGCAGCCGCGCGCGCAGCTCAACGTTCGTCATCCGGGCGAGAAATTCGTTATCCGCCATGAGGACGCTTGGCCTCTGCCGAGCACCCAATGGACCAAGTTCCATCTTGCGGCCGACAGTCAAAAGCTAGTGGCGCAACCGCCGAAAGACTCGACGGCGGTGACGTTCGACGCGCTCGGGGATGGCGTCACGTTTCTTACCGAGCCAATGGCCGAGCCGACCGAAATAACCGGCCCGGTCGCCGCCAAGCTGCACATCTCATCGTCGACCGCGGATGCCGATATTTTCCTGGTGTTGCGGGTTTTTTCACCCGACATGAAAGAAGTCGTGTTCCAGGGCGCGCTCGACCCGCACACGGCAATCGGACAAGGCTGGCTGCGCGCCTCGCATCGCAAGCTCGACAAGAAGCTTTCGTTGCCGTTCCGGCCCTATCACAGCCACGACGAGAAACAGCCGCTCACGCCCGGCCAAACCTACGAACTCGATATCGAAATCATCCCGACCTGCATCGTTGTGCCGAAGGGCTATCGCGTGGCCTTGAGCGTGCGCGGGCGCGATTATGTCTATCCCGGCGGCTCCGGTGGCAAACTCTCCAACATGAAGAACGAATTCACCGGCAACGGCCCCTTCCTGCACGACGACCCGCGCGACCGCCCGCTGGAGATCTATGGCGGCCAAACCACGATCCATCTCGGCGGCGGCCGGGAAAATTTCGTGTTGCTGCCGATCATTCCGGCGCGCAAAGCCGCGCCGGCAAAACCGAAAGCCGCCAAGCCCGTGAAACGTGCGAGCAAGAAGAAGCGGCGGTAGCCCGCCAAACTCCGCTCACCGCTTGAGATAGCGCTTGTCGAGCATCACGTGGATGCCCTTGTTGCCGTTCACCACCTGGGTGACGCGCAGATCGGCGGCAAGGCTCGACAGGGCGTAGGCCTGATAGCGGTCGAGGCCGCTGCGCGCGCAGATGAGATCGATCATCTGCCGCAGCGCGATCACCACGCCATCGTCGAGATCGGGGTCGAACGCCATGGTGATCATGTGCGTGGGCGTCTCCGCCAGGGGCCATTCCAGCCGCATATCGTCGCGGACGGTGAGCCGAAACGTGCCAATGAGCCCGGTTTCGATCGCGGTGACGCAGACTTCGCCATCGCCCTGCGCGCCATGCCCGTCGCCCACGGAGAACAGCGCACCGTCGGTGAAAATGGGAAGATACAAGGTCGTGCCGGCGACCAGCTCCTTGTTGTCCATATTGCCGCCGTTGCGGCGCGGCGGCGGCGTCGGTATGCGGCCCCAGGAGGCCGGCGGCGCCACCGCCATGACGCCGAAAAATGGCCGCAGCGAAATTTCCTGGCCCCAGGGCAACCGCCCCATCATGCGGGCCTGATCGAGCGTAATGTAGATCGGCCGGTATTCCGGAAAATCGTCCGGCAAGGCGCCGGCGAGCGGCCGAATGACGTTGTATCCCCAATCGTAATGCAGATCGATTGTCTCGATATCGACCTGCAAGACCTGTCCGGCTTTTGCTCCCCGCACGGCGACCGGTCCGGTGCACATGTGTCCGAAAAACTGCTGCGGGCCATTGACGGCATGAATGGCGGGCAGTGCCGGCGGAATCTTGAACGGCGGCGGCGGCAACATCTCAGGGCTGCCCGATACCGACGAGATCGTGACCCGCTCGCCGCTGCCGATGGTGAGGACCGGCGGGAGCTTGGCGTCGAAGAAGCCCCAATGCACGGTGGCCGGACCCGCATCAATGCGTGGAACGTCGGACGATTTTTGCAAAGAAATTCTCCGGCTCAAATCCGCCAAAGCGCGACTCGTAAGCCTATCGAAATTTCATATGGGCGCAAATGAAATGGCCGGGGAAGAAGCCCGGCCATGACAATAACAATAGCTGTGCAGCCCGCCTTACATCGCCTTGACGATGCTTTCGGTCATTTTCTTGGCGTCGCCCAAGAGCATCATGGTGTTGTCGCGGTAGAACAGCGGGTTGTCGATGCCGGCATAGCCCGATGCAAGCGAGCGCTTGATGAACATCACGGTGCCGGCCTTCCAGACCTGCAAGACCGGCATGCCGTAAATCGGCGAGGTCTTATCGTCCTCGGCGGCCGGATTGGTCACGTCGTTGGCGCCGATCACGAAGGCGATGTCGGCCTGCGCGAACTCGGAGTTGATGTCTTCCAGCTCGAACACCTCGTCGTAGGGCACGTTCGCCTCGGCCAAGAGCACGTTCATGTGGCCGGGCATGCGGCCGGCGACCGGGTGGATGGCGTATTTGACCTCGACGCCTTCCTTCTTGAGTTTCTCGGCCATCTCGCGCAGTGCGTGCTGCGCCTGCGCCACCGCCATGCCGTAGCCCGGCACGATGATGACCTTCTGCGCGTTCTTCATGATGTAGGCAGCGTCATCCGCCGAGCCGAGCTTGACCGGGCGCTGCTCGGCGCCCGCTCCCGGTCCCGCCACCTCGCCGCCGAAGCCGCCCAGGATCACCGAGATGAACGAGCGGTTCATGGCGTGGCACATGATGTAGGACAGGATGGCGCCCGAGGAGCCGACCAGCGCGCCGGTGATGATCAGCGCCGAGTTGCCGAGCGTGAAGCCGATGCCGGCGGCCGCCCAGCCCGAATAGGAGTTGAGCATCGAGATCACCACCGGCATGTCGGCGCCGCCGATCGGGATGATGATGAGGATGCCGAGCGTGAGCGCGAGGGCGGTAATCAGCCAGAAGTCGAGCGCCGTTTGCGCCACGTAGAAGTGGTAGACGAAGAAGACCAGCGCTAAGGCGAGCGCGATGTTGATCACGTGCCGTCCCGGCAGCGTGATCGGCTTGCCGCTCATGCGGGCGCTGAGCTTGAGGAAGGCGATCACCGAGCCGGTGAAGGTGATGGCGCCGATGGCGACGCCGAGCGCCATTTCGATCAGGCTCTGCTGATGGATGTGGCCTTCCGTGCCGATGTCGAAGGCCGCCGGCGCGTAGAACGCGCCCGCCGCCACCAGCACCGCCGCCATGCCGACCAGCGAATGGAAAGCCGCCACCAGTTCCGGCA
>Ga0209584_10000266_pt1 | contig 15566 bp, 13 predicted proteins | sample NGEPerD_FD_184507 | JGI IMG/M metagenome (GOLD analysis project Ga0209584, IMG submission 184507) | Arctic peat soil microbial communities from the Barrow Environmental Observatory site, Barrow, Alaska, USA - NGEE PermafrostAB12-D... | ecosystem: Environmental > Terrestrial > Soil > Wetlands >...
GTTCTTCACATTGTTTTCACAGAACTGGATGACAGAAATACACACGGCATCCAGTAACGCTACGTTCAAACGCGTCAAACCCTCAGCTTCGCAAAGACCCTGCACGCTGTCCCTCACGCTGTCATGGTCGCGGTAGCCTGATGAAGTGTGAGAGGGAGAGGAAATCCAACTAAGAGCGCCAGTGTGCCTGTTGCGTACTTGGATTCGTATGTTGCGGCAGGACGCGGGGAGCTGCTAGGCTTGCAGCGAAGAAAAGGCGAATATTATTCACGGAGGGTTGCATGACCCCATCTCAGCAAGCCTTGGCCCCACGATTGAGTACGACTCTCGATACCGTTCAGGACATTCTAGGGACGCTGGTTTCACGCTACCGCACAGACGAAGTGCTGACGTCCGTGCAACAAATCCCAGCTCGCGAGGCGGAGTTTCGGCCGATGCCGGACTGGGTCAGAACTGAGCTGGCTGAGGCATACCGGGCGAAAGGGATCAAAGAACTGTATTCGCACCAGGCTGCTACAGCCGAGCTCGTACACGGCGGCAAGAACGTTGTCGTAGTAACGCCAACGGCATCGGGCAAAACGCTCTGCTACAACCTGCCGGTGTTGAATGCGGTGCTGGAGAATCCCGACACCCGTGCTCTTTATCTGTTTCCAACCAAAGCACTGGCCCAGGACCAGCTGGCCGAATTACACGATCTCGCCCAGCGTCTCGATGACCGGTTTGGGGTCTTCACCTACGATGGCGACACGCCGCAGGACGCGCGCAAGGCGATACGGGAGCGCGGACATATCGTCCTGTCGAACCCGGACATGTTGCACGCCGGAATCCTGCCTCACCACACCAAGTGGATGCGGCTGTTCGAGAACCTGCGCTATATCGTGCTGGATGAATTGCACACCTATCGCGGGGTTTTCGGGAGCCATCTCGCGAATGTGCTACGGCGATTGCGACGCGTCGCGCAGTTCTACGGTTCGAATCCGCAGTTCGTTTGCTGTTCCGCTACGATTGCAAACCCCGGCGAGTTGGCCTCGCAACTGATCGAGAACGAAGTTGACGTGGTCGAAGAGAATGGCGCGCCGTCTGGGGAAAAGCTTTTTGTTTTTTATAACCCGCCAATGGTCAACCGGAACCTTGGCATTCGTCGCAGCTATATCAATGAAGCCACACGCGTAGCTCGTGAACTGCTCGCACGCAAGCTGCAGACGATTGTTTTCGCCAATAGCCGATTGCATACCGAGGTTCTGCTCACCTATTTGCAGCAGGCGAATCCGCCGAGGCCTGCCCAGGCGGAACCGATTCGCGGCTACCGCGGCGGATATCTACCCGGGGAACGTCGCGAAATCGAACGTGGGCTGCGCGATGGCCGAATCCGCGGAGTCGTGGCAACCAACGCTCTTGAACTGGGAATTGATATTGGATCTCTGGACGCTTGCGTGATGGCGGGTTACGCAGGATCGATTGCGTCCACCTGGCAGCGCGCCGGGCGTGCGGGGCGCCGCAGCGGTTCCTCGTGTGCAGTGTTCGTTGCGTCTTCTGCTCCGCTCGACCAATTTATTGTGCAGCACCCTGAATACTTCTTTGGAAGCTCACCCGAGCACGCCCACATTCAGCCCGACAACCTCGAGATTCTCGTGAACCATTTGAAGTGTGCGGCATTCGAGTTGCCGCTCTCGCCCGACGAGCGATTCGGCCAGGTGGAATTGCCGGAGCTCTGTGAACGACTTGCGGAAGCAGGGTTCCTGCAGCGTAGCGGGGGCAACTGGCACTGGGTCCAGGAGAGCTATCCGGCAGACACGATCAGCCTGCGTTCGGTAACATCCGACAATTTCGTCATCATTGATACGACAGGCGGAGAAGACGGAAAGCCGGAGGTGATTGGTGAAGTGGATTTTTCGTCCGCTCTCACAACCGTCCATCCCAAGGCGATCTACATTCATCAGGGGCAGCAGTACCACGTCGAGCGGCTTGATTTTGGCCAGCGCAAGGCCTACGTGAAGCGCGTGGACGTGGACTACTTCACCGACGCCATCCGCTACACCCAGGTGCGGGTGCTCGAAATTGCCGAGGAGCAGAGTGCCGCCGGCCCGGCAGCGCGAGCGCACGGCGACGTGCTGGTGCGGTCGCAGGTCGTTGGTTTCAAGAAAATCAAGTTCTTCACCAATGAGAACGTGGGCTCCGGAAAGCTGGAGCTGCCCGAGAACGAGATGCACACGACGGCGTTCTGGATCACGCTCCAGCATGAACTGCTGGCGGGACTGCCTTTCACCCTTTCGGAGCGGCAGAGCGGCATCTTCGGGTTGATCTACGCGCTCGCCTCGGTCGCGACCCTTCTGCTGATGTGCGACCGCCGGGACATTGGCACCGCTGTCGGCGAGCGGCCACCGCATGGGGGCGCCGACGTGGAATGGCAGGAGTTCGCCACTACGCCCGGCAACGAGAAGGGACTCTTCGAGCCGAACTTGTACCTGTATGACGCGTTTCCCGGAGGGATTGGATTCAGCGAACCGCTTTATCGGGTCTGCCAAGTGCTGTTGGCGCGCACGCAGGAGCTGATAACAGCCTGTCCATGTGACAACGGATGCCCGTCGTGTATCGGCCCCGCAGGTGACCAAAGCGAGCGTTCCAAGGAAGTAGCTCTGGCGATCCTCGGCAGGTTGTGTTCCTGAGAGGCGGCAACGCCGAATAAGAAGAACGGTAGGTATTCAACGTACCGTGAGTCAGACGACAATAGATCGCTTTGCCCGCCTAAAGGCGTTGCAGCGCCCCTCAGTCCTGCCTTTGTCAGGACACGCGGTCGGGCCGGTGGAGAACCCGGTCGTGGGAGAAGCGATTGACTCCGCTTCTGGCTCGGTCATTGGGGCGGAGAGGCTAGCGCTGATTCTGGGGGCCACGGTAAAGCGGAACGGCCATGGCGAGCATCTGTCACTGCACTGTTGGCATGGCGGCCACGCCGCGTGCGATCCAGATGCTGCGGCACTGCGGTTGCTCGCACCGAATGCGCCTGAGGATATCGCCGACGCTCAGCAGTGGCTCTTTCTCGATACGGAGACAACAGGACTCGCCGGCGGGACGGGAACGTATCCGTTTTTGGTCGGTCTTGCTTGGTGGGAAGGCGGTGGCCTCGAGGTTGAGCAGTTGTTCATGCGCGAGTACAGCGAGGAACGTTCGCTGCTCGTGGCGCTTGCCGAGCGGTTAGCTGAACGTCCGGTGCTGGTTACGTTCAACGGCAAGTCCTTCGACTGGCCACTGCTCGAAACACGCTACCGGATGATGCGAACCATTCCTCCGCCGGTACCGCGAGCCCACCTCGACTTTCTTCATCCAGCACGGAATCTGTGGCGGCTGCGGCTTGGCTCGGTAAGACTGTCGCAACTCGAACGGTATGTGCTGGGATGGGACCGAGGAGCAGATATCGCCTCGGAGCTGATTCCAAGAATCTATCTCGACTTCGTGCGCGGGGGACGCGCAGAGCCGTTGGTCCCTGTCTTCCAGCACAACCAGATGGATCTCCGCGGACTGGCTGGACTCTCGGGTCGCATCCTTTCACTCCTCGGCGATAAGGAGGGAACTAGTCAGGATGGATTAGAGCTGTACGGGGTGTCTCGTATTTGCGAACGACGTGGCGAGGCAAAGCGTGCGCGGAGACTGTACGAACAGTTGATCGCCTCCGCTCTGCCGGAGGAAACCGATCGTGTCGCCCGCGCGGCACTCGCGCGGCTCGCAAAGCGCGACGGGGACTTCGCACGCGCGCACGAACTCTGGGAAAGTGTGCTGGGGAACTCGCGCGAGGGCTACGAAGCTTATGAACAGCTGGCAATCTACTATGAACACGAAGCGCGCGAGCCGCGACGCGCGCTAGCGCTCGCGCGTGAAGCGCTCGACCAGCTCCGTCGTGCGAACCAAGTAGGGACAGTCGCGGCGACTGAATATCGCCGAACTAAGGGGCGGTTCGAGCATCGGATGTTGCGTCTCGAACGCAAGGCCAGCCGGACGCTGCTCGACACGTTTGGCGCATAGCCTCGGATTGGCCCACTCCTTGACCGCGCCGGAGATCGCCGATCTTCTGGGATTGACCCTAACCACGGTTAAAATCCGTCTCCATCGAGCTCGCCGCAAGCTGCCGCAAATTATGGAGCGTGGATGCGCGGTTTCTGACGACAACCGTGGAGTGCACACCTGTCATCCCAAGTCCTAAGCCTTAAATAGCGCTTTAAGAAGGCCTCGTCACTCCGACGGGTTTGCGGATCGATCCACAAATTAGCTGATAAAACTGTAGGATGAAACTTTAGACGGTAGCTTCCGTTGCGTATCTGGAAAAGTGAGCAAAGTCGGGTCCTCCAGAGAGCTCGCGATACAAGAAACCTCAAAACGTGCTTCTGCTCTCTTTGCTCTCTTAATGGCGTAAACTGTTTGGTGAGGCAGATGCGGTCCGAGTGCGCCGTCAGATAGAGTAGAAGAACTTAACCGAGAAATCCCCGTTCAATCCTGATGGTGAACAAACAAGGAACCCCGCCCAAGCCAAGGATGGCTGGAGCGGGTCATCCAGAGAATCGAGCTAACGCCCGCCCTACATCTTGGCCGGGGCGCTGGCGCTGGCGATGCACTGCCACTTGCCGCTGGGCATCTTCATCCAGGTATCCACCCAGCGCTCATGCGAGTCCACGGCCTTGCCGTCGCCGCCGGTACCTTTGCCGTACCACGCACCCGTGGCGATGGCCGTGTTGCCAAAGGTCGTCACCTTGACGTCGCTGATCTGGTTCACTTCCCACTTGCCTTTCTTGACCATCTCCAGCGTCTGGGCCCGACTTGGCGTGGTCCCGTCGCTGTTCAGATTCACGAAGTTATCGGCCAGCAGCGCAGCCACTCCGTCGGCGTTGCCCGCCTTCGAGGCCGCCACCCACTGCTGCTCCAGGCCGGCGATGGCCTTCTCGACCCCACCCATTTGCGCCTGTGCCGCCACCGCCATCAAAACCACGATAAAACCCAGCAATACCTTCTTCATTGAGCTTGTCCTTTCGAGAATCGGTTGTGCTTTAACCTGAATTTCCTTTTTGACCTCAAGAACGGAACCATAGTACACCCTTCTCGCCTGTTCCCGACTAAGAACAATTCCTTCTCACCGACTAGCGTTAACATTCCCTGAACATTAGAGTAGGTGGCATGAGCAAGAAGCAGCACAGCAGCTCTGGGCTCCCAAAGGCGGCAACTGACAAGGCAGGAGATATCCGGCAAGCCACCGTAAGCTACGACAACTGGATGCGCAGCTGTACCACGGTGATATTGTCTGACCTCCGCCTCAAGCATGAACAAATGAAGGAAAGTCCGTTCTTGTTTCTGCGGGGAACCTTTTACCGCTGGGCTCAGCTTTGGCCGGCACTTTGTGCCGAACTGTGTGGCGCACCGAAGGTTTTGTCCGTCGGCGACCTGCATGTAAACAGCTTTGGGACTTGGCGAGATGCGGAAGGCCGCCTCTGCTGGGGTGTCGATGATTTCGACGAGTCCTACCCACTGCCCTACACCAACGATCTTGTGCGCTTGGCCACCAGCATGAAGATCGTTGCAGACGTTGGCGAGCTCAGTGTGAAACCCAAGGAGGGATGTGACGCCATCCTGGAAGGTTATCGCAAGTCCCTCAAGGAGGGAGGCCACGCCGTCGTCCTGGAAGAACACGAACACAAGCTCGGGAAGCTAGGCATTGATAGTTTTAAGCCACCGACGGATTTTTGGGGAAAGCTGAACCGCTTGCCTATTGTCACAAGGCCACTCGGGAGCGATGTGAAGCGGGCACTGGAGAAGACCTTGCCCGACCCAAAGATGGAATACAAGTTGGTGCGTCGGCAAGCCGGATTAGGCAGCCTTGGCCAACAAAGATTTGTGGCGATTGCCAACTGGCAAGGAGGCTGCATTGCTCGAGAAGCCAAGGCAGTCCTGCCCTCTGCTTGCACATGGCTGGAGGGCAAGCTGGGACATGGGCGGTCGTATTACCAACAAGCGATCTCTTCGGCGATACGATCCCATGATCCCTATCAGGAGATCGTAGGATCTTGGTTGATCCGCCGACTTTCGCCGGATTCTAATCCCATCGACATTCAAGATTTGCCGAAGCGGCCAGACGAGCAGATGCTTCTACACGCGATGGGATCTGAATCTGCCAATGTCCATCTAGGCACCAAGAGTCAGGTTCACAACATTTTGAAAGACCTGGAAAACAGAAAATCGAATTGGCTGCGAGATGCAGCAAAACGAATGGCGCGCGCAGTGGAAAAGGAATGGAAAGAATACCGCAAAAGTTGACGGCTTTCCGAGCCAGCTTTTCCGCAGTATTTCGTGCCAGCGCAGGTTTACGGCTTATGAGGATCTCTATGCGCAAATCGGCTTTACTGCTTACTCTGGTTGTCTGCATCGCCGTCCAAGCCCAGGATCTGAAACCGATCCAACTTCCAACCGCACAGACGGACGGGGGCCGTCCGCTCATGCAGGTGCTTAAGGAACGGAAAACTCAACGGGAGTTTAGTCCCGAGAAGCTGCCCCTGCAGGTGTTAGCCAACCTCCTTTGGGCTGCGTTTGGCATTAATCGTCCGGATGGCGGGCGTACCGCGCCGTCTGCGATGAACTGGCAGGAAATTGACATCTACGTAGCTCTGGGCGATGGCCTGTTTCTGTACAACGCCAAAGCGAACCGTCTTGAGCCGATCCTGGCGCAAGATATGCGCGCGGCTACGGGAACACAAGCCTTTGTCGCCGCTGCACCTTTGAACCTGGTTTACGTCGCAGATCTCAGCAAGACCGGACAATCGGGAAGTGAAGCAGAGCTCTTCACTGCCGCCGATGTAGGTTTCATCAGTGAAAATGTGTATCTATTCTGTACATCAGAAGGATTGGCGACGGTGGTCCGAGGTTCTGTGGACCGCGCCGCGCTGGCCAAGATTATGAAGTTGGGACCCAACCAGAAGGTTCTGCTGGCGCAGACGGTTGGCTATCCGAAGAAGTAGCGTCCCCCCGCGCGGAGCAGCTTTCGTCGGATGTGGAGTCGGCAAATCTCATGTGCTTGGCCCTTCGTGGCGCTTGGCGAGAATCTTTTTGCCGAACCGTTGTTGCAGTGCCGCGCCTGCTGAACGCCCTGATGTTTATCATCTTCCTATGGTGACGGAACACAGGCTGGGCGACATCATCGCGAACTCCGTCACGCATGGCGTCGGGGCGGCGCTCGCTCTTGCAGGAGCGGTTGTACTGGTGGTCACTGCGGTGGATGGAACCGCCTGGCAGATCGTCAGTTGCTCGGTCTTTGGCTGTACGCTGGTGCTGGTCTATGTCTGCTCTACTCTGTATCACTCGCTCGTCCGCACTCGTGCGCGTCACGTCCTGCGAATCATTGATCATTCGGCAATCTATCTACTGATCGCCGGAACCTATACTCCCTTCGCCCTAGTGTCGCTGCGCGGGCAGTTGGGATGGCTTCTGTTCGCCATTGTATGGAGCCTTGCCATCCTGGGAATCATCTTCAAGAGTTTTGCAATAGAACGATTCGCCATCGCGTCGGTCGTCGTGTACCTGGGAATGGGTTGGCTGGCCGTGTTCGCGATGCGCCCGTTACAGCACGCTCTCACGTGGCACGGCATATTCTGGATTGCGCTGGGTGGCCTGTTCTATACCGTGGGCATAGTCTTCTACGCTCTCGACCGCATTTCTTACTTTCATGCGTTCTGGCATCTCTTTGTGCTGGCCGGAAGCACCTGTCACTACTTTGCGGTGCTGTTCTATGTTGCCCAGCCGCGCACATGACGGGCAAAGGCTCGTCACTGCTCGCCCTCAGCTTTCCTCGGATGAGGTCTTCGACGTCTAGCCGCATGCCAGCACCGGTCTGGCGGGATCCAAGGCTCAGCAGGTCACATGGAGAATGGCATTGGTGTTTTCGGCGCGCCGATTTAAGAGCTCCATGGCTTCTTCCGTTGGGAGGATGATCAATTCAACTTTGCGCCGCCGAGCCTCACGTCTGACCTCATCCATGACTGGCAGTGCTCCAGTGCCCGTGCCCACCACCAACCGACTGCACTTCCACGGTATCGCCTCTTCCAAAGAGAGCGGCGTGTGACCGAAACTGTCCCGGAACCGCTTTGACGGTTTCTTCTTGCGCTCGCGAATCTCTCCTCGGTCGATCACGATGTCATAGCCGTATTTAATGCCATCGATGCGAATTTGACCAAATGAGAACTGCTGGAACTTCATAGCGGGCCTCTGATAAGGATACAACCGAGGCGCTGCGTGGCCTGCCAGCACTGCGTGATGGCAAGTTGAGGGTTATGCTGATACCGAGAGGGTGTTAAGCAATGTCTTCCTCATCCTTCGGAAAACACGCGAGTGGCGCGACGAGTAGTCAAACTGCAGTCCCCGAGCCTTCGTTCGCCGAGAGAGCACGCACGTTGATGCACTCGGGCCGCATTGGTAGTCTTTCGACCCTGTCGCGAAAACAACCCGGCTTCCCCTTTGTATCATTGATGCCTTATGCGCTGGGCGATCAAGGCCGTCCTGTTTTGCTTATCAGCACGATGGCCATGCACACGCAGAATCTGCAAGCGGACCCGCGCGCCAGCCTGTTTGTGACCGAGCCCGGCGCCAGCGGCGACCCGCTCGGTGCGTCCAGGGTCACGTTAATAGGAACGGTTAGCAGAATACCGGAGCCAGAGCTGGCGGCCGTGCGGACGGTCTACCTGACGCGTTTCCCAGACAGCAAGTACTGGGTCGATTTTGACGATTTCTTCTTCTACCGAATGGATGTATTGGACGTTTATTACGTGGGAGGCTTCGGAGTGATGGGATGGGTGGCTGCTTCGGAGTACTCCCAAGCGCAATCCGATCCGCTGGCTGAACACAATAGCGACATCATGCAGCACATGAATGCCGACCGCAAGGATGCGCTCATCCTGCTCGCCAAGCGGTTTGCCGGCATCGAGGCACCAGAGGCGGAGATGACCTCGGTTGATCGCCTCGGCTTTCACGTCCGCCTGAAGACCCAGGATGGCATGCGCGGAGCGCGCATCGGCTTCCTGAGAGAAGTTACGAATCCGACGCAGACCAGAGAAGTGTTGGTCGAGATGGTGAAGCTGGCGCGTCAAGAGTAAATCATCTCGTCGCTGTGTCATTTTGTGCCGGTTTAAGCGCCAAGGTAACAGCGTAGACTGCCGCTCAATGCCCCTCACGGTAGGCAGAGCGAAAGAGCAGGAAGGCCGCCCACAGTGCGATGGCCATCACCAGACGGCGTGGGTGTCGAGTGGTAGGGACTTCACAATAAATGCGGCGATCAGCACCGCTGGCAAGCCGCCAAGCGCAAGACCTAAAGCGGCGCGGGCTTCGTAGCGCCTGCTTTTCAAAAATCGCAGACTGCCCACCGGCATTAAGAAAGCCGAGGAGCCCATCATGATGGGAAAGGCCAGAAGCGGGGCCATGCCTAGTAGGCTGACCAGAATCATGCAAGGCGCATAAAAGCCGATCCCCAGGGTGCTCAAGGCTCCGAATAGGCACGTTCCCGCCATCCCAGTGAGAAGACCGAATTCATGCAAGGACAGTCCCTCTCCGCCCGCCGGAAACCAGTGGAGTTCTCTCATGATCATGAAGACGACCGCCAAAGTGAGCGCCCCGCCAACGCCCAACTGGATGGCTCGCCTGGGGAGCCTTGAGACCACGCCGGCGCCCCACCAGGCACCAATCACCGATGAAGCGATGAGAAGCACCAGGGTGGTGAAATCGACTTGAACCAAGGTGATGAAGATAAACGCCTGGGCGATGGTTGGGAGCGTATGCCCTACGTTCATGGTGCCGGGAATCAGTTCGTCGGGGACCATCCGGCCCAATTTGAAGATGGTGGTGGTGGTCGCGAACGAACTCACGCCGAGGGTGTCAAAGAAGTTGGTCAGAGAGCCGGTCGCCAGTTGGAGAAGCGATGGGATGGGAGCTTGTGCCTGGCCGTTCACCAAGCCTGCCGTGCGATCGTGGCGGAGCGCCGCTACCCAGGAATAAACGTAATTGGCAGACACCGCCGCAAGAGCCAGGAGGATGGTGATGCGGCCGGACACGGTTAACGCTGCTCTCTTTCCCTTACCGCTAGGATCTTCCGGACCAGGTACGGCCTCCGCTTCAAGATATGGACAGCACAGGCTTGCCCAACACATTCCATCGCGGCTCGATCCCCAACCCGGGAGCGCATCCGGCGGCGAGCCGGCCATCTTTCCGTTGCGGCGCTCCTTCGGCATTGCTCACGGTCAGGTAACTGTTGAAGTCGGTGGACGTGAACAAGTAGGCCGGCGGAGTACTGTGCGCCAGATGAGCAATCGCCGCCGTGGTGATGTCTCCGCCCCAGGTGTCCTCGATCGTCAAAGCGATCCCTAGCGAAACGCACAAGTCGCGGATCTCCCGTGCCCGGGTAAGTCCGCCAACTTTGGAAATCTTCAGATTGATGACGTCCATGGCCTGGTCTGTGAAACCCCGGACTACCATCGCCAGACAGTCCACGACCTCGTCCAGCACAAAGGGCCGGTTCGAATGGCGGCGCACCGTCAGGCATTCCTGGTAGCTGGCGCAGGGTTGCTCAAGATAGACGTCCACGGAACGCACGGCATCGGCAACTCGGATCGCCTGGTGCTGGGTCCAACCGGTGTTGGCATCTGCGATCAGTACATCTCCTGTTTTCAGATTGCCGGCCACTTCGTGGATGCGTTGGATATCGGTGTCCGGATCGCCGCCTACCTTGAGTTGGAATTTTGTGTAGCCCTCCGAACGGTACCGTAAGACTTTTCCCGCCATCTCCTCGGGGCTTTCCTGGGAGATGGCCCGGTACAGCGGGAATGACTCCCCATAACGTCCGCCCAGCAGAGTCACCACTGGTTGACCACAAACTTTCCCGAGGATGTCCCAGCAAGCGATGTCGATGGCAGATTTCACGTAAGGATGTCCTCGCAGGGCACGGTCCATGCGATCGTTGAGCAGGGAGAGCGCTGTTGCATCAAAGCCGATGAGGTGGGGGGCAAGTTCCGCGATGCCGGTACGCGCGCCCTTGGCATAGGCTGGCAAGTAAGCCGGGCCCAGGGGACAGACTTCCCCGTAACCGGTAATGCCGGCGTCGGTGTGGACGGCCACGACCGTGGAGTCAAAGACCTCCACAAAATTTCCGCCTGACCACTTGTAGCTGCCTTCCCGCAAAGGCAGGTCTACCTGGAAAGCCTCAATTTTTGTGATTTTCGGCATTACCATATCTCTTTTGCACCTACCTCGGCCTTCGCGTGGTGTTCTCTCCCGGGAAATCCCCTGAGCGAGGGCTCAGCGCTGACACCGCGATTCTTGCCTGGTGGGCTGCGGCGGCAAGAATCGAAACGAAAACAGTTGCTTTCCTGAAACTGCTTCGTGCTCGCAATCATAGCCTCTACCGTCCTCGCGGCCAAGCTCCGTTGCCGAGCACCGTGATAATTGCTTGATCCTTGGTGATGGGTTTGGCCTCTAACCAATATGTGCGAATTTGCTTTTGGATGAGTTTGAGGTCCAGCAGATGCTCGCGGATCTGGTCACCTTATGGATTGTCTGTCCGAGGGTAGGTGGTCGGCTTTGGTTTTGGGATTTTGGTTTTAGGCTGGCAAGAAAGGCAACGTGGCAACTGATCATTTCGTCGGGGCCCTGCTCGCTTCGATCACAACTGGTCAATGCTTTAGGGTTTCCATGACAATCTGCTGAATCAATCCAGTCAATCGGGGGTCCTCACCGATGGGCGACAGCACCTCGACCTCAAGCTGTGGAAACTGCGCTTTCGCCTGATTCACTTGTTCGGGTACGTCAATCGCCAGGTGTGCCCCAATCGAAAAGAACAAGGGAAGAATCTTCAGATGCAGGATTTGTTGTCCGACGCATTCGCGCGCCACATCTATCAGGGTCGGCTCAAGGAATTCCATATAAGCCAAGCTCACTTTAGTTTCTCCTGATTGACCCTGCACAGCGTCGACAATACGCTCGAACGGAACACGCCACCGCGGGTCTTTACTCCCGTGCGCCAGCAACACCAGGCACTCACTCTTTCCAGGAGACTTGTTTACTTCGTCGCTGGAACGCGTTGAATGAATCTCTTTCACGGGCCCTTATCCGCGCTTACAGGCGCTGCGCTCAATCACAATGCCCCGAACCGCTGTCGCATAACCCCGGAACGATACCGAAAGACTTGCCGTGACGTCGGAACGATGAACAAGCGGTTAGCAAGGCGTCCCAGCTCGACTCCATCCAACCGCAGCCCGCTGCCGGCCGCCTTCTAATGCGATTCCCAGGAAAGTGTATCGCGCGCCATGTAACTGCCAAGCTTGTATTCTTTTGTATATGACTGGCAAGCGGCGCGTCGCTCTCGCAGGCGATTACGATCCCGCTGTCATCGCGCACCAGACTTTTCACGGGCGATGCGATCGGTTTCCGCCGGCAGCTGCGGGACGGACGGTCATTCTGATTGGTAAATCGGGCGATCTCACGCCAGCTTCGCCATCTGTTCGATGTAGCGCTCGGCATCAAATTTCTTGCGCGCGGCATTGCCTGACATGTAACGGACGGTGCCAAAAATTGGCCGGTCGAACCAGGGACGGTCAAACTTGCCGGCGATGGACCACGCAATTCCTGCGTAGCCGTTCGGATCACGTCCATCGAGGAAATATTTGTCGTTGAGATACACCGCTGTCTGGTACGCCACCGCGGGCGAAGGGCTCCACTCCAGTATCTTCTTCGCCCAATACATTCGCATGTAGTTGTGCATCCACCCGGCGTGGAGCATCTGTCGCTGCGCGGCATTCCAGAGATCGTCGTAGGTCTCGGCGCGCTCCAACTGCTGGCGCGAGTAGCTCCGGGGCCGGGGATCGCCGGCGTGCGCAGCGAGGGTGCGATGGGCCCAGTCGGGTGCGCTTTCGATGGAGTCATACAACGGATTGAAGTGCACAAAGTTGATGGACAGCTCTCGCCAGGTGATGAGCTGATCGAGAAAGTCGTCCTTGACCTGGCGTGGCACTTTGGCCTGCTCCACCGCCAGCGAGACGGTTTGTGGCCCGATGTGTCCGAAGTGCAGGTACGGCGACAATCGGCTGGTACCATCGAGCTCCGGCTTGCCGTGGCGCTCGGGATAGTGGGCCAGCTTGCCGGTCACAAATTCGCGCAGCAATGTCAAAGCTCGGTCGGTCCCGCCGTGAAAGGACGTGACAGGCTGGACTGAGCGATCAAGCTCCTTCCAACCCTCGGTGATGTCAGCGGATCCGTCGTCTGGGAGGACAGACAGCCGGCGGGGCTTCTCCCACTCGACCCTGGCCTTGGGGTTCGGATGCGGGATCAGAAACTCCTGCAACCGCGCTTGCAGCCGCGGACGAATTACACGAGCGGCGTACTGTTCTTTCGCCAGTAGCTTCGAAGGTACAATGACGTCGGCATCCACCGTCCACAACGGGACGGTCAACTTTCGGGCCGCCAGCTCGCGCCAGCACTTCGGTTCTCGCATAGGGTTTTCGTCGCCGACCACCAGCGAGGCCTTCACTTCCTCGCAGAATTTCAGCAGGGAATGTTCCGGATACCGGCGCAGAACATATCCGATACCGCGCGCGCGAGCGCCAGCCGCAGTTTGGGGAATGCCTTCCGCCAGAAACACAAAGTGCCGCAGGTTGGCATGGGGATAGAACGGGACTGGGGCGAAGAAGATAACCACTGGCTGCTGCAGGAAGTTCGCGACCCGAACCGCGGTGTCAAGTGCCGAGTTGTCGAGTACTCGCTGCGCGCGCTGCATCCAGTACACGACGCAGCGTCCCGCTGGATCGGGAGGTCCAGCGCGCCGGACGGTCACGCGCGGGTCGGAAGCAATCTGCGCCAGGGTTTTCGTAAAGGCAGTTTGGCACATCGTGAATGAATCCGCCAGGAGTATGGTGTGGCCAAGTTGGCGCCGCACCACCTGCGTCGGACCTTTGCCAGGTCGTGCCAAGCATCGGGACACGAGTTGGAGCAGATACAATTCCTTTTGGGGCACGTCTGGGTTCAAACGACCGAACGGTATCTTGGCTGCAAGCAGCGGGCACAAATAGTTCAGTAATTTAAGCGCTAAGCTGGGATTTCTGCCCGCCCGCCGCCAATGACGTAGTCTTTTCGCCGACTTCAAGTGGTTTCTCCTCGCCAACGCTGGGCAATCCGTTTGGGCTTTTTCAGCGCGGACGGTGCAAAATTCGCCATCGCCAAGTCTTTCGTAAAGTTGCGCTCATCTATGTACTTGGCCGCAGATGCCGGGTGTCAACCAGGTAATGCTGTGGAGTCGAACTGAGAACATTGGCTGCCAAGGAGACTTGTGTCTGGATCCGAACGCGTAGCGATAGCCGGGGTCACTGGGTACATTGGTGGCCGCCTTGCCCCTCGTCTGCTCGACCACGGCTACGCTATTCGGTGTCTGGTGCGTTCGCCAGCCAAACTGCAAAGTCGCGGATGGGCTACGAACCCCGACGTCCAAATCAGGCAAACGAACCTGGGAGACGAAACGTGCCTAACCTGCGACCTGGAAGGTTGTGGGGCCGCGTTTTACCTGGTCCATTCAATGATGTCCGCGGGATCGGATTACGCCGAGCACGATCGTCAACTGGCTTTGACATTCGCACGTGCCGCCAAGAATGCCGGAGTCAAACGAATCATCTATCTTGGTGGACTGGGCGAGACCGGCCCGGACTTGAGTGAGCATCTCTCCTCGCGGCGAGAAGTCGAAGAAGCGCTTGCCTCAACTGGCGTAGCTGTTACGGTGCTGCGCGCCGCCATGATTATCGGATCAGGCTCGGCATCCTTCGAAATCCTGCGCTACCTGGTGGAGCGATTGCCAGTTATGGTCACGCCCAAATGGGTGAGTACTCCGTGCCAGCCAATTGCGGTCAGAAATGTCATCGGATACCTGGTCGGCGTCCTCGCGGTACCGGAGACTGCCGGCGGCGTATTCGACATTGGCGGCCCAGACATATTTTGTTACCGGGACATCATGCGCATTATGGCGGAGGAGCTGGGACTGCGCCGCCGTTTGGTTATTCCTGTACCCGTGTTGACGCCACGCCTGAGCTCTTACTGGATTCAGCTGATCACGCCCCTGAGCAACACGATTGCCAGTCCACTGGCAGAGGGACTCAAGAATCCAGTCGTATGTCGGGATAACCGTATCGCCAGTCTCATACCTCAAGAATTACTTGCCGTCCGCGCCGCGATACAAGGAGCTCTCAGCCAAGTTGCTGAGCACCACGTGGAGACCAGTTGGTCTATGGCAGGTCCCATTCCGGGCGACCCGGATTGGGCAGGCGGAACCGTTTTTCGTGACGTCCGCCAGACGACCTTGGACATACCTGACTGGGCGGTCTTTCGCGCGGTGTGTCGGGTTGGCGGTGGAAACGGGTGGTACGCGACAGACATTCTCTGGAAGATCCGCGGATGGATAGATCAATTGGTTGGCGGCCCGGGGCTGCGACGAGGGCGAAGGGATTCAGAAGTCGTCGGATACGGAGAGGCGCTGGACTTCTGGCGCGTGGTGGGTTTCGAGCGCGACCGCCGCC
>Ga0209584_10000268_pt1 | contig 15492 bp, 11 predicted proteins | sample NGEPerD_FD_184507 | JGI IMG/M metagenome (GOLD analysis project Ga0209584, IMG submission 184507) | Arctic peat soil microbial communities from the Barrow Environmental Observatory site, Barrow, Alaska, USA - NGEE PermafrostAB12-D... | ecosystem: Environmental > Terrestrial > Soil > Wetlands >...
CGGCCTGGCGGGCAGCCGCCGCGGCCGCGGCGGCCTGCCTGGCCGCCTCCTCGGCGGCCTTGCGGGCCGCCTCTTCCTCGGCCTGCTTCTGCGCGAGCCACTGGTTGTACTGATCCCGCTGCTGCTGCAAACCGGCGACGTTCGACAGTGCCGCCCGGTAGTCGTTCTGCTGCTGGGTCAGCTGGCCTTCGAGCGCGGAGAGCTGGTCCTGACCGGCGGCGAGCGAGTCGGCGGCCTGTTGCTGGGCGCTGTCGGCATCCTGTTTTGCCTGGTCCGCTCGCGCTTGGGCAGCGTTGGCGGCATCGAGGGCCGCGCGGGCGGCCGAGTCGAGGTTGGCCTTGTGGTTCCGGCTGCTCTCGAGGTTGGAGATCGCGTTGAGCTGGGTTCCGGAAACCTGGTCGAGCAGTTCCCGCCGCTGCAGTAGTTCGGTGGCGCTGCCGGAGTCCATCAGTGCCGTCATCGACCCGAGCACGGAGCCCTGGCGGAATGACGCGGCGGCGAACGCTGCAGCCTTTTCCTTGGCGTCGTCGATGGCCTTGGCTGCGGCGTCGGCGTCCGACTGCGCCTGGGTGGCGGCGGCGGACGCGGACGCGGCATCGGATTGCGCCACCTGCAGATCGACGGCGGCCTTGTTCGCCAGTTCGGCCTTCAATTCCATGTCGTTCTTCAGGCGCTCGATGTCACCTTCGGTCTTGCTGACCAGCCCGGACAGCCGGCCGACTTCGGAGGCGGAGCTGGCCACCTGGCTCTGCCCGGCCTGGATCTGGTCGTCAGACGGGTTGCCCGGCGGGGGCGGCACAGCACCTGCAGGGACCGCCATGCCGATGACCACGACCCAGGCCAGTGCGACGCCGCCCAGCATCGACACGATGCCGCCGGGACGGGTGCGGACGGGCACTTCAGGCTCCTCCCCCGCGAACGTTCTCGCGGATGACCGGTCGAACTACCGACCGTGACGATGTCAACACGACACGCCAAGGAGAACCTTGCCACTTTGTTCCCCCTATTGACCAGTGGTCACGCTAAACCCATTGGTCCCAATTCGGACATCCATGACGAACGTCACTGAATTTCTACGCAGCGTGATCATCCTCGACACTGGTCCCGTGATTCATGCGCTCGAAAACCGGCCCGCGACCCATGCCGGCAGGGTGGCCGCGGTGGTGTTCGCCGCCGCCGGCCTGGTCCTTGCGTTGATCGGTTCATTCCTGCCGTGGGTCGTCTCCGGGCAGGTTCGGCGCTCCAGCTACGCAGTGACCGGCATGATCGATCGACTCGGAATCGCCGGCGACGGAGTGTTGGGCTCACTGGTGGCCGGTTGGCCGCTGATAGGACTGCTGTGCGCGACGCCGGTGGTGGCCGCCCTGCTCCGCCGGTGGGCGGTCGCCGGCGCGTTGTGTGTGCTGCTCGGCATCGCCATGACCGCGGTGTCGTCGGCGTTGCTGGCCGTCGGTGGTGGCGGCGCGATCGGCGTACAGGTCGACCCGATAGGGCCATCTGTGACGTCTGCCGGCGGAATGTTGCTCACCGTGGGCGGAGCATGGCTGACCATCGGCGTCTGGCGGAATTCGGGCCCGAGACCGCGACCAAACGGCTGAGAGAGGCCTCACAATGGGATACGGCCATCAGGAGTATCCAGGTGGGCAGGGGGTGCTCCTGGCCATGCCTCGACGGGCGGGGCTGACAGATGCGCCGGAGACGTTCCGTTGACCGGAACCAGGAAGGATGGCACTACTCGTGAGCGACCAAGGCGGGCACATCGGGGGGTATCCGGTCGGGGGAAATCAGGGCGAAGGAGATCAACGCGGGGGAAATCAAGGCAGGGGGAATCAGGGCGGAGCAAATCGCGGGGCGCCCTACGGGCCGGGCGATCCACGGCAACCCGCACCGCCTGGCTGGCAGCAGCCCCATCAACCGACCGGTCCGCAGGGCTGGCAGCAGCCGGGGCAGCCCACCGGTCCGCAGGGCTGGCAGCAGCCGGGGCAGCCCACCGGCCCGCAGGGCTGGCAGCAGCCGGGGCAACCCACCGGCCCGCAGGGTTGGCAGCAGCCGACGGGTCCGCAGGGCTGGCAGCAGCCCGGGCAACCCACCGGTCCGCAGGGCTGGCAGCAGCCGGCGCCGCAACAGGGTTGGCAGCAGCCAGGACAACCGCAGACCCCACCTTCAGCGGCAGCCTCGAAAAACCGCACGCCGATGATCGTCACGGCGATCGCCGTGGTGGTGGCATTGTTGGCCGGCGCCGGCGTCTGGTTCTTCGCGATCCGGGACACCCAGTCGGCGTCGGGTCAGGAGAGCCCGCAGGCAGCGGTGAACGCGCTGTTCACGTCGCTGAGCAACTCAGACCCGATCGGGCTCGCCGGTCAGCTGGACCCGGCCGAGGCCTCGCTGTTCACCGACCTCAACGCCGACGTGCTCTCCGAGCTGAAGCGACTTGACGTGCTCGGGCCGTCCGCGTCGACCACGTCGCTGACCGGCACGTCGATCACCGTATCGGGACTCACCTTCGACCCGGCCGACGAGACGATCAACGACAACTTCCGGGTCGTCACGCTGACCGGCGGAACGGTCACCATCGCCAGCAACCCCGATCAGCTCCCGCTCAGCGACAAGATCAAGAGCAAGTTCGCCGACCAGATCAGCCAGGCCGAACCGCAGAGCCAGACCCTCAATTTCGCCGACGCCGTTCCCAGCAACGGCGGACCGATTCGGATCGCCACGGTGCAGCGCGACGGAGCGTGGTACGTCAGTTTGTTCTATTCGATCGCCGACAACGTCACCCATCAGGCCGGGCTGCCCAACCCCACCGCAGCCGACCGGATCGCGGCCATCGGCTCGCCGTCACCGGAGGCCGCGGTCGACGCTTTCATCAAGAAGGCATCGGAAGGCGAAATCAAGGACGTCATCGCGCTCACCGCCCCCGACGAAATGGGCGTGCTGCACGACTACGGCACATTGCTGGTCGACAACATCGACACCTCGAACCTGACGTCCGGCGTCAGCGACCTGGGCTTCACCGTCAAGGACGCGAGCTGGACGGTCAGCGACGTGACCGGGGGCAAGAAGGTCTCGCTCGCCTCACTGACCGTCAATGCACAGGGCCAGACGGCGACCATCACCCGGGACCCGGCGGCCGGTTCGTTGACCGTCGTTCTCGACGGTCAGACGCAGACCCTCGACCAGTCCACGATCGAGGACTTCATCGCCCAGGCGGGCGGCAGCCAGGACCTGGACCCGACCATGGTCGACATCATCAAGCGCGAGTTCCAGCAGATTGTCGGGCTGGGCATCGTCACCGTTGAGGTGGACGGGCAGTGGTACGTGAGCCCGGTGCGGTCGTTCTCCGACATCTTCGTGTCGCTGCTCAAGGGCCTGCAGCCCTCCGACGTCGACTACCTGATCAGCCTGGCAGGCAACTGAGCCAATCCGGTCAGGACCCCGGTTCGCGCCTCGGCCTCGGAACACCGAGCCGCTGCGGAATCAGGATCACTGTGTCCCCGCGTCTGTGCGGGCTTCCTGTCGTCCCAGTGCCCACCGCTTCGGCGGTGGGCGCTGGTGTTGTGGTAACCGGACGCAAGCACCACACTCGGCATCAGGCACCGTGCGCGAAGGGGCAACGCGAGGGGGTGACCTCCCGGTCATTTGTTGGACTTGCCGAACGGACCCCTGCCGAGTGGCATCCCCGACCGAACCGTGGCAGGTGACGATCGAGGTCCGTGCGGCCGTCGATGGGAGTCGCGATGACGGGCAAGACGGGGAATTCGAACATCGGCCTTGTTGCAGCGATCAGTATCGGCGTCGGTGGGATGATCGGCGCGGGAATCTTCTCCATTCTCGGCGTCGTCGCCGGCATCTCCGGGTCCGCGATGCCGTTGTCTTTTGCGATCGGCGGGGCTGTCGCGGGCCTGGCGGCCTACAGCTACGTTGCCCTGGGCAAGGCGTTCCCCAGCGTCGGTGGCGCCGTCACATTCCTGGTTCGTGGATATGGAGAGGGCGTAACGTCCGGCGCGCTCAACATCTTTCAATACTTGGCGTACATCATCTCCATTGCCTTGTACGCAACTGGATTTGCCGCATATGCGGCCACTTTCATCGACCTGCCGACGAAGGTGTGGGCGATCGGTGTCGTGCTCGCCTTCACGCTGGTGAATTTCCTCGGCAGCCGCGTGATGGGTCGTGCGGAATCCGTGATCGTGATCATCAAGGTGGGTATCCTCGTCGTGTTCATCGCGGCCGCGTTCCTGGCGCTGGACAAGGCGGGCGCTGCGCGCCTGGAGCCGACGAGTTGGCCGGGCCCGCTGGCGATCATGACCGGGGCCGGCGTGTTGTTCGTCGGTTACGAGGGTTTCGGTCTCATCACCAACGCGGCAGCGAATATGCGCAGTCCCCGACAGGAACTCCCGCGTGCGATCTACGCCAGCGTGGCGATTGTTGTGGTGATCTACATAATGGTCGCAGGCGGAGTGGTGACGAACGTCCCACTGAACGTTCTCGAAGGATTGGGCGACTCCGCGCTGGCCGTCGCCGCTCAACCCGCGCTCGGCCACACCGGGTTCACCCTGATCGCCATCGCTGCACTGCTGTCGACCTCGTCGGCAGTCAACGCGACCCTGTTCGGAGCGGCGAACGTCGCTTACCAAATCGCCAAGAACGGCGGCTTGCCGCAGGCGTTCGACCGCCAACTCTGGGGACGCGATGTCGAAGGGTTGTTCATCACAGCGGGCCTGGTCGTCGTCTTTGTGGTGTTGTTCCCGCTCAGCGCTGTCGCTTCGATGGGCAGCGCTGGGTTCCTCCTCGTCTACGCAGCGGTCAACTACGGCCACCTGAGAATCCGCGGACAGACCGGCGCGCGGGCATGGCCGATCGTCGGTTCCATCGGGGCGTGCCTGACGCTGTTCGGGGTGCTCTTCTACTACATGCTGACGTCCGCGCTCAGTTCGGCGATTGCGCTCGTCGTCACGTTCGCAGCGAGCTATCTGTTCGAAGTCGTCTACCGGCGCCGGACGGGTCGGACCTTCTCCGAGATCATTCGGCAGACCGAACCGAAGCAGGCTACTTGAGGCGACGGCGTTCGGCGCCGGCGCTCCGGTTGCCAGCCTAAAAAGGACAAGCGTACTGTTAGCCGGGGTCGGTGTGTGAACCCTGCTGGGACGTCCAACACGACGCAAGGGAAAGATGGGCCCCTGGTCCCCACGGCGCCGCCCGAGGATCGTCACACCGCCCGCGCCGATCGACGCCGCTTCAACAAGGAGAGTGCCGTGCCTGCCGCCAGCAAGGACAGCTTCGCCGCGAAGGACACGCTCACCGTGGGTGGGCAGAGTTACGAGATCTTCCGGATCGCCGACATCAAGGGGCTGGAGAACGCCGCGCGGCTTCCGTTCTCGCTCAAGGTGTTGCTGGAGAATCTGATCCGGACCGAGGACGGCGCGAACATCACCGCCGAGCACATCCGGGCACTGGCCAACTGGGACCCCGCCGCCCAGCCCGACATCGAGATCCAGTTCACCCCGGCACGGGTGATCATGCAGGACTTCACCGGCGTGCCGTGCGTGGTCGACCTGGCGACCATGCGGGAGGCGATGGCCGATCTCGGTGGCGACCCGGACAAGATCAACCCGTTGGCGCCCGCGGAAATGGTCATCGACCACTCCGTCATCGCCGACATCTTCGGCCGGGCGGACGCCTTCGAGCGCAACGTGGAACTCGAGTACGAACGCAACCGTGAGCGCTACCAGTTCCTGCGCTGGGGCCAGACGGCGTTCGACGAATTCAAGGTGGTACCGCCGGGCACCGGCATCGTGCACCAGGTCAACATCGAGTACCTGGCCAGGGTGGTGATGGCCAGGGAGGTCAACGGCACCCTGCAGGCCTACCCGGACAGCTGCGTGGGCACCGACTCGCACACCACGATGGTCAACGGGATCGGTGTGCTCGGCTGGGGCGTGGGCGGCATCGAGGCGGAGGCCGCCATGCTCGGCCAGCCGGTGTCGATGCTCATCCCGCGGGTCGTCGGCTTCAAGTTGACCGGGGAGATCCCGCCCGGCACCACGGCGACCGACGTGGTGCTGACGATCACCGAGATGCTGCGCAAGCACGGCGTCGTCGGCAAGTTCGTGGAGTTCTACGGCGACGGCGTCGGTGCGGTTCCGCTGGCCAACCGCGCCACCATCGGCAACATGAGCCCGGAGTTCGGGTCCACCGCCGCGATGTTCCCGATCGACGAGGAGACGACGAAGTACCTGCGGCTCACCGGCCGGCCGGAGCAGCAGGTCGCGCTGGTCGAAACCTATGCCAAGACCCAGGGCCTGTGGCACGACGCGGACAAGGAGCCGGCGTTCTCCGAGTACCTGGAGCTGGACCTGTCGACGGTGGTGCCGTCGATCGCCGGGCCGAAACGACCGCAGGACCGCATCGAACTGTCCGACGCGAAGAACTCGTTCCGCAAGGCCATCCACGACTACGTCGACCTGAGCGCGAGCACCCCGCACACCAACGTGGACGAGGCCTCTGAGGAGTCGTTCCCGGCCAGTGACCCGCCCGCCATCTCCTACGTCGACGAGGACGCCGACCTCGAGGTGGTGGCGGCTCTGAAGTCGGCTGCCGAAGGCTCGTCCGGGCGTCCGTCGAAGCCGACGCCGGTGGAGACGGCCGAGTACGGCAACTTCATCCTGGACCATGGCGCCGTGGTGATCGCCGCGATCACCTCGTGTACGAACACCTCGAACCCGTCGGTGATGCTCGGTGCGGCGCTGCTGGCCCGCAACGCCGTCAACAGGGGCCTCACGGTCAAGCCCTGGGTGAAGACCACCATGGCTCCGGGGTCGCAGGTCGTCACCGACTACTACGAAAAAGCGGGCCTCTGGCCCTATCTGGAGAAGCTCGGCTACAACCTGGTCGGGTACGGCTGCACCACCTGTATCGGCAACTCCGGCCCGTTGCCGGACGAGATCTCGGCGGCGGTGAACGAGGCCGACCTGACCGTGGTCTCGGTGCTTTCGGGAAACCGCAATTTCGAGGGCCGGATCAACCCGGACGTCAAGATGAACTACCTGGCCTCTCCCCCGCTGGTGATCGCCTATGCGCTGGCCGGGACGATGGACTTCGATTTCGAATCTCAGCCGCTCGGTGCTGATGACACAGGTACGGACGTCTATTTGAAGGACATCTGGCCGAACCTGCAGGAGATCCAGGAGACGATGGCCTCCTCGATCAACAAGGAGATGTTCTCCTCCAGCTACGCCGACGTCTTCGACGGCGGCGAGCGGTGGAAGTCGTTGCCCACCCCGCAGGGCAAGACCTTCGAGTGGGACCCGGAATCCACCTATGTGCGCAAGCCCCCTTACTTCGACGGAATGCCGGCGGCGCCGTCACCGGTCACGGACATCTCGGGAGCCAGAGTGCTGGCCAAGCTCGGCGATTCGGTGACCACGGACCACATCTCGCCGGCCGGCGCCATCAAGGCCGACACCCCGGCCGGCCAGTACCTGACCGAGCACGGCATCGTGCGCAAGGACTTCAACTCCTACGGGTCACGGCGCGGCAATCACGAGGTGATGATCCGCGGCACCTTTGCCAACATCCGGCTGCGGAACCAGTTGCTCGACACCTTGGAATCCGGAGGGGTGCAGGGCGGCTACACCCGCGACTTCACCCAGGAAGGCGCGCCGCAGGCATTCATTTACGACGCCGCGCAGAACTATGCGGCGCAGGGCATTCCACTGGTCGTATTGGGCGGCAAGGAATACGGCTCCGGATCGTCGCGGGACTGGGCGGCCAAGGGCACCGCACTGCTCGGTGTTCGCGCCGTCATCGTCGAATCGTTCGAACGGATTCACCGCTCCAACCTGATCGGCATGGGCGTCATCCCGCTGCAGTTTCCGCCGGGAGAAACGGTGAGGACCCTGGCGCTCAACGGCGACGAGACCTTCGACATCTCCGGGATCACCGATCTGAACGAAGGTCGGACCCCGCGCACCGTGAAGGTCACGGCCACCAAGCCGTCCGGCGCGGTGGTGGAGTTTGACGCGGTGGTGCGGATCGACACCCCCGGCGAGGCGGACTACTTCCGCAACGGCGGGATCATGCAGTACGTGCTGCGCAGCCTGCTGGCCGCGGGCGGCTGAGCCGGCCGGATTTCATGCCACGCGTCAGCGTCGATCACCTGCAGGCGCGACGCCGGCAGATCCTCGACGGTGCCCGTGCCGCGTTCGCGCGGCACGGGTACGAAGGGGCGACGGTCCGGATCCTGGAACAGGAAATCGGGCTGAGCCGCGGCGCCATCTTCCACCACTACGCCGACAAGGACGCGCTGTTCCTGGCGTTGGCCACGCAGGACGCTGACACCATGGTGCACACCGTGACCGAGTACGGCCTGGTCCAGGTGATGCGGGAGATGGTCGGTGCGCCAGACACCGGGCGGCTCGGTGTGCAACTCGAGGTTGCCCGGCGGGTCCGCACCGACGCCGACTTCAAGGTGACATGGGCGCCGTACTCCGCGCGGATCCATCGGGCGACCCTGGATCGGCTGGAACGCCAACGGGCCACCGGGTCGCTGCGCGCCGACGTCGACATCGAGCAGTTGGCCGGCTATCTGGAACTGGTCTGGGAAGGACTGATCGCGCACCTGGCGGCCGGTCTGCCGACGGATCAACTGGACGATGTGCTGGACGTGGTGGAGGGTGCCGTCCGGCTGAGGTGAATACCGCACGTAATCACCCGGACGAGCGAAACCACCTGTGCTCGGACGCGTTTGGGCGAGAGTCAGGCCCGGGCCATGGCCCCGATCAGGCCGATCTGTGCGGAGCGCTCTGCGGCCAGCTGATCCGCCGCTGAGTTGGTCTGAGCCTGGTTCATCAGGGCGGTGATCGCCCGCACCGCTTCCGGCGGGCTCTCGATCAGCGCCGCGGTCAGGTCGGCGACGGCGGCGTCCAGCTCGTCGACGGGTACGCAGGCCAGCGCCAGCCCGATCCGCACCGCCTCATCGGCACCGACATGGCGGCCCGTCGCGCAGATCTCCAGGGCGCGTTGATACCCCACAGACCTGACCAACCTGGCGGTTCCACCGAGGTCGGGGACGAGGCCGAGGCTGACCTCGGCCATCCGGAACTGCGCGTCCTGGGCGACCACGACCAGATCGCAGGCGAGGGCGAGCTGGAATCCGGCACCGATGGCGTGCCCGGACACCGCGGCGATCGAGACGAAACGCGGGTCGGCCAACCAGCTGAACGCCCGCTGGAAGCCGGCGATGGCCTCGTCTGCCGCCGCGGTCGACGCGAGCGCCAGCCTGCCCAGCAGTGCGGTCGGTAAACGATCGAACGCAGAGCGATCCAGGCCTGCCGAGAACGACGCTCCCTCGCCGCTGACGATCACCACCCGGACCTCGCCGGGAAGGCGAGACCCTAAATGCGCCAACGCTTCCCAGGTCTCCGGGAGCTGGGCGTTGTGCACCTGCGGGCGGTTCAGGGTGACCGTGGCCACCGGCCCTTCCACCCGCAGCGCAACGTGACCACGATCGAGCAGGTCGTGATCGAAGGTGGGGTCGATGCCTGGCTCGGCGGACTGAGGTGTCGTGGGCGCGGTCACTTCTTCTTGGTACGGGTCGCCCCGCCTCGTCCGCGGAGTGGCACCTCGGCGTCGAGCAGCAAACGATGCACGAACCCGTAGGAGCGGCCGGTTCCCTCGGCCAACGCGCGAATGCTCTGCCCTTTCTCGTATTTCTTCCTGAGATCGGCGGCGAGCTTGTCGCGGGCAGCGCCGGTGATCCGGGCACCCTTCTTGATGGTGATCGTCTTGGCGCTCTTCGATGTCGTTTTGGTCTCTGTGGCCACGGCGCCACCCCTTTGTAGGATGCCTCGTCGCATCAACGGTTGTTGGGTTCGGAGTCCATGATCGAACAGATTGGGCAGGTCCGCCACCGGTAACGGGGCATTTGTCGGGCTGTGGGTCAGCGTCGGCCGACGAACGGATGTCCGAGAACAACCGTGCGGCTTCGACAGTGGCCGCTCAGGCGAGCTCCACCAGGTCCAGGTAGTCCGCCGACCAATGATCTTCGGTGCCGTCCGGCAGCAGGATGACCCGCTCCGGATGCAGCGCCGTCACCGCTCCTGGATCGTGGGTGACGAGCACGACGGCGCCGGCGTAGCGCCGCAGCGCGTCGAGCACCTGCTCGCGGCTGGCCGGATCCAGGTTGTTGGTGGGTTCGTCCAGCAGCAGCACGTTGGCTGCGGAGGACACCAGACCGGCCAGCGCCAGACGGGTCTTCTCGCCGCCGGACAGAGTGCCGGCGCGCTGATCGAGTTGCTCCCCGGAGAACAGGAACGCGCCGAGCAGGTTTCGCAGCTCCTGCGCGCCGGCATCGGGCGCCGCGCGGCGGGTGTTCTCCCAGACCGTGGATTCCGGGTCGATCGTCTCGTGTTCCTGGGCGTAGTAACCGAGCCGGAGCCCGTGCCCGGCCAGCACTTCTCCGGTGTCCGCGGCTTCGAAGCCGCCGAGCAGTTTCAGCAGCGTCGTCTTGCCCGCGCCGTTCAGCCCGAGGACGACCACCCTGCTGCCCCGGTCGATGGCCAGATCCACCCCGGTGAAGATCTCCAGCGACCCGTACGACTTGGACAGGTTGGTCGCGGTGAGCGGGGTCCGCCCGCAGGGCGCCGGCTGCGGGAAGCGGATCTTGGCCACCCGGTCCGCCACCCGCACCTCGTCGAGGTCGGCGACGAGTTTCTCGGCGCGGCGCACCATCTGATGCGCCGCCGCCGCCTTGGTGGCCTTGGCGCCCAGCTTGGCCGCCTGGGCCAGCAGTGCGGATGCCTTCTTCTCCGCGTTGGCCCGTTCCCGCCGCCGCCGCTGCTCGTCGGCCGCCCTGGCCTCCAGGTAGCGCTGCCACGTCATGTTGTAGACGTCCAGCTCACCGCGCACCGCGTCCAGGAACCACACCTTGTTGACGACCGCCGCGAGCAGGTCGACGTCGTGGGAAATGATCACCACACCGCCCGCGAAATGCCGGAGGTAATCCCGCAGCCACACGACGGAATCGGCATCCAGGTGGTTGGTCGGCTCGTCCAGCAGCAGCATGGTCTGACCGGCCGCGTTGGACGCACCGCCGGTTCCTTCAGTAGTGGAGGCCGCAAACAGGATCCTGGCCAGTTCGACGCGCCGCCGCTGCCCGCCGGACAGCGTGCGCATCGGCTGTGCCAGCACCCGGTCCGGGAGGCCCAGGTTGGAGCAGATCCGGGCAGCTTCGGATTCCGCGGCATAGCCGCCGAGGGCGGCGAAGCGCTCCTCGATCCGGCCGTACCGGGCCGTGGCGGACTCCAACGCGGCCTTGTCGGTGAGCTCGGCCATCTGGATCTGGACCTTTTCCAGGTCGGCGACCAGCACGTCCAGCCCGCGGGCCGAGAGCACCCGGTCCTTGGCGGAGGTGTCCAGGTCTCCCTCGCGCGGATCCTGCGGCAGGTAGCCGATCGGGCCGGACCGGCTGACGGTCCCGCCGAAGGCGGTGCCCTCTCCGGCCAGTACCCGCAACGTCGTGGTCTTGCCGGCACCGTTGCGTCCGACCAGGCCGACCCGGTCGCCGTGGTGCAGCCTCAGCGTCGTGTCGGCCAACAGGATCCGGGTACCGGCCCGCAGTTCCAGGCCGGTTGCGGTGATCACGTGGCCGAAGTCTACCGGGCTGAACATGCTGACCAGCGCGCTGGTGTCCGAGGGTGGGTATCGCCCGCGCGAGCGGCGTCACACTGGATCCGCTCGTTCGGAGGCCCGATCAGGGCCCGATGAACCACCACCTCCTCCACCGAAGATGAATCCGGCGATCAGTCGCCATACCTCCTGCGGAGCATCCTCCTGGGCAAAATGCCCCGCCCCGGGGACCAGCCCGGGCTGAACGGTGCGCAGGCCGGCGGCGGCGGCGAATCCGCGAACGTAGTCCTCGATGCTGCCGGTGTCCTCCTCCCCGCGCAGGTACAGCACCGGCGTGTCCACCGTTCCGTGCCGACTCGCCTCCCGATTGTCCTGGGCGTCCCGGGTCAGCGTCCGGTACCAGTTGAATCCGGCGGCGAGCGCGGTGTCCCGCGAGTAGGCCTGGACGTATCCGGCGCGGGCAGCCGGGGTGATGGTGCTCGGGTCCGGGGAGAGCGCGTCGAAGAAGTAGTCGAAGTACTCCCGCTCCCGGCCGCGAACCAGGCGCTCCGGCAGCGCGGGGATCGAGTGCATCGCGAAATGCCAGACGTACGGATTGCGGAGCACGTCGTCCCACGGGTCGACGCCCGGTATCACCGTATCCATGATCACCGCACGGTCGAGGTCGGAAAACGACCGCAGGTAGGCGTACGCGACCATGCCGCCGGCATCGTGCCCGACGATCGTCGGGCGGTCCAACTCCAGCGCACCGATCAGCCGGCGCACCATGTCGGCCAGCTGCCGTTTGGAACCGTCGGTGGCATCGCCGGTCGACCCGCCGATTCCCGGCAGGTCGATGGCGACCGCGCGAACGTGCCGGGCCGCCAGCTCCATCACCGCTGTCCAGGCCGACCAGTCCTCCGGCCATCCGTGCAGGAACAGCACCGGTGCAGCCAGGGGGTCGCCGGCCTCGACCACGTGGATGTTCGATCCGGCCAGGTCCAGCTGCCGGTGGCGAAACGTCGGCTTGACGCCCGTCACGGCGTGTCCCGTGTGAATTCGTCGCAAAGGGCGTCGGTGCCCGGTGTCCGCAAGGCCTTTTCGTTCCCCGCCAACCATCCGAGAAGGCTGTCTGTGTTCCCCTGGCTGTTCATATGGTTGAGGCTGCCACTCCCGTACGACAGTGCCGACCGGGGAGCCGACCGGGGAGCCGACCGGGGAGCCGACCGGGGAGCCGACCGGGCAGCCGACCGGGTGCAGACTGGGACACCGTGACGCGGTCGTATGTGGTGACGGGTGCGGGCCGTGGCGTCGGGCGAGCGGTGGTGGAACGGCTGGTCGGTGATGGCCATGCGGTGGTCGCGCTCGACCTGGACGTGGGTGCGCTGGACTGGGTGCGGGTGCATCCGGCCGGGTCCCGAGTCGTGCCGATCATCGGCAGCGCGGCCGACGAATCGGTCGCCGAGCGGGCCGCGGATGCCGCGCAGCAGGCAGGGACCCTCGCGGGTTGGGTCAACAACGCGGCTGTCTTCCGTGACGCCGCGATCCACGTCGCCCCGGCTGGGGAGGTTCTCGACCCTAGAGGTCGGAGTGGGCGGTACCCCGGCCAGCGCCCAGCCGGCCGCGCTGCAGTGCGATCTGTGCTCATCGAAGCGAACCTACGAAGAGAGGTAGGTCGGGAAGCAATCCATCCCCGCAGGAACAGGACAGAAACTGGCCTCTACCGCTCCTAACGTGAGCAGTGCCGACAAACGAACCAGTACCGCTACGAAAGGGCGACATGACAACAAGTGAGAAGACTGCCGTTGACCAGCCCACGCTGACCGGCGAGCGCGCTGATCTGCTCGAGAGTCTGCACAGACATAGGTATTTCCTGCGGTACACGGTGCGGGACCTGACCGACGAGCAGGCCGCCGCACGACCGACGGTCAGCGCGCTGTGCCTGGGCGGGCTGATCAGGCACGTCGCAGAGACGGAGGCCTCGTGGATCCGCTTCGCGCTCGACGAACCCGAAGCGATCAGCGGGGACGGCTCGGACTGGAACGAGCGGTTCTCGATCCCGCCGGGCGCGACGTTGGCCGGCTTGCTCGAGCAGTACGACGAGGTGGCCCGACGCACCGACGAACTCGTAGCAACCGCCCCTGACCTCGACGAGTCGCACCCGCTGCCGGCGGCGCCGTGGTTCGAGCCCGGCGCACGCTGGTCGCTCCGCCGGGTGCTGTTGCACATCATCGCCGAGACCGCCCAGCATGCCGGACACGCCGACATCATTCGCGAGACCCTGGATGGTGCAAAGACAATGGGCTGACACCGGTATGGCGAGCGCCGAGCGGCACTGCCTGCGGCGCGAGGTATCCGCCACGCCGTTGTCGCCGGGCGTTCGCCGCATCGTTGTCGCCGCATCGTTGTCGCCGCATCGTTGTCGCCGCATCGTTGTCGCCGCATCGTTGTCGCCGCATCGTTGTCGCCGCATCGTTGTCACAGTGAGGGCATAACGTCCGGGCTGACCGACGGCCGACCGGCCGTCGCCGAGCGGTGCGCCGCAGCCCGGCGCGGAGAGGGTGCCCGATGGCCTTCGGATGGAAACTGGTCGGGACCGGGAGCGGGAAGCTGCCGTTGGGGGCCGTGGTCCGGCCCGATGAACGGCTGTCCTGGCCCAAGACGATCGGCATCGGCGCCCAACACGTCGTCGCGATGTTCGGGGCGACCTTCGTCTTCCCGTTGATCATGGGCCTGAACGCGAACCTGGCCATCATGATGTCCGGTGTCTGCACGATCCTGTTCCTGCTGGTGGTCAGCAACAAGATCCCGTCCTACCTGGGCACGTCCGCCTCGTTCGTCGGCGCTGTGGTGGCCATTCGGGCGACCGGCGGTACCTCCGCGTCGGTGACCGGCGCCATCCTGGTCGCGGGCCTCACCCTGGCCGCCGTCGGGGTGCTCATCCATCTGGTCGGCGGCCGGGCGGTGCGGACGGTGTTGCCGCCGGTGGTCAGCGGCGCGGTGGTCATGCTGATCGGGTTCAACCTGGCCCCGGTCGTCGCCGGCGTGTACTGGCCGCAGGACCCGGGAGTGGCGATGCTGGTGATGATCTTCACCATCGTCGCGGCGGTGGCCTTCCGCGGCTTCTGGTCCCGGATCGCGATCTTCCTGGCGCTGATCTTCGGTTTCCTGTTGTCCTGGGTGCTCGACGTCGTCGTCGGCGAGATCACCGCGCCCACCGGCGCGGGCGACGTCACCACCCACTTCCGGGTCAACCTGGACGGGGTGTCCGACGCGGCCTGGTTCGGGCTGCCCACCTTCACCGCGCCGCAGTTCCAGCTCAACTTCATCCTGCTGGCCCTGCCCGGCGTGATCGCGCTGATCGCCGAGAACACCGGGCATGTCAAGGCGGTTGCGGAGATGACCGGCGACGACCTGGACCCCTACATGGGCCGCGCGCTGTTCGCCGACGGCCTCGGCACCGCGCTGTCCTCGGCCATCGGCGGCTCACCGACCACCACCTACGCCGAGAACATCGGCGTGATGGCCGCTACCCGGGTGTACTCCACCGCCGCGTACTACGTCGCTGCCGTTGTCGCCATCCTGTTGGGCCTGATCCCGAAGTTCGGCGCGGTGGTCAGCGCCACCCCGGGCGGCGTGCTCGGCGGGATCACCGTCGTGCTCTACGGCATGATCGGCCTGCTGGGCGCGAAGATCTGGATCGACAACAAGGTCAACTTCGCCAATCCGGTCAACCTGGTGCCGATCGCCGCCGGCATCGTCATCGGCATCGGCGGCGTCGCGATGAGCTTCGGCGACAGCTTCGTGCTCTCGGGCATCTCGCTGGGCTCGATCGTGGCGATCGTGGCCTATCACGTCGCTCGGCTCATCGCACCGAAGGAGCTG
>Ga0209584_10000270_pt1 | contig 15466 bp, 16 predicted proteins | sample NGEPerD_FD_184507 | JGI IMG/M metagenome (GOLD analysis project Ga0209584, IMG submission 184507) | Arctic peat soil microbial communities from the Barrow Environmental Observatory site, Barrow, Alaska, USA - NGEE PermafrostAB12-D... | ecosystem: Environmental > Terrestrial > Soil > Wetlands >...
TCTCAATGCGGTGCTGCTCGACCGCTCGCGACTCACGGATCTGCGCACGGCCGCGGCGGGCGCGGTTGCGGCGCGTGCGCTCGCGCCGAAAGTCATTTCGCGCATCGGGATCATCGGCACGGGCGTGCAGGCGCGGCTGCAACCGCTGATGCTCATGCACGTCACTGCGTGCCGCGAGATCGCGCTCTACGGCCGCTCGGCCGAGCGGGCGGTGGCGTGCGCGGGGGATCTCGAGACGATGGGATTTCGAGTGGCGGTGATGAAGAACGCGGAGGACGTTGCTGCGAGCTCGGAGCTCATCGTGACGACAACTGCCTCGCACAGCGCGCACTTTCGCGCGAGCGCGGTGAAGCCGGGCACGCACATCACGGGAGTGGGCGCGGACTCGCCGGGGAAGCAGGAGCTGGACGCGGCGCTCTTTGCGCGGGCGGAGGTGGTGGTGGCCGACAGCATCGAGCAATGCGCGGATCACGGCGATCTGGCGCCGGCGCTGGCGTCGGGCGCGATCACCCTCGATCGCGTGCGTGAGCTCGGCGCGGTGCTCGCGAAGCCCACGCTCGGGCGCACGAGCGAGGATCAGATCTCGATCGCGGATCTCACCGGGGTTGCGGTGCAGGACATCGTGATCGCCGGGCACGTGCTGCGGCGGCTCGCGGCGGCATGAGGGGTCGCGCTCGCGTCGATTGCCTTGACGATTCAACCAATGCCGCCTAGCCTTGTTGCAGAAGAGCGTTGTGCGCGCGCAGCGAAGGGCGCATTTCGAGGGCGAAGGAATGTTCAGGTGATGGAGCTCACCGCAACCGCCGTGCAGTCGACGGCTAATGGCTCCTACGCGACACAATTGCGTAGGAGCCTTTTTGTCATCCGCTTTCCAAAGTCACCGCGCACGCCGAGGTCAATGTGAAATTGTTTTGGGCAATAGCGGTAGGCGCCGCCGCTGGTGGAGTTTCTCGATTCTATCTCACGATGGCGGTGCAGCAGCGGTTGGGGCCGAGCTTCCCGTGGGGCACTTTGCTCATCAACATCACCGGCAGCCTGCTGCTCGGATTTCTGATCCGGTACGCGCTTGCGACACCCGCCGTCTCGATGGAGGTGCGCGCGATGTTGACCACGGGCTTCTGCGGCGGCTATACGACGTTTTCATCGTACAGCTACGAATCCGCAGTGCTGATCGAGGAGGGGCAGTTCAGTCGAGCCGCCGTGTACTCGATCTCGAGCATGGTGCTCGCGCTGCTTGCTACCTTCTGCGGTTTTCTGCTCGCGCGCGAGCTCATCGCGTTTCGGCAGCGCTTCTGATTCTCGCCGTCGCTCCGAGCGACGTACGCGGCTGACTACTCGCGGAGGAATGATGAATGAATTCGAGGGCGAACGCGAATTGCTTCGTATCTATATCGGAGAGCGTGACAAGCACGACGGAAAGCCGCTCTATCAGGCGATCGTCGAGCTTTTCCGCTCGCATCACTTCGCGGGAGCGACGGTCCTGCGCGGGATCATGGGTTTTGGCGCCAGCGCGAAGCTCCACACTGATCGCTTCGACGTGTTGTCTCTCGACATGCCGATCGTGATCGAGTGCGTTGCAACCGCAGGCGATATCGACGCCATCCTTCCCCAGCTCGATGCCATCATCGGCGGCGGCATGATGCTCCGCCAGAAGGTGCAGGTGATCACACATCGACCTGGAGAGCCAACGGGCTCGTGAATCGTGAAGCTCGGCGCCGACGATTGATCAGCGCAGCTTGAATACCAGCACGCGCGCGGGCGGGCTCTCGAGCATCCACCCCTGCGGCGAGTTGATCCCGACCGCCACCGCCAGATATTCCGTTCCACCAACCTGGTAGGTGATGACCCCGCCGCCAATCGGCGCCCCCGCAGCGTAGCGCCACAGCTCGTGGCCATCCTTCGCATCGAACGCGAGGATGTTCCCGTTCAGGTCGCCCGTGAACACCACGCCGCCGGCCGTCGCCGTGACGCCGGCTATAAGCGGCGTCGGTGACGCGTAGCGCCACTTGATGCTCCCATTGTCCGCGTCGATCGCCGTGAGCCAGCCGCGCCGCGCGAGCTCGTTCTTGCCGAAGGGCGCGCGCAGCGCGTTCGATCCCGTCCACGGCAGCGCCTCCTTGCCCTTGAGCTTTCCGGGTTGATCGGCCGAGTAGGTCGCGAGCGTCGTGCACCAGTCGATCGATCCGACGTATAGCATGTTCGTGTGCGGCGAGTACGACGGCCCATTCCATTCGACGCCGCCGTTCACCCCCGGACAGAAGCGCGCGCCCTTCCCCGTGAGCGGCGCATCGATATTCTCGATCGTCGACACCGGCGTCGCATACACTCGGCGCCCCGTCGCCTGCTCCGTGCCGTAGACGTGCCCATCCTTTCCCGCATCGACCACGAGATGCTGCCCTGCGCGCGTGGAGACGAGCGACGGCGCGGCGGCGATGTCCCAGTCGTGGTAGTCGTGCTCGAGCAGCTGGTAGAAGGTTTTCAGCGTTCCGTCGTGCGCGTCGAGCGCGACCACCGAATACGTATAGAGATTGCGGCCGGGGCGAACCTCGGAAATGAAATCGGGCGCGGCGTTGCCCGTGGGCGTGTACACGATGCCGGACGCGGTGTCGAGCGCGTACGACGTCCACGATGCGCCGCCGACCTTCGGAAAGCGCTCCGTTCCCAGCGGCCACGTCTTCGCGGCATCGCCATTCTCGGGAACGAGTTCGAAGCTCCAGACGCGGCCACCACTTTTCGCGTCGAAGGCCATTAGTCGCCCCTTCACGGCGAAGTTGTCGCCGCCCGCGTTCCCCATGAATACCATCCCGTTCCACGCGATCGGCGCGGCGGGAAATGTCTCGCCGGTGGATGGATCGCCAGCGACGGCGCTCCAGAGCTCCTCGCCCGTGTACGGATCGAGCGCCATCACGCGACCATCGTTCGCGCCGCGAAAGAGTCGCGCGCGATCCGGGCCCGCGAGATAAGTGAGGCCGCGATTCACCTTGTTGGGATCGAAGGGCGGCTTTGGATCGTAGTCGTAGCCATGCCTCCAGCGCAGCGCGCACGTCGTGGCATCCACGGCGTACGTGTCGGTGGCCGTCGTGAAGTAGAGCGTGCCGTCAACGGCGACGATCCCCGTTTGCATGTTGGCTTTGACGCCGAGGGGAAAGGCGCATGCGGGCGCGAGCGTGGCGACGTTCGCGGAGGTGATCTGCGCGAGCGGCGAGAAGCGCGTGCCGTCGTAGCTGCGATTGTACATCGGCCAGTCGCCATCGGCGCTCGGGGCCGCGCGCGATGCGCTCGGCGCTGCGAAGGCGGGGCCGCGCGTGGTAGAGCTCGTGCCCTTCTTGCGCGGCACCGATGCCGGCTTGAGGAAGATGAGTTGCGAGCATCCGCCGATCGCCGCGAGTGCGATCAGCACGAAGCACGCGCGCGCGGCACGCGAACGAAGCGAGAATGGATGCGACGGCGATTCCATGTGCAACCCTCTTGCGAGATTCCTCCGCCGCGAGCTATCCCGGCGTCGGAACTCGGAAGTGGCAATTTGGGGGCCCGTTGCGATCGCACGACTCGACTACACGTGCGCCGGTGACCTCGGTGAGAATCTGCTCCACCGCGCGACAGGTCTCCGGGCAGGCTACCACGGCATCGGAGAGCGGGCAGCCGTGTCCGCGAATGACGAAGCCATCCCCTTCGCGCGCGACATCGGTGGATCCGCCCAGCTCGTTGAGCAGATTCGAGCCGGCGCGCACGCGCGTCTCGAGGCTTCCGGTGGCCGTCTCGGGCGGCGCCATGCGATGTCCGACGCGCTGCAGCAGACGCTTCATCGCGTCGGGCGTCTTGTGCGTTCGCAGCTCGGCGAGCAACGCCGCCAGCAGCGGAGAATACGCTCGCGAGAAAAGTGGTTGCGCGCCCGGCGCGATCGCGTACACTGATGCCGGTTTGCCGACGCCGCCCTCGCGTCGCACGCCAATCGCTTCCACGAGTTGCTCGCGCAACAGGATCACGAGGTGCGCGCGCACCGCGTTGTCCGTCAGCCCGAGCTCTGTGGCGAGCTCGTCGACACTCCGCTGACCGCCGCGCAACAGCGTCACGATGTGCCCGCGCGTCGTCGCTCCGTACTCTCGCTCCCACACGCTCATGAGCTCCCCCGTGTCATCATGCGGCCCGCCAGGAGGGAAAGATGCATCGCCTGTTCGCCCGCCGCCGGATTGCGCCCCCGCGACCGGCGTGCCGTGCTGTGCATCCTACCGAGGCGGAGATAATAAGTCAAGAAAAACCTTGACAAATTATCTGCAAGGCCTCTACTTCAACCGAACGCAGGCGGATGCGCCCCGAATGGTGGCGACCTCCCCTGCGCGAACCGGATTCCGGAGAACGACCATGCGTGTGACCTCATATCTGGCTTGTGCTGCCGCGCTCACCGCGCTGACGATCGCGCCGACTACCGCCTCCGCGCGTGTGACGCGCGACGCCACGGCGCGCGTGACGCGCCCCGCTGCAATGGATGACGCGACGATCTGCGCGATCTTCGACGCGGCGAACACGTGGGATATCGAAACGAGCGAGGTCGCGGTAAAGAAGGGCACGACGAAGGAAGTGCGCGACCTTGCCGCCATGTTCGTGCGCGACCACGGCAACGTGCGCACACAGGGGCGCGATCTCGTCAAGAAGCTCGGCGTCACCCCCACGCCGCCCAAGGACTTCGCGCTCGCCGCCGATCACGAGCAGGCGATGAAGACGTTGAACAGCACGAGTGGCAAGGCCTTCGATCGTGCCTACCTCACGCACGAGGTGTCGTACCACAAGGCGGTCATCGATGCGATGAACAGCACGCTGCTTCCCGCGACGCAGAATGCGGAGCTCAAGGCGCTGGAAGTGGCGGTTGCGCCCGCGTTTCAGGCGCACATGCTCGCGGCGCAGCGGCTGCTCGACGGCATGGGCCACTAGGCGATGCCGGAGTAGCGGATCGTGAGATGAAGCAGGGGCAGCGAGCGTGAGCTTCGCTGCCCCTGCTTCATCGCCGTTCGAGAGTCGACGCGTTATCCGGCCTTGGCGCAGAAGCTCGCCGCCGCGCGCGCCAGAATCGCGGCGACGCTCTCCACCGAGGCGAGATCCACCCACTCCCTCGCCGCGTGCGCACCGGCGCCCGTCGGTCCGATGACGACGGTCTCGATGCCCGCATCAGCCATCAGCGCCGCATCCATCCAGTACGGCTCGCCGATGATCCTGGGCGGCGCGCCCAGCACGGTCGTGGCGGCCGCCTGCACGCTCTCGACGATCGTCGACTCGCGCTGTGCCTCGAACGACCCGCGCGAGAGTAGCGGGCGCACGCGCGCGCGAAAGTTCGCGTCGTCCGCCGCAAGCGCATCGAGTATCGCCTGAATCTCGGCGAGCGCTCCCGCTTCCGTCTCGCCGGGAATCGTGCGCCGCTCGATCTCGAGGCGGCAGTGGGCCGCGTACGTGCTCGTGCCGCTGCCGCCGAGGATGACGGCCGCGTGCAGCGAAGGCGGGCCAACGAGGGCGTGCGGCGGCCGCTTGCGGAGCTCGCGCTCGAGATTGTCGAGGCGTCCGAGGAATCGCCCCATCGCCATGTTCGCGTCGATCCCCTCTTCGAAGCGGCTGCCGTGCGCCGCGCGTCCCTCAACCTCGACCTCCATCCAGCAGAAGCCCTTGTGCGCGAGGCACAGCTGCAGCTCCGTGCTCTCGGTGACGATCGCAGCGTCCGTGCGCACGTGCTTCAGCACCTCGCTCATGCCGATGCTCGCAACCTCCTCGTCCGCTGCGCCGACGAAGACGATGTCGCCGGCGAGCGGCGCGCCACCATCGACGATCGCCTTCACCGCCGCGATGCATGCTGCGACACCGCCCTTCATGTCGTACGTGCCGCGGCCATGCATGCGGCCGTTGCGGATGCGGCCGCTGAGCGGCGCCTTCATCCCCTCGATGCCGACGGTGTCGATGTGGCCGTAGAGCATGAGCGAGCGGCCGCCGCCGGTGCCGCGCAGCCGCCCGACGATGCTCGTGCGCCTGGGCGCGGCATCGTGGAGCGTCACCTCCATTCCGAGCGCGCGCAACACGCCCTCGAGATGCGCCGCGATCGCTGATTCGTCCGTGCTCCCGTCGCTGAACTTCGGATTGACGGAGTTGATGCGAACGAGTGAAGCGAGCGTCTCCTCCAGATACGCGCGGTCGATCTGCATCCGTTGCATGCACAGGAAATGGATTCGCCCGAGCGCGTGGCGGAGTGCCCAGTGCTCGCGCGAATTCAATCGCAAGATTCGGGAAGCCGGCGCGCACGCGGCAATCTACCTTCGCTACGCATGAGCCTCTCCCCTCTCCCGCGCATAGTCTGCGCGCTCGCCGCGCTGTTCACAACCGGTCACCACGCGATCGCCGCGCTAACGATCGCGCCCGCCGCACCAACGGATTCTGCCGTGATCGCGATGATCTCCGAGGAGCTGCGCGCGTACTATCGTGACCTGCACGACCGAAACTGGACACAGATGCTCACGCACTTCTATCCGGCGAAGGTCACCGCGCGATTCGCGGTTCCCGATACCGACTCGGTGTGGGCCGCACTCGCACCGCCGCGCGCCGAGCCGCACGACGCGACGGACGCGCACGGCTACTGCTCGCCGCGCGCGGCGATCGCGATCGTGGGAAGCTGGGCGCGCGTGCTCGCACGCCGCTGTACCGGCGAGCTGGATGAGAGCTGGTTCTACTCGATGAGCGGCAAGTGGAAGATGATCCACCTGGTGTCCGCCGCAGCGCTGATGAGCGCCAACGGGGCGTCCGCGTTGCCGTGAATTGCGGATCGAGCAACGTCAACCACTTCTCTCGCGACGCACTCCCGCGTTAGCTTCGCCAAATGCCCGAGATCATCCCCGTCAATTACCGCGACGACATCCTCCCCGAATACCGTGGGACGCCCGTCGAGGCCCTGCTCGAATACCACAACCTCGGCCGCGCGATCGGCACGATGCCCGCGCCGCAGATGCTGATCGGCATGTGCATGGACAGCCGCAAGTCGCTGCGCATCCCGAACGACTTCGCATTCGTACTCCGCACCGCCGGCGCGAACATGCGCGACAACGAGTTTCGCATCTCGTACGCGATCTCGGTTGGCGGCGTGCGGACGATCGTGCTGATAGCCCACACCGACTGCGGCATGGCGAGGCTGGATCAGAACCGCGAGCAGTTCATTCAGGGGCTGATGGACGCCGCCGGCTGGGACGAGTCCCGTGCCGTGAAGCACTTCGAAGACTCGGCGCCCAAATTCGGCATGCGCGACGAAGTGGACTTCGTGTTGAAGGAGGCCGCGCGACTCCGAGCGATCTATCCGCGCATCAAGATCGTCCCGCTGCTCTATCGCGTCGAGGATGACCTGCTGTACCAGCTGAAGGACTGACGCCGGCTCAGAAGATGTTTCTGATCCAGTGCGGGCTCAGATGCACGCCGAACCAGCTCGGCGTGTAGCAGAGCGCGAGGCGATCGGAGTCGAGCGTCACGCCGATGTCGGCCAGCTGCTCTCGCGGATAGGCGCACTCGCTGTACGGCAGCAGATGTCCCACCATCGTCGGCGCATCCGCGTCGAATGACGCGAGCAGCCGGGCATTCTCCCGCGCGGCTTCCCTCCACACCGCGAGCCATCCGCCGTGCGCGCGCACGCCAAGCTCTTCGCGCGGCACGCCCAGGTGCTCGTGCCAGAGGCGCTCGCGCAGCTCGATGATCGACTCCGACTCTTCGGGCGCTTCGGCGGCATCGATGACGATGTTGACCTCGACGTTGCGCACGCCTTCGAAAACTCGCCGGCCGAGCGAGCTGGCGAAGTCGCCGCCGTAGTTGCCCATCGAGACGCCGTCGAGATTCGACGTGCCGACTGCGGCCCATGCGTCATCGACGACGATCACCTTGCTGTGGATCAACAGCTGGTTGATCCGCGTGACGCCGGCACGCTCCGGATGCGCGTCGGTGCTCCAGAGCGTGAAGACGCCAACGCGCGGGTGCGCGAGCAGCGCGTGCTTCCGGAGCTGCGCATTCTGCCAGCCGCGATAGGCGGTGAGGTCCGGATTCTGGTTGAGCACGATGATGATCTCGAGCGCAGGCTCGCGGCGGAGCGCTGCGGCGAGCGCGGCAACGATCGGGCGCGACGTGAGATACTGGTGCTCGATGTAGATGAAGGAGCGCGCGCGCGCGATCTCCGCGAGGAGCGCGTCGAGCATCTGCATGGCGCGGTCGGGGACGTTGGGGAGAATGCCATCGGGCGCGTCGCAGACCACGCGCACTGCGGATGCGCGAGCGGTGCGCGGCGCCGCCGGCGCTGCGCTCGGCTGCTCGCCGCCGCTCGACGTCCACACGCATCCGAACATCGATTCGAGATCGTGCACCACCGGCCCGCGCAGCCGCACCGACACATCGTGCAGCGGGCGTCCCCCGAGCTCGCGCAGCGGACGCCGTGCGTCGAAGGGAATGTGGCTGCCGTCGTCCCAATACGAGTTCACGAAGGGAGAGCCGAGGAGAAAGGCTTCGCGCTCGTCGATGAGAACGAGCTTCGCGTGCATGAAGTGTGGAAAGCGACTCAGCCCGCGCACCTCGATCTGCTCCGTCGACATGCCGCGTGCCGCGAAGAACCTTCTTAAGGGGCGCGCGGTGTTGAGTATCCACGTGGCATTGAGCAGAATCTGGATCTTGGCGCCGCGATCCCTGGCGAGCGCGATGAGGATATCCGCGAGCACCTCATCGCCCGATGCCGATCCCGTGAGCGATCCCCCCGCGTACGCGGTGCAATCGGCATCGAAGGCAAGCTGCGCGATGCGCACGGAGCGCTCCGCACGGTGCAGCGACTCGAGCAGCCTGCCGTAGCTCTCGGCGTTGTCGATGAGCCAATCGACAACGTTCTGGCCGTGCGCGGCAACGACGGGCACGCGCGCGGCCGGCTCGAGCGCATCGATGGTGCGCGCGAGCATCTCCCCTGTCGCGCCGGCGCCCATCGTCGTGTCACTCATACCATGATGTACTTCGGACGAGGGCGGGCGCGCCAGTGTGCTGCTGGCGAATGCCGGGAGTCGGTGGGACGAGTGCGACGCGCGCCAACGCGACACGCGCTCACCCATGAAGGCGCGCATTAACGGCACACGATGCAAGCTGCGACTACACGTTCAGTGCATCGCCGGATTGATGAGCGTTCGCGCGGGCTCGAAGTCATTGCCCCCCGAATTGGGCTCCGCAGTGATGATGATGATCGAATCGTGCACCGGGTCCACGAAGATGTACTGGCCTCCGTGCCCTTCCGCGGCGTACGCCCCGGGAACCGAAACGCTCAGCCACCAGAGATAGCCGTATCCGCCCGATCCCTTCCCCGGATTGCTCCAGTTCTTGTGCGAGTCCGCCACCCACTTCGTTGACACGACCTGTTTGCCATCCCAGCATCCGTTGTTGAGAAAGAGGTAGCCGATCCTCGCCATCTCGTTCGCCGTGAGATTCAGCCCCGCCCCGCCCGCATTCACACCCTGTGGATCCGTCGACCACTCGAGCAGGGGGAGCGTAAAGCCGATCGGCTGAAAGAGATTCTCATTCGCAAATGCCACCGTGGTCTGATGCGTCGCTCGGCTCACGATCGTCGAGAGCAAGTGCGCGTTGCCGGAGCTGTAGTTGAACTTTGTCCCCGGGTCGGCAGTCATCGGCTGCGACAGAATCGCGACGGGCCAGTTGGGCTGGTAGTTGAGATATTCGGGGCCATGGCCCTCGATCCAATTGAGCCCGGACTGCATGGTGAGGAGATTGCGAATCGTGATTTTCGCCTTGCGCGGGTCTACCGAATCGCTGCGGGAGGCGAATTCCGGGATGAGCGGCACCACCGGCTGATCGACGCTTCTCAGCAACTTCCGATCAATCGCGATCCCCGTCAGAATCGACACGATGGTCTTGGTGGCGGAGCGCAATTCGTAACGCGAGGTGGAGTCCTTGCCGTGATAGTAGCGCTCGCCGATCACGTACCCGTGGCGGACGACCATCGCCGCGTAGACGTTAGCAGGCAAGGTGCCGAAGTGGGTGAGCGCACTGTCCAGCATTGCAGAATCCACATTTTCCGCGGCCGGCGTCGCATGGCGCCATCCGTCGGTCGGCCAGTAGTCGCGCGGAATCGGGCATTGCTGTGCTCGAGCGGACGCGCTGAGTAACAGGCAAACAAGCAGACAAAGCATAGCTCTCATGCATGTCCTCACTGTCAGGATTTGGCTCGCGAGATCGCGCATCGCCACTTCTCTCGCTCTCATGTACAGGCGAAGCGAGCGCAAGTTTCATCTCGAGCGTCGCCAGTGTCCTCCCTCGGAGGCACGCGCGAGATGTAGGGCAATGGCCGACAGACCGCCCCTGCCAAATCGACCATTTTCGACAGATACAGGTCAAGCAGGCGCCCATACTATAGTGAGACGCGCCCGACTTCTCGGTCATGGAGTACGCACTGCGCACGCACTCGTTCCCCTCCACAGTCGACGCCGTCGCGGCGCACGGCGTCGCGCGCCGCTTTGCCGGAAAGTGGGCGCTGCGGGGCGTGACGGTATCGGTAAAGCAGGGGGAAGTGCTCGCGATCAAGGGATCGAATGGCAGCGGAAAGAGCACCCTGCTGCGGATCATCGCGACGGCGTTGCGCCTCACCCGAGGCGAATGCCAGGTGTTCGGTCACGACGTCACCGCAGACGCGCGAGAAGTACGGCCACTCATTGGCCTGCTCGGTCACTCGCCAGCGCTGTACCAGGATCTCACGGTTGCGGAGAATCTTCGGTTCAGTGCGCAGATGGCCTGCATCCCTGATGATCCGAGCACGATCGAATCGGCGATCACCGCCGTCGGTCTTCCTCGCGTTGCCAGCGAGCGAGCGCGCAATCTCTCGTCGGGGATGCAACGGCGCGTGGCGATCGCGCGGCTCATGATGCGCGCGCCGAGGCTGCTTCTGCTCGACGAGCCGCACAATAGCCTCGACGACGAAGGTGCGGAGCTCGTGGACCAGCTCGTGCGCTCCACGCGTGCCGCGGGCGGCGCGACCGTGATCGTTACACACGACGTGGCTCGAGTTGTGGGGCTCGCCGATCGCGTTGCCACAATGGATGACGGCGTGCTGTTCGCGGCGGATTCGAGCGCGCCGCTGCAAGTGATGCGCGCACCGCCGCGCGCCCAGCTGCACCTGGCGCGAGAGGGATCGCGATGAGCGGGCGCTTCGCCTTCCCGATCGGCGATGAGCTCCGCCGCACGCGCGCGGTAGCGTGGAAGGATATCTCCGCCGAGCGTCGCTCGAAGACGAACTTCAACGCGGTCGTCTTCCTCGCATCGCTGATGCTCGTGATGTTCGGCTTCGCGCTGGGGCCGGACGCCGAGGCGCTGCGATCCGCCGCCGCGGGCGTGCTGTGGCTGACCATTTTGTTCAGTGGCGTGCTCGCCTTTAATCGCTCTTACCAGCTCGAGCTCGAGGGCGATTCGCTCGAGACGCTGCTCCTCTATCCCGGCGATCGCTGGCCGATTCTGCTTGGCAAGCTCGCGGCGAATCTCGCCTTCGTGCTCATGGTGGAAGTCATCGTCGTGCCGATGGCCGCCGTGCTTTACAACGTTGCGATCTGGCACGTGCTGCCACCGCTCCTCGCCGTGCTCGCACTCGGCACAATCGGCTTCGTAACCCTCGGCACCTTCTACGCGGCGATGGCAAGCCGCGTGCGCGCGCGCGAAGTGCTGCTGCCGCTGCTGCTATTCCCGATGCTCGTCCCGCTACTGGTTGCGTCGGTAGGCGCCACGACGGCGCTCCTCGCGGGAAACGCGATGGGTGACGCCGGTTCGTGGATACGCGTGCTCGTCGTCTTCGACGCAATCTTCTTCGTCGCGTCGATGCTCGCGTTCGAGTACGTCATCGAAGTGTGAGGAAATCTGCATGACGACTTCATTGGAGCGTCCACCGTCGCCGCCACTCGCCGCTCGCGCCATCGCGATTCCCCGCGAGCCTCGCTGGATCGGAATCCTCGGTGCCGTCGGAGCGATCGCCTTCGTCGGGGCGCAGGCGCTCGGCGTCCTCACGTCGCCCCCTGATCGCGACATGGGTGACCTGCAGAAGATCATGTACGTGCACGTCCCCGCCGCGTGGAACGCATTCATCGCGTTCTTCATCGTCGCGTGCGCGAGCATCAAGGTGCTCCTCACGAACGATGAGCGTGCCGATCTTCTCGCTGCGGCCGCCGCCGAAGTCGGCGCCGTGCTCACCGCACTCACGCTGATCCTCGGCTCGATCTGGGGTCGCCCCACATGGGGCGTGTGGTGGACGTGGGACGCGCGGCTCACGTCCACCGCCGTGCTGCTCGTGATCTTCGTCGGCTATCTCACGCTGCGCGAGTTCGCCGAGGAGCCGGAGCGGCGCATGCGCTGGAGCGCGGCGGTGGGTGTCATCGGGGCGCTCAACGTGCCGATCGTCTACATGTCCGTGCGATGGTGGCGGACGTTGCATCAGGTCCAGTCGAGTCCAGCGACCGTCGATCCGCACTATGTGATCGGATTGCGAGCGAACGCGATCGCGTTTCTGCTGCTCCTCGTGTTTTTCATCGGCCGCCGGTATCACCTGAGCCGGGTCGAGGTCGCGATCGCAGCGGCCGCAGAAGGACGGGCGCTTTACGACGGCGAAGGAGAATCGTATGCAGACGCATGACACGCTGCCCTACGTGATAGCGGCGTACACCGTCACGTGGCTCGTATTCGTTTCCTACGCCACATACCTCTGGCGCACCGGTCGACGTCTCGATGCCGAGCGGCTGAAATGCGAGTGAGCGGCTCGCGGAGAGCGGTACTCGTCGTCGCGCTCGCTGTCATCGTGAGCGGCTTTGCGTATCTCACGTACGGCGGCGTCGGCGACAACCTGGTGTACTTTCTCACTCCCGCCGAGCTGCTCGCGAAGGGAAGCGACGGCTTCGACAGGCCGGTTCGGCTGGGTGGCATGGTCGTGCCGAACTCCGTGCAGTGGCACGCGGACCAGCTCGATCTCCGCTTTCGCCTGACCGACGGTACGCAGAGCGTGCTGGTGCACTCACACGGGGCGCCGCCGCAGATGTTCCGCGGGAACATCGGTGTGGTGGTCGAGGGCAAGTACGATCGCAGCGGCGTGTTCGAGTCGCACAATCTCATGGTGAAGCACTCGAACGAGTATCACCCACCCAAGCCCGGCGAGAAGGCTTCCGACATGTACAAGACGCTCGTGCGCGAGGGCGGCTCATGAACAACGCGCTCGGCACGAGCGCGCTCCGTGTGGCGCTCGGGATGGCGCTGGCTGCAATCGGGCTCGCGGTCTGGGGCGTGCGACGGCGCGACGAGGACTTCGTGCGAGCGGCATACGCGGCGGTCTATGCGAACGCCGTGCTCATCTCGCTGGCCGTTGCCGCGATGCTCACCGCGCTGCTGACGCACGACTTCAGCGTGAAGTACGTCGCGCAGGTGGGGAGTCGGGCAACACCGACGCTGTACACGATCGCATCGCTGTGGGGCGCGCTCGAGGGGTCGATTCTCTTTTGGGGCTGGGTGCTTTCCCTCTACGCCGCGGCTGTGATCTACGCGAACCGAAAGCGCGCGGGCGCGCTCGTGCCCTACGCTGCCGCGACGCTCATGGGGATCGCGGTGTTCTTCGGGATCCTCCTCGTTGGCCCCGCGAGTCCGTTTGGGTTGGTCAGTCCGATTCCTGCAGATGGCCCCGGACCCAATCCGCTGTTGCAGAATCATCCCCTGATGGCCGTGCACCCACCGCTGCTGTATCTCGGCTACGTGGGGATGTCGGTGCCGTTCGCCTTTGCAATTGGCGCGATGCTTTCGGGTGAGCTCGAGGACGACGCGTGGATCACCTTCTCGCGCCGGTGGACCATCGTCGCGTGGGGCTTTCTCTCGGCCGCCATCATCGCCGGGATGTGGTGGTCGTACGAGGTGCTCGGCTGGGGCGGCTACTGGGCGTGGGATCCCGTCGAGAACGCGTCGTTCATGCCGTGGCTCACCGCGACTGCGTTTCTGCACTCGGTCATGCTGCAACAGCGCCGAGGGATGCTGAAGTTGTGGAACATGTGCCTGGTGGTCTCGACCTTCGTGCTGACCATCCTCGGGACATTTCTCACGCGCAGTGGCATCCTGAGCTCGGTGCACGCGTTCACGCAGGGGCCGATCGGGTACTACTTCCTCGGCTTCATCGCGCTCGTGCTGCTGATCTCGCTCGTGCTGATTGCGGGGCAGAGCGGCCGATTGCGCGCGAGCGGGAGTCTCGACGCTGCGGTGTCGCGAGAGTCGGTGTTTCTGCTCAACAATCTCCTCTTCGCGGCGTTCACCTTCACCGTCGTACTCGGCACGCTCTTTCCGCTGGTGGCTGAGGCGTTGCGCGGCGTGAAGGTGAGCGTCGGCGCACCGTTCTTCAATCGCATGACGTTGCCCATGGGGATGGCGCTCATCTTCCTCGCCGGCGTCGGCCCCGCGCTGCCGTGGAAGCGCGCGACGCGCGCGGAGCTGCGCTCCCAGCTGATGCCTCCAGCCATCGCGTTGGTAGTTGTGCTCGCGCTGTCGCTCGCACTCGGCGTGCGCGAACCGTACGCCGTGCTCACCTTTGCCTTCGCGGCGTTTGCGCTCGTCGCGAACGGCCGCGAGTTCTGGAGCGGCACGCGCGCGAGGATGCGCTCGCACGGCGAGGCCGCGCCGATCGCGCTGGCGCGTCTCATCGGCGGCAACCGGCATCGCTACGGCGGCTACGTCGCGCACATCGGCATCATCACGGTGGTCATGGGAATCGCCGCATCCACCACGTTCAAGTCGGAGAACGAGGCCACGCTCAAGCCCGGCGGGAGTCTCGTCGTTCGCGGCATCACGGTACGGCTGGATCGCGTGTGGGGGCAGGAGCAGCAGCAGCGCTTCGTGGTGGGCGCCGATGTCACGCTCCTCGAGCACGGTCGTGCGATCGGCACGCTCACGCCGCGGCAGAATTTCTATCCGACGTCCGAGCAGCCGGTGCCGACCCCATCCGTGCGCAGTCGCGCAGACGCGGACATCTACATCAACTTGATGGCGTTCGATGAGCGCGGAGCAAGCGCGACGCTGCGCATCCTGATCGAGCCGCTCGTCAGCTGGATCTGGCTTGGCGGATTGATCGTGATGTTCGGCGCCGGCATTGCGTCGTGGCCCACGCGGCGCCGCGCGGGCGCGCCCGCGGACGTTCGCGCGCCGGCGCGCGCGCCCCGGCCATCGCCCGCGCCACACGGCGCATCGGCAACGGCGACGCACGCCGCGCCATCGACAGATCTCTCGGGTGCCGACTGATGGATTGGCGTCGCTCGACGATCGGGGCCGCGATCGCGCTGCCGGTGATCGCGCTGCTCGCCTTCGGCATGACGCGCGATCCGCGCGACATCCCCTCGCCGCTTCCCGGCCGGATGGCGCCGGATTTCGTCTTGGCGTCGTTCACCTCGCCGACGGGGAGCACTCCGGCGCG
>Ga0209584_10000271_pt1 | contig 15457 bp, 12 predicted proteins | sample NGEPerD_FD_184507 | JGI IMG/M metagenome (GOLD analysis project Ga0209584, IMG submission 184507) | Arctic peat soil microbial communities from the Barrow Environmental Observatory site, Barrow, Alaska, USA - NGEE PermafrostAB12-D... | ecosystem: Environmental > Terrestrial > Soil > Wetlands >...
GCTGGGAGGTGCAGTGAATGCCTGGACGTTCTTGATCGGGCCCATGTGATGCGTTGATCAGGGACGCGACCGCCGGATCACCGTGTTGTCACCCACGGCGGCACCGCGGCCAGTACCACTACGCCGGCCACCGCCACGCCCTCCCGGCGCAGCGCCCGGCAGGCGGCCGCGGCCGTTGCTCCCGTGGTCAACACGTCGTCCACCAGGACGACGACGGCGCCGTCCGGTGGAGCACCCGCTGCCCGCCACCGCACCCGGCCACCGAGGTTCGCCGCGCGCTGCTCGGCGTCCAGACCCACCGAGTCCCTGGCCGCGCCGCCCGTGACCAGGCACGGCGCGACTCCGGCCCGCCACCCGTCACCGGCCAACTGCCGGGCGGCGGCCCGGGCCATCGACGTCACCGGATCTCCACCGCGGCTGCGGGCCGCGGCTCGGCGGCTGGGAGCTGGCACCAGCCAGCATGGCTCGACCAGCACCTGCATGCCCAGCAACCGAGCGATCCCGCGCCCGAGCGCGGCACCGAGGTGGGTCGGCAGGTCCCTGCGGTCCCGTTCTTTGCCGGCGACGACCGCCGACCGGACGGGATCTCTGTACCGGCTGAGCGCCCAGACGGGTGGCACGCCGGCGGACGGTGACCCGCCGGACGGTGACCCGCCGGACGGTGACGCCCCGGACGGTGACGCCCCGGACCACCCGCCCGCGCCCGTCACCGCCTCCGGCACGAGGACCCGCCGGGGCCGGACACGCAGCGTGGAGTCGCACGCGTCGCACCACGGGCCGGGTCCTCCGCAGCCCGGGCACGGTCGGGGCAGCACCAGATCCATCGCCGCCGCGACACCGCCCCGGACGACATCGCGGGCGGTCAACCGGTTGGACGCCACCAGGGCAACTGTGATCAGTGGCAAATGACCCCGTCAACCGCAGCCGGGCCGATTGTGGACAACTCGCAACGCTCGCCTCGTCCGAGCCGCCTAGAGCGTGGCCCGGCGGATCAGGGCGAGCAGTGCCCGGCCGTAGGCATCCGCGGGCTCCGCTGCGTCGAAGGCCGTACCGACGTCGTGACCGGGCAGCACGGCGGTGACCCGGTAGCCGTCGTCCCGGCGTTCCAAGGCGCGGAACGGCGCGCCCAGCAGCTCACGCAACTGGTCCTCCCGCGGAAGCCACAGGGCGTCCGTCACCTGCGCGGAATCCAGCGCCCACTCCGTGGTGCCGTTGAAGCCCAACACCGTGCCGGAAGGGAATTCGTGTGCCTCGACCACCATGTCGCTCAGGGTGAACACTTCGCCATCGAACGTGCCGGTCACCAGGGTGAATCGATCGCCGGACGCGGGATGCCAGACCAGCCCCGCGGACTTCAACGCTCCGGCGAGCTCGATCGACAGCATCGCGGCCGCCCTGGTTTGTTCCTGGGGTGTCACCTCGTCTGTGTCAGTCACCAATCCATTGTCACCACTGCCACCCCTGTCACCCACCCCTGTCACCGGCACCGGCGCCCGGCGGGGAGAAGTCGGCGAGGCCGCCCGGTACCAGCTCGCGTGAACGCCGCTGGTCAACGAGGGTAGAACGGCGACGAGCCGTTCAGGAACGGCTGGTCGGGCAGCGGCGACTGCCACTGCCCGTCGGTCTGCGTTCCTGCCAACTCCCACACCCGCCCGCCGAAGGTGATCAGCATCGGTTCCCCCTGAGCCACCGCGATGCCGTCGACGTCACCGAAGATGCCGCGATCACTGACGCCCCTCACCTCGAACCCGTCGATGGACACCGCATCGACCGTCCGGTAACTGGTCGGCGTGGCGGCGGCGGCCACCATCAGTTCGCGGGAGTTGGCGAATGCGACCGCCCCGACCCGCAGCAGATCGGGGCGCAGCACACTCAGATTGGTGACCACCAGCGGGCTCTGGCCGGACTGTGGTTCGGCTGCCGGTTGCGTGGAGTCGGTGCTGGACGGTGTGCTGGTGGGGTCGACGGTCGTCGGAACCGCCGTGACGGTTTCGTCAGCGGGCGCCGGGGCTACCACCCCCAGGTAGAGCTTGTCCCCGGCGACCACCGCAACCCGGACGCCGTCCGGGGACAACGCCAGCGCTGTCACCGGACCCAGTCCGACCAGCGACGCCGAGCCGACCCGTTCCCTGCTGGCCTCCCCGGTGGTCGACACCTGGTAGATCTCGGGCTTCTGCGACGTCCCGTTCTGCACCACCCATGCCTGCTCGCCGGTGCGGGTGAAGCTGGGAGTGGTCAACGTGCCCGCTTTCAGCAGGGGCGCTGCCGTCTCGGATCCCCCGGGCTGGGCCATCATCAGCACCGCTCCGCCTGCCGGGTCGGCCGCAACTGCGGCCAGTGCACCGGTGGCAGCGGACAGGGCGGCGCCGGACACCGGTGGGTTCCCGCTGCCCAGCACGCCGGCCATCGGCTGCTGGCTGGTCAGTCCCTCGATCGCCCCCCGGGTATCGACGAAGTACGGATCGGAGGCCACCTGACCGGTTCCGGCCAGCCGGTCGGGGTCGAAAGAGGACACCGTGTTGATGGTGAAGACCTCTTGGGCCGGATCCAGCGGCTGCCCGTCGACAGTGACGGCGATCCGTGGTGAGGTCGGCGACAGCGTCCAGACGATCTGCGCGGCAAGTGCCCGCCTTGCTTCCGGGGTCGAGATGTCCACCCCGGTCAGGTCGATCCGCAGCACACCGTCCGGATCGACGGTCGGGTTCGACCGCAACGCGGATGTCGCGGAGAACTGGGTCCGCACCGCGCCCCGCAGGGTGGTGCTGGGACCGTTGATCAACATCGAGATCAATCGGTTCGCGCGGTTGGCCGGGGTCTGCCCGATCACCACGTGCCGGACGTCGGGGACGACCACCGTGCCCGTCGCGTCCAGGAAGTACAGCACCCGCTGGCGGAACGCGGTGGCGAAGTCCGACTCGGTGAGCATCAGTTCCGGCGGCGGGTCGCTGATCCGCCACTGCCCGTCCACCTGCTCCAGGTTGAGCACTCGTGAGTAAGCGACCGCGGCCTCGGAATGGAAGGCGCGTTCGGCGTCCAGGGTGCCAACGGTGGTACCGGTGACCGTCACGGTCTTCGCGTTCTCGGTGTCCACCACCGTGCGGTAGGCGTCGGCGAGGACCACCACCGGCTGGCCGACCGGCTGCCAGTTGGTCTGCGCGTCCGGGGTGAGGTACTGCCGGGCGGCCGCGAAACTGGACCCGGCCGCGACATCAAGGTCGGTCCTTGCCGTTGCGGCGATGAACCCGCGGACGATCTGGTCGGGCTGCTGCCCGGATTGTGGTACCTCCGGCGCCGCCGGGTCGATCTGGTCGGCGACCTGGGTGACGTCGTACGCCGGACTGGTGGTGGGGATGCCCGTACACCCGACGAGTCCGACGCCGATCACCAGCAGGGCAATTGCTGCGGTCACGCTCGCACTGTGCCGCGGTCCAGTTGACCGGATCCTGTGCCACTGGCCGCTCATCTGGCCGACTCCCTTGGCGCGCCGCCGATCGCGGGCACCGATCCCTCGGGCGCGGGCGTCTTCCCGGGTGTCGCCCCCGCTGCCGGTGCGGCGGGGGTGCTGGAAGCGGCAGCGGGCGCCTGCCCGGAGGCGGCTTTGGCGGGCTGCCCCGGGATGGCCAGGGCCGGATCGGCGGCATCGACCGAGGCGACCACGGCTTCGGCCGCGCGTTGCCCGGCACCGGCGGACGGCACCGTGGTCGGGTCAAGACCACTGTCGACGTCCTCGAGCCAGTCGGCCCCCGCGGGCACGACCACGTGACCGGCGTGGTCGAGTGTGGGCATCGGGCCTGTTTCCAGGGCGTCGGCACCGGTGCGCAGCGGCAACGGGGAGCCGGCGATCAGCCCGCCGCGGCGGCGAGGCAGGGTGAGCCTGAACCGGGACCCGCGTCCCGGCGAGCCGGACGCCTGCAGCCATCCGCCGTGCAGGCGGGCGTCCTCCAGCGAGATCGCCAGCCCGAGTCCGGTCCCCCCGGTCTGCCGCTGCCGGGACGGGTCGGCCCGCCAGAAGCGGTTGAACACCAGCCCGGCCTCACCGGGCCGCAGACCCACTCCGTGATCGGTGACGGTGATCGCCAGCACGTCCGGGTCGGCGGCGAGTTCGATCTCCACCGCGTGTCCCTCCGCGTGGTCGATGGCGTTGTTGATCAGGTTCCGCAGGATCCGATCGACCCGCCTCGAATCGATCTCGGCGATCACCGGGACGTCCGGCAGCGTGGTGATGATCGGCACCCCGGACTGTTCGGCCAGCGGCCCTGCGGCGGCCACGCAGGCGGTGATGGTCGAGCGGATGTCGATGGGTTCGGCGCTCAGTTCGGCCATCCCGGCGTCGTGCCGGCTGATCTCCAGCAGATCGCCGAGCAGGATCTCGAACCGATCCAGCTCGTCAACCAGCAGCTCGGTGGCCCTGGACAGGTGCGCGGGGAACTCGTCGCGGCCCGCGTGCAGCACGTCGGCGGCCATCCGCACCGTGGTCAGCGGAGTGCGCAGCTCGTGCGACACATCGGAGGTGAACCGGCGCTGCAGCTTGCCGAACTCCTCGAGCTGGCGGATCTGCACCCGGATGGCTTCCGCCATGGCATTGAACGAGGTGGCCAGTGTGGCCAGCTCGATCGGACCGGTGACGGGCATCCGCTCAGCCAGATCGCCCGCCGCCAACTTGCGCGCGCTGCCCGCCGCGCGCCGCACCGGCCGCACGACCTGCGCCGCGACCAGGGCGGAGATCAACGTCAACGCCAGCACCAACGCCACCCCACCCAGCAGCAGGGTGCGCTGCACGACCTGGACGGTGCCCTGTTCGCCGGCCAGCGGGAAGATCAGGTAGACCTCGAACGAATCGGTGGCCGTGCGGGCCGGGCTGCCCACCACCAGCGCGGGCAGGCTCTCCCCGTCCCGGTGGATGGTCGTGTACTGGTAGGACATCTGGCCCTGCCCGATCCGGGCGCGGAGCTCGGCCGGGACGTCACCGAGTGGCTGGTCGACCGACAGGTCCGCGCTGTCCGAACCGATCCGGCTGGGCACGATCACCGGGTCGAACACTCCGGCCGCGGACCCCTGCGCCCCCGACGAACCGTCCGCCCGGCCGATCTCGGTCAGCGCCAACCGCAGCTGCTCGCGGAGCGACGTCGGGTCGGAATCGGCGCCGGACAAACTGTTCTCGACCGTCACCCGGGCGCTGTCGATCTCCGCGGTGGCGGCGTCGATCTTGGACTGCAGCAGCCCGGTGGTGATCTGCTGCTGCAGGACCAGGCCCAGCACCAGCATCACCAGCGTCGACAGGGTCAGCGTCAGCACGACCACCCGGAACAACAGCGATCGGCTCAGGAACGACCACCTCGCCTTGGCCCGCAGCCACAGCTCGCGCGACCGGGTGCGCCAGGTTCGCGGCGCCGGGTCGGACGTCGGGGGCTCGGGGCCGGTCGTCGGGGTGGGGCGAGAACCGGCCGCCGGCGGCGGCCGCTGGGTCACGACACGCCGGCCCGGTACCCGACCCCGCGCACCGTGACGACGACCTCGGGATGCTCCGGATCCCGTTCGATCTTCGAGCGCAGCCGTTGCACGTGCACGTTCACCAACCGGGTGTCGGCGGCGTGCCGATAACCCCAGACCTGTTCGAGCAGCACCTCCCGGGTGAACACCTGCCGGGGTTTGCGGGCCAGCGCGACGAGCAGGTCGAACTCCAGTGGGGTCAGCGAGATCGGTTCGCCGCCGCGCGTCACCTGATGCCCCGGCACGTCGATCTCCACGTCCGCGACCCTGAGCCGCTCGGCGGTGCCGACGTCCGCCCGCCGCAGCCTGGCCCGGATCCGGGCGGTGAGTTCTTTCGGCTTGAACGGCTTCATGACGTAGTCGTCCGCGCCGGACTCCAGGCCGAGCACGACGTCGACCGTGTCCGTCTTCGCGGTCAGCATGATGATCGGGATGCCCGACTCCGCCCGGATCTGCTTGCACACGTCGAGGCCGGAGATCCCGGGCAGCATCAGATCGAGCAGTACCAGGTCCGGATGGACCTCGCGGAACACGTCCAGCGCCCGCGATCCGTCACGGACCACCGCAGGCTCGAATCCTTCCCCGCGCAACACGATGGTCAGCATCTCTGCCAGGGCGGGATCGTCGTCGACCACCAGCACGCGCGCTCTCATGCCCACCATGGTGTCATCCCGCGCAGGTGGGCGGTGGTTCATCGGGCCGACCGGCATCCCGCGCCGATGCCCGGCGGGCGGGTTGGGCAGAGCAGTCGAGCACCCGATCGACCCCGGCCGGACCGGATCGGGTCAGGATCCGCTGGCCGCGTGGGACGATGAATCGGTGAGCATGCCGCACTATCCGCGCCCCGAGCAGTACGGCGCCGGGCGCCGGGTCGAGAGTCCCGGCCTGATCCCGTTGCGCCCGTTGGGCGTCGGCGACGTCTTGGCTGCCGCCGTGCTGGTGGTCCGCCGTCACCTGCTACCGCTCGGTGCGGTGGCCATCCTGGTGTCGGCAGCCTCCACGGCCGTGACGCTGGGCGTGATTGCCGCAGGCGGTTCACTGTCCACCTACGCCGACAGCAGCTGGTTCGAAGACCTGCTGGCCGGTACGAGCACGTCCATTCCTGGGTCGATCCTGGTCGCGGCGGGCCTTGGCACCCTGGTGTCCGCCATCGGTGCACCGGTGGTGGCGGGCATGGCCAGCGCGTATGCCGGAGCTGAGGCCTTGGGCCGTGAGGGATCAGGCGCGGTGACCGAGCGGCTCGCCGGACGCTGGCCGGTGTTGCTCGGCCTCGCTGCCGCGGTCGGCGTGCTGGTCTCGATCGGTCTCGCGGTGTTCCTGGTGCCGGGCGTGATCGCGTACCTGGTGCTGGCGCTGGCCGCACCCGTCGCGGTGATGGAGCGGTCCGGGGTGCAGGCGTCGATGCGCCGATCCGCGCAACTCACGCACGGCCATCGGGGCCGGATCCTCGGTGCGGTCGCGCTGGCCATGATCATCGGATTCTTCGTCGACGTGCTGGCGTCGATCCTCGCCTCGGCGATCTTCGGGTCGGTCGACGCGGTCACCGCACTGGTCATCTCCCAGAGCGTGGGCGTGCTGATGGCGGCGGTGACCGGTTCGTTCACCGGCGCGGTCGTCGCGGTCCTGTACATCGATGTCCGGATCAGGTCCGAGGGTCTGGCCGACTCGCTGCGGATGGCCGCGGCCGCGGACCGGCTCCGGATTGATCCGACCGTGCGTCGGGGCATCCCCGGGGTCAACCCCGGCGGTCTCAATCCACCAGAGCGTCCGGAACCGTGACCGTCCCGTCTACGCCGGGAACCAGCACCGTCCACGGCGACAGATAGCTCTCCTCGGCCAACATCCTGTACATCGCGGCGGTCCGCTGCTGCAGGCCAGGGTCGGCCTCGAACGCGTCGAGCGCCCGGTCGCTGGTGTCCGCGGCACGGTTCCTGGCGCGCTCGGCGGCCAGCGCCGTCGGGGTGGCGAGCAGGATCTGATGGTCGGGCACCGGCACGCCGAACCGCTCGATCTCCAGTGCGCGCACCCAATCCGCGAAGTCGTTCGGCCGGTCGGGGCCGCCCAGCCTGGCCGACCCATAGGCCGCGTTCGAGGTGACGTACCTGTCGAGCAGCACCACATCGTGATCGTCGAGCAACCCCCGGATCTGGCCGGCAGCGTCCCGGCGATCCAGCGCGAACAGCACCGCCGGGCCGTGCACGGACTGCGACAGGTCACCGAGCCGGCCGTACAGCGCATCGCGCACCAGGTCGGCGTGCACGTCGACGCCGTACCGCGGGAAGGCCAGGGTGGCCACGGTACGGCCGCCGCCCCGCCACCGCTGCGCCATCGCCTCGGTCAGCGTGCGCTTGCCCGACCCGTCCAGACCTTCCACCACGATCAACCGGCCCACGGGCTGAACCCTACGGGCGGCCCGGATCTCGGAGGTCAACCGGCCGCCCGGAAGATCAAGACTCGCGGCCATTTCAGGTTGCGCCACAACCACCGAAGGCCACAGGGGTTGATCATCCCGTCCGTCACCGACCCCAGCCGGAGGCCCCTGACTCCGCCGGCTGCGGCGCAGGTGGATGGCCGCGCCGCGACGCGCCGGCACTCCCCAGCCCAGTGTCGCCCCGGGAGCGTTGCGGATATCTCCGCACGAGCCCGAACGTGAGCACCGTCCGTCGCCCGCTGTTGCGAGATCGCAACCGTGAGTGGCTGGCGACAGGCCACCGCCGGTGGCATGGTCTCGGGGCATGACCACTTCGGCTCAGGCTCCGGGCCCGGCCACCGAGAAGACCTTCCTCGGGCAGCCGCGCCAACTGTCCACCCTGTTCTCGGTCGAGATGTGGGAGCGGTTCTCCTTCTACGGCATGCAGGGCATCCTGCTGATCTACCTGTACTACTCGGTCGCCGACGGCGGACTGGACATGGACCGGGTGGCCGCGACCAGCATCGTGGGCGCGTACGGCGGCCTGGTGTACCTGTCCACGATCCTGGGCGCCTGGCTGGCGGATCGGTTGATCGGGCCGGAGCGAACGCTGTTCTACGCCGCGATCTTCGTGATGGCCGGGCACATCTCGCTGTCCCTGCTGCCCGGCCTGCTCGGTGTCGGTGTCGGCCTTGTGCTCATCGCGCTGGGCAGCGGCGGAGTCAAGGCCAACGCCACGTCGCTGGTCGGCACGTTGTACAGCCGGGACGATATTCGCCGGGACGCGGGCTTCTCCATCTACTACCTGGGCATCAACCTGGGCGCCTTCTTCGGACCGCTGCTCACCGGCCTGGTGCAGTCCAACTGGGGCTTCCACGCCGGCTTCGCGCTGGCCGCCGTCGGGATGGCCATCGGCCTGACGATCTACAGCTTCGGCCGGAAGAACCTGCCGGAGTCGGCACATCACGTGCCCAATCCGCTGCCGGCCGAGCGACGGCTGCCGATGATCATCGGCGCGGTGGCGGCGCTGGTCCTGGTGGCGGTGCTGGCGCTGTCCGGGGTGCTCAGCGCCGACCGGCTCGCCACCATCGTCGTCGTCATCACCACCCTGGCGGCCATCGGCTACTTCGTGGTGATCCTGCGCAGCAAGAAGATCACCACGGTGGAGCGCAGCCGGGTGCTCTCGTTCATCCCGATGTTCATCGCCAGCGCGGTGTTCTGGTCGCTCTACCAGCAGCAGTTCACCGTGGTGACCGAGTACTCCGACAAGCAGCTCAACCGGCACATCGTCGACTGGGAGATGCCGGTGAGCTGGGTCCAGTCCATCAACCCGGTCTTCATCATCATCCTGTCGGGCGTGTTCGCGGCGCTGTGGACCAAGCTCGGCACCCGGCAGCCGTCGACGCCGATCAAGTTCGCGCTGGGCACCATCGTGATGGGCGTGGCGTTCCTGCTCTTCCTGCCGATGGCCAGCACCGTGCCGAACAGCGCACCGCTGCTCGGACTGGTGGGGGTGCTCTTCGTGTTCACCATCGCCGAACTGCTGATCTCGCCGGTCAGCTTGTCGCTGGCAACCAAGCTCGCGCCCGAGGTATTCCAGACGCAGATGGTCGCCCTGCTGTTCCTGTCGATTGCCCTTGGCACCGCGATGGCAGGCGTGCTGGCCGAGTACTACTCCGACGACAATCAGGTTGCCTACTTCGGCATTCTGGGTGCGATCGCCATCGTGGTCGGGATCGTGCTATTCCTGATGGCGCCGTTCATCAAGAGGCTGATGAGCGGGGTGCGCTGAGCCTACGCGCGTCCGTCGGGACGGTGACCGATGCAGAGATCAATTCGGGGGGCGGGCAGCAATGCCGGAGGGCTCGTGTTGGATGGGCCGCATGACTTCAGCCAGTCCGTCTTCAGCCAGTTCTACCCCGGCAATTCTTCCAGGCCGGTCGTCGACTTCCCGAACGGGGAACCGCCCACCGAACTCGACATCGTCGACATCACCGTCGGCGACGGAGCCGAGGCGGTGCCCGGCGGGACCGTGCGGGTGCACTACCTCGGCGTCGAATTCGACTCCGGTGAGGAATTCGACTCCTCGTGGAACCGCGGGGAATCCATCGAGTTCCCGCTGCGCGGCCTGATCAAGGGCTGGCAGGACGGCATCCCAGGCATGAAGGTTGGCGGGCGCCGGCAGCTGACGATTCCGCCGGAACTGGCCTACGGCCCGGCCGGCGGTGGGCATCGGCTGTCCGGCAAGACGTTGATCTTCGTCATCGACCTGCTGGGCGTGCGGTAGACACAGGGCACGACCCGCGGCCGGCCCAGCGTTTCGCGACCCGACGATGCTCACTCCGCCCGCGCCGACCCACTTCTGCAGCACGAGCACCGCACCCACACCAAGAGCAACGTCACCGGGGACCGGGCGGTGGCGGCGCGAGCACCCTCGCGCCGCCAGCCAAGCGACCGTCAGTACCGGTAGTGATCCGGCTTGTACGGGCCCTCGACGTCAACGCCGATGTACTCGGCCTGATCCTTCGACAGCTTGGTCAGCTCGCCGCCGAGCGCCTGGACGTGGATCCGCGCGACCTTCTCGTCGAGCGCCTTCGGCAGCCGGTAGACCTCGTTGTCCCATTCGTCGGGCTTGGTGAACAGCTCGATCTGCGCGATGACCTGGTTGGAGAACGACGCGCTCATCACGAACGACGGGTGACCTGTCGCGTTACCCAGGTTCAGCAGCCGACCCTCGGACAGCACGATGATGGTGTGCCCGTTGGCGAATCGCCACTCGTCGACCTGCGGCTTGATCTCGATCTTGGACACGCCCTTGACCCGGGCCAGCCCGGCCATGTCGATCTCGTTGTCGAAGTGGCCGATGTTGCCCAGGATCGCCTGGTGCTTCATCCGCTGCATCTGGTCGGCGCGGACGATGTCCTTGTTGCCGGTAGTGGTGATGACGATGTCCGCGCGGTGAATCGAGGTGTCCACTGTGCTGACTTCGTAGCCGTCCATCAGCGCCTGCAGGGCACAGATCGGGTCGATCTCCGCGATGATCACCCGGGCGCCCTGACCGCGCAGCGACTCCGCCGATCCCTTGCCCACGTCGCCGTACCCCACGACCAGCGCAACCTTGCCGCCGATCAGCACATCGGTGCCGCGGTTGATCCCGTCGATCAGCGAGTGCCGCACCCCGTACTTGTTGTCGAACTTGCTCTTGGTGACAGAGTCGTTGACGTTGATCGCCGGGAACAGCAGCTCGCCCGCAGCGGCGAGCTGGTACAGCCGGTTGACCCCGGTGGTGGTCTCCTCGGTGACGCCGCGAATGGATGGTGACGTGCGGGTCCAGTACTGCGGATCGGCGGCGAGCGAGGCCCGCAGCAGATCGAGAACGACCGCGTACTCCTCGGTGTAATCGGGGTCGTCCTCCCCCAACGGCGGCACGACGCCCGCCTTCTCATATTGCACACCCTTGTGGATCAGCATGGTGGCATCCCCACCGTCGTCCAGGATCATGTTCGGGCCGAGGCCGTCCGGCCAGTGCAGCATCTGGTTGGTCGCCCACCAGTACTCCGGCAGCGACTCCCCCTTCCAGGCGAACACCGGCACTCCGGACGGCGCCTCCGGAGTCCCGTAGCGGCCGACCGCGACGGCGGCGGCGGCATGGTCCTGGGTGGAGAAGATGTTGCACGACGCCCACCGGACCTCGGCGCCCAGATCAAGCAGGGTCTCGATCAGCACAGCGGTCTGCACGGTCATGTGCAGCGATCCCGAGATCCGGGCTCCGGCCAGCGGCCGTACCTCGGAGTACTCGCGACGCAGCGCCATCAGGCCGGGCATCTCGTGCTCGGCCAGGGTGATCTCCTTGCGTCCGAACTCGGCCAGTGAGAGATCGGCCACCTTGTAGTCCAGGTCGCCGAATCGGTCGGCCTCGAGGTCGACAGTGGTGACGGGCGGAGTCGCCGTGGTGGTCATGGATCTCCCTTGCACTGATGATTCGATTCTCGTGAGGTCGGCGGACGACTGACGCGCCGGGGCCGAACACCCCCGGGCGGCCGCGCTACGACGACGGCTCACAGGGTACCCGCCCGCGGCGACAGGTCCGGCGACGTGCCGGGCGGCGTCGGTCCCGCGGTCGTCCGGCTCCCCCGCTGGGTTGTGGTCCCCCCGCCAACGGCGGCGCCCTTGGTTGCCCTCGGTTGCCGAGACGCTCACTCGTCGTCGATGGGCCCCAGCTTCGTGCGGGTGGTGAACAGCCCGAAGATCGCACCGAGAACGGCACCGACCAGCATCGGGACCAGGACGCCGCCTACCACGATCCCGAAGGCAACGCCGAGCAGCAGACCTGAGAAGGCCCAGATGGCGACGGCCGGGGCACGCGGCTCGCGGGACTGCGGGTCTTTTCTCACCGCGTCACGGTAGCCGGGCACGGGCCTATCGGCGTTACGACGTGGGCGCGGATTGATCAGCGGGTTGCGGACCCGCAGCGCCGGAAACCTGGAGAAGTCACGATCACTGGACCACAGCTCGTCGATGCCGTGGTCAAGGCACAACGCCGCGATGCGCGCGTCGCGGATCTTGGGCCCTTTCACTCCGCTCGAGCGGACGACATCCTTCAGCCGATCGAGATAACCCGTCGACTCGCCGAGGAGAACAAGTCCTGCGTCGAGCCACGCGGCGAACTGATCGAAGGCCTCCTCGGTGGTGGACGGCGTGCCGAAGACTTTGGGATGCGTGACGACAGCCATGAACTCGTGCAGGCAAGGCCAAGGCACCGCCCACGGCGAGGGATCCTCGATCAACTGCCCGATGGACTGAGCTGCGCGGGCGTGCATCGGGCTGTCCGGTCGGTGGGCATAGATGAGCACATTGGTGTCGAGCGCGATCATGCCGTCACTCGTCCAGCGGACGAAGGCCGTAGATCTCGGCCGCAAGCACGTCCCAGTTGGCGAACTCCGGCCGCATCCCGCTGCCAGGTCCTACACGTGGAAAGGTGGCGTCTCGCAACGTCCTCACCGGCTGGGCCTCCGCCCGCTCCGCCAGCAACTTGCGCAACCCCTCCTCGACCAGCGACCGCACGGTCCGGCCGTCCTGCGCCGCGGCCGCCTTGACCTCAGCCATCAGCGCATCAGCGATATCGATGGTGGTCTTCACTCCCCCAGCGTAACAGGATGATATGGGTACCCATATCATCCTGACCGCCAGACGTCCTGCCTGCCAGAACCCGCCTACCCCGGGGTAGCCGAATCCCGCCGTCGCTAGGGTGTGGGCACGCCAGTCGCACGACATTCCGAGCCGGAGGACCGCGCCGATGAGCGAGACCAACCGGGCACCGACGCAGGCCGCCCGGCGGCGGCGCCCGGAGCGGGACTTCACCTCCGCGGTGTACGGGTCCGTGCTGGCCGCCTCGGTGATCGTCAGCGCCGGCGATGCCAGGAGCCCGGTCGCGTTGGCCGTCCTGGTCGTGGTGAGCGGCTTCGTGTTCTGGATCGCGCATGTGTACGCGGCGACCGTGGCATCGGTGCACGGCGGCTGGCACGTCGCGGCGATCCGCACCGGCATGCGGCATGAGTGGCCGGTCGCCGCCGCGGCCATCCCGCCGGCGATCGCCGCCCTGGTCTGCGGATGGATTCCCGGCATCAGCACGGCCAACGGCTCCTGGGCTGCGCTGGCCGTCGCGATAACAGAGCAGCAGCTCTGGGGATGGGCGGCCGTCCACCGGGCCAACGTCAGTGGCAGGGTGCTGGCCCGCACCGTGGCGCTGAACTTGTTCATGGGCTTCGTGATCGTGGCGCTGAAGCTGGCCCTCCCCGGCCACTGACCGCCGCAACCGGCCCCAAACGGGCAGCACCCATTCCCCCGGCGCGGATCAACTTCGATGACGCGGACAAAGGTGCGGGTTATGGGAACCGTGGTGCAGGAGTCACTCAGTTCATCCGCGCCGGCGAAGTTGATCCGCGCCGGAAAAGGTACCCGCCGATGACGGAGAGGATCAGGCGCGGGCCGGCTGCGGCTCGGAGCCGACGCCGTCCAGCTCCCGGGGCTTGCGGCGGCCGGCGAGACGATCCCGGCGACCGCCACCAGCGTCAGCACCAGCAGCAGCGCGTTGAGCAGCCCGACGTGCTCGCCGATGAACCCGATCAACGGCGGGCCGACCAGGAACGCCAGGTAACCGATGGTCGCGACGGCGCTGACCCGGGCCGCGGCGTTGCGTGGATCGTCGGCCGCCGCCGACATGCCCACCGGGAAGCCCAGCGCGGAACCAAGACCCCACAGCACCACGCCGATTCCGGCCAGCCACGTGGCCGGCGCGAAGATGACCACCAACAGTCCCAGCCCGGCCAGCATGGCGGACACCCGCAGCACAGGCACTCGGCCGAACTTGTCGAGCAGGAACACCCCGCCCACCCGGCCGGCGGTCATGGCGGTCACGAAGATCCCGAACACCATGGCACCGGTCGCGTTGTCGACGCCGTGGCCGTCCACCATCGCGAGCGCCAGCCAGTCGTTCGCCGAGCCCTCGGCGAAGGCCATGCCGAGCACGATCACGCCGATGAGCAGGGTCCGACGGTCCTTCCAGATGGCCAGCCGGGACTTCCAGCCCTTGCTGTCCTCGGCGGCACCGTCGGACTCGGTCCCGGACTCCCCTGAGGTCGCGAACGGATCGAGCCGCAGGAAACGCACGGACACCAGCACCGCGCCGACCATCACGGCGCCGACGACCGCGAGGTGGACCACGATCGGCACGCCGAACTGCTCCGCCGCCGCGCCGATCCCCGCCCCGACGATGGTGCCCAAACTGAACGAGGCGTGGAAGAGCGGCATCACGGTGCGCCCGAGTGCGCGCTCGTTGGCCGCGCCCTCCACGTTCATGGCGACGTCACACATGCCGTTGCCGAGCCCGAACAGCGCCAGCCCGACGACTACGAGCGGCGTGACGGTCGTGGTGGCGCCCACACCGACGATGACGATGCCAACGCCGGCACCGGTGACGCTTCCGGCGATTGTCGCCTTGGAGCCGATCTTCGCAATGACATGACTGGACAGGGTGAGCCCGACAATCGCGCCGGCGGCGACCGCGAAGACAATCAGGCCCATCTCGAACGTGCTGGCGCCCAGGGAGTCTCGGATCGCCGGGGTTCGCGCGATCCAGCTGGCCAGACCGACGCCGGAGAGTGCGAAAATCAGGAAGACGGCATTGCGCCACCGCACGATCTCGCTGCGGGTGAGCTCGGCGACGCTGTGCTCGGCAGCCGGAGCGCCGATGTCGGAGATGCCATTGGCCATGGTGATCGGTGATTCCTCGGTGGGTCGGGGGCGAGCAGATCGGCGAGCAGGTCGTTGACGGGAAACGCGGGACGAACTCGCGCGACTGTCGAATCGTTTCGATCGAATCGTTTCGACTACGATAAGCCGTATGAACTCGGACGGTCAACCCCCCTTCCCGCTTGCGATACCCCGCCGCCGCGCTGATCACACCCAGCCTGATCACACCCAGCCTGATCACACCCAGCCTGATCACACCCAGCCTGATCACACCCAGCCTGATCACACCCAGCCTGATCACACCCA
>Ga0209584_10000273_pt1 | contig 15385 bp, 18 predicted proteins | sample NGEPerD_FD_184507 | JGI IMG/M metagenome (GOLD analysis project Ga0209584, IMG submission 184507) | Arctic peat soil microbial communities from the Barrow Environmental Observatory site, Barrow, Alaska, USA - NGEE PermafrostAB12-D... | ecosystem: Environmental > Terrestrial > Soil > Wetlands >...
ACATGCCGATGGTGGGCACGCTCGGCCTCGACATGATGTACCGCACCTGCACCGTGCAGGCGAACCTCGACTTCGCCAGCGAAGCCGACATGGTGAAAAAGCTGCGCGTAGCGCTGGCGCTGCAGCCGGTGGCGACCGCGCTGTTCGCGAATTCGCCGTTCACCGAAGGAAAGCCGAACGGTTTTCTTTCGTTCCGCTCGCAGATCTGGACCGATACCGACAACGACCGCGCCGGCATGCTGCCCTGGGCGTTCGAGGACGGCATGGGCTTCGAGCGTTGGGTCGATTACGCGCTCGGCGTGCCGATGTATTTCATCAAGCGCGGCGACAAATATATCGACGTCGCCGGCAAATCGTTCAAGGATTTCTTCGCTGGTAAGCTCGCTGAACTGCCGGGCGAGCGGCCGACCATTTCCGACTGGGCCAATCACCTGAGCACTATCTTCCCCGAGGTGCGGCTCAAGCGCTATCTCGAAATGCGCGGCGAAGACGGCGGACCGTGGCGGCGGCTGCCGTCGCTCACCGCCTATTGGGTGGGGCTGCTGTACGACGACGACGCGCTCGACGCCTGCTGGGACATGGTCAAAGGCTGGAGCGCGGCCGAGCGCCAGAAATTGCGCGACGATGTGCCCAGGCTCGGCTTTCGGGCGGAGATCCGCGGCCGCAACGTGCTGACGCTGGCGCAGGAGACGCTGCGCTTTGCGACGCGCGGGCTGGCGCGCCGCAAATATCTCGACCGCAATGGCCGCGACGAGACGCGCTATTTGCGCCCGCTCGAGGAATCGATCGCGCGCGGCATCACGCCGGCGGAGGAATTGCTGGAGAAATTCCACGGGCCGTGGAAGGGCTCGGTCGAGCCGATTTTCGAGGAGTATGCGTATTAAATAATTATTCCGCCGCCTGCGCTTCCGACAGGTTATCGAGCGAGGAGATGATGTGCCCGGCCAGCGCATCGGCCAGTGTCGAGCCATCATGCGCGTTGCGCACCAGTCCGATGCGGCAGCTCGGCAATTCTGGAAAACCTTCCGCCGCGGTGAGCACGCGCATGCCCGGGCGCAATCCGGACTCCGGCAATACCGACACCGCGAGACCGGCGAGCACGGCGGCGGCCACCGCGCCGGCGTTCGAACTCGAATAGAGCAGGCGATAGGGGCGGCCGACCTTTTCGATCCGCTCAATGGCAAGTCGCCGCCACGCGCAGGTCGGACGGCCGAGCGCGAGCGGCACCCGCTCCTCGAGATGGGTCGGATGCCGGTTCGAGGTCACCCACAGTAGCCGCTCGCGCCGGAAAGTTTCCGAGGCCCTCTTGGATTCACAATTGGTGACGATGGCGAGATCGAGCTCGTTGGCGTCGATGCGCTCGAGCAGGTCCACGGTCGGCTCGCAGATCACGGTGAGTTCGACGCCGGGATAGACGCGCGAGAAGCGCGCCATGATCTCGGGCAGATAGCGGTCGGCATAATCGTCGGGCACGCCCAGCCGCACGCGGCCGGACAATTCGGCGTCGGAGAATGCCGCCAGCGTCTCGACGTTGAGTTTGACGATGCGGCGTGCGTAATCGAGCAGGCGCTGGCCGTCCTCGGTGAGCTTGGAGGCGCGGCCGTCGCGCGCGAAAATCGGCCGCTCCAGCCGCTCTTCCAATCGCTTCATCTGCATCGACACCGCCGACTGGGTCTTGTTCACCACCTCGGCCGCCTTGGTGAAGCTGCCGGTCTCGGCGATGGCGATGAAAGTGCGCAATTGGTCGACGTCGATCAGCGCGGTCATGAGCTTGGTCCCTGGAAAGGTGGCCTTTTGAGTCGGCCAGACTATATCACTAATCCTGATCGTTCAGATTAAAAACATTCGTTTCACTAATCAATCTTTTGGGAGCATGGTTGCCGCAATTCCAGAGGTTTCGGGTGGGGATTTCGGGTGGTTCCGGTGCGTGGCCGGGGCGATTTTGTCGTCTCGGCTGCGGACCAAATGGAGACTGAACATGAGCTCAAATATCCCGATTTTGCCTATTGCCGGCGGCACCTTGGTGCGCGCCTTGCTTGCGCTTGTGGCGCTGGTGACGTCCTGGCTGAAACGCCTCTCGCGCGCCCGCCAGAACCAGCGCCAGGCCGCCGTGCTCGCCGGCCTCGACCGCCACATGCTGGCCGATATCGGCATCACCCGCGCAGATCTGCGCGACGCGTTCGCCGAGCCGTTCTGGGACGATCCGACCGCGCTGCTGCGCGAACGCGCCATCGAGCGGCGCATGGGCTTCCCGCGCGCGTCGCGGTGGAGAACGGTTTTCGCCGACCGATCGCCCGGCCCGCCAGGCGATGTAACGAAAGTGCATGATCCCGAAAAGTGGGTACCGGTTTTCGGAAAAGATCATGCACAAACGCAATAAGTAAACGGCCGAGCCCTCTCGTCGGCCGCTCGATCCGGGACCCGCGATCATCCCCTCTCGCGGCCGGATCTCAGCGCCCGCCGGCCCCTCCGGCGGGCGCATTCTTTATTTAGAGAGAATTTCTGCGTGAACATGCCGGCAGGTGCGCTAGCATGCGGTCAAGGCTAGACTTCACGACAATTCCAAAGTCGAGCGGGCACGCCATGCGGTATCCGGTCAGTCTATGGGGCGTGCTTGCGCTGATCGTCCTGGCGGCGGCCGGCCCCGCGCAGGCGCAGACCGGTTACGACCGCCGCGGCGGCGATTACCTGAACTTCCAGATCCGCAACGGCGACCCGGCCGTCTGCGCCTCCCGCTGCGAGCGCGACGCGCACTGCCACGCCTGGAGCTTCTCCTATCCGCGCACGGCCAATACGCTTGCCACCTGCTGGTTGAAGAACAAGGTGCCGCCGCGCCTGGAGGACAAATGCTGCGTGTCGGGCGTGCGCGGCGCCGGCGTGATCGAGCCGCGGCGCGGTCCGATCGAATATTCCATCGATCGCATCGGCGGCGACTATCGCTATTTCGAGGTCGCGGCCAATCCGTCCGGTGCCGCTTGCAAGGCGGCCTGCGAAGCCGAGAACAAATGCCGCGCCTGGACCTATGTGCGGGCCGGCTACATTACTCCGTTCCCGCGCTGCTATCTGAAGGACAGGATCACCCCGCCACGGCACAAGCCGTGCTGCATCTCGGGCGTGGTGCGATAGCGCTGGTCAGTGGACGGTACTGAAAAATCGCGACAGCCGTAATCCTGAGGCCCACGTCCACACCGGCTGGCTTTTGAGCCCTAAGTCCCAGGACCCGACGATCCCGTCCACGCGCCCGACCAGATTGGCTACCGGCAATAATCCGACGCCGCCTTCGCGCTCCGGCACGCGGCTGTCGGCGGAGTTGTCGCGGTTGTCGCCCATGACGAACAGGTGATCCGGTGGAACGACCGTCTCCGCCATGTTGTCGCGCGGATTGTCGGCCGTGAGCTTGAATATCATATGCTGGCGCGGCCCCGGCAGAGTTTCCGTGAAACGTGCGGCCGGCGCGCGCGTGCCATCCTCGTTTTCCACCTGGCCGGTGCCTTGCGGTTGCAGGGTGGCGGCTTCGCCGTTGATCCACACCTGTCCATCGCGCAACGCGATATGATCGCCGGGCAGGCCGATGACGCGCTTGACCCAGATTTGCGAACGATCGCCCGGCCAGCGGAACACGACGATGTCGCCGCGGCGCGGCAGGGCGCCGAGGATATGCGATGTGCTGGGCAGAACGATGAAGGCGGGCAGCGAGGCGGAGCCGTAGCCGTAAGGGTATTTCGTCGCCAGCAATTCATCGCCGATCAGCAGCGTCGGCTCCATCGAGCCGGACGGCACATAGAACGGCTCGGCGATTGCGGCTTTCGCCACAAACACGGCGAGCAGTATGCCGGCGAGCTCGACGATCGATCGCAACAGGCCGGTCTTGCGTGCGGGTCGCTGCGCCATCATCGCTCAACCAGTCCCGCCCACGGTGATGCGATCCATGCGCAGCGTCGGCTGGCCGACGCCGACCGGCACGCCCTGGCCGTTCTTGCCGCAGGTGCCGATGCCGGGATCGAGCGCGAAGTCGTTGCCGATCATGCTGATGCGATGCAGGTCGGTGGGGCCGTTGCCGATCAGCATGGCACCTTTCACCGGCGCGGCGACCTTGCCGTTCTCGATCTTGTAGGCCTCGGTGCATTGGAACACGTATTTGCCCGAGGTGATGTCGACCTGGCCGCCGCCGAAGCTCACCGCGTAGAGGCCGTTCTTCACTGAGGCGATGATTTCTTGTCGATCGTGCGTGCCGGCCAGCATGGCGGTGTTGGTCATGCGCGGCATCGGCATATGGGCGTGGCTTTCGCGCCGTCCGTTGCCGGTCGGCTTCATGTTCATCAGCCGCGCGTTCTGCCGGTCCTGCATGTAGCCGACCAGGATGCCGTCCTCGATCAGCACGGTACGGTTGGTCGGCGTGCCTTCGTCGTCGATCGATAACGAGCCGCGCCGCGCGGCCAGCGTGCCGTCGTCGATCACGGTGACGCCCTTGGCCGCGACCTGCTGACCCATCAGTCCGGCAAACGCAGACGTCTTTTTGCGATTGAAATCGCCTTCCAGCCCGTGGCCGACCGCTTCGTGCAGCATCACGCCGGGCCAGCCGGAGCCGAGCACAACGTCCATCTCGCCGGCGGGCGCCGCCACCGCGTCGAGATTGACCAGCGCCTGGCGCACGGCTTCGTCGACCGTGCTCTGCCAGGCATGGGTCTCGATGAAGCGCTGATAGCCCTCGCGCCCGCCGACCCCGTAGCTGCCGGACTCCTGCCGGTCGCCGTCGCCGACAACCGCGGAAACGTTCAGCCGCACCAGCGGGCGGATATCGCGATAGGTCTCGCCGTCGGCGCGCAAGATTTCCACCACCTGCCAGGTGGCGGCGACGCTGGCGGTCACCTGCCGCACGCGCGGATCTTTCGCCCGCGCATAGGCGTCGATCGACTCCAGCAGTTTCACCTTGGCGTCGAAAGCCTGCGCACCGAGCGGATTCTCGTCGCCATAAAGCTTGCGGTTGGTGCGGCTGGGCGGCTCGGCATATTTGCCGCTGTGCCCGCCTTTCACCGCGCGCACCGCCTCGGCGGCGCGGGCGAGCGCTGCTTCCGACACGTCGGAAGCATGCGCATAGCCGACCGCCTCGTCCTTCACCGCGCGCAGGCCGAAACCCTGCGAGGTGTCATAGCTCGCCTGCTTGAGCCGGCCGTTGTCGAAGGTCAGCGCCTCGGCCTGCTTGTATTCCAGGAACAATTCGCCGTCGTCAGCGCCGTCCAGGCCGCGCCCGATAAGCTGGCGCACCTTGGCCTTGTCGAGCCCGGCGCGGTCGATCAGGGAGGAAATGCTTTCGTCCATGAAACTGTCTCCGGTGGCGCCTTCACGCCATCAGATAAGGCGTCTGTGGCGATTTGGCGAGGGTAGGGGGAGTGCCTAAACGCCTCTTGTTGCAGTCCAGATGAAATGCCGCGCGCCGCCTTGCGGGCCCTTGGCGCGCACGGGATTCTCGACCACGTTAAAACCGGTCTTGCGCAGCCGCGCCGTGAATTTTGAGTCCGGTCCCGACGACCATACCGCCAGCACGCCGCCAGGACGTAGCGCCGCATGGACGGCGCGCAATCCTTTGAGGTCATACAGCCGGTCATTGGCTTGGCGGGTCATCCCTTCAGGCCCATTGTCGACGTCGAGCAGGATTGCGTCATATTCCGACCGCGCTGCGCGGATCAGATCGCCGACATCGGTTTCTTTGATGCGCACGCGCGGATCGGTAAGGCTATCGCCGAACAGTTCCGCCATCGGGCCGCGCGCCCAGGTCACCACCGCCGGCACCAGTTCGGCGACAATGATGTGGGCCTGCTTCCCCAGCACGGTCAGGGCTGCCCGCAAGGTGAAGCCCATACCCAATCCGCCGATCAGGATACTTGGTCGCTTAACTGGCCGCTTGCGGGTCCGAATTTTCTCGCAAGCGATGGTCGCGAGCGCCTGCTCGGTGGCGCTGAGGCGACTGTTCATCAACTCGTCGCGCCCAAGCCGGATCGAGAATTCCGCGCCACGCTGCATCAGGCGGAGTTCACCGCCGCCGGGCACTTGCGCCGTATCGAGGAGGGACCAGGGAATCATGGATATCTCTTGCGCCGGTTGCTATGCAATGTGCTCGGTGGAGGAACGCTATGAAAGCAATACTACTGACGAATCACGGCGGGCCGGAGATGCTGCGCTACGGCGAGGCAACGGACCCGACGGCCGGTTCCGGCGAAGTGGTTGTCGACATTCACGCGGCCAGCGTCAACGGCGCCGATCCCAAGGTAAGGCGGGGAGGGGGCCGATATAAGCTTGACCAATTCCCTCACATCATGGGCCGCGACTTCTCAGGCGTGGTCAGCGCTGTAGGCGCGGGCGTTACCGATTTCAAAGTCGGGGATGCCGTATTTGGCGTAACCGACCAAGGTATCGAAGGCACCTATGCGGAAAAGATCGCCATCAAGGCCGCGATCGTCGCCAAGAAGCCCGCTTCGCTCGGTCACGCCGAGGCGGCAGCACTCGGGCTCGTCAGCCTCACCGCGCTCACGGCCATCGAAGATACCGCGCACCTCAAAGCGGGTCAGACCATTCTGATCCAGGGCGGCGCCGGCGGCGTCGCCGGATTTGCCGTGCAGCTCGCCAAGCACGTGGGCGCCACGGTGATCACGACCGCCAGCGCCGGTAATCACGCCTATGTCCGCAGCCTCGGCGCCGACCGTGTGATCGACTACAACACGCAAGATTTCACCGCCATCGGTCCGATCTGCGACGTGGTGTTCGACACCGTCGGCGGTAATGTCCGCGCCGGCTGCTACGCGGTGCTAAAGCCCGGCGGGAAACTGGTGTGGATCGCGCCGGCACCGGACGGCTTCAAGCCGCCGCGCGACGATGTCCAGACCCTGCGTCCCGACGTCAAACGCGACCGCGCGCATCTTGAGCGCTTGCTGGAATTGCTCGCCGCCGGCGCGGTTAAACCGCCGGCGATCACGCGCTACAAGCTCGCCGATGCGGCGCAAGCCCACCGCGTCAGTGAAGCGCGCCATCTCCAGGGCAAGCTGGTGTTTGAAATCCGCTGATCCGTCGCGGTGCCCAGGGCCGCTTATTGCGGCCCCTATTTCTTTTTCTTTTTCAAAAACGCGGCACAGAACGCCGCTTCGAAGGCCCGGTAGTCGTTCGTGATCTCAGTGCCTTTGCGGATATTGCGGCGGGCAATGACATAGCCATTGTGGAAGTAGGTGTTCGGATTTTCCGAATGGTTCATGAAGGTATCGTAGTCCATCGATAACAGGATTTCCTTGCCCCACTGATAGCCGTGCAATTTGATGTGTTCTCTGGCGGGCTTCGGCAATTTGGCCAATTGCTTGCGCGAATAATAGCGATCGAAGCCGATGACGAAGCGCCAAATCTTTGTGTCCTTGCGGATCGATTCGCCGGCAAAGACTCCGATTCCGTGGATCGGGCTTTTATCGAGATAGGTCTTGACCAGGAGCATGATGGACGAGGTGAGGGCGGCTGGGCTTACGGCAGCTTGTCGTAGCCCTCGCCGAAGCCGGCGAGACTCATCGGGAAGCCGATGCCTTCCTCCGGTGTCTGGAAGATGATGAAAGTTGCGGTCTTGCTGGTGCGCAGCTTGGCGATCAGCGCGTCGTCCATGACCACCTCGGCGATGCAGCCGTTGGGCAGGCAGCGCACGAAGCCGGCGCGTCCGACGTCGGTCTGGTCGATCTTGAGCCCCAGGCCGGACGGCAGCAGCACGCCGAGCGGCGCCACCACCCGCATCAGCCGGCTCTTCAGGTCGGCGGTCTTGAGCACGATCACGGTCAGGCCGACATTGGCGCGGTCTTCCGCGGTGACGCTCTGGATCAGGGCGCATTGTTCGCTCTTTGCGCCGGGCGGCGTATCACAGCGAATCTGCCAGTCCTTGTGCACTGACTTGACCGCGCCCTGGGCGGCGGCCCGCTCCGTGGGGACGCTCGCCAGCGCTACGACCAGCGCCAGTGGCGCGAGCCAAGCCTGCAGCCTTGCCTGGCCTCCAAGCGCGTGCCTGTCATGCCCGAAAATGCCCATCGTTCAATCCCTTGGCACGCGCCGGCCCGCCTGCCTAACTGCGGGCGAATCGCTGCCCGGTACGCATTTTATTCGTTCCCGTTGGCTCATGCCCGGCCGGTCCTGTCAAGCAAGCGACCGCAGGCCGACGCCGTCCGCGGCGCCTTCATCCAAGCCGTTTGGCCGTGGCTTAAATACGGCGTCCAAACTCACTTGGGGGCAAGCCGTTTGTCGCACGGAACAGGCGATAAGGCGCATTGCGGTAGGGTCAGAATTATGGTTTGAGAGAACGGGATTTCCCCCCGTCCCGCCGCACTGTAAAAGCTGCCGCGCTCGTGGCAAAACGCTGTGCTCCGCGGGGCCGAGCCGACATCTTGCCTGCGGTGGGCGGCAAAAAGGGGCCTGGTTAAGGCCGAATTTCTCGTCGAGGGAGCGCAAAGAACAATGCTGGTGCTCAAGCGGTTGACTGCATTCGTGGTCACAGGCGTGACCGTTATCGCTGCGGGCAGCGTCGCATGGGCTGGCCTCGGCCAGCCCACCCCATGGGAACTCGGGCTGCAAACGTCGGCCTCGCCGGTCATGGACGACATCGCCTGGTTCCACGACTTTCTGCTCTGGCTGATCGCCGCGATTGTTCTGTTTGTGCTCGCCTTGCTAGCGATCGTAGTCGTGAAATTCAACTCGCGTACCAACCCGGTGCCGTCGCGCACCACGCACAACACCGCCATTGAGATCATCTGGACCGTGGTGCCGGTGCTGATCCTGGTGACGGTCGCGGTGCCGTCGTTCCGCCTGCTGTTCTATCAATTGAAGGTCCCGCCGGCCGAAGTGACGGTGAAGGCCACCGGCAAGCAGTGGTTCTGGAGCTACAGCTATCCGGATTCGAAGTTCGAATTCGACTCGCTGATGTTGCAGGACAAGGACCGTAAAGCCGGTCAGCCGCGGCTGCTGGCGGTCGACAACGAAATGGTGGTGCCGGTCAACAAAGTGGTGCGCGTGCAGGTCATCGGCGCCGACGTCATTCACTCGTTCTCGGTGCCGTCGTTCGGCATCAAGATCGACGCCATTCCCGGCCGCCTCAACGAGACCTGGTTCAAGGCGGAACGCGAAGGCATGTACTACGGACAGTGTTCGCAGCTTTGCGGGCGCGATCACGCGTTCATGCCGATCGCTGTCCGCGTCGTGAGCCAGCAGGAATACACCGCCTGGCTCGAGCAGGCGAAGAAGAAATACGCCGACGATAACAACGCTCCACCGAATGCAGTTGCCGCGGCCGGCGGTTCGAACTGACGACAAAGGTCGAAGGACAATAACGATGGCTAGCAATGCGGCTGCGCAAGACGCCCATGATGCCCACGATCACCATCCCACCGGATGGCGCCGGTTCGTCTATTCGACGAACCACAAAGACATCGGCACCATGTACCTGACCTTCGCGCTGGTCGCCGGTATTATCGGCGGCCTGATGTCGATCGCCATCCGGCTCGAATTGCAAAACCCCGGCCTGCAGTTCTTCCCGACCCCGCACGAATACAACGTGTTCGCCACCGCGCACGGCCTGATCATGATCTTCTTCATGGTGATGCCGGCGATGATCGGCGGCTTCGGCAACTGGTTCGTGCCGATCATGATCGGGGCGCCCGACATGGCGTTCCCGCGCATGAACAACATTTCGTTCTGGCTGCTGCCAGCCTCGTTCGCGCTGCTGCTCTGCTCGATGTTCGTCGAAGGCGAACCCGGCGCGCTCGGCGCCGGAACCGGCTGGACGATCTACGCGCCGCTGTCGACCAGCGGTCATCCCGGCCCGGCGATGGACTTCGTCATCCTGTCGATCCATCTGGCGGGTGCTTCGTCGATCCTGGGCGCCATCAATTTCATCACCACGATCTTCAACATGCGCGCGCCCGGCATGACGATGCACAAGATGCCGCTGTTCGTGTGGTCGCAATTGGTGACCGTGTTCCTGCTGCTGCTGGCGCTGCCGGTGCTGGCCGGCGCCATCACCATGCTGCTGACCGACCGCAATTTCGGCACCACGTTCTTCGCGGCCGAGGGCGGCGGCGATCCGCTGCTGTTCCAGCATCTGTTCTGGTTCTTCGGCCATCCGGAAGTCTACATTCTGATTTTGCCGGGCTTTGGCATGATCAGCCAGATCGTCGCCACCTTCAGCCGCAAGCCGGTGTTTGGCTATCTCGGCATGGCCTATGCGATGGTCTCCATCGGCGCCATCGGCTTCGTGGTGTGGGCGCATCACATGTACACGGTCGGCCTTTCGACCGGCGCGCAGGCCTATTTCATCGCCGCCACCATGGTGATCGCGGTGCCGACCGGCGTGAAGATCTTCTCCTGGATCGCCACCATGTGGGGCGGCTCGATCCAGTTCCGCACCCCGATGCTGTGGGCGCTCGGCTTCATCTTCCTGTTCACGGTCGGCGGCGTGACCGGCGTGGTGCTCGCCAATGCCGGCGTCGATCGCGTGCTGCACGACACTTACTACGTGATCGCGCACTTCCACTACGTGCTCTCGCTCGGCGCGGTGTTCGCGATTTTCGGCGGTTGGTATTACTGGTTCCCGAAAATAAGCGGTTACATGTACAACGAGACCATCGGCAAGCTGCATTTCTGGATCACCTTCATCGGCGTCAACATCATCTTCTTCCCGCAGCACTTCCTCGGGCTGGCCGGGATGCCGCGCCGCACCGTCGATTATCCGGACGCCTTCCACGGCTGGAACCAGGTTTCGTCGTACGGTTCCTACATCGCGGGCTTCGGCGTGCTGGTGTTCTTCTTCGGCATGGCGGAAGCCTTCATGAAGAAGCGTCCTGCCGGCAACAATCCGTGGGGCGTCGGGGCCACCACGCTGGAATGGACGTTGTCCTCGCCGCCACCGTTCCATCAATTCGAAACGCTGCCACGGATCAAGTAGAGCCGAGACGTAGCTAATGTCGCTTATCAGCGAAGGCGCAGACTTCCGCGGTCCGCTCACCGCCAGGCTCGCCGAGCCCAGCCTGGCGAGCGTCGGCGACTACATCGCGCTGATGAAGCCGCGCGTGATGTCGCTGGTGGTGTTCACCGCGCTGGTCGGCCTGGCGGTCGCGCCCGGCTCGTTGCATCCGCTGATCGGGTTCACGGCGCTGCTCTGCATCGCGGTCGGCGCGGGCGCCGCCGGCGCACTCAACATGTGGTACGACGCCGACATCGACGCGATCATGACGCGCACGCAGCGCCGTCCGGTGCCGATGGGCCGCATACAGCCGGGCGAGGCGCTGGCTTTCGGGCTGACGCTCGCGAGCTTCGCGGTGGTGGTGCTCGGCCTGCTGGTGAATGTGCTCGCCTCCGCGCTGCTCGCCTTCACCATCTTCTTCTATGTCGTGATCTATACGGTCTGGCTCAAACGCTCGACCCCGCAGAACATCGTGATCGGCGGCGCCGCCGGCGCCTTCCCGCCGATGATCGGCTGGGCGGCGGCGACCGGCTCGCTGTCGCTCGAGCCGGTGTTGCTGTTCATGATCATCTTCTTCTGGACGCCGCCGCATTTCTGGGCGCTGGCGCTCACCCGCACCGAGGATTACGCCCGCGCCGGCATTCCGATGCTGCCGGTGGTTGCCGGCGACGTCACCACGCGGCGCCACATCCTGCTCCATACGCTCATTTTGGTGCCGCTCGGCATCGCGCCCTGGGCGCTTGGCTATGCCGGCGCGCTCTACGGACTGATCGCGGTCGGCTCCGGCGCGATCATGCTGGTGCTGGGCTGGCAGGTTTTCCGGGAGCGCCGCCCGACTGAGCGCGCCAGCAAGCAGCTTTTTGCCTTCTCGATCCTCTATTTATTCCTGTTGTTTGCCGTGCTGCTGATCGAGCGGGGATGGGGCGGGCTGATTGCCCGTTTGGCGGTGTGATTGTCGGGGTCGCGATGAACGAGCAACCGAAGGACGAGGGCATCGTGCTCACCGAGGCGCAGAAACGCGCCCGGCGTTCGCGCTCGATCGCCATCGCCTTGTCGCTGGCCGCGCTGGTGATCCTGTTTTACCTGGTGACCCTGGCGAAGGGCCCGATCGTACTGGTCCGCCCGCTATGACGAACGAACCGATGCCCCGCGCCGGCAAGAGACCGCTCCGCCGCGACATGGTGATCGCCGCCTGCTGCGGCGTCTTCGCGGCGTCCATGCTGGGCGCGGCCTATGCGGCGGTGCCGCTGTACAACTGGTTCTGCCGCACCACCGGCTTTGCCGGGACCACTCAGGTTTCGCAACAGGCGCCCGAGCATGTGCTCGGCCGCACGATCGCCATCCGTTTCGATTCCAACGTCGCGCCCGGGCTGCCGTGGAAATTCGAGCCGGAGCAGAACGAGATAAAGTTGCGCATCGGCGAAGTGGCGACCGTCCATTACAAGGTCGTCAATGAAGCCGCGCGCACCATCTCCGCGCAGGCGTCCTACAACGTCTCGCCGCCGCAGGTCGGCGCCTATTTCGACAAGATCAATTGCTTCTGCTTCACCGAGCAGCGCCTGAAGCCGGGCGAGACGCGCGAGATGACGGTGGTGTTCTACGTCGATCCGGCGATCGCCAAGGACCACGACCAGGACACGCTCAATTCGATCACGCTGTCCTATACGTTCTATCGGATGCCCGAACCGGAGCAGCCGGTGGCTGAGGCACCGGCCACGAAATCGAATAGACTTTAACGGAGACGACGATGGCCCAGGGTCACACCAATCATCACGACTACCACCTGGTGAATCCGAGCCCCTGGCCGGCGGTCGGCGCCACCTCCGCTTTTCTGATGGCGTTCGGCGGCATCAGCTGGCTGCATCATATGTACGCGGCCGCGCCGCTGGTGTTCGGGTTCGGCGTGCTCGGCACGATGTACACCTTCATCGGCTGGTGGCGCGACGTGGTGCGCGAAGCCCAATATGAGGGCTTCCATACCCGCGTGGTGCAGATTTCGCACCGCTACGGCATGATCCTGTTCATCGCCTCCGAGGTGATGTTCTTCGTCGCCTGGTTCTGGGCCTATTTCAACACCGCGCTGTTTCCCGGCGAGGCGCACGACGTCAGCCGGCTGGCCTTCACCCACGGCGTATGGCCGCCGCAGGGCATCGAGACCTTCAATCCCTGGCATCTGCCGTTGCTCAACACGCTGATCCTGCTCACCTCCGGCACCACGGTGACCTGGGCGCATCACGCGTTGTTGGAAGACGACCGGCAGGGGCTGAAATGGGGCCTGGCGCTGACCATCCTGCTCGGGCTCACCTTCACCTGCGTGCAGGCCTACGAATACTCGCACGCGGCGTTCGGCTTCAAAGGCAACATCTATGGCGCCACCTTCTTCATGGCGACCGGCTTCCACGGCGCCCATGTGATCATCGGCTCGATTTTCCTGATCGTCTGCCTGCTCCGAGCGCTGGCCGGCCACTTCAATTCCAAGCAGCATCTCGGCTTCGAGTTCGCCGCCTGGTACTGGCATTTCGTCGACGTGGTGTGGCTGTTCCTTTTCGCCTGCATATATGTGTGGGGCGCCGGCGTGCCGCATCCCGAGTGATCACCATTTGATGGTGTCTCAAAAGGGCGGCGTCATTGCGCCGCCCTTTTGCATTACGGAAAGAACGCAACCATGGCTGATGCACCGCTGCCGATCGCAAGAGGCCTGCGCGGGCGTTGTCCGCGCTGCGGCGTGGGCAGGTTGTTCCAAGGCTTCTTGACGCTGCGCCCGGCTTGCGAGCGCTGCGGCCTCGACTTCGCCTTCGCCGATGCCGGCGATGGCCCGGCGGTTTTCGTGATTCTGCTCGGTGGCGCGATCGTCGTGTTCGCGGCGCTGATCACCGAGGTGGTCTACCAGCCGCCGTATTGGCTGCACGCGGTGCTATGGCTGCCGTTGGTTCTGATCGTGACGCTGGCGCCGTTGCGGCCGATCAAGGGCCTGATGATCGCGCTGCAATATCATCACAAGGCCGCGGAAGGCCGCCTCGCGCATCGAGGTGACGAGTGAACGTGCCGCGCGACAGGCGCCGGGGTGGAGTGATCGAAGCGACGGTGTTCGCCGTGGTCGGCGTCGCCATCCTGGTCGGCCTCGGCATCTGGCAACTCGACCGCAAGGTCTGGAAGGAAAATCTGATCGCCACTGTGACCGCGCAGCTTGCGCGCGCGCCCGAGGATCTGCCGTCGCGCGAAAGCTGGCCGCGGCTCATTCCCGAAGGCAATGAATATACCCGCGTGAAATTCCCGGCCGAATTCCTCGCAGGCGAAGAGGCGCTGGTCTATTCCGCCGGCTCCGCCTTCCGCCCCGACGTACAGGAGCCGGGCTATTGGGTGTTCGCGCCGGCGCGGCTCTCCGGCGGCAGCATCGTGCTGGTCGACCGCGGCTTCGTGCCGCCTGAGCGCAAGGATCCGGCGAGCCGCACGCAGGGCGCGCCGAACGGCACCGTCGAAGTCGTCGGCATCATGCGCTGGCCGGAGTCGCGCGGGCTGTTCACGCCGGCCGACGACCCGAAGACCAATGTCTGGTACCTGCGCGACCCTGCGGCCATGGCGGCGGCGAAGAAATGGGATGCCGCCGCGCCGTTCTATATCGAGCAGGAGGCGCCGGTGCCGCCCGGCGGATTGCCTAAGCCGGGCAAGCTCGCGGTCAACCTGCCGGACAGCCACCTGCAATACGCCATCACCTGGTTCGGCCTCGCGCTCGGTCTCGCCGGCGTCTATGTGACGTGGCTGTCGGGACGCCTCCGGCGGCGTGGGTGACGGTAGAGACCGCTTGATATGTATCAAATGAATTTATCCAGGGTTTGAGCTATAGACGGCGGGCTGGGCCAACGGTCACGGCTGGTGCGGGAAATGGGGGCGTTTGAAACGTGGTTTCGCGCATTCTCGATCGTCTGACGGGGTGGATCGAACGCGCGCTCGCTTATGCCTTCATCGCCGCGGTCGCCCTCAACTTCATCAACGTCGTTGGCCGTTACGGCTTCGGCGCCACCATGCTCAGCGCCGACGAGCTGCAAATCTTCATCATGGTGTTCATGACCTTCCTCGGCGCTGCCGTGGTCGCCTGGCGCAATCAACATTTGCGCATGGACGTGCTCGTGAACGCGCTGCCGGCGCCGGTGCGCCGGCTGATAAAAATTGCCGAACTCGCGGTGATCGTCATTCTCGCCGCCTTTGTGCTGTGGAATTCAACCTATTATGCCAAGCAAATGTTCAACATCGGCCGCGTGAGCGACATGGCGCAGGTGCCGATGTGGATTCCACATGGCGTGGTGGCGGCGGGCTTCGGTCTGATGGCACTCATCGCTTGCCTGCGCCTTGTTGAGATCCTGGCCGGGCGCGAGCCGGGCGGCGGCAAATCCGGCACGGAGGCCTGAGCCATGT
>Ga0209584_10000275_pt1 | contig 15365 bp, 13 predicted proteins | sample NGEPerD_FD_184507 | JGI IMG/M metagenome (GOLD analysis project Ga0209584, IMG submission 184507) | Arctic peat soil microbial communities from the Barrow Environmental Observatory site, Barrow, Alaska, USA - NGEE PermafrostAB12-D... | ecosystem: Environmental > Terrestrial > Soil > Wetlands >...
CCGGAGAGCGCGGCACTCGGGGCGGATGCGGCCCACCCTGCACATTCCCGCGTCGACATCCTGCACCCCGGCACAGCCGCTCCCGCTCCCGCTCCCGCTCCCGACAGCCCACCATGCGACCACCGACCCATCAGGCGGCCGTTCGTGTTCCCCACCCAGCAGGGTCGGCTGACCCACCTGAATGTGACGATCGCGGCGACCACCCTGGCGGGACTGGACGACCTCCCCGGCGAACTCGATGGCTACGGCCCCATCCCCGCCGACCTGTGCCGCACCTTGGCCCTCAGCGCCTCGAGCGTTACCGCCGTCGGCGTCGACCCCACCTGCGGCACGGCGCTCGACGTGGGCCGAACCACCTACCGGCCACGGCTCTCCCACCGAGACCACGTCACCCAACGCGACCGCACCTGCCGATTCCCCGGCTGCCGGCAACCCGCCCGACGCTGCCAGATCGACCACTCCGAAGAATTCTGCGACGGCGGCCCCACCTGTCCCTGCAACCTGGCCTGCTTGTGCAAGTTCCACCACGACCTGAAAACCACCAGGCTGTGGGACGCCCAGCAACATCCCGACGCCAGCATCACCTGGACCAGCCCTACCGGACGGACGTACCGCACGCAAACGCCCGAGTGGCCCGTTGCCGCACCGAAAGGCCACCCAGGAGAGGACACCTCGACGGTGACCGATGGCGAAGCAGGCGACACCAGCGCCGCACCGAAGCACGCCGTACCCGCGATGGTGGCGAGCGAGGAGCCACCGTTCTGACGCGCTTCCGATGGGCACTCGGACGATCGGCAGGGCAACACAGCCGGTAACAAGACCCGCACCGAGCAGCGATGCTTGCGGGCACATGGGCGACGAACGGAGTCCGATGGCACGCCCGAACCGATCACAGCTCCGCGACAATTCGTTGCGCGACGCGCCGGTCGATTCGCCAGAGCGCACACCGATTGGCGACGCACCGGGAGCAGCGCGAACAGCGCCGGTGAACGAGGCTCCGGTCCCGACAAAGGCCACGCGTGCGCGGACGCCTTCACGCGGGCTCTCCTTTCCACCGCGCGCATGATCGTCGCAACGCTGTCGTCGGACAGGATCATCCGGCTGGCGTTCTTGGCGACCTGAGTCCCGGTGCCCACGGCGATGCCGATGTCGTCGATACGGGCCAGCCGCCCTTCCTCGCTCAGCACCGCTAACTCGGTGCCCAACATCGGCGGCGCCGATCCACAGGGTCACATGTTCAGCTGCCTGGTCTGCGGCGTCTGTTCCTTGGCGGTGCTCGCCAGCATGCCGGCGATCTTGCCGACCTGGGCGTCGCCGCCGACGGCGGTCACCAGCATGACGCCGCTGCCGTACGGCGGCGATGAGCAGGATGATCTGCATGTAGCTGCGGTACTGCTCCAGGAACCGCCGCCACCCCCGGCACCGCCTTCACCCCGGCACCGCCTTCACTGCAGGAAGCGCGTTGGAACCGTTCTTTCCGAGCCGCTCAGGGGCCTTCGCCGGCTACAGCCCGCTGACGGGGTCCACCCCGAGGCGCTCGGCCACATCCTCGGCGGAGAAGGCATGTGGAACAGGGCAGGAGGGTATTCGACAACCTCAACAAATTCATCCGCCACGTGATCATCGAGCTGGTCGCTTACGTCATCACATTCCTCGGTGCCAGCATTCTCAACATCGCTGCGGGACAACACCGCCATGAAAAGACCGACGAGACCCGCGGCGGTCAGCAGGCCCTTTGTCAGGATCGTCGCATCGCGGGACCTCGGTTTGAGGGTCCTCAGGCCGGGAGCCTGTTTGTCCATGCCGAGCGCGACGCCGAGCCCGGCGTTGACTGGCCTGACCGCGTTCCCGATGTTCATCATCGTGGCCGCCTTCCAGGCACGGAGTGTGACCGCCACCGCGTTCACCGTGGAGACGTTCGACAACCGGAACCTGAATTGGACCGCCCTGGTCGAACTCGTGCTCGCCGTGCTGATCGCCCATTGGGAGGTCCTGCGCCGCCTGTTCGGAACCGTCGAACTCACCCTCACCCAGTGGGCGCTGGCCCTGGTGCCGGCCGTGCTGCTGTTCTTCATCTGGGAACTCGGGAAGCTGATCTCTCGCCGCACGGCGACCAGTAACCGCGATCAATCGTTCTTCAGCGCGATTTTCCCTCCCGCCATTCCCTGTCCTCGGCCTCCTTACGTTCCTCCCGCGCCCGAATGATCTCGAAGGCATTCGCTGCCTCCTCGGCGGTGGCGAAAGGTCCCAGCAGATCCGTCTCCGGGCTCTGACCCCACCGTTCGACCTGCCGGGTGTTGATGTTGTAGTAAAAGCCCGCGCGCCGATCGATTTCTTCTGCCATGGTCCAGCAGCCTGCCACCGACCGCCGCTCGTCACCAGGTCGAGCGGGATTCCGGCGGCACGGACCAACTACCCCGTGGTCGGGACCCTCTTGGTGACACTCGTAGGTTGCTTGGTGGTACTCGTGGGCTTCACCGTGCGGGCCACTGCTCGAATGACCTCGACCGATTCCTCGGGCGACAGGGCGAGTTCGGTGAGCAACGCGAAGTCCCTTGCGTAGCGGTCAACTTCGGGTTCGGCGTCGATGAAGAAGATCCGTGTTTTGTTCTCCAGGTAGACAACGTCGGGGGTGCCGGTGGCCCGCGATTCCAGCAGCGAGAAGGACCCGGCGCTGACGGGTGGGATGCCGGCGGTGTAGGGCAGCACCTGGATGGTGACGTTGGGCCACCCGCCGGCGTCCGCGAGTCGGTCGAGTTGATCGTGTTGGATAGTGGCCGCTCGGGGGTCGTCGGGCGGAGCGGCGGACCGGTGCAGCACGGCCTCGTCGATCACGAGCGACAGGCGCAGGCGTGGCCGGGTTTCCTGCTGCTGCAGTACCGCCTGCCGGCGGCCGGCGATCCGAACCCGCCGGTCGACTTCTTGCGGGGATGGTGCCTGCCAGGTGGCCAGTATGACCTGGCGGACGTAGTCGGGCGTCATCAACAACGGGTGCGGGATCACCGCGCAATAGCTGGAGAGTGCCTGCGATCCCGCCTCCAACCTGAGCAGCCCGGAGAATCCGGCGGATAGCGAATCGGCGTAGGCGTCCCACCAGCCTCGCACGCGCGCTGCCGGCGCCAATCGCCGCAGATACTCCGCCTGCTCGCCCGGCAGCCGGTACAACTCGACCAGCCGGTCGAGATCCGGCAGGTTGATCCCGATATGACCGGTTTCGATTCGGGACACCTTGGACGCCGACCAACCCAGCAGACGGGCAACGTCGCGACCGGCGATCTGCGCACCGACCCTGGCCTCCCGTAACTCGCGGGCCAGCCGGCGTTCTCGCACCGACGGCGAGTCCGGCTGGTTCACCGCCGGATCCACTCGAGAATCGCCTGAGCGCGCTGAACCGGACGAACGGATTGCGAGGTGCCCTGCAATATTGCAACCATGCTTCCATTCTAGGCACCGGAATGTCATTCTTCAGATCAGGGGTCACGGGCGATCCGAGAAGGCGACTCCCACCACCGCAGGAGGGAGTCGCGATGACGTCGCTTCCTTCCTGCCGGTTCGTCGATCACCTGCTGATGGTCGCCGAAGGAACCGTCGAGTCTCGTTCGAAACCGCGACGAGAATCCAGCATCGGCCCGCTGATCTAGAGCAGCGCCTGGGCCGGCACTCTCCTGGCAACACCGCACGAAATCCCGGCAGGCGAACGGCGCCGCACGCCATGATGACTCACCCGTTGACGAACGGACGATTCACCAACCGCTGAGGGCGGTGTCCAAGAATCTGCAGATGCTTTGTTGGACTGTATGTTTGAGTGAGGTCGCGGAGCCTGGCACCGTTCGAGCACGGAATGCGTCGGCTCTTTTTCGCAGCCGGACGCCCGTGGATGTGCACGAGGATGGCAATTCGTCATGTGCTGACATGTCACCGGACAGCAGCCATTCCCGATCTCTCCGGCAAGGCGGCACCGTCCGACCGGGTCGCCGACGGGCGTCTTCAGGTACGTGGCCGGCTCATCGAAATAGGCCTTTTCCACCAGGAACCCACATCGAGAGAGGGATGATGACCATGCGGAAAGTCGCCCCGCGATTTCTGCTCTGCGCGACGGCGCTGATAGCCCTCGCCGGCTGCAGCGGATCGATCACACCGTCGGTCGGCGATGGCCCTGTCGCTGCAACCGCGGCTTCGTCACCGCAGACCTCGGCCACATCAACCGGCCAGGTGCTCTCGGCACAGCAGTTGCCCTTCCCTGCACCGTCCGGATCGGAGCTGCCGGCCGCGCGCCAACAGGCTCTGCAGGATTCCCTCGATCGGGCGGTCAGGGATTCCACCCAGCTGGTCGGAGTGACCGCCGCCGTGGTGTCGGCGTCCGGTTCCTGGACGGGTGCGGCCGGCGTCGACGGCGCAGGGGCACGCCTGGTCCCTGAGGCGATGATGGCAATCGCCTCGATCACCAAAACGGTCACCGCTGCGGAGATACTATTCCTTGAGCAGTCCGGCCTGGTCAACCTGGACGCGCCTGCGTCGAGCTACCTGGACAATCCGGCGTTGCGGCGCAATCCCACTGTCCGACAGTTGCTTTCGCACACCAGCGGTGTTCCGGAGTACATCACGCCCGCCCTCATCGACGATGCGACGGCCGATCCGACCCGGTCGTGGACGGCACCGCAGGTGCTGAGCTATGCCACTGATCCCCCTGGTGATCCCGGGTCCCCGGTGATGAACTACTCCAATTCCAACTACCTGCTGCTCGGTTTGCTGATCGAGAAGATCACCGGCCTGCGCTACGACCAGGCGGTCCGTCGCGACCTGTTCGCCGGCGACACCAACCGGATGGTCATGCAGGACGCCGAACCACCGGTCCCGCCACTGGCCGCTGCGGGGCGAAGTCCGGACGGACTGCCCGACGCGGTGCCGGACGGGCTGTTCGTACCTGACAGGTCGCTGGCCACCGTCGCTGGCGCGGCCGGTGGAATCGCCGCCGACGCTGCGACTTTGGCCGGGTGGGGCTACCTGCTGTACGGCGGGCGGATACTCCCGCCGGCTCGCACGGTGGAACTTGCCACCGAGGTTGCCCCCGATTACGGATTGGGCACTGAAATCCTCGAACATTCCTGGGGACCGCGCGGCGTTGTGATCGGTCATCGCGGTCGGACCAGCGGCTTCGTGACCGTGCTGGCGGTGACCCCCGCCGAACGGTTGTCCGTCGTGGTCCTGGGCGTCGGGCCTGGTGGTCCCATCGACCTGATCGCCCATGAACTCGCCGCCGCGCTACGGGGCTGATCCGGACACGTCGGCCATCGTCCATGCCGGTCTGGACGGACGAGCCGATCTCGTCGAAGCACGATGGCAAGAACACCGAACGCTGCTGATCACACCTTTCCGACCGTATTCGTGGCAGCACCGATGGAGGTGCCGGGATGGGAATCATCACCTACTGGTTGCTCGGATTGTTCCTTTCGCTCATCGTCGTGGCCGGCCTGTATGACCATTGGCACCAACGGCGAGTTGATCGATCACTGCCGCCGGAGTTGACGGCGGGGCGGCGCCAGGCACGCCGGGCGGCACGCGCGCGCCGCACGCACGACGAAGACATCGCGAAACGCCCGCCCCCACCATCGGTTTTCTAGCTTTTCCCAGCTGTATCCGGGATGAACGGCCGGTAATACGCACCTTCCCCCTGGAATCCGTCCCTGCTTTGTTGATGAGAACCCGGAGGCGGACATGTCTCGAATGAGCGCATCCTGGCTCGCCGTGATCGGCGCGGCGATCCTGCTGACGGCGTGCACGACAACGATTGATGATGCGATTGCGACCCGCGGGCATGCGGTCGACGCGGAACCGGCAGCCGTGTCCCCGGGCCTGCCGTGGCCGCCGCCGCCCACGTCGGGGCTGCCGCCGCTGCGAGCGCAGGCCCTGCAGGCCGCGGTCCAGCGCATCGCCTCGGTCGCCGCCTCCGCCGGGATGAGGGGCGTGACGGCCGCCGTGGCCACCCCGGGAGGATCGTGGGCGGGGGCGGTAGGGGTCGACGGTGAGGGTACGCCGCTGGTCCCGGAGTCGATGATGTGCATCGCGGAGATCACCAACACGGTCACCGCCGCCGAAGTGCTGCTCCTGTCCCAGGACGGGAGGGTCGACCTTGACGCTGCGCTGTCGACCTACCTGGACAATCCCCTGTCCAACCGCGGAACCACTGTGCGCCAGGCGTTGTCGCACACCAGCGGCATCGCTGACTACGCCACGACGGACCTGATGACCGCGCTCCGCGCCGATCCCACTCGATCATGGACCGCCGAACAGGTCCTGAGCTACGCCCCCACCGCCACCCGGTCCCAGCCTATGGATACGATCTCGATGTCGAACTACCTGCTACTGGGCTTGCTTATCGAGAAGGTCACGGGTGTCGGATACGCGACCGCGGTGCAGCGAGACCTGTTCTCCGGCAATGGTGATGAGCGGATCGTGATGCAGGACGCGCAGCTACCGCCACCTCCGCTGGCCGCGCCGGACAACTCCGATGATCTGGTGCCGGACGGACACTTCCTGCCCAACCGAGCGATCGCCAGCGCCGGCGGCCCGGCCACCGGGATCGCCGCCGACGCAGCCGCCCTGGCTCGATGGGGGTACCGCCTGTACGGCGGGCTGGTTCTGTCACCGGAGGGGACAACCGAGATGCGCACCCCTGTCACCGACCAGTATGGGCTCGGCACCTTCATCGTCGGGGACGGCCGGCAAGGGGATCTCGATTCCCGGCTGGGCGGTATCGGCGCCATCGGGCATCCCGGCTTTCTCATTCCCGGCTACCAAGCGCTGCTGCTCGTCGTTCCGCACGACCAGCTCTCCGTGGCTGTGCTCACCGCAGCGCCGAGCGATGTCGGCATGATCGAAATCCCGATTATCGTCGCGGACCTGATCGACGCCATGCACTCCTGACGGCGAGCATTCGACGACACCTCAACTGCTCCAACAGGTATCGCATGCGGCGCGCACCGCGACCCGGCGGCACTTCGCCCACCGGAACAGCCCGGACACCGAGATCGACGCGGAGGTGAGTGAGAATGATCTATTCGTTGTCCTCGCGCTCTTCACCGTGCTGGCCATCCTCGGCCTGTGGCTCGGTGCGGACAGCCGAGTCCCGGGAGGGTGGACACCCACCGACCCTGAAGACAAACTTTGGCCCGACCGGCCGAAGACCCCCGATCCCCCCACGGGACCGGCGAAGTAGGCGCAATTCCTGCTCAGCCCGCGCGGCTGCTCAGCACCGACGAGCTGTCGATCTTGAGGTCGCCACCGTCGCGGACCAGTCGGTACGCGGTGCGTTCCACCGACACCCTGCCATCGGTGAAGTAGTACGTGATGGTGGCCTCGACACCGTCGGGTGGAGTGCCGGTGACGTCGGTGGCGACCACCCGCTGCACACCACCCCAGAACGAGTTGTAGTACGCCCGGTCCTGGGCGATGCCGGACTGGAAGCTCGGCGTCAGCAGCACCCAGCCCGCGTCGGTGTTGGCAGGCATCAGGGCGTAGTAACCGGTCACGGCGGCGGCGAGTTCGGCCGCGGTTTCCGCTGCCGCCGATCCCGTGCCGGTCGCCTGCGTCTGATCCGAATCCGTGCTGGGCGTAGGACTTTCCAGCGTTTGCGACACGGTGCCGCCGGCCTGGTCCTGCGCCGAGGTGGCGGCCACCACACCTTGGCCACCGTCGCCGCGATTGACCAGGAAGAATCCGGCCGCAAGCGCGGCCGCCAGGACGACCCCGACGACGGCGAGAACCGCGCCTGTCGGGAGTCGCCGGCGACGAGACTTGCCCGGGGCCGACGGCCTGGGGCGCGGCGCGACCATCGGCTTCTCGCGCGCGGGGGGTTCGGCGGTGCGTGGTTTCGCGGCGGGCAGTTCGGACCGGGAGACCGGCAATGTTCGGGCCGCAGGGCTCTCCACCGGTGGTGCGCTCACTGGGCGCGGGGCATCCGTCGAGGGCAGGGTCAGCGTTCGCGACACCTCCGACATGGTCGGTCGGTCGGCGGGCGCCGGCGCGAGCATCCGCAGCAGCAGCGGCGTCAGCGGACCGGAACGCCGCGGTGGGATCATCTGACCGGATGCGACCCGGTGCAGGACCGCCATCGGGTTGGGATCGAGACCGAACGGCGGTGTCCCCTCCAGCGCGGCGTACATCGTGGCGCCGAGGGAGAACACGTCGGCGGAGAAGCCGGACGTCCCGCCGCGCGCCACCTCGGGGGCGAGGTAGGCGGGCGTTCCCGACACCATCCCGGTCGAGGTCAGCGTGACGTCGCCGGCGGCGTGGGAAATGCCGAAGTCGGTGAGCTTGGCGGAGCCGTCATCGGTGATCAGCACGTTGCCCGGTTTGACGTCACGGTGCACGATGCCGACCTCATGCGCGGCGTCCAGAGCGGCGGCGAGGTCGGCTCCGATCCGGCCCACCTGCGCAGGCGGGAGCGTCCCGCGCTCGCGGAGCAGGCCGGTCAGGCTGCTGGAGGGGACGAACTGCATGATCAGGCAGGGGTAGTCGCCGTCGTCGACGACGTCGTAGATGGTCACCGCATGGGGATGGTGCAGGCGCGCGGTGATCCGCGCCTCCCGGATCACCCGATGGCGAGCCAGCAGGGACTCGGCCTCGCTCAGCCCGGGCTGGATCAGCACCTGTTTGACCGCCACCCGGCGATCCAGCAGTTCGTCCCGCCCCTCCCAGACCACACCCATGCCGCCCACGGCGATCCGGTCGACCAGGCGGTACCGGCCGGCGATCAGCTCTCCGACGTCAGTCACCGGCATTCCGGCCCGTCACTCTCCGGGTGTCATCGGTCCGTGTCGGCGCGCTCGGGTGATCGGACCGGTCCGCCCTGGCACCCCGCATTCCTGCTCACTCCTTCGATCGCCTTGGTCCGAACTCCCCGGCGGGTATGGGTTTACCCAGAACCGGGCCCGGTATCGATGACGCCCCGGCAATCGAGTTGGTTGCCCAGCGTTGCACATGTCACTGGCCCACCGCCGGCCGCCTGCGTAGGGTCAGCTGGTGGCCGAGGATGCGACTGTTCCCCCGTTCGAAGGGTTCCCTGCCGCTGCGGCCGAGTTCTATCAGCAGCTCACCGTGCACAACACGAGGGAGTTCTGGAACGCTCGCCGCGATGTCTACGAGGCGGCCGTGCGAGGCCCGATGCTCGCACTGACCCATGAGCTGTCCGCCGAGTTCGGTCAGTTCAAGGTCTTCCGGCCCCACCGGGACGTGCGGTTCAGCACCGACAAGAGCCCGTACAAGACCAGCCAAGGGGCGGTCACCGAGGGCGAGGGTGGGGAGTTCTACTACCTCCAGGTCAACGCGGACGGTCTCTACGTCGCGAGCGGCTACTACCAGATGGCCACCGACCAGCTGAGCCGCTTCCGCGCCGCGGTCGACGGCGAGTCGACCGGGGAAGATCTGGTGGCGCGGGTCGCCGCCCTCGAGGGCAAATACACAATCAGCGGGCGTGCGCTGTCGACCGCACCGCGCGGCTACCCGCGGGATCATCCACGCATTCGCTTCCTGCAGCACAAGGGTCTGACGGCCGGCCGCGATTTTGGTGCTCCGGACTGGTTGTCCACCAGGCAGGCCAAGCGCCGAATCACCGACACCTGGCGGGGGGCGGCGGCTCTCAACGAGTGGCTCAATTCCTACGTCGGTCCGTCGCGGCTGGCACCCGCTGAGATCCACTGAGATCCACTGACGAGGCTCAGAACCGTTTCGCGCGTTTCTCCGTATCGCTGTGATACCGGCCGCACTGACCGGTGTCACGGACATCGAACGGAGATCCACGACATGGAACGACAGCAGGGCAGCGTCTGGCGCCGCAGGGTTGGACCGGCGCTGGCGACCGCGATCATCAGCGGCGGAGCGATGGTCGCCACCGCGGCACCGGCACACGCCGCAACGGTCGCGACCTTCTCGGCCGGCATTCTCTCGGTCAGCGGGGACAACGCGAACAACGCCATCACCATCAGCCGGAACGCCGCCGGAGCGATTCTCATCAATGGTGGTGCGATCTCGGTGAACGGCGGCACACCGACGGTGGCCAACACCACGCTGATCCAGGTATTCGGCCTCGGTGGCAACGACACGATCACTCTCGACGAAAGCAACGGTGCGCTGCCGCGCGCCAATCTGTTCGGCGGCGAGGGCAACGACGTCGTCACCGGCGGCTCGGGCGCCGACTTGCTCTTCGGCCAGGGTGGGGACGACACGATGCTCGGCAAGGGCGGCACCGATCAGCTTTTCGGCGGCAACGGCAATGACACGGAGACCGGCGGGGACGCCGATGATCAGGCCTTCGGTCAGGGCGGCGACGACCGGATGATCTGGAATCCCGGCGATGACACGGATCTCAACGAGGGCGGCGTTGGCACGGACACCGTCGAGGTCAACGGCGGCAACGGCGCTGAGCAGTTCACCACGACCGCCAACGGAACGCGGGTGCGTTTCGACCGGGTCACCCCGGCACCGTTCTCGATCGACATCGGGGCGTCGGAGAAGCTCGTGCTCAACGCCAACGGCGGTGACGACTCCTTCAGCGCCACCGGGAATCTCGCGGCGCTGATCGCGATCACGGTCGACGGTGGCGCGGGCTCGGACAATCTCTCAGGCTCCAACGGTGTCGACACGCTGATCGGCGGCGACGGCAAGGATGTCGTCGACGGCCAGCAGGGCAACGACGTGGCGTTCCTCGGCGCGGGAGACGACACGTTCCAGTGGGATCCCGGTGACGGCAGCGACGTCGTCGAGGGTCAGGCCGGCACCGACACGATGCTGTTCAACGGCAGCAATGTCGGCGAGAACATCGACATCTCGGCCAACGGGCAGCGGGTTCGGCTGTTCCGCAACGTCGCGAACATCACCATGGACACCGACGACGTCGAGGCGATCGACGTCAACGCCCTCGGTGGCCCGGACAACTTGGTGGTCAACGATGTCAGCGGGACCGACCTCACCCGGATCGGCGCCAACCTGGCCGCTTCCGGCGGGGGTGGCGACCTGTCGGCGGACAACGTCGTCGTGAACGCCACCCAGGGCGACGACGTGGTGGTGGTCACCGGGCAGAACGGCACCGCCGAGGTCACCGGGTTGCCGGCGCCCGTCTCGGTCTCCGGCGCCGAGCCCAGCAATGACCGACTGACCGTGAACGTTGTGGCCGGCGACGACGTCGTCGACGCCTCCGGTGTCGAGGCCAGCACTGCCAAGCTCACGCTGAGCGGCGGTGACGGCGACGACGTGATGATCGGCGGCGCCGGTGACGACACGCTGACCGGCGGCGCGGGCGACGACGTGCTGCTCGGCGGTCCCGGCAACGACGTGATCGACGGTGGCGACGGCGACGACGTCGAGATCAACTTTGCTGCCGCGGAACCTCTGTCGAAGGCGTCCACCGGCCGGACCTGGCTGGCCGGCCATGCCAGCACCGTCGACGGCAAGACGGTCCTGGACCTGGGATCCCGGAGCGTGACGCTGCCGCAGGCCCAGTTGCCTCAGCTGTAGCCCTGTCATACCGTCCCCGCCCCGGCGCCCGCCGGGGCGGGGAGCCGGTTGACCCGTTGTGAGCTCGTGAGGATGACCAGTCGCTGGGTCGCTCGGGTCATCGCGACATAGCGGTCGACCGCTCCTTCGATGGCTCCTTCGATTGCTCCGTCAATTCCACTGCCGAACGTCTCTGGGTCGATGAGAACGACCAGGTCGAACTCCAGCCCCTTCGACAGCTCCGGGGTCACCGACCGGACGCGGGGCTCACCTCCTGACATGGCTTGGAATGCGCCGGCTTCGATGTCACCAGTGCCGATGACGCAGGCGATTCCGTCGGCATGGTCGGCGAGCCAGGTGTCCAGAATCAAGCCCAGATCCGCAGCGGATCCGTGGACGACGGGGAGACCGCTGCTGCGGATGGAGGTCGGCACGTTGGCGTCCGGGAGCACGGCCCGGATGACCGGCTCGGCTTCCGCCATGACCTCTTCCGGCGTCCGGTAGTTGATGCTCAGGTGGGCCAGGCTGATGCGTTCGAGCCCGATCCGCTCGAGCCGTTGCTGCCAGGACTCGGTGAACCCGTGCCTGGCCTGGGCACGGTCCCCGACGATGGTGAAGCTCAGGGAGGGGCAGCGGAGCAGCAACATCTGCCACTCTGCGTCGGTCAGTTCCTGAGCCTCGTCCACGACGATGTGCGCGAACGCGCCGGCGAGCACGTTGGGATCAACACCAGTCGGGTCGGTGCTGGGCAGTGCGGCATCGTCGACCAGGCTGTTCTGCAGGTCCTGTCCGCGCAGCATCGACATCACCATCATCTCGGAGTCGTCGGACTCGATCAGGTGCTCGACGACCTGTGCCATCGACTCCCGCCGGGCCGCCGCCGCGGCGTGCCGGCGACGGCTGAGATCCGCGGCGTCCGGGTCGCCGAGTCGCTGCCGTGCCGCGTCCAGGAGCGGCAGATCGGACAGTGTCCAGCGCTGCGTGTCCTGGCGCTGCAGCGCCCGAACGTCGTCGCGGCTGAGCCAAGGAGCGCATTTCCGCAGGTAGGCGGGGACCGACCAGAGGTCTGCGACGAGGTCAGCCGCTTCGATCAACGGCCATGCGCTGTTCAGGGTCGCGCGCAACTCTTTGTTCCGCTCCAGCGACGTCCGGAGCAGATCATCCGGGGCCCCGCCGTCGTGCTTGTCGATCAGGATGGTGAGCAGCGCCTCCCAGATCTGCTCGCGCGCCTCGTTGTGCGGAGTACCGGGTTCTGCTGCTTCGAACGCCTGTGCCCAGTCGTCGGCGCTCAGCCGGATGTCGGACCACGGAGTCTCGACCGTCATCGGGGTGGTGGGTGGCTCCTCGTAGAACCCGACGGCCGGTTCGATCGCCTTCACCAGGTCCGCGGACGACTTCAGCCGGGCCACCCTCGGGTCGGTCTCGCTCACTGCCGCCGCTCCCTCGGTGACGAGATCCCGCAGGGTGCAGGTCTGCACGCCTTCCTCTCCGAGGCTGGGCAGGACGTCGGCGACGTAGGCCAGGTAGGCCTCGTGCGGACCGACGAACAGCACGCCGCCCCGGCGGTGACCGAGTCTGGGGTCGGAGTACAGGAGGTAGGCGGTGCGGTGCAGTGCGACGACGGTCTTCCCCGTGCCCGGGCCGCCGTCGACGACCAGAGCGCCGCGGGATCCCGCGCGGATGATGGCGTCCTGGTCGGCCTGGATGGTGCCGAGCACGTCTCGCATGCGTGGCGACCGGGTGCTGCCAAGGCTGGCGATGAAGGCGGACTGGTCGTCGAGCGCGGCGTATTCGGCGAGGTCGTCAGGCCCGGCGGCGCCGTCGAGGCCGTCTACGGTGAACACCTCGTCCCAGTAGTCGCTGATCCGTCCGCGGGTCCAGCGATACCTGCGACGGCGCGCCAGACCCATCGGGTTGGCGTGGGTCGCTCCGAAGAACGGCTCGGCCGCGGGGGCCCGCCAGTCGATCAGCAATTGGCGGCCCGCGCCGTCCGTGAGGCCGAGCCGACCGATGTACACCGGCTCGGGGTGCTCCGCGCTGACGATGTGTCCGAGGCAGAGGTCAAGACCGTAACGACGCAGGGCGCGCAGGCGAGCGGTCAGCCGGTGGATCTGCATGTCCCGTTCCATCGCCGTCTGGCCTTGGCCGCCTGGTGCCTTCCGCTCGGCATCGAGGCGGTCGGAGAGCTCGGCGATGGACTGCGCCAGGCACTCCGCGATGGCCGCGAAGTGCTGCTCGTCGCCGGCGATCAGCGTCGGGTCAGCCTTTGCGCTGAGGCGGTCGGGAAGGTCAAACACGCTGGTAGTCAAGGAGTTCACGGCATCAGCTCCGATCTGATTGGTGACTTGGATCGCAATTTCGGGCACTCACGAACGCGGATTCTGGCCTCGGCCAGCGATTCTGCGGCACGACCCGGGTCTTGCCGCAAGCCCCCCGGTGCGCTATACGTTGAGAGTGGAAGGAGTGCGGGACTCTCCTTTCCCCTCATCCTCCGCCGCGGACGGACAAGCTCGTCGCGAAGCGGCGCCGCGGTGACCGAGACGGCGCTCCCACCTTCGCCGAACCCGCGCAGGAGGCGGCAGCCCTCGCACACCGTCTCGGCGTCACACAGCTCGACCGGATAGAGCGGCCGGTCGAGCTGTCAGACCAGGATTCGGGCGACGCGGAAAACGACGACCACCTCGGCACGCACCATGCGCGGCCGAAGTCCGGCCCCAAGGACTGCTGGAAGTTCACCGGTGACGGCGCGGACCACACTCTGTATGCGAAGGTGTCCTGACCGAATTCCTCGCGGGGCCGGGAGGCGTCGATGACCGACAGTGACCCAATCGCGACCGCACATGGCTGATCACCGGGGCCGGCCTCATAGACAGGCGGAACCCGAGGACCTGGCAGCGTCCCGGGCACCTTGGCTACCAGCCATGTCGACAACCGGCACGCCCGCACCGCTCGGAAAGGTGACCGCCATCGTGGTCGCGTCGCGCCTGAGGCGCAGACTGAGTGGGCCAAGTACTGCAGGGACAAGTGTCAGGAGGAGGACGGCGATGGCCACCAACGAACCGTTCGGATTCGATCCCGACGACCTGGATCGCATCTTCCCGGGAATGGGTGAACAACTGCGAGGTGCGCTGGGACAACTCGGTCGGCTGCTCAACGGATCCGGTCAGCGAGCCGGCTGGTCCGGGGTCTCCGACGAGTTCGGCCGCCGTCCCCGTCCGACGGCCGATCTCGACACGACCGGCAATACAGGCGACGGCGTCTGGGTGATCTACAGCGTCAGCGGTGATGGCGACGCGCAGGTCGAACAGATCTATGCAACCGAACTCGATGCCCTGCGCGCCAACAAACACAACACCGACAGCAATCGCCGAGTTCGGTTCCTGCCCTATGGGATAGCGGTCAGCGTGCTGGACGAGCCCGAAGTGTCCCCCAACCCTGAAGTCACGTAGCCTGCGCGGCCGCTTCGGGCCGACCAGCTGTCCTCGATTTTTCGGTAAAGGAGTTCGTCCGGGTCACGAGCTTCTCCAACGACAGCTTGACCAGCGCCCGGGAGAGATTTTCCGGATCGATCTGCAGCGCTTCGACCAACTTCGGCAGGTCCAGCGCCTGATCGGCCGGCACCTGCCGGGTCAGTACCCAGTCGCGCAGCACCCGGTAGGCCTCCTTCTCCTTGGCCTGTTCCAGCCGACCGAAGCGGCCACGGAAGTACGTCAGCGGGGCAAGCTCACGAGCCACCGTTGGCATCGTTCTTCGCGGCCAAGACCCTTTCACCTGGCCTCTATTTCACCCCAGCCTCGTACACTCCCGACAAGGTCCTGAACGATGAGTCGCGGGCGCTGACAGAGTTGCACGGCCGGGCACTGGTGGAGTTGGCC
>Ga0209584_10000277_pt1 | contig 15287 bp, 11 predicted proteins | sample NGEPerD_FD_184507 | JGI IMG/M metagenome (GOLD analysis project Ga0209584, IMG submission 184507) | Arctic peat soil microbial communities from the Barrow Environmental Observatory site, Barrow, Alaska, USA - NGEE PermafrostAB12-D... | ecosystem: Environmental > Terrestrial > Soil > Wetlands >...
CGCCGCATGACGTCACTCCAGAAGAGCCACACCCGAATGATTTCGTGCATCGGGGATTCTGGTGGCCAGGAAGACGACAGGTCGCACACGGATTTTCAAGGATCTATCGATGACATTTCCGCCCGTCCCCGACGGGTGTGGGTGTTTCTTCGGACGATGAACATGGGATTTCGTGTCACGACGGTTTCGGCCGGCAGCGAAGGAGGCCCGCCAGGTTTGCCTTGACGTCGGAGCAGAGCGTGTGGTCCGACGCGGTGGAGCTCGCGACTGGATAAACCGGAGGGGCTGATCCCGGAGGAGTTGCCGGGGTATCTGAGGGGTCGAGTGTCCAGTCTCGGCGGACGGCGCCCGGTTGGCATCGGAGCCGCGCTGGCCTCGGGTTGGCGCACACCCAGCTTGGAGATGTTGGGGGCTCCGTTTCCACTGCCCGATGGGGTTGGGCGTACCGTCAGAAGATCGATTCACTGGAGTTCCCGCGCGGGAGGATCTGATGGCGCAGCCACCCCCGCCCGGGCAGGTACCCGCCGATGACGGGGCCGCGACGGCCGACGGGGCGGCTGAATCGGACGATCTACGGGAGAGTTTGTCGGCGCTGTCGCGGTTGTCGAACGGTCGGCTGGACTTGACCGACCTGTTGGTGCAGGTGGCGACGTTTGCGGTGAGGGCGATCCCAGGCGCGGACGGCGCGGGGTTGACGATGATGGAACGCGATTGCGCGGACACCATCGTGGCCAGTGCAACGTTCGTCCGGGAGATCGACGCCATCCAGTACGGCATCGGGGAGGGTCCGTGCATCAGCGCAGCCAAGGAACGCTCGACGATGCGGTCGGGGTCGTTGGGTGGTGAGCCGCGGTGGCCGCGGTTCGGTCCGCGGGCCGGCCGGTTGGGGGTGCACAGCGTGCTGTCGTTGCCCCTACTCACCCCGGACGGGGTGTTCGGCGCGATGAACGTGTACGCCCACGGCAAGTACGCGTTCGACGAGCAGGCCGCGCGCATCGGTGAGTTGTTCGCGCTGCCGGCGGCGATCGCGGTGCAGAACGCGCAGGTGCTCGCGGCAACCAAGCGTCTGGCGAAGTCCTTGCAGGCCTCGTTGACCGCTCAAGCCGTCATCGATCAGGCGATTGGCATTGTGATGAGCCGGTCGGGGTACAGCGCCGACGAGGCGTTCGACCGACTGCGGCATCTGAGCCAGACGCAGAACACGAAGCTGGCGGTGGTGGCCAGGTCGTTGGTGGACGAGGCGGTACGCAGGGCCCGGTCCCGGCATACCGACGGCTGATCGTCACCCGAAGGGGATGTGCCGCATCGGTGTAGGGGTAGCGTCGGGGAGTACCGGGTAGTGGGGCGAACCCCGATTCGTCGCCGATCCCGGACATCCTCCAGCGCGGCCTGCGCTGCTGCGACACAGGCACCAGCAAGCAGCGGCCGGGCCCGCGCCCTGGAGCACTTCTGTGGACATGTCCGCCGGGTTGGCCGCGGACCTTGCCAGGTTGACCGATGCGCTGGACGATCCCGCAACGGATCTCGCCGACCTGTTGGGCTCGTTGCACGACGCGTTCCTGGTGGCCGTTCCTTCGGGTCTGGGACTGGCCATGACCATCGTGGTGAGCCCGGACGAGGTCGTCGTGTCCACGCTGGACGGCGCCGCGGGCAGGGTGGCGACGTCCCTGCGGGTTCCGCTCGGGGGGTGCACGGATCTGGGGTCCGGTAGCGGCGTGGTGTTTTACGCGGCGACCGGTGGGGCGCTGGTCGACGTGTCCGCGGACCTGGGTTGGTTGCTGGACCTGCGGGACGATCTGGTGCTCGACGGGCACCTGCGGCCCGGTGACCGTCATCGGGTCACGTCCGGACTCAGCGAGATGTCCGTTGTGCAGCAGGCCGTCGGGTGGCTGATCGACCGCGGTCGGACCCCGCAAGCAGCCCGTGACGAACTCGAGCATGTTGCTCGGGAATCCGCTACGCCGGTCCATGAGGTTGCCGCGCACGTGATCCGCGACGCCCGGTCGGCGGATCCGTCGGGGTGAACCACGATCGGCAGCTGCCCGGCAGGCGTTCGGCGGTGGCTGACACCTTGTTTGGTCGGGTCGTGGTGGCCGGGGTCCCCCGCGGCCCGGTGCTGAACCACCGGCCGGAGGCCGTTTACGCAGAAACATTCCCAGTGGGAGCTGGTCCCTCGTTGACTGGTTGTCGGGAGGTGATGGTGGCTGACCAGGTCAGGCGGGTGCCGCCGGTTGCTGGTTCGGTGATGTCCAGCTGGCCGGCGTGGCGTTCGGCGCGGCGGCGCATGTTGGTCAGTCCGCTGGAGCGGGTGGGTGTGCCGATTCCACGACCGTTGTCGGTGACCTGCAGGGTCAGCACATCTTGGGCCACGCTGACGGAGACGTCGACGATGCTGGCGTGGGCGTGCCGGGCGCAGTTGGACAGGGCTTCACGGGTGACGGCCAGGACGTCGCCGGCCAGGGGTTCGTCGACGACCAGGTCGATGGGTCCGGCGAAGCGCAGGTGCGGCGGGTAGCCGAGTTGCTCGGTGTGGGTGTCGGCGATGTGCAGGACGCGTGCCTGCAGGCCGGTGGGGTCGTGAGGTTGCAGCTGGAAGATCGTGGTGCGGATGGTGCCGACGACGCGGTCCAGGGAATCGATGTAGCCGTTGATCCGCGCGACGCGGGTGGGGGTGTCGGTGACGCCGGCCAGCCGTTGCAGGCCGATGCCGAGGGCGAACAGTTCTCCGATGACGTGGTCGTGCAGGTCGAAGGCGATGCGGTCGTGATCTTCCAGCCGGGCGACGCGGAGTTCGGTGTCGCGCGCTTCTGCCAGGGCGAGCGCGACCGCGGCGTGGGTGCCGAAGGACGCGGCCATGCCCAGATCGGCGGGAGTGAACCCCTCGCGACCGGCGACGCGGCCCAGGGTCAGTGCACCGTAGGTGCGTTCGCCGGCGGTCAGCGGGATGAGCATCATCGGCCCGATCCCGCCGCCCATCGCGAGCGGGTCGGCCTCCGTGCGGTAGTCGGTGACCAGCACGGCTTTGCCGGTGCGCATCACGCGGCCGGCCGGCGATTCGTCCAGGTCGGCGGTCCGGCCGAGGACCTCCGAGGCCCGCGCGCCGGTCGCCGCTGCGACGGCGACCTCATCGGTGCCGTGGGCGACGACGACGGTGGCCATGTCGCCGTCGGCCGCGGTCACAGCCGTTTGGCTGACCCAGTCCAGAGGGTGCACGGTGTCGGCGGCCAGCAGCCGGTTGGTGAGGTCGCCGGACGCGGTCAGCCACCGCCGGCGCTGCTCGGACTCGGTGAACAGCCGGGCGTTGGCGATCGCCACGCCGGCCGTCGCGGCCAGCGCGGTGACCAGCTGTTCATCATCTGAGGTGAACACACCGCCGGCGCCTGCTCGCAGATAAAGCTCGCCGAACACCTCATCACCCACCTTGATCGGCACGCCCAGGAGGCTGCCCATCGGTGGATGACGGGGCTCGAAACCAGCCGACGAGGGTTGGACGAGCGACTCGGGACGCCGGTCCGGTGCCGCCTGCGCGGTCAACAACTCCCGGACCCCCCGCGCGGTGGGCAGCTCGCCGATTCGCGCGACCAGGTCCTCGTCCATGCCCGCGTGGACGAACTGTTGCAGGTGCCCGTCGCGGCCGTTCACTCCGATCGCGGCGTACCGGGCCTTCAGGAGATCACTGGCGGCGTCGACGATATGGCGCAGCAGCACCGGCAGGCTCAGATCGGCGGCGACCGCGGCGTTCGCGCGCAGCAGCCCCCGTAACCGGCCCTGGGTGGCCAGCACGTCCTCGGCGCGGTCGCGCAGCTGTTCGAGCAGCTGATCCAACTCGAGCCGGGGGATATCGGGAAACTGCAGCCCCTCAACACCACCCGGGGCGTGCCGCTGGGGTGGCGATTCACGCGGAGCCTGCGCCGCGGGAACCGACATCGCTGGGGGGGCATCGTCCGCTGTCATCGCCATCCAGTGAACCAGGTAGCCGTGATGCGACGGGAGTCGATCCTGAAAGCCGACCGATCGAACGCGGGACACCGGTCGGACCTGGCTCCGCACCCGGCCGTGACCTCATGCCGTCGTCGCCGGCTTCCTCAGCGCCATCGCGGTCGGATCGCTGGACATCGTGGGAAACTCGGTAGGAGGTGCGGTCGCGCGCGTCTCGAATCCAGTTGGCGCGGATCGTGTGTGGCGCGTTCCCGGCCAAGTTCGGCCGCGTGGACATCTTCGCTTTGCCGTTCGACCAGCATCCGTCCACGGCTTCGTTACGGAGCGGGCGGGAGTAGTCTCAGCGGTACTGAGGACGTCCTCGCGCGTGGTGCCGTCTGTGCGCCGTTTTTGGCGAACGCCAAGGTCCGGGTGCACCCGCACCAGAGCAGAGCGTGCGTGATGGCGGTATCTGTCAATGGTCTGACACCGGCAGCGCTGGCCGAGTTGGCGGGGTTGCTGATGTCGACGACCTCGTTCGAGGATCTGATGCAAAGCGTCGCCGACCTCGCCGGGCGGGCGGTCCCGGCCGCGTCGACCTGTGGGATCACGTTGTCCGAGAACGGGCATGTGATCACGGTGGCGTCCGCGGATGCGCTGGCCAGGCTGTTGGACGAGCAGCAGTACGAACTGGACACCGGACCATGTCTGGAGGCGTTGCGGACCGCCCGGGTGGTCACGGCCGACGACCTGAGCACCGAGACCCGGTGGGACGGTTACCCGGCGCTGGCGGTGGCACACGGGGTCCGGTCGGTGCTCTCGAGCCCGTTGCTGGTCAACGAGCGGCCGATCGGTGCGTTGAATCTGTACGCCGAGATCGCGCACGCATTTGATGAGGACTCCCAGGTGGCGGCCGCGCAGCTGACTGCGCTGGCCGCGGCCACCGCAACCGCCGCGATGCGGCACTATGACGAGTTGACCCTGACCGATCACCTGCGCACCGCGCTGTCCTCCCGGTCGGTGATCGACCAGGCCATCGGCATCATCATCGGCATGCAACGCTGCCCAGCGGAGACGGGGTTCGACGTGCTGCGCACGGTGTCCCAGAACCGGAACATCCCACTCCGCGTCATCGCCGCCGACCTTGTCGCCAGGACCATGAACCCCGAACCATCCAACTGACACCAGCGGGCCGCGCCGCGACGCAGCAATAACGCACGGCAATCATCGGCAACCCTCTGTGACAACGTCGCGCTTGTCCGCTATATTGGGAGCTGGTTGGATCTGCAGCCGCCCCCATTTCGTTTGGGCGTGCGCGACCAACCTCTCGACCCCCTGTTAGGGGCCAATCGAACGGTCCGTTGCTCCGTCCGCAATGCGCGGAGGACGACGAACAGTGCTACGCCGACCCGGCCACTGGCCATCCATATCCGAAAATACCGTGCCACCTCCGGCGATCACGGATCAGCCGCACCCAGCGCCGCGGCCCGCGGCGGCGACCTGGCACGGTGGCACACCAGCGGTAGGTCGGCGCTCCCGACGCTGCCGACAATGCCACCGACCATTCCCGGCTCTCCTGGGTGACCGCCCCACCGGCCATCACCGGCCGGCCATCAAACGCGCCGGCATGACCCCGAGCGAGCAATCCCACGCCGCCCGGCAGGGCCACCCGGCGGCGCCCGGGAGAGGTGGGAGCGGCCGCCATAGGCGGTCGCCGCCGGGTTGGGGATGTTGCCTCAGCGCGGGTCCGATGACGCCTGGACCGTCCAAAGGCTTTGTCCAGCAACAGCATTTCTCACCAGACTCGATCAGCTCTGAAGGAGCGCCATGACCACCACCGATTCACCCACCGCCGCCGGTCGGGTAGCGAGACCCACCGAACCGTCCGCACTGTCAGCCCGGCCACCCCAGAAGGCCCCGACCGATCAGGACGACGGGCTGTTCCGGTTGCCGCGGATTGTTGCCGTCGAGTCGATCGAGCAGTATTTCCGGTTCCTGAACCTCGTGCTGGATGTGAACCGGCACCTCGTCATGTGCTGGACGGGCCGAGCGGGTTTGCTGTCCGCGGCGGCTCGGGAGCGGCTCGAATCGGGTGGCCGGTCCGTAGCACCATCCGCTGAGTAGTCCCACTTCGGTCGGAGTGTGGTCCCTGCCAACTCCTGGCTCCGCGCTGCACCTGACCTGGCCAAGCCGGCGGTTGGTCCACGATTGCGACCTCCTCCCTTCACACGCTGCGCCCAGACCGGGGTAGCGCCGGGTTCAGAGACACGCTGATGAAGGATCACCTTTCTCACGACCTTCCCTTCAGCGCACACCACGTCCCCTAGCATGTTGGACCCGAGCAAGGACAATCATGACGAGAACACCGGCACCAGACCGGCACCAGACCCCTCGGCAACGGAGCCGGACCGCGGCCCCCCGCGCTGTCCACCGGCCGAGTACAGCGGTCACGTCCAGCCGGCAGCCGCGACGGCGACGGCTTACCGCAGCCACGCCTCTGTCTATGACCGGCGGACCGAGGCCTTCCGGCATTGGCGTGAACAATTGGTCGCGCTGCTGCCGGCCCGACCCGGGGACACCGTCCTGGACGTCGGCTGCGGCACCGGGCTGTGCCTGCCGTTGCTGCACGACAAGGTCGGGCCCACCGGAACGATCGTGGGCATCGACGCCTCCGAGCAGATGCTGCAAATGGCCGCTGACCGGGTCGCCACCCGGGGCTGGGACAACGTCCGACTGCTGGAGGCTCCGGTCGAGCGGGCACCGATCGACGCCACCGCGGACGCTGCCCTGTTCAGCGCGGTGCACGATGTGCTGCAATCCCGGGCCGCGTTGAATCGCGTGTTCCAGCATCTGCGTCCAGGCGCGGCGGTGGCCGCCGGCGGTGGGAAATGGCCGGGGCCCCTGCTGCGGCCCTTGCGGGCATGGGTCACCGCTTTGCACGCGCCGTTCATCGCCGATTTCACCGGTTTCGACAGGCCGTGGCGACTGTTGTCCGAGTTCGTCCCCGACCTGCGGGTCCACGAACTGGCCTTCGGCGCCGGATACCTGGCCCTGGGCCACTTCCGATCGGCAACGCGCTGACGACCGGCGGACTCGTCGAGGCCACCGATGCCCGCGGGGGCTCATTGGCCGACAGTGGCCCCGTTTCGAAACGACGCAGTCGCACTGTGCGCACCCCGGCCGTCGCCGACGTCGGGCGGCAGACCGCTGGCGAGGTCACTCAGCACACCAGGTGAATGCACACGCTGGGCCATCACCGGGGATGTGTCGGCCGCCGCGAACCATGCTTCGTACGAGTGTTCCCACCGTCGAAAGGGCGGGGTTCCTATGACTTCGATCCAGTACTTCGGCCGCGACGTGGACGGCGTGTGTCGGGGTGGAGTGGCCGTCGGGCGTGCGCCGGCGGAGATCGCCGAAGAGTTGTTCCGGTTCGGATGGCAGATCGCGACGCTGCTCCGCGATCATCACCAGGTCGTCGGCTGGGTACGACTTGAACCCAACGGCTCCGAAGCCACTTGGTACGCAGAGCAGTGCTGACCGACCCACTACCGCCACAGCCCGCAGACGCGGTTGGACGACCAGCACACCTTGCTGGGATCCCTCATTCACGCCACCCCAGGAGGTGAATGGCCCTACAGCGCACAGCAACCGCCCGAGAGTCCTGGCCGGGTGAAGCGGCGGCGTCAGCGCGGCGGCGGGGGGTGACATACCACCCCTGGCGTGGCACAGTCGAGGTGGTTGCACGAGAAGCCGCCCAGACCTCGCGGGTACAGCCCAAACCGGTAGCCGTCACAACGGTCTGCCGCCACGGTCACCGGCGAAGGGCAGGCACTCCATCAACTCTCCTCAACTATTCGGTTCGGGTGGCGTCGACAAATCAGCCACGGTGGTGCCTGATCTGACTCGAGTCGCCGGGCGCGCCACGACAAGACCGCAGCCGCAACGTGTTGACCGGATCAACCAGGGCGCGGCGACCCGGGACGTGTGGCACGTGTTGGCGCGAGCCAGGACCGACAACACGCCACGGACACTCGCGGCCGCGCAGGACGCGGTGTTCCAGCGGTACCTCCCGATGGCCCGGACGTTGGCGAACAGCCCAGGAACCGGCCGGTCGGGCGAGCGGGCCGAGCAGGCCGCCGAAATCGGTCTGGCCCAAGCGGTGTTGGGCTGGCATCGACCGGACAATGACGGGTTCGAGGTGTCCGCCCGCGCCGCGATCGCCTCGCAACTGCACCGTCTGCCTGCGGTGGACTCCGGCGACGAATAGCCACCGCCCTCCGGACGGGCGAGGGATGAGTCGTCATCCGGCGCTTCGTGGGCCCGGCGATGTGACCCGAGACAGGGAATCCGTTGAACGGAAGGAAGAATGTTCCAGCGACTTTCCTACCCTTTGCGGAACCGCGATCCAGCGCGCGCCCTCGTGTCCACCTCCACAGAGGTGCGCGGGTGAACGCGCCCGACCGTCGGCCGCGCGAGGACCTACCCGGCTGCGAGGGCCCAATGTGACCACCCGTGCGATTGACACGATGGCTGATCGCCGATGACAAGGTGCCGCTGGCCCGGGTCGTCGACGCAGCCCCGGGAGGTGCCCGCGTGACTGCTGCCCCGATCGCGGTGTATCCGTTGCATTGGGAGGCCGACGTCCTGCTCGCCGACGGCGGGGTCGCGCACCTGCGGCCCTCGGGCTCGGCGGACACCGAGGCGATCCGCGCCCTGCATGGCCGGTCGAGCGCGAAAACGCTCTACATGCGGTACTTCAAGGCGGTCAACGAGATCTCCGACCGGCAAATCGAGGTTTTCACCGATGTGGACCACGACTCCAGGGTCGGGTTGGTCGCGGTGCTGGGCGGCGAGATCATCGCGGCCGGGACCTACCACCGTTACCCGGTCGGGGACAGCGCCGCGGCCGAGGCCGCGTTCCTGGTGGAGGATTCGCAGCAGGGCCGTGGGCTCGGGTCGATCCTGCTGGAGCACCTGGCCGCGGCCGCGCGGGAGCGCGGGGTCCGCCGCTTCACCGCCGAGGTGCTCAGCCAGAACACCAAGATGCTCGGGGTGTTCATGGACGCCGGCTACACCGTGCACCGGGAGTACGAGTCCGGTGTCGTCGAGCTGGGGTTCGACATCGAGCCGACCGAGAAGTCGCGGGCGGTGATGACCGCCCGGGAACACCGGGCCGAGGCCCGGTCGATCGCCCGGCTGCTCGCACCACGGTCGATCGCGGTCATCGGAGCCTCCGACGAGCCGGCCATGCTGGGCCGGATCGTGCTGGAGAACCTGTTGCGCGGCAGGTTCTCCGGACCGATCTACCCGGTCACCCCGGATGCGGTGTCGGTGCAGGGGGTTCGGGCGTACGCCGCCGTCACCGACATCCCGGATCCGGTCGACCTGGCCGTGGTGACGGTGCCGGCGCCGAACGTCGCCGAGGTGGTCCAGGCGTGCCGGGCCAAGCAGGTCCACGGCCTGGTGGTGATGACGTCGGGCTTCGCCGACGCCGGGCCGGCCGGCGAAGACGCGCAGCGGCGGTTGGTCGCGCTGGCCCGCGATGCCGGGATGCGGGTCCTGGGCCCGAACTGCCTGGGTCTGGTGAACACCGATCCGTCGGTGCGGATGAACGGATCGCTGGCCCCGCTGGTCCCACCCCCGGGCCGGGTCGGCTTCTTCTGCCAGTCCGGGGCGCTGGGTATCGCGATCCTGGCCGACGCCGCCGCTCGTGGGCTCGGTCTGTCGACTTTCGTGTCGGCCGGCAACCGCGCTGATGTGTCCGGCAACGACCTGCTGCAGTTCTGGTACGGCGATGACAGCACCGAGGTGGTGTTGCTGTACCTGGAGTCGTTCGGCAATCCGCGTAAGTTCGCCCGGTTGGCTCGGGTGCTGGCCAGGACGAAACCGGTCATCGCGGTGAAGTCCGGCCGGAACGCGACGCTGACCCCCGGACCGGGGCCCGACGCGGTCCCGTTGTCCGGGGCGGCGGTGGCCAGCCTGTTCGCGCAGTCCGGGGTGATCAGGACCGAGACCCTCACCGCGGCGTTCGATGTCGCCCAGTTGCTGTCCACCCAGCCGGTGCCGGTCGGTGACCGGGTCGCGGTGATCGGCAACTCGACCGCTCTGGGCATGCTGGCGGTCGATGCCTGCCTGTACGCCGGTCTGCGGGTCGCCGACGGCCGGCCCCAGGACCTGGGGATGGACGTGAGCCCGGAAGAGCTGGCCGCGGCCGTGCGGGCCGCGCTGGCCCGCCCGGAGGTGCACGCGCTGGTGGTGGTGTACGTGCCGATCGTTGCCACGACCGGTCTGCCGCACGCGGCGGCGCTGCGGTCGGCCATCGGCCAGGCCACCATTCCGGTGCTGGCCACTTTCATGGCGGCCGAGGGGTTGGTGGAGCAATTGATCGTCCCGGCCGCCGACGGCAGTGCCGCCCGCGGGTCGGTGCCGTCCTTCCGCACCCCGGAGCGTGCGGTGGCCGCTTTGGCCCACGCGGTGCGGTACGGCTCGTGGCTGACCAGACCGGCCGGGACGATCCCCGACCTGCCGGGAATCGACACCGACGCGGCCCGGGCGCTGCTATCCCGGCTGCGCGATCCGGACGATCCGCCGCGGGCGCTGACCGATGACGAACTCAGCGGCCTGTTGGCCCGCTACGGGATCCACTGGGTGTACCGGGTGATCGGCAGCGCGGCGCAGGCGGTGGCGGCGGCAGAGGAGATCGGGTACCCGGTGGCCCTGAAGTCGGTCGACGACTCGCTGCGGCACCGGATCGACCAGGCCGGTGTGCGGCTCGGCCTGACCACCGCCGAGCAGGTGAGGGCCGCTTACCACGAGCTGTACCCGATCACCGGCCCGTCGCTGCACGTCCAGGCGATGGCGCCGCCGGGCTGCGGCGACGTGTCCACGGTCTTCACGATCAGCGCCGACCCGTCCTTCGGCGTGCTGGTCTCGTTCGGGATCGGCGGCGTGGCGACCGAGTTGCTCGACGACCGGGCCTACCGGGCCGTGCCGCTCACCGATGCCGACGCCTGGGAGCTCGTCTCGGCGCCGCGCGCCGCACCGTTGCTGGACGGCTACTGGGGCGCGCGGGTGGTCGCCCGCGAACCCCTCATCGACCTGGCCCTGCGGCTCTCCACCCTCGCGGACGACCTACCGGAGGTGTCCGACCTGGAATTGCGTCCTGTGCTGGTCGGGCCGGCGGGTGTGTCGGTGACCAGCGCCACCGGTCGGATCGGCCCCAGCCTGGTGCAGCCGCACGTCAAGCGCCGGCTGCACTGAGCCGGACCGACGTCGCGCTGCCCCGCACACAACCGGACTGATCAACGGGCCGCGGGCACTCAGCGCGATCGCGGTGTGGCTGCCACATGGGTTGGCCGATCTGAACCTGAGCATCGACGGACAATGCACGTCGGATGAGGCGCTGCGGGACCTGGCGGAGACCGTCAGCGGCGGTCGTTGGCTCGCCCTCGGAGCGGCGGGTACTGCCCGGTCCGGGTGGCACCCTGAGCGGTGGACCCACCAGCCCGCGATCCTGTCCGGCCACGACAGCGACCCGGCCGCCCCGCTGCCCCAAGCGGGCTGCAGCGGGCACCCGCCGCCAGCCCCGACACCTCGCTGCCGATCGACATGTCCGACGGCACAACACATCCCGTGCTGTTGCGGCGCTGGGACTGCTGACCCAGCCGATATCGGCGATGCACCGCCGGCCGTCGGGGTAGCAGTGAACTGGTGACCAACCCACATGGCGGATCGGTACCAACCGATCGGCCTACGAAACAGACATCAATCATGGAGCCCGTCGGGATACCATAGCGAAGACGGATGGAATATCCATGATCGAAATACAGATGGAGACCGGAAGTTCAAGATCCATCGGCGAAGGTTGAACGCGTTCGTCGTCCAACGGGCCGGTGATCTCGGTGATCGTCGTTGCGACAGGGACTTTCGGCCCTACCGTCGTGGCGCCAGCATGACAGATGCTGAGCGGATGCGACGCTTGATGTTTGGATGCGGCGTCCAGAAATGCGGTACCAGTGGATACGTGACACCCCACGATGTATTTGCCGCGGGGTAAAGAATGGTGTGCATCGGCGATAGACACCGGGATACCCATCTGTTCGAACCATTGTGCACGAACTCTTGAGGATAACCAGAAAACCCGCCGCCATTGACTGTGACAGTGTGGAATGTCGGCGGCTGGGACCTGGCGACGATCTGATTGGTTGGGGCGCTGGACGGATCGCGGGTAGCTGTCCGGCGCAGCCCTGACGGTTCCCCGTCGACAGCGATGCCGGGCGAAGGGCTCGATATGGGTAGGTATGACGAGGTATTGCGGGCGAGTGTGACCGATCCCGAGGGTTTCTGGTTGCGCGCCGCCGGTGCGATCGACTGGTCGGTGGCCCCGACGCAGGCGTTGGATTCATCGAACGCGCCGTTCTACCGGTGGTTCCCCGACGGGGAGTTGAATGTCTCGTACAACGCGGTGGACCGGCATGTCGAGGCTGGGCGGGGGGAGCAGGCCGCGGTCATCTACGACAGCCCGGTCACCGGCGTGCGGCACATCCTGAGCTATGAGCGGTTGCGTGATCAGGTCGCGCTGTTCGCCGGGGTGTTGTCGGGGTTGGGCGTCGGCAAGGGTGACCGGGTGTTGATCTACCTGCCGATGATCCCGCAGGCGGTGATCGCGATGCTGGGCTGCGCCCGGCTGGGTGCGGTGCATTCTGTGGTGTCCGGCTGGTTCGGACCAAGGGAATTGGCGTTGCGTATCGACGATGCGAAACCGTCGGTCATTGTGTCGGCGTCGTCTGGCATCGAGGGCAAGAGGGTCATCGGGTACGTGCCGAGGTTGAACCGGGCGATCGAGATGGCGCAGCACACGCCTGATACCCGGGTGATCGTGCAGCGCCAGGTCGAGGCCGTACTCGGACCGAACGATGTCAATTGGGCGAAAGCGATGGCGTCGGCGACGCCGGCGGACCCGGTGACGGTCGCCTCGACCGATCCGCTGTATCTGCTGGAAACCTCCGGGACCACAGGGAAACCGAAGGGCGTGGTCAGGGACAGCGGCGGCTACGCGACGGCGCTGGCGTGGTCGATGCGGCACGTGTTCGACATCGGGCCGGGGGACACCATGTTCACCGCCTCGGACGTCGGGTGGGTGGTCGGGCATTCGTACACCGTGTACGGGCCGCTACTGGCCGGCGCGACAACGGTGCTGTACGAGGGCGACCCGGTGGGCACCCCGGACGCCGGGCAGTTCTGGCGGATCGCCTCCGAATGCGGGGTGAAGAGCATGCTCGGCGCGCCCGCGACGGTCCGGGCGATCCGCAAGAAGGACCCGCAAGGCAGCTTCCCGGAGCGCTACGACCTGTCCGCGTTGCAATACCTGTTCCTGGTCGGTGAACGGCTGGACCCGGAGACCTACCGCTGGGCAACGGATCTGCTGGACGTCCCGGTCATCGACAACTGGTGGCAAACCGAGACCGGCTGGCCGGTGGCGGCCAACCCGGCCGGCATCGAGCTGCTGCCGATGAAGGTGGGTTCCCCGACCCGTCCGCTGCCCGGCTGGGACGTGCGCATCCTGACCGAGGACGGCACCCCCGCAGCGGTCGGTGAGGACGGCGCGATCGTGATCAAGCTGCCGATGCCGCCCGGGGCGCTGCTCACGCTGTGGAACGACGACGCACGGTTCATACGGTCGTACCTGTCGGAGTTCGAGGGCTACTACCGGACCGGCGACGGTGGTCACCTCGATAGTGACGGCTATCTGTATGTGATGGGCCGCACCGATGATGTGATCAACGTGGCCGGGAACCAGTTCTCCCCCGGCGGCATGGAGGATGTGCTGGCCGCGCACCCGGATGTCGCCGATTGCGCAGTTTTCGGTGTTGTTGACGCCATGAAGGGGCGGGTCCCGCGCGGGCTGGTGGTGCTGCACTCCGACGTGCCGGCCGACACCGCCTACCGGTCGCGGCTCTGCGCCGAACTGGTGCAGCTGGTCCGCGACCAGATCGGCGCGGTTACTTGCATCAGGCAGGTCGATGTCGTCGACGCGCTGCCCAAGACCCGGTCCGGCAAGATCCTTCGCCAGATCCTGAGCAGCATCGCGGACGGAGGCGACCCGGGGGTTCCCTCCACCATCGAGGACGCCTCGGTGCTGGACGCGCTCCGCCCGGTGCTGCGGTCGGCACCGACACCCGCGTCCTCCGGGCGCCATCGGACAGCGGCGACGCGGTGACCGACGCGCGGACCGGGCTCGCTTCGGAGCGTGCATGGTCATTCTCAGCTCATAGATCGCCACGTCCGGCGGGATGATCCGATAGACCTCGGATGTGGGTGGAGGATTACCGGGGGTCAGTAATCTCCCTTTACCGGCATAATCTGGGCGTATGGCTGATCCTTGCTTCCTGCTGGCCACGGCGATCGATGACAGCGCGGAGGCCCTGTACCGGATCGTCGCCGATATCCCCGATCCCGTCGCCAAGGCGCGGGCGCGCTGAGCGCCGTCGACCAGATTCAGGGCCATTAGTTACCGGACCTGGCCAGCATCCGGCGAGCCGCGATCCGGGAAGCGCGTCAACGGATGTCCGCCCAGGAACTCGCCGACCGGCTCGGGATGCCCCGATCCCGGATGTACGCCGTGCTGGCCGGCGCGGACAACGCGACCGGTCCCGCTGACCATCCACTACCGCACCGCGGCCGGCGGGGTCGGAGAAGCTCCGGTGGCCTGGACGTCGAGCCCCTGCGCGGCACCCGAAGAATCCGGGTGACCCGGGAGGAAATCCGATACCCGGCGGACCGCACCGCCGGTCACGGTGGTGGTACCGGCGGATTCGGTCGACGTGGAGCCCATACCGCACGATTCCCGGCTGGACGGCGCCTTCCGCAGCCTGGAGAACCAGGCCGCGTACGCGCTGAGCCAGGCCGACCTGGCCGCCCAACACGCACCTGACCAGCACTCCGATACGGCATCCACCGGGGTGGGTTGGCGCTTCCAGGTCGACGGGGAGCCCTCGCCACGGTGGCCGCGCACCCGGTACGTCGCCGTCCGCAGCTGGTGGGGCCTGCAAGACCACTGATGTGCACGGCCCGCGCAGGGCCGAAAGGCCCAGTGCCGCAGGCGAAGACAGCCGGCCATGTGCGGATCGAGGTACCCAGCGGTGTCGGGGTGCCTGGTGGTTCGTGCGTGTGACAGGTCAAGCGGCTCGGTCGCACCCTGCGGCGGTGGCGGGAGGGGATCTTGGCTCCATTCGCCACCGGTGGGGCGTCCAACGGCGGAACCGAAGCGATCAACGGCGTGATCGAGAAGACCCGCGGGCTCGACAGAGGCGCAATTGACCACCCCTCTACTCCGTGATACAAAGTAGCAGTACTACGTAGCACAACCT
>Ga0209584_10000278_pt1 | contig 15278 bp, 23 predicted proteins | sample NGEPerD_FD_184507 | JGI IMG/M metagenome (GOLD analysis project Ga0209584, IMG submission 184507) | Arctic peat soil microbial communities from the Barrow Environmental Observatory site, Barrow, Alaska, USA - NGEE PermafrostAB12-D... | ecosystem: Environmental > Terrestrial > Soil > Wetlands >...
CTGGCCTACACCTTCACCGAGCAGCAGCGAGTCGGTACTGCAACCAACCAGTAGTCAGTAGAGCAGTGAAAGTGCATCACCTACACCGCAGTGCACGCAGGGCGGCTGCAACAGCGGCCGTCCTGCTGTGCGCGGTGTTCGTGGCGCCCATCCATGCCGGAGCTGCCGGCAAGGTGAGCGGTACCGTCATCGGCTCCGAATCGGTGGCCAGCGGGAAGTGGCTGGCTACGGTGAGCCCCGCGGGGATGACGTTCACGACCAGCACCGACCAGACTGCGACGGTCGCCAATACCGGAACCATCGCCCTGTCGGGGATCAGCTACAAGGTCACCGTCTCGACTCCCGCCTCGGGGTCGCCCACGTTCAAGTTGTACACGTGCACCGTGGCCTGGTCGAGCAACAAGTGCGGTAGTGGCACCGGGACCCAGGTCGGTTCGACGTTCTCCAAGGGCCCGGCGACGACGGTGAGCTCGACCGTGGCGATCGCGGTCGGTGCCGACGAGTACCTGCAGGTCGAGCCGACCGGGGTGACGTCTTCGGTGACGGTGACGCTGGGCACCTCGATCAATCCGGCGACGCAGCTGCGGTCGCCGATCGCCACGAATCACTGAGCGGGACGCAGCATGCTCCGCCGGACCACAGCGGGTGCGTACGATGCCATTCGATGCCGGACCTGACGCGGTGCCGACGGTCGGGAAGAAGGGCGGTTCCGGCGGGGTTGGCATGGAGACCGGGGAGTGTCCTCCTCGAATCATTCCCGGAAAGGGGTCCACCATGGCCACGCCATTGACCAAACCGCTCTACACCGCCGAGGCGACAGCCCACGGCGGCCGCGAAGGTCGGGTACGCAGTGGCGACGGGCTACTGGACCTCGACCTGAAGCCGCCGGTGGAGCTGGGCGGCCCGGGTGGCGCCACCAACCCCGAGGAGCTGTTCGCTGCAGGATATGCAGCGTGCTTCCAGAGCGCGCTCGGCGTCGTGGCCCGGCGGAGCAAGGTGAGCGTCGACGGCTCGACGGTGTCGGTCAAGGTGACCCTCGGCACCATCGAGGGCGGAGGGTTCGGTCTGGCGGTCGCAATCGAGGCGCACATCCCCGAGGTGGACGAGACGACGGCGTCGACCCTCATCGACGGTGCCCACGCAGTGTGCCCATACAGCAACGCCATCCGGGGGAACATCGAGGTCACGCTCTCCTCAGTGTGACCTCCACCGACCGGCCACCTCGTCCCCATCGACGCGGAGCCCCGGACGCTCCTAGTAGCGACGGCGGGCGCCCATGAGCCCGGTCGAACGCAGCAGCTCGTTGGTCAGTCCGTTGGTGGTGCGGTACACCTTGCGTCGGACCGTGCGCTTCGCGTAGGAGCCCGGGCCCTTCGCCGCGGCCTGGACGTTGCCCAGGTCGCGAGCGGCCCGGTAGAGCTGGGACCTGAGCGAGCTTCGCCGTGCCATGTGGCCTCCTCGGAGGAAGTGTCGGTGTGGCACCTCGAATCATTGCGGTTCAGGTCTGCACGTGGCAACCGCGTGGCGCCACCGGTAATGCTCTGGCCGGTGACATCGTGGCGCCGACCCCGTTCAGTGCCCCCGCCATTGGCATCTCCACCGATGCGACCGACCCGCAGGCCGGCAAGTCCGTCCCCGCCCCGGCATCAGCTTCGAGAACGGCAAGATCACCGGGCAGCGGACCGCTTCGTGGAACAAGCTCTACTTCAACCAGGGCTCGCCGAAGCCCGACGGGACCAGTCCGGGCCTCACCTCCCCGGTGTCAGGTACCTACGACTCGTCGACCCACGCCTTCGTCATCACCTGGGCCAGTGAGATCGTCGGCGGACCGTTCAACGGGTTCACCGGGTACTGGCACCTCCCGGGGACGTTCGCTCCGGCCCAGTGGGCGCTGTGGACGGGGGCCACCCCCCAGCAGGTCAGAGGGTGGCTGCGTCGGTCCCGGCGGACAAGTGACGGCGGGCCGAGAAGGCGCCCGCTCTTCAGCACCGGCATGGAGTCGCAGATCCTCCTGATCCGGTGACGGCAGCGTTCCTCCGTGGTCAGCCCCTCTCCGGTCGTCAATGGGCCGCCGATGGAGACAGGTGGGTCGAGGAGGAGACGGTAGGACGGCTCTTGGTGCGTAGTGGACCCCTGGGAGGGAAAGCTGATGACCGACAGGAGAACGGCAGTCCAATCAATGCCAATCGGATGATGCTGCGACATCAGGTCAACCGGTTGTGGACTGCGCCGATGAGCGTCACTGCGAGGACGGCGGGCACATCGCCCGAGTTCGACCAGCGGTGCCGTGTTCCGTTCTGGACATAGGTGTCACCCGGTTCCAGCGCAACTTTCTCCCCATCGTCCAGTTCGAGAACCGGTCGTCCCGAGAGCACTATGCCGTAGTCGATCGTGGCCGTGGTGTGCATGCCGGGGTGGTCCAGTTCAAGATGCTCTGCCATTCCCGGAAGCTTTTCCTCGAACTCCGCAAAGGCGGTCTCGATGTCGATGTTTGCCGGAGCGCCGGTGCCGCCGTCAGGTGGAATGGTGAACAAGCCGAAACGGAATCCGCCCACCGGAGGGAAGTAGTCGGCGAACTCGGGTGTCGACCCATCATCTGGAAACGTGGGAGTCGAATCAGCACCCCAGAGGCGATGGAACTCATTGCCGGGGATCAGATCCAAGGTCACGGGGGCCACATACTCGTCAACGACGAAGGTTGCCTTGCCCTCTGTGCTGTGCCCGGTCACTACTCGCCGTACTTTCATTCTTGCTCCTCAAGTCACCTTCATCGTCTGTGCTCCGTCGCCGACGGGATCACAGGCCGCCGGAATGACGACATTGCCGAGTGCTGTCGCGGCACCTGACCGGCAGTCATCACAATGTGTTATCGGCCCAGCCGAGAAGTTCTTGATTGCGAGTTCCACCATCTGACTATCCGTGGCACCCGGGTTGGCGTGGGAGCCGGAATGCTCTCGTGCTTGTCCTCAAGCCACCGTGGCCACTGGTCGATGAGACAAGTGGTTCTTCTCCAGGAACTGGAAAGGGCGGCTGCAGAGTGTTGGACGGACAGCGGCAGACGCTGACGGATCGAACCGTCAGCCCAGGCGAGTACGCCAGGCTGGTTGCAGAGGATCACCATCTCGCTGCTGAGTTTGCACAACTCAGTGCAGTCAATGACACAACTGACGCCCTGCAGGTTGTTGCCGAGGCAGCCGCTGACATCCTCGGCTGCTGCATCCGCATTCCCACCCCCAAGGCTCGCAACTTGTCGTTGCTCATGTCGCTCAAGGCGGTCGAAGACGCTGCCAAACGAGGCGTCCAACGTGGAGACGAGGTCCAGGCTGCATGGTGCAGGTTGCTGCATCACAAGCTCCTCGGCGGGGAGTGACCTTCCGTCCGAGACGGCTGACGTGGTTCTCCAGGAACGCCGGACATCGACGTCTGAACTGCCCCCACTCTCGTAGGCGGCAGAACCAACCCCGCGGCGGCATTGGCGACCCAGGTGCCAGGATGGTGTACATGGTGCAGACACCGCAGAAGCAGCCAGAGAAGTAGCCGCCAAACTCTGGGCTTGGCTCTTGGGCTTCCCAGCCGAAGAGGTCGCTGTAGAACTTGCGACTGCCTTCGACGTCGGAAGCCCAAAGATCGGTCCAGCATGGCGCTCCGAGTGGTGCACTCTCGCGGGTGGGCATGGCCGCTCCTTCTGATTCAGCGAATCAGTCAACTGTGACGGGGGGCCACTGCCGTCAGAAATACCTCGTAGTGCTCTGAATTCTCGAACGGTACCAAAACACCCAGAGTGAATCATTGCCCAAACAGGCGTGCCATGCTTTCTCACACGCCCGGCGGGAGGGGATGGTCGCAAATCCTACGGTCCTCTTGACCTTGTTCGACAGCGGGCCAAGAATCGTTCTATGTCAAGCGCCGAGATTGACGATTACCTGGCGGCCCTCGAAGAGCCCAAACGGTCCACATTGCAGCAGCTGCGAGAGACGATCCTTGAGGTGGTCCCTGATGCCGATCAGGGCATCTCGTATCGAGTTCCTGCTTTCAGGCTGCAAGGGAAAGTCATTGCTGGATTTGCAGCGTTCAAGAACCACCTCAGCTATCTGCCCCACAGTGGTTCCGTGTTTCCAGCCCTGCAGGAGGACGTTGCCCCCTTCCGGACATCGAGTGGGGCGCTTCAGTTCCCTATCGACTCGTCGCTGCCCAAACCTCTCGTCGAGAAACTCATCAGCGTGCGGATTGCCCAGGCATTCCCTTTGGAATAGGAAATCCAACTGGTGCGGTGCGCCACGGTCGACGTGCGCCCCTGCCCGGGCGATGGGGGACGCAGCTGGTTTGAATCTATCCGTGCTCCGAAGGTGAGAACTCGCCGAGGTTCAGAACAACCCTGCTCGCACCGCAGGTTCCAAGTACTAGTCCCACAGCCATCAAGGCGCCGAAGATGATCATCGCTGGCGGGGCCCGTGACCCCGCAGTCCCGACGATGCCGCTGCCGAAGAACCAGGGGGCGTGGATGGCCAGTGAGATCCACCAGGTGAGCATCCCAGCGAAGACGACGACCAAGACGATTGCCATCAAGAGAGCGAGAATCCCGAGCGCTCTCGAGGTGCGAGGAGATGGCTCGAGCCTCGAGACGACCGCAACGATCGCTCCGGCCCCTGCAGCGATCGCACTCACCACCAAGATCCCCCACGTGATGCCAGCGGCCTTGTATGGCCACAGGCCGGTGTTGAGTGGGGATGAACCAAAGTGGTGAGACCACACCACGATGCCAACGGTGGCGACCATCGCGATGCTCGACGTGATCAGCATGACACTCAGCGGCCTCCTGATCGGAGCCCACCCATGCCCCCGGATGAACCTTACGAATGCGGGCAGAGCGACAAGGGTCGACACACAGAAGATCACGACGCCGGTGAACGCAGCCACCTGGACCGCGGTGAACGCATCCGAGGGAACTGCGCGGTCGTGCAGAGGAGTCACCCGGTCCCAGTGCTCGGCATACTTGGCGAACCCCGATCCAGCGACGACGAAAAGGGCCCACGCACACAGGACCACCAGCGATGCGCCGCGCACGCGTCGATCTGGCTCCACTGAGTCCCCGACGAAACCAACCCAACGGAGACGCTCGGTCGACCCCGCCTTCATCATCGAGAGACGCGTGCGCAGAGGGACTTGCTGATCCCCGTAGGTGTCGTCCAACAGAGAGACCAGCTCGTCGCCATAGCGATCTCGCCACGTTCGTGGGTACCACTTTAGGACACCCGAGTGACTGGCCGTTCCTCCTGTCACGCAAGTATCCCCCTGACGAGTCCGAGTCGAGCTGAGCCGACATTTGCGACACGGCTCATCTCGTGGACCGCTTCCGCGAGTGCGGACGATCCGGCGGCAGTGATCCGGTAGGGGCGCCGTCGACCGGTCTCCTCCAGAGGCTCGATGAGTCCACGCTCCTCCAACCGGGTGATCGCGCCGTAGAGCGCTCCCGGACTGAGGACGGCGCCGGCGAACTCCTCGATGTCCTTGGAGAGCGCATAGCCGTGCTTCGGACCTCCGGCGAGGCTCGTCAGGATCAGAAGGGGGGGATCGTTTGCCCGTCGGAGGCCGGGCGGTTCGGTGCTTCTTGCCATGGTTTGACAGTACTATGTCATGAGTTGTACCGCAACGAGTAGTACGCCTGCCACGAAATGCCGTGGGTATCCCAAAGAGGATTCGGTCAGCCACGGTCGATGACGGTCTTGCACCCGGCGGTCGGGGAAAGCGATGCTGCGATTGGGCGGTGAACGTTTTGCGATACCTCCTTTGCCGTGGGGCAACGGATCTGCAATTAGCTCGCGTGGAAGTCAGCGACGGCCTTGAAAGACTCCTTGGGCTCCCATGCCATGTCTGGGTAGCTCTCTCCCTGTCCGGACGCATAGGTCTTGACCAGACTGAGAGCTGACATGTCGAGATCGTGGTGCGCATCCTCGCTGTAGGGCGCGGTGGGTTCAACGAACGTGCAGACCAAGGCACCATCGACGCCGGCAGCATCGAGGATGGTGAGAGTCTCGGCGATCTCCTCAGCCTGCATGGCCTCGTCTCGGACATGGGATCCGTCCTTGAGCCGAGGGCGGACGAACCTGCCCACGACGGGTAGGTGGTGCGAGAACTGAGACCTGCTGTCAATGATGCCGAAACCAAGGCTGCCGGAGTCTTCCGCCCCTTGGTGCGAGCGCATGCCGAACTCCGTGACGACTACGGGCTTCCCAATCTCGAAGAGCGGCCTGAGCATCTCGACATAGCGGTCCTTGATGCGTCCGTCTCGGTAGTGGTCCACGCCAACAATGTCGAAGAGGGTCCAGTCCACCTGCTCGAACGGCAAGGAGGCGTACCTCAGTGGACCGCGATACATATTTCTGGCCGCCGCAATCGCCTGGGCCAGAAATGCCTGCAGTGGCTCAATGTGATTGCCCTCCTCGACGTCACGAAACAGATTCTCGACTCGTTTGGCGACCGTCCTGCCCGGCACGATGCCTCTTACGAAGAGCGTCGCCTCTGAGGCCACGCTGAACACCAGGCCGTCCGGCCAGCGTTGCCTCAGAGCCTCTGCTGCTGCGGCTGCGTCTGCAATATAGGCAAGCGTTTCGCCTTGGCTCTTGTTCCACAACTCGGGCGACAACCACACTTCGAGCCCTTGACCAAGTGCGTCTTCGGCAGCCGCCACGACCCGTCCGAGGTCCCGGCCACAGATCCGTACGGCGTTGCAACGCAGGTCATCCTTGATGATCTGTAGCTCGCGATGCACCACATGTAGATCGAAGACTGGACGCCAGTTCATGCCTAGAACTCGCCCAACGTCGTAGCTCACGCCTTTGCGTTTCACCCAGAAGCTCCGATCAATGGCGTCCCCTGACGTGCACGGACGGGACCATCGGAGCATTGCATAGGTGCCGGTTGGCGACGGTTGACAACCGCCTGTGTCGCCTGGCGCTGCGCCCGAGTGCGAAGACTGGCTGATTCCCCAGTGGCTAGTCGCTCGGTGCCACCCGAGCCACATGAGTGTCGGCGACGAGAGCCCGCAGAAGCTCTGGCCTGAGATCCTCGAATGGCGAGCAGCGAACGCCGATGGCGGCATCTCGGATGTCCAACACGTCGGCCAGTTCGACCACGTCGGTCATGGCGTCGTCAGGGCTACCGAAGCTCGCCGGGTCAATGTCGTTGAAGGGTGCGTCGGGAGACAGAAGGGGCATCGAGACGGCGAGTACATGGCGCTGATTAGGAAGTCGGCTGGGTCTACCCAAGAAGAAGCCCTGGCCGCTCGGACAGCCCAAGGCGCGTAGCGTCGCGAACTCACCTTCGGTCTCAATGCCTTCGGCAACGATCGTGGTGTTGTACATCTCCAAGCCGAAGTTGAGGAGGGCCCGCCCGAGGGCCTGCCGTGCCGGATCCTTGTCGATTCCACGGGTAAGCCCGATGTCGAGTTTGATTACGTCGGGGTGGAGATCAAGGATGTGGCGGAAACTGGAGAAGCCAGCGCCAGCATCGTCCACGGCCAACCGGACACCATTCGATCGCAGCTCCTGGATGCCCTTTTCGAACTCTAGATAGTCGACAATCGGTGTGTGTTCGGTAAGTTCAAGGACGATCCGCTCGGCGGGAACATCTGCCAAAGTCGCCCGGAACTGCTCAGACAAGATCGTTTCGACGGACGCATTCAGCGACAAGTAGAGGCCGGCAGGGAGCCGATCGAGTTGCTCTAGTGCCAAGTCCAGGGCGGTGAGCTCCAGCTCCACACCGAGGCCAAGAGATGCTGCTTCGGCGAACCATACGTCAGGAGGCCGAATGGGTTGATGGGCGAAACGGGCGAGCGCTTCGGTCCCTACCGCCTGGCCGCTCCTGAGATCGACAATCGGCTGAAAGTGTGTCTCCAGGGATCGGTTGGCGATGGTGACGCGTATGAGCTGATCCTGCTCTTCGCGCAGCTGCTCTGCTTCGGTCTCGTCTTGCTTGGGACGCCGATCCGGAGAGTTCGATCGGTACGACGAGGCTTTCATTCGCCCCATGCCGCGGGAGAGTTTGCCCTTCTTTCCGATGAAGAGGTCACCACTAGCTGGGGAGGGCGTCCTCATCGTCTACCGGTCATCGGCTTCGCTCGCGATTCGTGAGAGTGCATATCGCCCAGCAGTTTCGAAGGACCCGCCGGGATCTACGATTGCAGTATCGGCTCTCATAGCCCACATCTTGAGAGCTTCGCGAGGCGAGTACGCCACCTTGCGGCCCGCCACCTGGTGGCGATGCGGCCGCAGGTATCGCTGGCCCGCAGTGTCTCCAGCCCCCTGATCATGATCGCGGTGATCGGCACCCTGGCCTGGGAGTTCCCGGTGACCCTCCCGACCATGGCGGTCGACACCTTCCCCAAGGGCGCAGGCACCCACGGCCTCATGGCCGCGGTGATGGCCGGCAGCGCGGTGGTGGGCGGAGCGGTAATCGCTTCGCGGGTGCACCCGCGGCGGCGGGCCCTGGGCCCCGCCGCCATCGGTTGGGGCATCGCCATCCTCGCTGCGGCCCTGGCCCCGACATTGGCAGTGGAACTGGCCGCGTTGGTCTTCGTCGGCTACGGGAACATCACGTTCGACGCCATGGCCAAGACCACGCTGCAACTGTCCTCGATCCCGGTCATGCGCGGCCGGGTGATGGCCCTGTGGGCGCTGGCTTGGGGGGAACCACGCTGATTGGCGGACCGATCGTGGGCTGGGTTGCTCAGGAGTTCGGGGCCCGATGGTCGCTTGTGGTCGGAGGACTGCCGATCCTGCTCATCGAGGTGATCGCGTGGCCGACTCTGAGGCGGATCGATGAGCGTGCCGAGTCTCCATGCCCGCGAACACGCCGGTCACATTCAGTTGACCGAGCAGCTTTACCGGGCCAGATCGACCCACCGATCAGTGCCGATCCGGAGCGATGGTGTCCCCGACTATCGACAGGTCGGCTACCAGAAGGCGTGCCCCCCCTTAACGACGCTGCCGGTTCCGGGATCGATATCTGGCTCGGCGCGAGGCCACGTGCTCACTTCTGCAAGCGGTTCATATCGTTCCATCTGTGCAGCCGGAGCCATTGATCAATCCCAGGAACTGAGCACGCAGAACAACGGGCATGAACGCCAGCCCGCAATCGCCCGACTGGGAATATCGACCAGACGAAGGACAGTGGCGCTTGGGCTGGCAGTCGAAGAATCAACTGCTGGCAGGAGATCCAGTGGCCTCGATGAATGCGGTTCTTGCCCCAGGGCCGCCGGGTGCCGTGCCCTTTGCCAACGCGATTAGGACAAGACAAATCGCTGGCAACTGAGATAGCAGACGACGGTCGGACGACTTGCGAGTCACCATGATGCTCACTCCGAGCGCAGCAATGGTTACCAGCCAACCTTCGATCGAGATTGGACTCAGTCCCCAACCGAACCGGCGCGGTGCAAACCACACCTTCTTGCCGACCAACGGAGTCGTACGCACCCGATCATTATGGCACCGCAGATCCTGGTTGCCACTTAGCGAGATGAGCAGCCGGCTTTACGCTGGAGGGGGTGTCCCGGTGACGACGGGGGGAGGCAACCCACCATGGAGCGTCAGCGGCGATTTGAGCGGGGACACTGGCCCCGCTCCCGCGCTTACCAACAGGGGCCTGGCTTCCCACCGGGGCAGGTCGTCGTTTCGTCCGATACAGCCTCGACCTTGACGGCATTGGTCAGCTTGGCATTGGTCAGGTCGGCCCCGGCCAAGAGAGTGCCGGTCAGGTTGGTCTCGCTGAGATTGGCACCGCGCAGGCCCGCTCCCGTGAGGTCGGCTCCGGTCAGGTCAGCTCCGGTCAGGTCGGCGTTGCGGAGCCTGGCACCGCGCAGTGCCCTGTGTGACAGGTCGGCCCCGGCAAGCTTGGCACCACTCAGATCCGCGTCTGCCAGGGCGGCTTCAACCAGGACCGCGCCCGTCAGGTCAGCTTCGAACAGGTCGGCTCCGCTGAGGTCCGCACCGCTCAGATCCGCGCCCATCAGGTTGGCTCCGAACAGCTTGGCCTTGGTCAGGTCGGCTCCGCTGAGGTCGGCTTCGACCAGATTCGCGGATGGACCTACCAGGTACCCGTTCGCAATGAGCCAGTAGTAGGGGAGACCGCTCGGTGAACCGGTGATGCCTCCTGAACGGACTCGCTTCATGTCGGCCGTGGACAGGTTCGCGCCCGACAGATTGGTCTCGCTGAGGTTGGTGCCATGCAGTAGGGCCATCGACAGGTCGGCGTTGGCGAGGTTGGCACCCTTCAGAGATCGCCCTTTGAGATCGACCCAACTCAGATCCGCACCTTGGAGATCTGCTCCCTTCAGATCTTGGGTGGCTCGTCGGCGGGCCATGGATCTTCGGCCTGTGTCGAGGCGACTGACGACGGGTTGAGCTGCTGCCTTTGCCTTCTTCTTCCCAAAGATCCTCACTGGTGCTCCTTCACTGCCACGTGAACAGTCGGTAGGTCATCGCAACGCTGGCTACGCTGCGTATGGCCCTGGCTAGCCTCGCCTGACCCCCACGCCGAGCCCCAGAGAGGCACGCGTGCGACCCTGGGCGGAGTGGCAGCGACCTGGCAGGTCAGTAATGCACCGTCGAGCAAGGTCCCGCCGCCGTGACAACGCCACACATCGGGCCAATGAGTCCGGTCAGTCTCCGCCCCTCGCCACGAAGATCCCCCAGACCGCATTCAACCCAGAGTCTCGATCAGATCGGCCCCCGTTGAGGTGAGAGTGCATCAATGGACCTTCAGTCTCTACAGCCGGTTCGGGCTGGCCGGTGTAGGGCGTACTCGGGGGGGCGTCTCTTGACTCCACCCCATCATCCCGGACCAGCGCCGTCGGATTCCCGTCAGAGAACCAACGGGCTTTGTGCTGAAGGTACGGATCGCAGTACCAGCCCTGCGCATGCGGAAGAGTGCGGTCCATGCGGGTAGTTTACCTTGCGTTCACCTTGATGTCACGTAACGTTAACTTTCTGTACCCGCAGCGGAGACCTCGAAGCGACCGGCCGGAGATCCGCCGGCCCCTCGACATGCCGACCACATGACCACAGCCTCATCCGCTTGTGGCCGACAACCGCCCGCCCGACCCACTGCACGGGCTCAGGGCAATCGGTGGGGGCGTCGACCCGGTAGCCCGGCTCACCATGCGGCCCTGGATCGCACCTTCCCCTGCCCTCGTCGGGCCAGTTGAGCGAAGCCACCCCAAACCGCTTCTGACCCGACGATACCTTCATGTCTAGCGCACTAGTGGCACGCGCCGATCAGGTGGGCATATTGGCCCCCAGATTCCTCTTAGATCGGCCATTGCAAGCGTTTGGGGCACCCGCCTGTTCCGTCCGAGTATCCGACCCCCGGCCAGCTCACCATGCGCCAGCAGACCCCTGGCTCGGCCCAGATGGCGTTGGCGTAGTCGTCCTGTTGGTCCATGGGGCCACGGTAAAGGGAGTGATCCGCGGGTGGTGGGTCAGTTTGAAACCCCCCCGGTCCGCATGCACGTCCTCGGAGCGGATCTACGCTGTCGGAATGAACAAGAAGCAACTCACCAGAGTTGGTGCAGTCGCCACGATTGGTGGCGGGATTGTGACCCTGCACGGCATCACAAGTCGGCGCTGGCAGAGGGCCCACACAACCTTCGCCGCCTTGGCCCTCGCCGTCGCGGCGATCTCCTTCTTGCAGAGCCATCGTCGCGACGCTCCCTTACTGGCAGAACCAACACGGAACGTCTGATCTGGCGTTTCGTCCGCACGAGCTCCATCGCACCCGGCACCAAGCCGTCTACCAACTTCACCCACTACAGCCTGCTCGAGGCCCGCAGAGGACGTGCCTGGTATTCCCGAGGTGTCCCTGTCCTCGGAAAACCCCGCCGTCCAGGACGGGCACTGAGCCGGACCGTGGACACCGTGACGCCCTGATCGCAGGCGGTAGCTACTGCTTCCCATGCCGCTCGGACCGAACGGATGTCACCGTGATGGGGCGATCCACTCTGCCTGAGTCGTAGAGGAGAGGAACAGAGGCAAAGGCGGTAGCCATCGCAATCAGCGGCAACATGATGATCCAGGTCATAGTGCGTCAAGCAGTTGGACGGAAATTCTGCTTGCCTCCTACAGGCACGGTAGGAAAGCTGTTGAGGACAGACCTGAGCCTGACCGTAGATCCACCTGTGAATCGATCCGGGTGCCTGCCGGCGGGACGGTCAATCGACGACGGTGCGCAACGAGGCGGGTCGGTCACCGTCGCCACTGCGACAGCCACTCGTCGTCTTCGTCGTCCACGATGGCGACCTTGCCCTAACTCAGTTCGATCACTGGCATGGCTGGCGACCACCATTCAGGCTGACAGGGAACAGCGTGCCGTTCAGGTTGGCAGCGTTGGCGGCAGGACAGAACGCCGACAGCGACAGGTTGTACTCGGCCTCAAAGATGGCCTTGCCTCCCGATGTGAACGCCGACAGGGCACCGCACGTCCCGTACTGTCCGCACTGCTCGCTGACGATGCCATCGGCGGTCGGCTCCATCATGGTGGCGAAGTTATCGCCAGTGTCGTCCAGGTTCTTCGCGATCCAGCCCAGGCCCAGAGAGTGCATGTACGTCGCCAATGTCGTCAGGTAGGCCTGCTCTGCAGCCTGGCTGATGATGAAGCCCGTCGTGCCGTCCGATCCTGAGTACGTCTCGTCCAGGTCGGTCTCCACGGCGTCGAACCCCTTGGCTGCACACTGTTGTTGGATCATCGACTCGACGATCGACACCGTGGTGCTGGACGTGATGTTGAGGAAGTACTCGGGGTAGCCCGACAGCTTGTCGCCCAGGACACCGGCCGCCTGGAACTGCGCGTAGTAGGTCGTGGGGATTCCCTCATCGGCGGCGCTGTAGTAGTTGCCCGCTGTGCCGACTTCGACATAGCAGATGGCGTGGTCGCCCAGGGCGTGCAGGGCAGACACAGTGCTCGCCGGGTTCTCGATGGCGTCGATGTCATAGATGGTCGGGTTGGTTGCCGGGGCAGCGTCGCCGGTGTACGCAGTCAGGCCGGTGCCCATGTCGGTGGCGCTGGAAGTGTTGAGCGGGTGGTCAATCTCCCACTGCCACTCGGCGGTCACGGGCGGCACCCACCAGGAGCCGGAGGGTGGCGTGGTTGTCGTCGGTGGCGTGGTGGTCGGCGTGGTTGTCGTAGGCGGCGTGGTGGTCGTGCTGGCCCAACAGTTGATGCTCAGCGACGTGGGGGCCTGGCTCGTCACGGTCATGCCGTTCCCGGAACAGGTCACGTTGGCGGTGTCACCGGCCCCGAGGCTGAGGCTCTGGGTGACGGCGGCGGCGATGCCGTAGGTCCCGAGTAGGGCCACCAGGGTGCAGGTGACGATGAGTGTCGCCCTGCGAGGAGCAGCGCGCTTGTGGCGTCTGATTCTGATGCTGTGCCGATTGGTCATGATGCCTCCTTGTCGAATCGTTTCCACTCACCCAGAATGAGCGTGCAGTCGTATGTCTCGGCAACACTCCTTGTGCTGTAGGACTTGGGGGCTACCGGAGTGCGTGATCTACGCCAAGCCGAGGACTTCGCCGCGTTTGCTGCCTGGCAGCCGGGACAACGGCAGCCGCGGCAGTAGCTGGCGGTGCTGGGGTCGTCACAGTTGGGATGGGAGGGCATTTTCTTCCTTATTGGTCGTGGTCGGCGTGCCGACCGACTTTTTGGCCGGTGCCGACGAGAAGCCGCCACACCCCGCCGCCCACGCCCCAAGCCCCGCCAAAACAGTGAAGATGACCTGCGTTTTCTCCATGGCTCCCACCCCCTTGCAAGCCGCCATGCGAGCAAAGCCGACTGACAGGCTGTCGGCACCGCTCAGCGCAACGGTTCAAGCTTCATTGTTTGATCGGTGATGCACTAGAGGCAAAGGTCCCCAAAGGACTACTGACCAGAGGCGGTCGCGTACGTCAGGTTCCCCTCGCTAGGCAAGTCCGTGAAGGGCACAGAGCGGCTTTCTGAGGCGCTACGGACGGCCCTGAGGCCCCTCCACCGCCTGGGCCCCCCGGGCCCGGGGAGGGGGGAGCCGCCCAACCATCAACCGGGCTCTCCCGTAGCTCTACGGCTCCACAGAACGGGTAGCGCGTCGGCCATCGTTAGGCTGACGTCAGTGACCGACCACCTTTCAAGTCCTGATCAGCGAGCCAGGCACTGGGAGAATGTCCACGAGGGCAGCAGTCCAGACGCGGTGAGTTGGTATCAGCCTGAGCCGGTCGTGTCCCTGGAGCTGCTTGACGTGCTCGGGGTCGCCCCAGAGTCGGCGGTGATCGACATCGGCGGCGGTGCGTCCGTCCTTGTTGATCGGTTGCTCGCCAGGGGGTTCACCGATGTGACCGTTCTCGACATTTCTGACGCCGCTCTGCGAGCCGGCCGTCAACGGGTGGGCAGCGATCCCCGAGTGACCTGGATCACCGAGGACCTACTGTCCTGGGAGCCGACACGCCACTATGACCTCTGGCACGACCGGGCAGCGTTTCACTTCCTTTCCGGTACGGAGGTCGATATCTATCGGAACGTTCTGCTTCGCGCTGTCGCCCCCGGTGGATCGGTCATCATGGCGGCCTTTGCGCCAGATGGTCCAGAACGGTGTTCGGGACTTCCGGTGACCCGGTACAGCGCGGACGAACTCGGCGCGGTCCTGGAAAGCAGCTTCCAGGTGGTGGAGCACCGTCGTGAGGTCCATACAACGCCAGCCGGGGCCGTGCAGCCGTTCACGTGGATCGCCGCTCGGCGTTCGTCGCCCCGACACCGTCGCCGTGCCTGACTCGGATGCCCCCAACCGCTGATTGTGTGGGCACGTTCGGCGGTGCGGTTTCAGGAGGTCGACTTCGAGGATCATCGCCGGCGATGCCTGGCTGGGTGAGACCCCAGCCGCATGGATGAGGCCGGTGACGTCACCGAGCCCCGTGGCCCGCTCGACGAGGGCGTGCACCGACTGTCGCGACGACACGTCGACCGTCGAGGTGCTCACATCGAACCCTGCGTCGCGCATCACGTCGGCAGCGGCGTGGGCGTTCTGTTCATGGAGGTCTGCGAGCACGACCTGCTTGCCGGCGCTGACCCGCCGGGGGATGGCCTGACCGATCGATCCGACTCCGATGACGATGACGACTTCACCCATGGTGAGCTCCTTCAGGCCGGGTTGTTGCGAAAGCGCAGCACGCGCACCGCCCAGATGTTCTTCGACCAGGGAACCACCATCGGGCACGACAAGGGAGTCCCTCCTGAGGGGGGTACCGCCTGGGGCTCCTTTGATT
>Ga0209584_10000279_pt1 | contig 15277 bp, 11 predicted proteins | sample NGEPerD_FD_184507 | JGI IMG/M metagenome (GOLD analysis project Ga0209584, IMG submission 184507) | Arctic peat soil microbial communities from the Barrow Environmental Observatory site, Barrow, Alaska, USA - NGEE PermafrostAB12-D... | ecosystem: Environmental > Terrestrial > Soil > Wetlands >...
GCCTTGTATCCACCCTTGGGTGGCGGTCCCTCGGTGACCGGCTTGGCCTCGGCCGGCGGTGCGGCCTTCAGCGAGATCCGCCGGCGACGGCTCAGCACCAGCCCGACGACCAGCACGACCGCCAGCACGGCGACAACAGCGATGACTATCCAGATCCAGATCGGCACCGACCAATCCTGACAGATCAGCCGCCGTCGAAAACCCGGTCCACGACCTTTCGGGCGCGGCGGGTCGCCCGCCGGTAGTCGTCGACGAACTCACCGGGATCCCCGCCCGCCGGGTAGCCAAGCGCGCGGGCCACCGCGGCCAGCTCCCGACCCTGCCGAGGGATCTGGTCGTCCGGCTTGCCGCGCACCAGCATGATCGCGTTGCGGGTCCTGGAGGCGACCAGCCAGCCGTTGCGCAACGCGGCCGCATCGGCTTCGGACAGCAGGCCGGCGTCCATGGCCGCGGCGATGGCTTGCAGGGTCCGCGGCGTGCGCAGGCCCGGAGTCTCCGCGGCGTGCTGCAGCTGCAGCAGCTGGATGGTCCATTCCACGTCGCCGAGGCCACCGCGGCCCAGCTTGGTGTGGGTGGTCGGATCAGCGCCGCGCGGCATCCGCTCGGTGTCGACCCTGGCCTTGATCCGCCGGATCTCCACCACGTCACGGGTGGACAGGCCGCCCTCCGGGTAGCGGAAGCTGTTCGCGGCGGCCATGAAGTCCGCGCCGAGTTCCTCGTCGCCGGCCACCGGTCGCGCTCGCAGCAGCGCCTGCCGTTCCCAGGGTGCGGCGAACCTCGCCCAATATGTCTTGTACGACTCCAGGGTCCGGACCAAGGGGCCGTTCCGGCCCTCGGGGCGCAGGTTCGCGTCGATCTCCAGCGGCGGGTCCGGGCTCGGCCGGCCGAGTAGCCGGCCCATCAGGTCGGCGACGGCAGCGGCGTCGGCCCTGGCTTCCTGCTCGTCCTGCCCGGGTGCGGTCTCCCCCACGTACATGACGTCGGCGTCGGAGGAATATCCGAACTCGGCGCCGCCGAGCCGACCCATCCCGATCACCGCCAGCCGTGCCCGGAAGCCGCCGCGTTCCGCGGTTGCTTGTTTGAGTGCCGCGTCGTAGGCGGCCTTGATGGTGGTCTCGGCGATGCTGGTCAGGCCGCGGGCGATGTTCGTCACGTCGATCAAACCGAGCAGGTCGCCGCAGGCCAGCCGCAGCATTTCCTGCCGACGCGCGGACCGGGCGGCATCCACCGCTTCCAGAGCGTTCGCCGCCCGGCGGGAGCGGGCCAGCAGCGCCGCGGCCACGGTCTCCGGCTCTGGCTCCAGCAGCGCGGCGTCGTCGGTGAGCAACCGCAGCACCTCCGGTGCCCTGGTCAGCAGGTTCGCGATCAGCCGTGACCCGCCCAGCAGGGTGGCCAGCCGCTGCGCCACCGAGGCCTCGTCGCGGAGCAGCCGCAGGTACCAGGGAGTGTCGGCCAGCGCCTCGGAGACCTGCCGGTAGGAAAGCAGCCCGGCGTCCGGGTCGGGGCTGGAGGAGAAGTAGTCCAGCAGTACCGGCAGCAGGGTGCGCTGGATGGCAGCACGCCGGGAGACGCCGAGGGTCAACGCGGCCAGGTGACGCAGCGCGGCGTCGGGTTTGGTGAAGCCGAGCGCGGCCAGCCGCACCCGCGCGGCCTCCGGGGACAGCCGCATCTCGTCGGTGCCGGCCGTGCCCACCGCGGCGACCGCGTGCAGCAGCGGTCGGTAGAACAGCTTCTCGTGCAGCCGCCGGACAGTGGCGCCGTGCCGGACCCGTTCGGAGGTGAATACCTCGGCGGCGCTGGCCGCTCCCGACGCGGTGTAGCCGTCGGCGCGGGCCAGCCACTCCATGTCCGAGCGGTCCTCGGGCAGCAGGTGCGTCCGGCGCAGACGCTGCAGCTGCAATCGGTGTTCGGCGCGGCGCAGGAAGGTGTACGCGGCGGCCATCTCGGCGCCGTCGGTGCGGCCCACGTAGCCGCCGCGGATCAGCGAGCGCAGCCCCATCAATGTGCCGGGCAGCCGGAGGTCCGGATCGGTCCGGCCGTGCACCAGCTGCAGCAGCTGGACCGCGAACTCCACATCCCGTAGGCCACCGGCGCCGAGCTTCAGTTCCCGGCCACGCAGGTTCCCCGGAATGTTCTCCTCGACCCTGCGCCGCATCGCCTGCACGTCGTCGACGAACGACTCCCGCCCGGCCGCGTTCCACACCCCGGGGGCGGTGATCTCGACGAATTGCCGCCCGATGTCGGGATCGCCGGCCGCCGGCCGCGCCTTGAGCAACGCCTGGAACTCCCAGGTCTGCGCCCACCGCTTGTAGTACGACGCGTGACTGGCCGGGGTACGGACCAGCGCACCCGACTTGCCTTCCGGGCGGAGCGCCGCGTCGACCTCCCATGCGGCGGCGCCGCAGATCCGTATCACCCCGGTGGCCAGCCTGGTCGCGGTCGACAGCATCTGGGTTTCGTCCCTGTCAGCCGGGCCGTCAGCTGGGACGTCGGGTGGGCCCTCGCCGGCCGGCGGGTGATCGGCGGCGAAGATCACGTCCACGTCGGAGAGGTAGTTGAGCTCCTTCGCTCCGCACTTGCCCATCGCGATGATGGCCAGCCGGGCCGGCGCGGCGTCCGCCGGCAGTTCGGCGGCGGCGACCGAGAGGCCGGTCTGCAGGGTGATGTCGGCCAGCGCGGTCAGCGCCTGACAGACGGCCGGTAGCGCGGTCGTCGGCAGGGATGGTTCCACCGCAGGCGCGAGGTCGTGAGCGGCGATCACCAGCAACTGCGAGCGGTAGGCCCTTCTCAACGCAGCGATGGCCTTTCCACCGGTGATGGTGGCCCGACCACCCTCCGTCCCCGTGCACAGCGGGAGCTCAAGGTCAAGGCCGACAGCGTCGGCCAGCACCTTGCGCATCTCCGAGGCGGCGATCAGCTCCTCGGGCGGCGCCTCCGGCAACAGCAGCAGCCAGTCGTTCGGGAACGCCGCCAGATGCTCGGAGAGCACTGTCGACCCGCCGAGCACGGCGATCAACCGACCGCGGAAGCGCGGATGAGAGCGCAGCGCCTCCAGCAGGTCGACGTTGGTCCGACCAGGGCACTCCTCGATGAGCCTGGCCAGACCCTGCACCGCGTACTCCGGGCGTCCCGAGCGGGCGATGGCGGCGAGGATGTCCTCGCTCCCGGCGGCCGGCCCGGCGTCGGTGAACAGCCCGATCGCCGCGAGGTCGCTGCGCACCCGGTCGGTGGCGGGCAGCCCGTACCTGGCCGGGGTGCGGGCGGCGGGCCTGGTCACGGCTCGCTCGTGACGATGGGTAACCGGACGCCGCGGGCCGCCGGTCCGGGCTCGGTGCGGTCGGCGGCTGCCCGGTCCGCGGCTGCCCGGTCGGCGGCTGCCCGGTCGGCGGCGAACGCGACGAACCGGTGCGCGAACTCCTGCCAGATGAAGCCCATCGTCTCCTCGGCGTCGTCCAGCATCGGACCCAGTCTGGCGGTGACGGGGACGCCGGCGTCCCGTGCCCACCCGCGGACGTGCTCGGCGGTCGGTTCGATGTGGAACTGCAGTCCCCAGGCCGCCGCGCCGACCCGGAACGCCTGATGCGGGTAGCCAATGGCGGACAGCAACAGCACGGCCCGGGGCGGCAGCACGGAGATGACGTCCCGGTGATAGTGCATCACGTCCGGGGTCATCGGCAGCTCGTCGAACAGCGGATCGTCGTGCGCCGCATCGCGTTTCGCGGTCAGGTAGGCGCCGATCTCCGGTCCGTCCGCGCCGCGTTCGACCCTCCCACCGGTCGCCGCGGCCAGCAGTTGGGCGCCCAGGCAGATGCCCAGGGTCGGCGTGCCCCTGGCGACGGCCGCGGCGAGCAGGCTCCGAGTGGCGGCCAGCCAGGGCGCGACCTCGTCGTCGTGGGCGCCCATCGCCCCGCCCAGGCTGATCAGGGCGTCGAAGCGGGCCGTTTCTGTCGGATCTGCCGGTGTTTTCGAGAGTGTGGGGATGGCGTCGGCGGCGTACGGGCGCAGCACGGTCAGCACGGCGCCGGCCTCGACGAGCCAGTCGCGCAGCCGGAGCAGCGGATCGGTGGGGTCGTGCTCCAGCACCAGGATCCGGACCGGGGGCACAGGGGGCAGCGAGGTCACGGGCCGAGCTCCACGATCACCGGCGCGTGATCGGACGCCCCTTTGCCCTTGCGTTCCTGCCGGTCGATGGACGCGCCGATGACCCGGGCGGCCAGCGCCGGGCTGGCCAGCGCGAAGTCGATGCGCATGCCGCGCCGCTTCTGGAAGCTCAGCTGTTTGTAGTCCCAGTAGGTGTAGACGCCCGGTCCGGGCAGGTGCGGGCGGACCACGTCGGCAAATCCCGCCGCGACGAGGTTCCCGAACGCCTCCCGCTCCGGCGGCGTCACATGGGTCTGGCCGCGGAAGAAGTCGACGTCCCAGATGTCGTCGTCCGTGGGCGCGATGTTGAAGTCGCCGCAGAACGCGAGCTGCAGCCGCGGGTCGTCGGCGAGCGCCTTGGCGCCGTAGTCGCGGACCGCGACCAGCCAGGCGACCTTGTAGAAATAATGCGGATCGCCGATGGCTCGCCCGTTGGGGATGTACAGGCTCCACACCCGTACCCCCGCGCACACCCCGCTGATCGCCCTGGCCTCGGTGACCGCGGGGTCGCCGAACGACGGCAATCCCGGAATGCCGATCTGGACGTCGTCCAGGCCGACCCGGGACAGCACCGCCACCCCGTTCCACTGCGAGGTGCCGTGGTGCGCCACCTGATAACCGATGGCGGCCAACGCCTCCGACGGGAAGCGCTCGTCGTCGATTTTGGTCTCCTGAATGGCCAGCACGTCGACGTCGCTGCGGGGCAGCCAGTCGACGAGCCGGTCCAGGCGGGCGCGGATCGAGTTGATGTTCCAGGTGGCAATGCGCATCGGATCAGCCAAGGACGGGAGCGGGCGGAGGAGTGGGGACGAAGAACTGCACGGTCCATTCCGGCCTGGACTCGCCGTCGATCCGGGCGCGCCAGACCAGGACCTGGCCGGGGGGAAGCGGCAGACCGGTGTTGAAGTAGAGCACCACATGGGTGCGGGTGGGCAGGGCGCGCCGGGGGACCCCGCTGCCGCGGAAGTTCGGCTCCTCGATCTGCAGGGTCTGCCCGAATCGCATCATCCTGGATCCGGGTGGTGCCGCTGGGTCGGTCAGCTCCACCGGGTTGCCTGCCTGGTCCTCCAGGACAACCTCGAACACGTACTGCTCGTTGAAGAGTTCCGGCGGAAACGCCAGGCCGACCACGACCGCGAACGCCGCAGACACCCCGGTGGTGTGGTTGCGGCCGATGATCTGCAGGCCGCCGCCGACCATCTGCAGCTTGCCGAGCTGATCCGCGACGGCGAAGTCGGCCAGTATCAACGACACCGACGCCTGTTCGAAGACTTCGCTCATGGTCCCGATCCTCCCAGACCCGGCGCAGGGCTGCGGACCGCAGGCTTCCTGTCATCGGAAGTCCCGGGATGGCGTGGCCACCACCATGTTCACCGCGGCGATCCGATCGGCGACGACGGAAATCGCCCCGCCTGCTCGTTCGACCACTCCGCGGATCAGCAAGGAGGGTGACCCGCGGGCCACCCTGCGGTACCGGGACCACAGCCCGACCGAACAGATGACGTTGATCATCCCGCTCTCGTCCTCGAGGTTGATGAAGATGACCCCGGAGGCTGTCGCCGGGCGCTGCCGGTGGGTGACCATCCCGGCGACCAGCACCCGGTTTCCGTGCTCGACCTGGTGCAGGTCGGCGGCGGTGCGCACCCCCCAGCGCTCCAGCGTCTCGCGGGAGAACTCGGTGGGGTAGGCCTCGGGCGAGATCCCGGTCGCCCAGATGTCCGCGACGGTCAGCTCGATGTCGCTCATCCCTGGCAGGGCCGGGGCGTCCATTCCCACGGTGGTGCCGTCGAGCGTCCCGGCCCGTTCACCCGCGGCAGCACCGGCCGCCCACAAAGCCCGGCGCCGGTCCCGGCCGAGAACCTCGATCGACCGACCGTTCTCCCGCGGGACGGTCAGCACGTCCAGCGCACCCGAGGTGGCCAGCGCCTCGGCCTGCGCGGTGGTCAGGGTGACCGCCCTGGTCAGTTCGTCGAGCGTGACGTACCCGTCGACCGGCCTGGCGGCGACGATCTTCTCCGCGATCTCGGTGCCGAGGGTACGGATGCCGGCCAGGCCGAGCCGGACGGCAGGTTTGTCGGGGCCAGGGCTGTTGGGATAGGGGCCGTTGGGATCAGGGCTGGGATCAGGGCTGGGATCAGGGCTGGGATCAGGACTGGGATCAGGACTGCCGGGACCCGGTTCGAGGCCGGCCTCCACCCCGGAGACGTTGATGTCCGGTCGGCGCACCGTCACGCCGTGCCGACGGGCATCGGCCACCAGCGACTGCGGGGAATAGAAACCCATCGGCTGCGCGCGGAGCAGCGCGGCACAAAAGGCGGCCGGATGGTGGAGTTTCAGCCAGGAGGAATAGAAGACCAGCGCGGCGAAGGACAACGCGTGGGATTCGGCGAACCCGAAATTGGCGAAGGCCAGGAGTCTTTCGTAGATCCGGTCGGCAGAGTCACCGGTAATGCCGTGCAGGGTGGCCATGCCGTCGTACAGCCTGGCCTTCAGCTTTTCCATCTTGACCGTCGACCGTTTCGCGCCCATCGCCCGGCGCAGCTGATCGGCCTCGCCCGCGTCGAATCCGGCGACGTCCACGGCCAGTTGCATCAGCTGCTCCTGGAACAGCGGGATCCCCAGGGTTTTGGACAACGACCGCTTCATCACCGGGTGGTCGTAGGTGACGGGCTCCATCCCGTTGCGGCGCCGGATGTACGGGTGCACCGAACCGCCCTGGATCGGTCCCGGCCGGATCAGCGCCACCTCGACGACAAGGTCGTAGAACGTCCGCGGCTTCAACCGCGGCAGGGTGGCCATCTGCGCACGGGATTCCACCTGGAACACCCCGACCGAATCCGCGCGCTGCAGCATCTCGTAGACCGCTGGTTCCTCCAGGTCAAGTGCGGCGAAATCAACCTCGATTCCCTCATGGTCGCGCACCAGGTCGACCGCGTAGTGCAAAGCGGACAACATACCCAATCCGAGCAGATCGAACTTGACCAGACCCATGGCCGCACAGTCGTCCTTGTCCCATTGCAGCACCGACCGGTTCTCCATCCGCCCCCACTCGACGGGGCAGACCTGGGCGACCGGGCGATCACAGATCACCATTCCACCGGAATGAATTCCCAGATGCCGGGGGAAATCCTGGATCTGCCCGGCCAATTCCAGCACGTCGCCCGGGATGGCGTGCTCCATCGGCCCGGTCCCGGTGCTGGCCGCCTCCACCTGCGCGGCCAGTGGCGCCCAGCCGTCCAGTTGTTTGGAGTAGGCGTCCTGCTGGCCAGGCGAATGACCGAGCGCCTTGGCCATGTCCCGTACTGCCATACGCGGTCGAAAGGTGTTGACGTTGGCCACTTGTGCCGCGTAGTCACGGCCGTACTTGTCGTAGACGTACTGGATGACCTCTTCTCGGCGGTCGGATTCGATGTCGATGTCGATGTCCGGTGGTCCGTCGCGCTCCGGCGCCAGAAAACGCTCGAACAATAGCTGGTACCGCACGGCGTCGACCGCGGTGATACCGAGGGCATAACATACCGCGGAGTTCGCGGCTGATCCCCTGCCCTGACAGAGGATGTGGTGGTCACGGCAGAAGGCGACGATGTCATGGACGATCAGGAAATAGCCGGGGAAATTCAGCGTGGCGATGATCGTCAATTCCTTCTCGATCTGCGCGAAGGCGTCCGGTTTCTCCTGCGGGGAACCGTATCGCCGGGCAGCGCCGATCATGGTGAGCTGACGGAGGTGGGAATTCTCGTCGTGTCCCGGCGGAACATCATAGGGCGGCAGTTGCGGGGCCACCAGATGCAGGTCGAACGAGCATTCCTGGCCGAGCGCGGCGGCGGTCGGTACCGCGGAGGGATAGCGGGCGAACAGCGCCGCCATTTCCGCGCCGGATCGCAGGTACGCCCCCGGCCCCGGCGGCAGGTAGGGGTCGGCCTCGTCCAGGCTGCGCCGCCCACGGACGGCCGCCATGGCCGCACCCAGCCGGCTGGCCCGCGGGGTGGCGTAGTGCGCACCGGTGGTGGCCACCACCGGCAGTCCGAGTCCAGCGGCGAGGTCGGCCAGCGCGTCGTTGTCCTCGTCGTCGGTGGGCAGCAGTTGAGTGGTGAGCTCGACCACCACGTTGTGCCGGCCGAACCGATCCATCAACGCGACGATCTCGGTGCTGGCCAGGTCGGGGCCGCCAGTGGTCAGCGCCCGCCGCACCCTGCCTTTACGGCACCCGGTGAGGATCAGCCAGTTGTCCTGCGCTGCCTCGGCGAGGTCGTCGAGGTCGTAGACAGGGCGGCCCTTCTCGCCACCGGTGAGTTGAGCGCGGCTGATCTGTTGGGACAACCGCTGATATCCCGGCTGGCCGCGGGCCAGCACCAGCAGGTGATCACCCACCGGATCCGCAATTCCCATCTGCGGCTCCGGGAGGCCAAGGGACAGTTCAGCGCCGTACATGGTCCGTAACGGGGTGTCGGCTGCTGCTTCGGCGAACCGGACGATGCCGTACAGACCGTCGTGATCGGTGATGGCCAGCGCCTGAAGTCCCAGCCGGAGCGCCTCTGCGACAAGGTGTTCCGGTGTCGACGCGCCGTCCAGGAAGCTGAACGCGGAGTGGCAGTGCAACTCCGCATAGGGAACCGCCCTGCCATGTTCAACTGCCCTGCGATGTTCAACTGCCGCGGGACGTGCTGTTCGCGGGTCCGGAGGCCGGGGGTCCGGACGGGCATGATCGAGCGGCCGCAACGGGCCGAGTGTTCCGCGGCCGGGTTTCGGCGGCCGGCCGGACAGCGCACGTTCCAATTCGGACCAGGGCACATTGGGGTTGGACCAGCCCATCAGTCGTACACCCCCTCGAGCTGCCAGCCGTCTGCACCGAACCGCATCAGCATCGCGACCCCCGCGTCGGTGACGACCTGCAGACGAGACAGGTACCTGGTGGGTTTGTCGGTCGCCCACCATCGTTCGTCCAGAACCCATGGCCCAGCCCACGCGTCGATGTGCTGACGCCCGCCGTGCTGGTCGACCCAGGCGGGCGAGCCGGTCAGCAGACCACGCCCGGTGAACAGCACCGGGCGTCCTGCTGCGTCGAGAACAGTGACGTTCTCCGGATCGGAGGTGGCAAGTCGGGTCGGCGACGGCGCGGGAAGCGCCCCTGGCCAGGGTGCTGACGGATCCCGTTGAGCGGTTTTCTCCTCTCCCCACGGCACCAGGGTGATCCTGTCCGCGGGACCACGACCACCGGAAAGTACCGGTGTGACAACCGATTCCGGCCCCAGCAATCCCTGAACCCTGGCGAACGCCCACCCTGCGCGTTGATCGTCCTGGCCATCAGAACCCCACAAGCCGTACTGGATCAGCCCAGCGCCGATCGCCTCGACCGGCTCCAACGTCAGTCGTACGATCGCCCCCGGACCTTGGGGGTATCCGTCTTCGGTCAGATCTCCTGGCCGAGCCGTCCTGCCTGCCGTGAGCCACCCGTCGAGTTGCCAGCGCAATCGATCTGCGGTAGCGGCGGCAGTCAGCGGCTTGGCGCACCGCCAGATCCGGGACAGCCGGGAACCCCGTTCGGTGTCGGCGATGATCGCCAACCGGGTGCAGGCCAGACCGGCATCGGCAAGCCGGGTGTGAAAGCGGTCGGCAAGCACACGGGCCGCGAACGCCGCGGTGTCTACCCTGTCCAGCGGTGGATCGCAGGTCTGCTCCACGGTCAGCTCGTCGGGGATCTGCCGGCGGGAAACGCCGCGTTCGGCGAGCCCGCGGGCCAACCGGTGTGCCTGCACCGCATCCGCCCCGAACCGGGTTGCCACCTTGATCTCCGGAAGTGCGGCAAACGCACCGATCGTGGTGATCCCCAGCCGGACCAGCAGATCGGTGAGCGCTGCCCGTTCCGGGGGCGAGATGGCTGGATCACGAGCCAGTTCGGTGATCGGCAGCGGTGCGCAGAACTCCGCTGATCCGGCCGGCGGAACGATGGTCGAACTCCTGGAAGCCAGCACAGCGACCGCAAGGACATCGGCCACTCCGACCCTGCACTCGACATTCAGGGATTCGACGATGTCGACAATCTTTTCCGCAGCAGCGATCTCGCTACCGAAATACCGTGCCGGACCACGGGCAGAGCAGGCAAGGACACCTGGGCGCAGGATCTCCACTCCGGGGGCGATCGTTTCCATCGCAGCCGCGACCGGCTCGAACAGCCGCGCGTCGCGGTCCGGATCGGCTCGGGTGATGTGCAGGTTCGGGCACCGTGATTGAGCGTCTCGGCGGCGTTGACCCAGATGCACTCCTTCGTAGCGGGCGGCGGTGGTGCACGCCTGCACCCTGTTGGCGTGAAAGACCGCGACCGGGTCCGACACCAGATGGCCGGCCTGGCGGGCCGCGGCGACGGCCGGCCAGTCCGGGCACCACACCACCAGGGTCCGGCTGATCGGGGTCCCGCCGTTCATGCCGGCACGTGTTCGCCGGCCCTGCACAGCACACCGACGGAATCGACAAGGCTGAACCGTTCTCCACGCCAGTCGGGCCGGATCCGTTCCGGGTCCATCGGCTCGTCGTTCGGTTCCACCGGATTGTCAGGTGGATTGTCAGGTGGATTGTCAGGTGGATTGTCACGGTGCTGCCGATCCAACCCACCGAAGGGAACGAGCACCGTGTCGGGCCGCCGGAACACCCATCCCCCGCCCTGTCGGCCGTCGCCGGGATCGGTGGACCAGGACAGCGTGAACCCCTCTTCATGAATGGCCCGGTGATGTCGGCCGCAGAGCAGCACCAGATTGTCCAGATCCGTCGGCCCGCCGTGCATCCAGTGCACGACGTGGTGCGCCTGCAGGTGCCTCCGGCGATGGCAGCCAGGGAACTGGCACCCGCCATCCCGGATCCGCAATGCCCGACGCAGCGCGGCGGACATCTTCCGGGTCTTGCGACCCAACCTCAGCAACTCTCCCGGTTTGGCCGAGTGAAGCACCGCGACCATCGCTGAGTCGCACGCGATCCGCTCGGCGGTGGATCGATCCACCCCTGGCCCGTTCTCGAGCTGGCACAACAACTCTCCATCAGAGCCGGGCTTGTCCACTGTCGGAGCAGACGAACCGGCGAACACACCTATGTCGGCGTGCAGGACCACCAGGTGTTGATCATCACCGGAACTGTCCACCGGACCGGCGGCCAGCGCGGACCGAGCCATCGCCACCAGAGCATCCGCCGCACTGATCGCGTCACCGTCATCACCGTCATCACCGTCGGATTCATCGGCATCTGACGCAGGAACGCCGGTCGCGGCGCACGGCCGCGATGATACGAAGACTTCCTGCTGCGCCTGTTGCAATGCCGCCACCACGACCGCGCCTTCGTCGGCGGTCAGCCTGGCGCTGACCACCAACATGCCGTCCTCATCCCAGAACCAGCGGGCTCGCCGCCGCCGACGCTGCTCCAGGCCTATCCCCTCGGCCTTGCGATATCCACGAACCACTCGCTCCAACTGCGACGCCGTGTGCACCAGGCCCTGATCCAGCAGGGTCTGCTCGTCGACACGATCCGCAACCCTGGTCAGCGCCCGCACCTTCGAGTACGACAACCGCCCCGCAGCGAATGCCTCATCCAGCAACGGCAATCCCGCCAAAGCCGTCGCCACCCGTACGTACTCCCTAGCGGCACCGACTGCCACCGAACACGCCCACGACAACCAGTGCGCACAGGACACCACACCCCACTGCGCCCACCCCTTGCGCCGATCGAACTCTGCGATCAGCCGCAGCCACTCACACGTCGACGCCGCGAGACGACCTGCCAGCGAACAGATCCTGGCCTCCAACCGCTCCAGCGGAACCTCATCGGCGTCGTCTGTACGGAGCTTGGCAACCGGATTGGTCACCGGATTGGTCACCGGATTGGTCACCGGAAGTGTTGATCGGCTCGGGGGTATGCCAACGGCAAGGACACCGCTACCGCCGATCGCGATCGGCGGATCGGGTTCCGGACCGAACCAGTTCTCCGGAACCGCCTGCTCCTGGCTCCGGCGTACCGGAGCGCTCTGCCACATCAACGTCAGATCGTCCATCTCCCCAACCCTTCCGACTGCATTTCAGCTGACCTCTGGACCTATGTTCGAGGCTAGAACAGGGGTACGACAGTCCCCTGGTTCCAGAATTTCGCCCTGACTTGTCCGGTATGTCGATATCGCGGAAACGCCGTGCGTCGGAATGCACTCCCATCAACCCACTTCGGCCACCGCCGGGAGCAGACCCGGATCGAAGCCGCGCGTATCCCCGGCACGGACCGAACCCTGGTCGATCTGCACGGCGGTGCGCTGACTGCGCAGCAGCAGCACCGCCTGCCGGGTGCGACCCGCCGCCGCTCCCCGTCCGCTGACGTCCACCACGAGTTCCCGCTCCCGCAGCCGACCATGCCCCTGCCCGAGCCCGGCCCACCCCTGCCAGCGAGAGGTGAGCACCAGGTCGGCGCCCGGCCACGGACCCACCGAGAGCAACACCGCACCACGTTGCCGAAGCCGGCCGGTGATCACCCGAAGCCGGCCGGGGCCGGGACGGGCGCGGGGTGGCAGGGTGACCGCCACCATGTCCACACCGTCCACCAGGATCGAGAGCACCTGCAGCACATCGGGTCCCGGCTCGGGAACCAGCACCACCCGATCCAGGTCGACGCCGAACTCCGACGCCGCCAGCATCCCGATGTCCGGCATGCCGACCAGCGCCGACCAGGGCGCGGGTGGTCCGGACAGCAGGGCGAACAACAGGCTCGACGCGCCCTGCCCTTGCAGGCTGACCACCGAACCACGAGCAAGCCCGCTCCGCGGCAGGACAGCCGCCAACGGCGCGGGAACCGGGAAGGTGCCGGCTCCCGCGACGGGGAGCGAAGAAACAGTTGGTGGACTCTCGCCGGTGACCGCGGCAACTCGACGACGCAGCTCACCGATCACCTCGTGACGCTCTGGCGTCACGGTGTCAGGAAAGCTGGTATCGAACATGTGTTCGAGAGTAATCCTCGACCGCACCCCTGTCGAGCCGTGAAAGAACGCTAGATCGAACCCACCCAGCGCTGCAAGACCTCGGCGCCGGCATCCCCGGACTTCTCCGGGTGGAACTGCGTCGCCGACAGCGGACCGTTCTCCACGGCCGCCACGAACCTGTCACCGCCGTGCTCGGCCCAGGTCACCACCGGCGGCGTGAACGGCCGGGTCACCTCCAACTCCCACCGGCGCACCGCGTAGGAGTGCACGAAATAGAACCTGGTCCGCGGGTCCAACCCGTCGAACAGCACCGAACCCTCGCCGGGTGAGACCGTGTTCCAGCCCATGTGCGGGATGATCGGCGCCTGCAGGCGTTCCACCACTCCAGGCCATTCCCCGACACCGTCGGTCGCCACCCCGTGCTCCACCCCACGCTCGAACAGGATCTGCATGCCGACGCAGATTCCCAGCACCGGGCGGCCACCAGCCAGCCTCCGGTCGATGATCCTGGCGCCGCGCACCGACGTCAGCCCAGCCATGCAGGCCGCATACGCCCCCACGCCCGGCACCACGAGGCCGTCCGCCCGCAACGCGGTGTCGAAATCCGAGCTCACCTCGACCTCTACCCCGGTCCGCCGCAGCGCGCGCTCGGCCGACGCCAGATTGCCCGAGCCGTAGTCCAGCACGACAACAGTGGTCACTCCTGCCTACCTGACATGCCCTAACCGGCCAGCCACAGCAGCCCACCGGCGATGCACCCGGCGGAGAACACCGCCAGCACCACCGCCGCCACCCGGGACTTGTTCCAGAACGACACCACGCCGCCGATCAGGAATCCGCCCAGGCCGATCAGCAGGATGGGCAGCCAACTCACAGGACACCCTTCGTCGACGGGATCCCCGTCGCCCGGGTATCGGGTTCGACCGCCGCCCGCAGCGCTCGCGCGATCGCCTTGTACTGCGCCTCGCAGATGTGGTGCGGGTCGCGCCCGTACAGCACCCGCACGTGCAGCGCGATCCGGGCATGGAACGCCAAGGAATCGAACACGTGCCGGTTCAGCACCACGGGATAGTTGCCACCGACGGTGAAGCCCAGCACCGCATCCGGTTCCCCGGTGTGCACCGAGAACGGCCGGCCCGAGACGTCGACCGCTGCGTGCGCGAGGGTCTCGTCCATCGGAATGAACGCATCGCCGAACCGGCGAATGCCTGCCTTGTCGCCCAGCGCCTCGCCGATCGCCTGACCCAGCACGATAGCGGTGTCCTCCACGGTGTGGTGCGCGTCGATATCGACATCACCGGTGGAGTGCACGGTCAGATCGAAACTGCCGTGCACCCCGAACGCGGTGAGCATGTGGTCGTAGAACCGCACGCCGGTGGAGACCTCCACCACCCCGGTCCCGTCCAGGTTCAGCTCCACCAGCACCGACGACTCGCTGGTGGTCCTGGAGATCCGGGCACGCCGCGGCGCACCGGCAATCTGAGTCACGAGGTCTCCCTGTCCGTTTCCAACACGCGGCCCGCACCGATCGCCGCGCACGCCGCCAGGAACGCGTCGTTCTCCGGCTCGGTGCCGATGGTGGCCCGCAGGTACCCGGCAATGCCCGTGTCCCGCAACAGGACTCCTGCGTCGAGGAACTGCCGCCAGGTACCGGCCGAGTCGGCGAAGGTGCCGAACAGCAGGAAGTTCGCGTCGGAGTCGATGACGTGAAAGCCCTGACTGAGCAACACCTCTCGCACCCGGAGACGCTCGGCCACCAGTCGGGCGACGGATGCCAGAGTGTCGTCGGCGTGCCGCAACGCGGCCAGCGCGGCGGCCTGGGTGAGCGTGGACAGGTGATAGGGCAGGCGCACCAACATCAATGCGTCGATGACCGCCGGAGCAGCGGCCAGATACCCCAATCGTCCACCTGCGAAGGCGAATGCCTTTGACATCGTCCGCACCACAACGAGTTTGGCGGGGAACTCGGGGATCAGCGAGATCGCAGAAGGTCTCTCGGAGAACTCGGCGTACGCCTCGTCCACCACCACGATGCCGCGCGCCGCCTGAACCAGCAGCCTGATGTCCGCCAACGGCAGCGACCCACCGGTCGGGTTGTTGGGGCTGGTGACGAACACCACGTCCGGCGAGCGTTCGGCGACAACGCTTGCGGCGGCTTCCATGTCGACGGTGAAGTCCGCCCGGCGGGGACACGAC
>Ga0209584_10000280_pt1 | contig 15274 bp, 12 predicted proteins | sample NGEPerD_FD_184507 | JGI IMG/M metagenome (GOLD analysis project Ga0209584, IMG submission 184507) | Arctic peat soil microbial communities from the Barrow Environmental Observatory site, Barrow, Alaska, USA - NGEE PermafrostAB12-D... | ecosystem: Environmental > Terrestrial > Soil > Wetlands >...
TGACCTGGTCCCAGTCCTCGTCGGTCAGCTTGTGGAACATCCGGTCCCGGGTGATCCCGGCGTTCCCGATGTAGGTGTCGATGCCGTTCATCGCGTCCGCCGCGGAGCCGAACGCCTTCTCCACACTTGCCCGGTCGGCCACATCGCAGCCGAAACCGAACACCGGTGAACCGGTTGCCGTCGAGATCCGGTCCGCGGTCGCCTTGACCCCGGCCTCGTTGACATCCAGCACGGTCACCGACAGGCCCTCACTGGCCAGCCGCTCGGCGATCGCCGCGCCGATTCCCCGCGCGCCACCGGTCACGATGGCCTTGGACACATTGAAACGATCAGACATGATTTCCCCTTGCAGGAGTGATGGGTGAATGGGTACCTACTGGTGCTTACTGATGTTGTTGAACAGTTTGTTGCCGCGCCGGCCGTCGGCTATTTCCCGAAAACGTACGTACCTGGCGCGTCGCCGAGCGCGGGGTGTGCCTTGCTGCCCATGGGCGGCGGGGTACGGTCCTTACCTGCCCGCTCACCGATCCAGACCGCCCAGTCCTCCCACCAGGTCACCGGGTGCATCACCGCGGTGGCGCGCCACTCCTCGGGATCCTGCGGGAGTTCGGTGGTGGCGCCCACCCAGTGCCGGGACTTGGGGTTCGGCGGGTTGACGATGCCGGCAATGTGCCCGGAGTTCGACAACACGAACCGGACGTCGCCGGACGGGAATCGTGCGCCCTTGTACGAGCTGTGCCACGGCGCGATGTGGTCCTGCTCGGCGGACAGGAAATACAGGTCCTGATCGACTTTCGACAGGTCCAACCGTTCTCCGGCCAGTTCCAGCTTGCCCTGGGTCAGCCGGTTCTCCACGTAGCAACTCCGCAGGTAGAACGAATGCATATCGGCGGGCATGCGCGTGGAGTCGGCGTTCCAGGTCAGCAGATCGAAGGCCGGCGGATCCTCGCCCAGCAGCCAGTTGTTGACCACGTAGCTCCAGATCAGATCGTTCCCGCGCAGGTAGTCGAACGTCTTGCGCATGTTCTCGCCCTTGAGGAAACCCGTCTTCGCCATCGTCTTTTCCAGCTTGGCGACGGTGTTCTCGTCGGTGAAGACGCCCAGGGCACCAGGCTCGCTGAAATCGATCATGGTGTTGAGGAAGGTCGCGCTGTTGATGCGATCCTGCCCGGTGGCGTTGAGATAGGCCAACGTCGACACGGTCAGGGTGCCGCCCAGGCAAACACCCAGAATGTTCACCTTCTCCGAGCCGGTGATGTCGGTGATCACGTCCAGTGCCGTCATCGGGCCGGAGAGTAGGTAGTCGTCGAGAGACACGTGCGCCATCGACTCGTCCGGGTTCTTGTAGCTGATCAGGAAGACGGTGTGCCCGTGCGCCACGGCCCATTCGACCAGGCTGCGGCCCGGTGCGAGATCGACGATGTAGTACTTGTTGATCCACGGCGGGCTGAAGAGCAAGGGGATCTCGTGCACCGTCTCGGTGGTCGGCGTGTACTGGATGAGTTCCATCAACTCGTTGCGGAACACCACCTTTCCGGGTGTCACCGCCAGATCCCGGCCGACCACGTGGACGCCTTCGGCGACCTGATGCGGATTCCCGTCGTTGGTCGCCAGGTCACGGAGGTAGGCGCGCATGCCGCGGGCCAACGACAGGCCGCCGGTATCGACCGCCTTCTTGAGCACCGCCGGATTGGTGGCGGCCACGTTCGTCGGGGACACCGCATCCAGCAACGTGCGGGTCGCGAACGCCGCCTTCCGGCGGTCCACCGCGGAGATCTCGGCGTCCTCGACCATGGCGATGGCCGCTTCGTTCAGCAGCAGGTATTCCTGCTGCAGCCACCAAAAGTAGGCGTTGTTCTGCCACGCGGGATCGGCGAATCGCTTGTCCTTCACCGGCTCCGCCGGTCCTTCGGCGTCGCCGCCGATCACCCGCACCGCGGCGGCCATCGACGCCTGCATGGCCTTCTGCGAATACTTGCGCGCGCTGTCGAAGGCCTGGGTCGGGTGCAACGCCCAGAAGGCGCTCAGCCGGGCCAGGGCCGGCATCAGCGAGACCTGATCGGCCTGGCCCAGCACGCCCTTGTCGAGTTGCTCGGTGGCGTTGAACACCGTCTGCGCCAACCGGTCCCGGACGGACTTGTCGATAGCAGTGAGCGCTCCGGGCTTTAGTCGATCGTCCGCAGTGGTCATCGTTGACTTCCTCGCTTGTTCGGCGTCAGCCGATGGTGCTGCAAGCCGGCGGGATGACCGTCGGCCCGCTCTGGCCCGCGGGTGCGGGACTTGCGCAACTGCGCCCCGTTCAGTGGCTCAGTTGAGTCGTTCGAAGATGATGGCCATGCCTTGGCCGCCGCCGACGCACATGGTTTCCAGTCCGAAGGTGGCGTCGCGTTCGCGGAGCCCGTTGAGCAGGGTGGAGGTGATCCGGGCGCCGGTCATCCCGAAGGGGTGGCCCAGGGCGATGCTGCCGCCGTGCACGTTGAGCTTGTCGATGTCGAGGCCCAGTTCCCGGTAGGACGGGATGGCCTGCGCAGCGAACGCCTCGTTGATCTCGAACAAATCGATATCACCGATGCTCATCTTCGCGTTCGCCAACGCCTGCCGGGTCGACTCGATCGGACCCAGGCCCATGATCTCCGGGGACAAAGCCGACACCCCGGTGGCCACCACCCGCGCCAGCGGGGTGATGCCCAGCTCCTTGGCCCGCACATCACTCATGATCACCAACGCCGCGGCGCCGTCGTTCAACGGGCACGCGTTCCCGGCGGTGACCGAGCCGTCGACCTGGAACACCGGCTTCAGGCTCGACAGACCCTCCAACGTGGTCCCCGCGCGGGGACTCTCGTCCGCGGTCATCACCGTGCCGTCGGCCAACGTCACCGGGGTGATCTCCTTGGCCCAGAACCCGTTCGCCAACGCCTTCGCGGCCAGCGTCTGGCTCCGCAACGCGAACTCGTCCTGATCGGCGCGGGACACCCCGGAGTACCCGGCCACGTTCTCCGCGGTCAACCCCATGGCGATGTAGTAGTCCGGCAGTTCGCCGTCCTCCCGCGGGTCGTGCCACACCCCGACCGGGTGCTGCGCGCGGGCCACGCTGCGGGCGTGCGCATCGTCGAACAGCACATCCAGGTACGGGTTCGGGCCCAACCCCTTCGGGTCCTCCGCCGTCAACGGCGGGGTGTCCGAGCCGCCGATCCCGAACCGGGACACACACTCCACCCCGGCGGAGATGAACACATCACCCTCACCGGCGCGGATCGCGTGCATCGCCATCCGGGTGGTCTGCACACTGGACGAGCAGTACCGGGTGATCGTCGCCCCCGGCACGTTGTCCAGGCCCAGCAGCACCGCCACCACCCTGGCCATGTTCCAGCCCTGCTCACCACCGGGCATCCCACACCCCAGCAACAGATCATCGATCGACTTCGGATCCAACTCCGGCACCTTGTCCAACGCCGCCTGCACCATCCAGGTCGCCAACTGATCAGGCCGGGTGTCCTTCAACGCGCCCTTGAACGCACGACCGATCGGCGACCGCGACACGGCAACAATGACAGCTTCAGGCATCAGAGAATTCCCTTTCAATCAGTGACAGGCTGCGCATCCGGTGGATGGCGGCTCGGAAGTAGTGCTGGGACATACTGTTTCAGTGGTAGTGATCCGGGGGTGATGGCGGTGGTGAAGAGGTGCCCTGGTGAGCAGGGCAGTGTCTCTCAGACGGCCATACCGCCGTTGACGTCGACGATGTGGCCGGTGATGAAGTCGGCGTCGGTGGAGCACAGGAATGCCACGGTGCCGGCGATGTCGGAGGGCAGACCGGCCCGCCCGATCGGGTTCTTGGCCATCACGGCCTGCGCCGCCTCGGGCATCGCGGCGGTCATCTCGGTGGCGATGAACCCGGGACGGATCCCGTTCACCGTGGTCCCGAAGCGGGCCAGTTCCAGCGCACCGGAACGGACCATCCCGACGATGCCGGCCTTGGAGGCGATGTAGTTCATCTGCCCCAGGTTGCCGGCCTTGGCCACCACGGACGAGGTCAGCACCACCCGGCCGGCGCCCTCACCGCGCAGGTACGGCGCGCAGAACCGCAGCCCGTTGAACACCCCGGTCAGGTTCACCGCGATGACCTGGTCCCAGTCCTCGTCGGTCAGCTTGTGGAACATCCGGTCCCGGGTGATCCCGGCGTTCCCGATGTAGGTGTCGATGCCGTTCATCGCGTCCGCCGCGGAGCCGAACGCCTTCTCCACACTCGCCCGGTCGGCCACATCGCAGCCGAAACCGAACACCGGTGAACCGGTTGCCGTCGAGATCCGGTCCGCGGTCGCCTTGACCCCGGCCTCGTTGACGTCCAGCACGGTCACCGACAGGCCCTCACTGGCCAGCCGCTCGGCGATCGCCGCGCCGATTCCCCGCGCACCGCCGGTCACGATGGCCTTCGACACATTGAAACGATCAGACATTGCATTCTCCTAGTGCTGTGGTGGTGATGGGCCGGCTCGATGGGCAGGAGTGATGAGGAGTTGATGACGAATCGAGCGCCGTGCCGGGCCGGCCCGGGCACCGGACCGCCTCGGCGGAGGCCCTTCGTCGCTCACCGCTAGCCTGCGCCACCTGGGTCAGTGAGGTTAGGGCCGAAGGTCACATTCTTGAAAGGGCAGCGTTGCCAACCAACTTCGGTGACCCCGCTGTGTCACCGCGTCCTGTCCATTCGCCGCTACCTCACCCGATCGCCGGGGCGATCGGGTGAGTCGTTGCGGGACGACCGGACTCCTACCCTTCGCGGAATTGCACGCCGAAGCCGCCACGGGGGTAGTGCCAGGTGAGTGCGCCCGGCGCCGCGACGGCCAAGCAGGTGCCGCATTCCAGGCAAGCGGCGTACTCCACCGAAATGGACCCGTCGGGTTCCTCGCTGTACACATGCGCGGGGCAGCAGTCCACGATGGCACGTCCACAGCCGGTCGCCTTGACGACCTGCTGATGGATCTCGATATGGCTCTCGTCCTCGTCGAGCTCGAAACGGTTCCTGGCAAGGCGCTCGGGGATGGACAATGGCTTCACAGTGCTCGTACCCCCGCAAATCCGTCGCTGATCAGGTGCCGGATCTTCACCGGTGATTTCTTGAACGCCGCGAGCGCCACCTTGGCAAGGTGTTGGCGTGGCCGGGTGTCCAGATTGAAGGCGCCGTACAGGACGTTGCCGATGAGCTCACCGTAGTCCTTGTACATGCGCTGCACCTCGAGGAACGACGGCGCCTTGGCATAGGTCTTCATGTCCTGACCAGCGAACGAGGCGAACAGCTTTTCCCGATAGCCGGCCAGGCCGGCCTTCGAGGTGTCCTTGGAATTCAGGGCAGAGGAAATGCCGGCCGCCGCGGCCACCCCGGACGCGACGGCCAGGTCCATCCCGCGCACGGTCAACCCGGTGTTGAGGGTGAGGCCGGCAGCATCGCCGACCACGACCATGCCGTCCATGTCAATGTCCCCGACCATGTCCATTCCGCCCTCGGCCACGAGATGGCAGCCGTACTCGGTGATCTCGCCGCCTTCAAGATAGGGCGCGATGAACCGGTGCGACAGGAAATGATCGAAAATATCGGTAGCGGATTTCTCCTTCTCGACCATGTCGTCCAGCCGGAGGACGACGCCGATGGAGATCGACTCCTGGTTGGTGTACATGAAACCGCCACCGCCGACGCCTTCGGTGCAGTCGCCGACGACGGCGAATGCCGCGCCCTCGTCACCGGTGAGGTTGAAGCGCGCCTCGATGGTCTCCCTCGGCAGGGTGACGACGGCTTTCACTCCGGTGGCCAGGTGGTTCAGCGGTTGCTTCTGCCGCAACCCGACCTCCTGGGCGATGAACGAGTTCACCCCGTCGGCGGCGACAACCACGCTCGAGCGCAGTTCGTCATCGCCCGCCTTGACGCCGACGACCCGCTTGCCGGTGGGACCGTCCTTGGTCAGGACGCGATCCACCCGCACCCCGGGCATGACGAAGACCCCGACCTCCTCACACTTCTCGGCCAGCCAGGCGTCGAGCTTCGCCCGCAGCACCGTCACCGCGTTGACCGGGTCGGCCAGCCGGGTGTCCTTGTAGTCGATCCCGATCGAGCTGTCGGCATTGAGGAAGTTGATGTAGTTGCGGGTGACCCGACGCTCGACCGGGGCCTCGGTGAGGAAATCCGGGAAGACCTCCTGCATGCCGCGGCAATAGAGCACACCGCCGGACAGGTTCTTCGACCCGGGTGCCTCGCCGCGCTCGATCAGTACGACGGAATGTCCTTGCTGGGCAAGCTGATAGGCCGAGATGCAGCCGGCGACGCCGGCCCCGACCACGACGACGTCGAAGTCGTTCTCCGGCTCGTTGGCTTGTGTCATTTCCGATCCCGACATGTCCGGCCCGTCACTTCAGGGCGTCGGTCAGTGCCGGCACGAGCTGGTACAGATCGCCGACCAGCCCGTAGTCCGCCTCGGCGAACACCGGGGCGTTCGGATCGGAGTTGATCGCGACGATGGTCTTGGCGCGGCGCACGCCGACCATGTGCTGCAGCTGTCCGGAGATCCCGATGGCGAAATACACCTCGGGCGAAAGGTTCCAGCCAGAGCAGCCGATGTAACGGTCCCTGCCCAGCCAGTCCAGCCCCTCGGCCAGCGGCCGCGAGCAGGCGATCTCGGCGTCGGCGGCACCGGCCAGACCGTCGATCAGAGCGAGGTCGTCCTTGGTCTTCAGACCCCGGCCGATACCGACCACCCGCACCGCGGCACCGAGGTCGACCTGCTCGAACTCCGACGGCTTGGTGGCGACCACCGTCATCGTGAGCGGGACCGCCTCGACCTGTTCGATCGGCGCGGATCCGGTGGCGGCGGGAACCGATCCACCGTCGAGGACCAGGACGACCGGGCCGGTCACGGCGACGGTGTCCTCGGCGATGCCACCGAAAATCGATCGCTTGACGAGAAGGTCGGTCCCGTCGAGGGTCACCGCCGTTCCGCCGGTAAGCGCGGGCGCCTGGAGCCGAGCCGCGACGGCACCCAACAGCACCCGCTCGCTCGGCCCCATACCGCCCAGCACCACGCCGGGCGCGGCGGCGACCGTGTCGGCCACCGCTGTGGCGAAGGCCTCGACGGGTGCGTCACCCGGCTCGCCGAACCAGATCACCTTGTCCACGCCACCTGCGGCAACGGTCTCCGCGACCTGGCGGGTACCGACCACCGCCGCGGTCACCTCCCCGCCCAGCGAACGTGCGGTCGAGATGAGAGTGCCGATCGCCGGGTCGCCCGCGACGACTATCCACGTGTTCACAGTCATGTCTGGGTCTACCTGTCTTGTCGAGGATGTCTTACAGGGCGCCGTCGCCGCGGAGCGCGGCAACCAGTTCGGCGGCAGCGGCGGCCGGGTCCTTGGTATCGATCAGCCGCTGTTTGCGGACCTTCAGATCGGGCCGTGAGATGCCCTTCACGGTGACGGTGCCGCCCGAAGCGGGCACGTCCAGCTCGGCGAGTGTCACCGTCTGGACCGGCTTCTTGGTGGCCGCAAGGATGTCCTTCATCCCCGGCAACCGGGGCGGCGCGGCGTCGGTGGAAGCGGCCAGCACGGCGGGACCGGAGATCTCCAGGACCTGGGTGCCGCCGGCGGTGGCGCGCTCGACCCGCACCGATCCGGCTTCACTGCTGACGGAGCTGACTTCGGCGACGGCCGGCCAGCCCAGCTGCCCGGCGAGCACCGTCGGCACCATCTTCCCGCCCCCATCGATCGACGAGTCCCCGGTGATGACCAGGTCGACGTCACCGATGTGACGGACGGCGGCGGCCAGCACGGTGGCCAGCGCCGCGGACCCGGCGCCCTCCAGGGCATCGTCCGCGACGATGACGGCGCGGTCGAAACGGCGGGACAGCGCCGTTTTCCGCGCCATCGTGGTGTCGACGGCCTTGGTTCCTGCGGTCAGCCCGATGACCTCGCCGCCGGTGGCGTCGGCCAGCCCGCGCGCCAGCTCGACGGCGGCCGGGTCGTATTCGCTGATGCTGGGCTTGGCCCTGCTCCAGTCCACCGCTCCGCCGGTGCCGACGGTGGCATCCTGCGGGTTTGACGCCCATTTGTACGCGACAACTATTTTCACGACAGATCTCCGCTCGCCTTGCAGCTCGACCGAACAGGACACCCGCTCGCCCTCACGGGAGCGCGCGGCACCACCGGCCGGCATGCTGACCGACCACCGGTGGTGTCGAACGAGGTGACCGCCCGCCCGGCATGCAGGCCAGGGCGATCACCCTTCGATCAAAGCGCCTGGTGGGCGTCCGCCCCAGTGCCTAAAGTCCCACCTTCTTCATGACGCACCCGCCGTCGAGCACGACGTCGCCACGCTGATTGGTCACCGTCGTATCGAGCTTGAGAATGCGCTTGTCGTCGCGCTTCTCCGTGACCGTCACCGTGACCGTCACCGTGTCGCCGATCTTGACCGGGTTCTTGAAATTCAGCGTCTGCCCCAGGTAGAGCGTATTGGGACCCGGCAGCTGGTTCCCGAGCAAGGCAGAGATGTAACTCGCCGAGAGCATCCCGTGCGCGATTTGTTCCTTGAACATCGACTGACTCGCGAACTCGGCATCGACGTGGATGGGATTGAAGTCGCCGCTCACCTCCGCGAAGTTCACGATGTCCGCCTCGGTCACGGTCTTGGAGAACGAGGCGGCGTCACCGACCTTGATGTCCGCGAAAACCAGTTCCTTCACTGCTCCATCACTCCTTTACGGCACGAAACACTCACCGCAGGAGGCTTCCGGCGATGACCATGCGCTGCACTTCGGAGGTGCCCTCGTACAGTTCGGTGACCTTGGCGTCACGGTAGGCCCGCTCCACGGGATAGCTCTCCGTGTACCCGTAGCCACCGTGGATCTGGATCGCCTTGCCCGCCACCCGGGTCGCGGTCTCCGAGGCGAACAGCTTCGCCATCGAGGACGCAATGCCGTACGGCAGGCCGTTGTCCTCATACCACGCGGCCCGGTACACCAGCAGCCGAGCGGCGTCGATCTCCGTGGCCATGTCGGCGAGCATCCACTGAATCGCCTGCAGCGTGCCGATGGGCTTGCCGAACTGGACTCGCTCCTTGGCGTACGCAATGGCAGCGTCCAGCGCCCCCTGAGCAATCCCCAGGGCCTGGGCGGCGACTCCGATCCGTCCGCCGTCAAGGGTCGCCATGGCGATCTTGAAGCCCTTGCCCTCCTGCCCGAGCAGGGCTTCCTTGGGAATGTGGCAATCCGAGAAGTACAGCGGGGTGGTGCTGGACGCCTTGATCCCCATCTTGTGTTCCTCTTCGCCCACCGACAAACCGGGGGCGTCCTTGTCGACGACGAAGGCGCTGATACCGCGGGTGCCCGCCGCCGGATTCGTCATCGCGGTGACGATGAAGAGGTCCGCATGGGCGCCGTTGGTGATGAAGATCTTCGATCCGTTCAGGACGTAGTCGTCGCCGACCAGTTCGGCGGTGGCCTTGCCGGCGGCCGCGTCGGTGCCGGCCCCCGGCTCGGTCAGCGCGAATGCGCCCAACATGGTGCCGTCGGCCAGCTTCCTGGCGTACTTCTCCTTCTGCGCAGGAGTACCGAATTCGAAGATCGGCCACGTTGCCAGGGAGGTGTGACCGGACACGATGATGGCAGTACTGGCGCATACCCGGGCGAGTTCCTCGAGCACGACCGCATAGCTCACGTTGTCGGCGCCGGCTCCACCGTATTCTTCCGGAAAGGGCACACCCATGATGTTCAGCTTGGCCATCTTGGGGATCAGTTCAGCGGGAAAGCGGTGGTCGCGGTCGATCTCGGCGGCGATCGGCGCCACTTCGGTCGCGGCGAACTCGCGCACCATTTCCTGGATGAGGAGCTGATCTTCGGTCAGTTCAAAGTTCATCGTATTTGCCCTTCGGTGATCGGATCTACGAGTTGTTGGCCGCACATCTGGGGTTCATTCCGAAAGCCGGAGCGGAAATGCCCGTCCGTCAGGGGAGTCGTCAACCGTCGCCGGGCAGCCTCGGATTTCTGCTCGCCGTCCGGGCGACGGTGGCGACCAGGGAGTACCTGGCGAGGGCCGTGACGTCCATTGTCAATCACCCGATCACTGAAGTCCCACGCGTGCACAATGCCGAAATGGTCCCCAAAACAGTCGACCATGACGAAATCAAGACAAAGTGGGAATTATTAGCACAATTACCCGTACCCTACCGCTTGGCACATCACCCGACAAGCGAGCCCCGTGAGCGGTTGCTCACATCGGGAATACTCGCCGGTAACTTCGGACGGCCCACCCGTCAGGGCCTGGACTTGGGACGAAAGCCTCTAGCGTGCAAAGGTTATCTGTGTTGGATGGGGGCAGGCGCGTCCGGGCATCGAGAACGGCGATTCTACCCATTTCGACCTTTCCACTCCTCGGCGTGAAATCGATTGTCGTCGTGGTGGCCCGGCGATCACCCGGGACGAAGGTCCTGTGCACGCCGGGGCGAAGGTCCTCATCCGGAGGGCACAAAGTCTTGGGGCCCGGACGGGGTTTTTCGCATAAGCTGGGATGCAGGTTGACGAAATGGTCAGTCGCGTTTTTAGGTGTTGTAATCTTGATAGACGACCTCTTGAGGTCCCCCATGAGGTCAAACCGCTTCCCGTGCGCGTGACGCCGGGAACCTGCCCATCGGGGTGAGTGAGTCAATGACGACCGCAACAGGACCTGTACCACCGGTAGCCCCGGCCGAAGCCATCGGCGGGGCCGAGGACGTCGGCACCGTCGACCGACTGGCCATGCTGGGCACCGCCGTCCGGGTGGCCGCCCAGGTACCCACGGTCGCGAAGGCCGGCACGAAGTTGGCCGGAGAGCTGGCCAAGGTCGTGGTCGGGCGTTCCGGCGTGCAGGCCGAGCCCCGCGACTGGCGGTTCAAGGATCCGACCTGGACCAAGAACCCCGGCTACCACCGCCTGATGCAGGGCTACCTGGCCACCTGCTCAGCACTCGGCGAGCTCGCCGAGGAAGCCGATCTGTCCGACTGGCGTTCGCGGGAGCGGGCCCGGTTCCTTGTCTCGGTGCTCACCTCTGCGCTCGCGCCGACGAACACCCTGCTGGGCAACCCGACCGCGATCAAGCAGACCTTCGAGACCGGCGGCAGCAATCTGGTCGCAGGCGCGAAGAACTTCGTGTCCGACTGGCGGCACAACGGTGGCCTGCCCTCCCAGGTCGACCGGTCCCAGTTCGTGCTCGGCAAGGACGTCGCGGTCACGCCGGGTGCCGTCGTCTTCCGCAACGAGGTCCTCGAGGTGCTGCAATACACCCCGCAGACCCCGAACGTCCACCAGATCCCCGTCGTGGTGGTTCCGCCGCAGATCAACAAGTACTACTTCATGGACATCTCGCCGGGCCGGTCGCTGACCGAGTTCGCGCTGCAGAAGGGCATTCAGTTCTTCGCGATCTCTTGGCGCAATCCCGGCCCGGAACAGCGGGACTGGAACCTGGACACCTACGGCCGGGCCATCATCGAAGCCCTGGACGCCGTCGAGGAGATCACCAAGTCCAGGCACGTGCACCTGTTCGGACTGTGTGCGGGCGGCATCACCACGTCGACCGTGATGAACCACCTGACCGACCTCGGCGACGATCGGGTCCGCAGCGTGAGCTTCGGTGTCACTCTGCTCGACTGGAACGTAAAGATGCAGGCCGGCATGATGATGTCCCCGCAGCTGCTCAAGCTGGCGGCCTGGCGATCGAGGTCCAGCGGCATCATGGACGGCGAGTCGATGGCGGCGGTGTTCACTTGGATGCGTCCGAACGACCTGGTCTGGAACTACTGGGTCAACGATTACCTGATGGGCAAGAAGCCGGCGCCCTTCGACATCCTGGCATGGAACGCGGATAAGACCAATCTGCCTGCCGCGCTGCACAATCAGTTCCTGCAGATGTTCCAGACCAACATGCTGGCCAAGCCGGGCGGAATGACGGTGCTCGGCTCGCGGGTGGATCTGAGCCAGGTCAAGGTCGACGCCTACATCACCGGCGGCACCACCGACCACCTCACTCCGTGGCGCGGTTGCTATGCCTCCTCGCAGTTGCTGGGCGGGCATACGACGTTCGTGCTGGCCAACACCGGCCACATCCAGACGCTGATCTGCCCGCCAGGAAACCCGAAGTCGAAGTACTGGGTGGGCGGCGAGCCGGGTCCGGATGCCGATGTGTGGAAGGGTTCCGCCGAGGAGCGCAGCGGAACCTGGTGGGGACACTGGGCGGACTGGATCATCGAGCGGTCCGAAGGCGAGAAGAAGGCGCCGGCCAAGCTCGGCAGTAGGGCCAACCCGGTGCTGGGCGACGCGCCCGGAACGTACGTTCTCAGCCAGAGCTGAGCAGTTCTGAACCAGTAGGGAACCCGCCGTCCGAAGGTCGCCACGGTCCGCATGGACCGGGTGGCAGACGGGCGGCGGAGCTGTCTGTGCGGTCGGCGCGGCGGTGAACCGGGTGGGTGAACAGCAGAGCCGAGGGGCGAGTGCGGAGCCCGCGATTCCCGACACTGCCGATTCGGGACCTTTGTCACTGCCGGTACACCGTTCGGCTCCCATAGTGTTCAGCCTGCGCCCGATGCAAAGGAACAGTCGCGGCCACCCGTCGTTGTCGGCCAACAGTTGACGCGCGGTAGGCCAGGGCGTTCGGCGTTGCACCGTTGCCAACGGATGACCGGCCGGCCGCAAACGCCTGTCGACGCATTGCGCCAAGCAGATCGAACCGCAGAGGAGGAACACGCCGGTGCCCTACGCCATTCCGCGCCGGGTTCGCGTTGCCTCCGCCTTCGGAAAGTGCCAACACCGCGATGGGAGCGTCGTTGTCGGGCGCGAGCCGGGCAGCGGGCAGGGTTTCGTCCGCATCGTGTTCTGTTCCTGATCCTGCGTACCACGGAGGCTGCCATGAGTGTTTCGACCATCGGTGTCGTGCAAGAAAGCGCCGAGGGTGAGCGCCGGGTTGCGCTGAGCCCGGATGGTGTCCAGCGGTTGCGCAAGGCCGGTCACGACGTGCTGGTGGAGACCGGAGCGGGTGGTGCCGCCTGGTTTCCCGATTCCGAATACGAGGCCGCCGGCGCCCGGTTGGTGAGCAAGAACGACCTGTTCGGACGAGCGGATGCGGTGCTCTGCGTGCAGCCACCCGTGGAGGCCGATCGTGCGCTGCTGCGCCCGGGCCAGGTCCTCGTGGGGCTGCTCCAGCCGCTGACCGACCCGAAGTCGGCCGCCGGGTTTGCCGTCGCGAAGGTGACCGCCATCAGCCTTGACGGTCTGCCCAGGACGGTCAGCCGGGCGCAGTCGATGGACGCGCTCAGCTCGCAGGCAAATGTCGCCGGTTACAAGGCGGCGCTGGTCGCCGCTGACACCTACAGCAACTACCTGCCGATGTTCATGACCGCAGCCGGGACCACCAGGCCAGCATTGGTATTGGTGATCGGCGCCGGCGTCGCCGGGCTGCAGGCGATCGGCACGGCCCGGCGGCTGGGTGCGATCGTCACCGGGTACGACGTCCGGGACGCCGCCCGCGGGGACGTGCTGTCCACCGGGGCCACCTTTCTGGACCTGGGTGTGCAGGTGTCCGCGGTCGGCGAGGGCGGGTACGCCCGGGAACTGACCCCGGAGGAAAGGCAGGCGCAGCAGGACGCGCTGAACGCCGCGATGAGCAAGTTCGACATCGTCATCACCACGGCCCAGGTGCCGGGTCGGCGACCGCCGCTGCTGGTGTCCGCGACCGCGCTTGCCGGGATGCGGGCCGGATCGGTCGTAGTCGACCTCGGATCGAGCGCGCTGGGCGGCAACGTCGAGGGCTCGAAGCCGGGGGAGAACGTCGTCACCGCCAACGGGGTGACGGTGGTGGGCGCCGCGAATCTGCCGTCGGCCGTCCCGAAGGCATCCTCGACCGCGTACTCCCGCAACATCTGTGCACTGCTGGCGCACCTGATCTCCGACGGCGAACTCACCGTTGATCCCGCCGACGAGATCACCGCCGGCGTGCTGATCACCCACCGCGGCGAGGTCGTGCACCCCGCCGTCAAGGCGCTTCTCGGCGCAGGACCGGACCGCAAGGCCGCTCCGGCGAGCGACCAGGGAACCCCGAGCGCCGATCCGCCCATCACCGCACCATCCACCGTGCCGACCGGGAAGGGGCAGAACGGATGACCCCGCTACTGTTCGCCGACATCACCATCTTCGTGCTGAGTCTGCTCGTCGGGTTCGAGGTGATCAGCAAGGTCCCCGCGACCCTGCACACGCCGCTGATGTCCGGCGCCAACGCCATCCACGGTGTCGTGGTGGTCGGCGTGATGCTGCTGGCGGTGACCGCTGACACCGCGCTGGACTACATCCTGCTGTTCATCGCCGCGGCGTTCGCGGCAATGAACGTGGTCGGCGGCTACCTCGTCACCGACCGCATGCTCGAGATGTTCAAGCCCCGCGCCGCGCCACCGAAAGCTGTTGCAGCTCAGGGTACTTCGGAGACGACCAAGGGCGGTCAGCTGTGAGCGGCATGGACATCCTCACCCACACGCTGTACCTGATCGGTGCCGCCAGCTTCGTGCTCGGTCTGCACCTGATGAATTCGCCTGCCTCCGCTCGCCGCGGCAATCAACTCTCCGCTGCCGGGATGATCGTGGCCGTGGCGACCACCGTGCTGGTGCTCGTGCAGGGTCCGGCGCTCAGTTGGATCGCAGTGGTCGTGCTGGTCCTGGGGCTGCTGGTCGGCGGTGGTGCCGGGCTGGTGACCGCGCGCAGGGTCAAGATGACCGCGATGCCGCAACTGGTCAGCATTTTCAACGCGGTCGGCGGCGGCGCCGCCGCGCTGATCGCGATCTACACGGCGATCGATATCGCCGGAGGGGCTTCGGTGACCGAATCCTCCGGCGTCACCGACCTGTCCATCGGCCTCGACCTGCTGATCGGTGGCGTCACCTTCTCCGGGTCACTCATCGCTGGCGGCAAGCTCGCCGGCAAGATCTCCGGTGCGCCGATCGTGGTTCCAGCCGGGCGGCCGATCAACCTGGTACTCGCCGTGGTCGCGGTGGCCAGCGGCATCGCCTACATCGCCGGGTTCGGCGGGGTGCCGATCCTGATCCTGCTCTCGGGGTGCGCGTTGGCCCTCGGGGTGCTCTCGACGCTGCCTATCGGTGGCGCCGACATGCCCGTGGTCATCTCGCTGCTGAACGCCTTCACCGGAACCGCTGTCGCGATGGCCGGTTTCGTCATCAACTCCACGCCGCTGATCATCGCCGGGGCGCTGGTCGGCGCGGCAGGTG
>Ga0209584_10000283_pt1 | contig 15224 bp, 14 predicted proteins | sample NGEPerD_FD_184507 | JGI IMG/M metagenome (GOLD analysis project Ga0209584, IMG submission 184507) | Arctic peat soil microbial communities from the Barrow Environmental Observatory site, Barrow, Alaska, USA - NGEE PermafrostAB12-D... | ecosystem: Environmental > Terrestrial > Soil > Wetlands >...
GATCCATTGGCGGGATAAAGGACCGAAAATGGCGGGCGACCCCGTGTCTAGCCCGGCGCAGTGACCGGCGCCAGTCCGGTTTGCAACGGCCGCAACGGTCCCAGTTCCGGCGCGATCATGGCATAGTCGGTGGCAATCGATTCGCCGCGACTTTATGTGACACCTTCCATGGCCAAATCTTCGACCCAAAAGAAACCGTCGAAACAGCCCGATTTGTTCGACGCCGCGCCCCGGACGGCCGCCCGCAAGCTCGCCGCGCGCAGCGCGAGCAAGGCTTCGGGCCGCGCCGCCAAGCCGACGCGCGCGGCAAGCGCGGAGTCCGGCTACACCGCCAAACATATCGAGGTGCTGGAGGGGCTCGAGCCGGTCCGCCGCCGCCCCGGCATGTATATCGGCGGCACCGACGAAAAGGCGCTGCATCACCTGTTCGCCGAAGTGATCGACAACTCCATGGACGAGGCGCTCGCCGGCCACGCCGACTGGATCGAAGTCGAGATGGAGGCCAACGGCTTCATCAGCGTCACCGATAATGGCCGCGGCATTCCGGTCGACCCGCACCCGAAATTCAAGAGCAAATCGGCGCTCGAAGTGATCATGTGCATGCTGCATGCCGGCGGCAAATTCGACTCCAAGGTCTACGAGACTTCGGGCGGCCTGCACGGCGTCGGCGTCTCGGTCGCCAACGCGCTGTCCGAGCGCATGGAAGTCGAGGTCGCGCGCGAACAGCAGCTCTACAAGATGGCGTTCGAGCGCGGCAAACCGAAGGGCAAGCTGGAGAAGGCCGGCCGCGCGCCCAACCGGCGCGGCACCAAGATCAGATTCCGGCCCGATCCGCAGATTTTCGGACCCAAAGCCGCGTTCCAGGCCGAGCGCGTGTTCAAAATGGCGCGCTCCAAGGCCTACCTTTACGGCGGCGTCGAAATCCGCTGGCGTTGCGACAAGGCGCTGCTCAAGGGCCTCGACGACGTGCCGGAAAAGGCCACCTTCCATTTCGCCGACGGGCTGAAGGACTACCTCGCCAGCAACCTGGCCGACGCCACGCTGGTGCATCCGGACATCTTCACCGGCAGCTCGGGCAAAACCGGCCGCCACGGCACGGTCGAATGGGCCATTGCCTGGACCGCCGATGCCGACGGATTTTTGCAATCCTACTGCAACACGATTCCGACCGCCGATGGCGGCACCCACGAGTCCGGCCTGCGCACCGCTTTGCTGCGCGGCTTGAAGGATCACGCCGCCCGCGCCGGCCAGGAAAAACGCGCTGGGCCCGTGACCAGCGAAGACGTGATGACCGGCGCCGGCTGCATGCTCTCGGTGTTCATCCGCGAGCCGGAATTCCAGGGCCAGACCAAGGACCGCCTCGCCACCGCGGCCGCGCAGAAAATCGTCGAGAACGCGATCAAGGATCCGTTCGACCACTGGCTGTCGGGCAACCCGCTGCAAGCCAACAAGCTCCTGGATTTCGTCATCGAGCGCGCCGACGAGCGGCTGCGCCGCCGCCAGGAGAAAGACATCGCGCGCAAGAGTGCGGTGCGCAAGCTGCGCCTGCCCGGCAAGCTCGCCGACTGCTCGAGCTCGGCCTCGGAAGGCTCGGAGATTTTCATCGTCGAGGGCGACAGCGCGGGCGGCTCGGCCAAGCAGGCGCGCGACCGCCGCACGCAGGCCGTGCTGCCCTTGCGCGGCAAGATTTTGAACGTCGCGTCCGCCGGCAAGGACAAGCTGGCGCAGAACGCGCAGCTCGCCGATCTGATCCAGGCGCTCGGCTGCGGCACCGGCGCGCATTTTCACGAAAAGGATTTGCGCTACGAGAAGGTCATCATCATGACCGACGCCGACGTCGACGGCGCGCATATCGCCTCGCTGCTGATCACCTTCTTCTATCGCCAGATGCTCAAGCTGATCGAGGCCGGCCGGCTCTATCTCGCGGTGCCGCCGCTCTATCGCCTGTCGCACGGCGGCAAGATTTTTTATGCGCGCGACGACAAACACAAAGACCAGTTGATGAAGAAGGAATTCAACGCCAATGCCAAGGTGGAGGTGTCCCGCTTCAAGGGGCTGGGCGAAATGATGGCGGCGCAGTTGAAGGAAACCACCATGGACCCGTCAAAGCGCACGCTGCTGCGCGTGGTGCTGGTGGAGAAGGATCTCAAATCCACCGCCAAGGCGGTAGAGCGGCTGATGGGCAACAAGGCCGAAGCGCGCTTCGACTTCATCCAGGAGAATGCCGAGTTCGCCAGCGCGGATTTGCTGGACGTCTAACGCCGCCCCGCCCTAATCGCACTTATTTAGCACAGGCGTCTTGCTGCCGTGCGCGAGCGCGATGCCGTCCTTGACGCGCACCGCCCCGCCGTCCGGCTGGTTGAACAAAGTGCGCCGCGTGTCCTTGCGAACAAGGAACGTGAGCTTCTGGCGGTCCTCGTCGTCGGTGCCGGGCTGGAAGATCACCGCCACCGCCAACTGCTCGGCGGAAAGGCGTTCCGCCGACACCATGCTGTATCGGTTGATCGTGTAATCGGGGCCGAGATCGTGGCTCTCCGATACCAGCCCCGGGCTCGGCGTCGTGATGCTGACATGCGGATTGGCGGGCGAGGCCGGCTGCCGGCAATCACCCGCCCAGGTGCCGAACAGGCCGAACTGCTGGAACAACACGTCGACCGGGGCGGTTTGGGCGGCGGCGGGCATGGCGGTCGCGACCGCAAGCACCAAAACCGCCGCGATCCGCATGACTTCGCCGCTCCACCGACTCGAAAATTACCGCAGTTAACAATAGCAGCGCGCCGCGCCACGGCAATCGGCGCGCGCGAAAAGCGCCCCGTCCCGTCCACGGTGTGACATTTTTATTGCGGGAAGCTCAGCTTCGCCGCCGTCACCACATCGCCGAACGTCTTGATGTCGGCATCGATGCGCGTCTTGAACGCGTCGCCGGTCGGCCCGCCCGGCTTGACCGCCATTTTCTTCAAGCCCGCCTGCACGCCCGGGTCGGCGAGCGCGCGGCCGAGTTCCTTGATGAGCTTATCGACGATCGGCGCCGGCGTGCCGGCCGGCACGAAGAAGCCGCTCCACAATTGGGTGTCGACCTCCGGATAGCCGACCTCCGCCATGCTCGGCACATCGGGAAGCTCGGGCGAGCGCTCGGCGCCGGTGACCGCCAGCGCGCGCGACTTGCCGCCTTTCACCAGCGGGATCGCCGGCGGACCGTCGGAAATGGTGAACAGGCACTGTTCGCTGACAACGCACAGATTCGACTCGTTGGTGCCCTTGAACGGGATCGCCACGCCGGGCATGCCGGTCTTGAGCTTTAACGTCTCGCTGGCGATGGTGAAGGCCGGCGACGACGAGCCGTAATTCGACTTGTCGGGATTGGCCTTGGCCCAAGCCACCAGCTCCTTCACGTTCTTGACCGGATGATTCGCCGGCACCACCAGCACCAGCGGGAACGAGGCGATCATGTTGAGCGCGATGAAGCTCTTGGTCGGGTGGTAGGCGAGATTGGGATAAATGGCGGCGGCGATCGACATCTGCCCGGTGGCGCCGACCAGCACCGTGTAGCCGTCGGGCGGCTGATGCGCGGCGTATTCGGAGGAAATTCGCCCGCCGGCGCCCGGCTTGTTCTCGATGATGGCGGTGGCGCCGGTGTTCTCCTGGAACTTGTTCACCACCAGACGCGCGAAGATATCATTGCCGCCGCCGGCGGCAAAACCGACGATGAAGCGGATGACGCGGTTGGGATAGTCGCTTTGCGCGCGCGCCTCACCGGCGGCGGATAAAGCCAGCAACGCAACGAACGTGCAGGCAACGATGCTTCGACGTGTTTTCATAGTCCTCCCCTGACCGCATTGGCCGTGACCGGCCGCTTTTGGCAAAATCGTACACCGGCCGGCGCCAATCGGAAATGCCTCCCCCGCGATATGATATCGTTGGCTTACCAACGACCCCGCCGAGCCCGGATGACCGCAGCTCCCGCAAATATTGCCAACAACCCGGGAGCCAGCACCGACCGCTTCGGCCATCCGCGCGCGCTCACTTATTTGTTCGCGACCGAGATGTGGGAGCGCTTCTCCTATTATGGGATGCGCGCGCTGCTCGTGCTCTACATGGTCAAATATCTGCTCGACCCGCAGCGCGCCGGCCAGGTGTTGGGCCTAGGCCCATTCCGCAACGCGCTCGAATTCGTGTTCGGCCCGTTGGCGCCGCAGCCGCTCGCCTCGCAGATCTACGGCTTCTATACCGGGCTGGTTTATCTGACGCCGATCTTCGGCGGCATGCTGGCCGACCGCGTGCTGGGCGCGCGCCGCACCGTCATCCTCGGCGCCGCGCTGATGGCAATCGGCCATTTCATGATGGCCTTCGAGCCTCTGTTTCTGTTCGCGCTCGGCTTTCTCATTCTCGGCAACGGCGCCTTCAAGCCGAACATCTCGACCCAGGTCGGTCGGCTCTACGCGCCCGGCGACCGCCGCCGCGACCGCGCCTTCTCGATCTTCTATGTCGGCATCAATCTCGGCGCCTTCCTGGCGCCGCTGGTGTGCGGCACGCTCGGCGAGGAGCTCGGCTGGCACTACGGCTTCGCCGCCGCCGGCGTCGGCATGACCACCGGCCTCGTCATCTATCTCGCCGCCACGCCGGCATTGCCGAAAGACAGCTTCGCCAAACGCGAGACCGTGCACGGGCCCATGGGCCGCGAGGCCTGGCTTTCGATCGGCGCGCTCATGGCGCTGATGCTGCCGGTCAGCCTGTTCTGGGGCACTTACGAGCAGCAGGGCAACACCATCGCGCTCTGGGCGAGCGAATATACCGATCGTCACCTGTTCGGCGAGGAAATCCCGGTCACCTGGTTCCAGGCGTTCAATCCGTTCATGATCTTCGCCTTCACGCCGTTCATCGTCGCGCTCTGGCGCCGGCAGGGCGCGCGCGAGCCGTCCACCGTCGCCAAGATGGCGATCGGCTGCTTCCTCAACGCCGCGGCCTATCTCGTGATGGTCGCCGCCGCTTGGTACGCGGGCGGCGCGCCGGCCAGCTGGCTCTGGCTGTTTGCTTATTTCGTCGTCATCACAGTCGGCGAACTTTATGTGTCGCCGGTCGGGCTTTCGCTGGTGACCAAAGTGGCGCCTTTGCATTTGCTGTCGATGATGATGGGTGTGTGGCTCTCGACCAATTTCATCGCCGGATTTCTCGCCGGCTATCTCGGCACCTTCTGGTCGAGCCTGGCGAAGACCGACTTCTTCCTAATGCTGGCGATCATTTCCGCTGCGGCCGGCCTGATGATCGCGCTGCTCCATCGTCCACTACGCGCGGTGCTGAAGGATTAAATCGGCAGCCCGACATATTGCTCGGCCAGCGACTTGGACGCGGCTTCCGATCCCACGATGTAGTCCAGTTCCGCCAGTTGCCGCCGGCGGTCGAACGCGGTCTCGTGCGGGAAACGGTGTAAGATCTGCGTCATCCACCATGAGAAGCGCTGCGCCTTCCACACCCGCCGCAGGCAGGTCGTCGAATAATTCGCCAGCAGATTGTCGCGCTTGCTTTTGTAGAACGCGTCGAGCGCGCGCGACAGAAACACCACGTCGGCAAACGCCAGATTCATGCCCTTGGCGCCGGTCGGCGGCACGATATGCGCGCTGTCGCCGGCGAGAAACAGGCGGCCGTGCTGCATCGGCTCGACTACGAAACTGCGCATCGGCGTGATGCCCTTTTGCACCATCTTGCCTTCGGTGAGCTTGCGCGCGCCGCCCAGCCGCTTGTGCAGCTCGTCCCAGATGCGCGCATCGGGCCAAGCCTCGATCTCCTCGTCGTGGTCGCATTGCAGATAAAGCCGCGCCAGCGACATCGAGCGCATGGTGTAGAGCGCGAACCCGCGGTCGGTGTAGGAGTAGATCAGTTCGTGATCCGGCGGCGGCGATTCCGACAAGATGCCGAGCCAGCCGAATGGATAGTCGCGCTCGAACACGCTGAGCATGCCGTCGGGGAAGCTCGGCCGGCAGATGCCGTGAAATCCGTCGCAACCGGCGATGAAGTCGCACTCGATCTCCTGCGCCTTGCCGCCTTGCGTGAAGCGGATCTTCGGCCGCTGCGCGGTCAGCTCATGAACGCTGACGCCGTCGACCTCGAACAACAGCGGTCCGCCGTCGGCAAGCCGGCGCTCGACCAGATCCTTTACTACTTCCTGCTGGCCGTAGATGGTGACCTGCTTGCCGACCAGCGCCTTGAAGTCGATGCGGTGCAGCGCGCCATTGATGCCGATATTGATGCCCCAGTGCTGGATGCCTTCGCGCTGCATGCGCTCGCCAACGCCGACCTCGCTCAGCAGATCGGTGGCCCAATGCTCGATCAATCCGGCGCGGATGCGGTTCTCGATGTAATCGCGGCTGCGATTCTCGATGATGATGGACTCGATGCCGGCAAGGTGCAGCAGCCGCGCCAGCATCAGCCCGGCCGGCCCTGCTCCGATAATGCCGACCTGCGTGCGCATGCGTTGCTTTCCCGGCGGACGAATGAACGTCCTATAGAAGCAACGCCGGGGCGGCGCAAATGGACGATTGCCGGAAACACTTGGATATTTCGCTTAACTCAGGTCGGCCCGCCGTAACGCGGTACGCGCGCTTTGTATTGCCGGTAGGCATCGCCGAATTTCGCTTCGAGATAGCGCTCCTCGCGCTTGACCACGCCGAAATGAATCACCGGCACGAAAATAATCGTCATCACCAGCATCCAGTCGGACGCCAGCAGAATGGATAGCCCGGCGAGAAACATGGTCGCTCCGACATACATCGGATTGCGCAGCCAGCCGAAGATGCCGTCGGTCACCAGGGCGAGCGACGGCTTCCAGGGCTCCACATGGGTGCCGGCCGAACGGAAGCCGCGCATGGCGGGAATGGCCAGCGCAGCCCCCGCGGCAATGAGCACGACCGCGATGGCGATGCGCTCCGGCCACGACAGCAGCACCGTCAACAGATAGGCCGGCAGCAGCCAATCGAGCGCGAGCCCCAGCACGACCGCCGCCAATGCAATGAGCGGCGGCGGCGCGATCACCCCGGCATTGTCGCGGGTTTCGGTCATGGCCATGGCTCCGTTACAACGCGCGAGCAGCCCGCCGGTTCACCCACCCAGCCACTCGGTGAGCGCGGCGTTCATCGCCTCGGGTTGCTCGAGGGTGGTCAGGTGACCACTATCGGGGATGATCGTCAGCTTCGCGCCCGGGATGCCCTCGGCGATTTCCTGGTTGAGTTCCGGCGGCGTCGCGATGTCGGCATCGCCGACCAGCACGAGAGTCGGGCAGCGGATCGACGCCAGCAAGGGCCGCGAATCCGGCCGCGACATGATCGCCTGCAACTGGCGCACGAAGGCCTCCGGCCCGGTTTCCATCACCATCTGACGCACGATCGTCGTGAGGCGTTCGTCGCGCTGATGCTTCGCATTCAAATAACGCGGGATCGACAGATCCGGAATCTCTCCATAGCGACCCGACTGCGCCATGGCGATCTGCGTGTTGCGCCCTGCGGTTTGCTCCGGCGTATCGGGGCGCGCCGAGGTATCGAGCAATGCCAACTTGGCGATGCGCTCGGGCGCCAGCCGCAGCATGGCGAAGGCGATGTAGCCGCCCATCGACAGACCGGCGAGCGCAAAACGCGGCGGCGCATCCTTGAGAATGCGCGCGGCGATCGCCGCCATGTCGGCGTCGCGCCGGTGATCGGCCACGGCCACCTGCCCGAACGGCCAAAGCGCTTCGATTTGCGGGCCATAAAGACGCGCCGTGCAGGTCAACCCGGGCACCAGAACGAGCGGTAAAGATTGCACCATTGTGACGCTCCAATAGGCAAAAGATTAAGCCTTATCGCGACTTATTGCACGGCCATAGCATTGACTTTCGCGCTTGCGCGCCTATGTTCCCGTCAAACGGCTTCGAACAAAGATTCGACCGTCCATTCCCGCGCATCGAAACCCGTTTTTCAATTCCGGCGCGGGCGCCGGGCGGTCCCAACTAGAGGTTATTAGAGGTTATATGTCTTTTTCACATCTTGGCTTATCCGCCAAAGTTCTCGCCGCCATTGAATCGGCCGGCTACAAGACCCCCACCCCCATTCAAGAGCAAGCCATCCCGCACGTTCTCGCCCGCCGCGACGTGCTCGGCATCGCGCAGACCGGCACCGGTAAGACCGCCGCTTTCGTGTTGCCGATGCTCACCATGCTCGAGCAAGGCCGCGCGCGCGCACGCATGCCGCGCACGCTCATCCTCGAGCCGACGCGCGAATTGGCCGCGCAGGTCGTCGAGCATTTCGAGAAGTACGGCAAGAACCACAAGCTCAACGTCGCGCTCATCATCGGCGGCGTGTCGTTCGGCGATCAGGACGCCAAGCTCACCCGCGGCGTCGACGTGCTGATCGCGACCCCCGGACGCCTGCTCGATCATTCCGAGCGCGGCCGCCTGCTGCTCTCCGGTGTCGAATTGCTGGTCATCGACGAAGCCGACCGCATGCTCGACATGGGCTTCATCCCCGACATCGAGCGCATCGGCAAGCTGGTGCCGTTCACGCGCCAGACCTTGTTCTTCACCGCGACCATGCCGCCGGAAATCCAGCGCATCGCCGACAATTTCCTGCACAATCCGGTGCGCGTGGAAGTGTCGAAGCCGGCCACCGCCGCCACCACCATCAACCAGTTGCTGGTCGCCACCGGGCGCGATCCGGCCGACAAGCGCGAGACATTGCGCCGGCTGATCCGCTCCGCCGACGGCTTCAAGAACGCCATCGTGTTCTGCAACCGCAAGCGCGAGGTCGCGCAACTGCACCGCTCGCTGCTGCAGCACAAGTTCAACGCCGCGGCGCTGCACGGCGACCTCGACCAGTCGGCGCGCACCGCCGCGTTGGAGTCCTTCCGCAACGGCGAGGTCACGCTGCTGGTCGCCTCCGACGTCGCCGCGCGCGGCCTCGATATCCCGGCGGTCAGCCACATCTTCAATTTCGACGTGCCGCATCACCCCGACGACTACGTCCACCGCATCGGCCGCACCGGCCGTGCGGGCCTGAGCGGCACCGCCATTACCATCGTGGCGCCGATCGACAACAAGGCGATTGCGGCCATTGAGAAGCTAATGGGCCAGACCATCCCCTGGATGGGCGAGCCGGCGCCGGCCGAGAGCCGCGAGACGCGCGAGAGTCGGCCGCGCGAGGGTGAGCGCAGCCATCGCGGCGGGCGTAACCGCGGCCACAGCCGCGAGCACCCCCCGCAACCCCGTCAGGATAGAGAACCCCCGCGCGCCGCCCAGCCGCAACCCAAGCATGCTGAGGAATCCGACGGCAGCCACCTGCCCGCTTTCCTGTTGCGCCCGGTGTCTCTCAAGGCCTGATAACGGCTCTATTTTCGTAACCGGCGCCGCTTCAGGTTGCGAAATATTGTGGCGCAACCGGTTCCAAATTTACCGCCGATTCATTTCCCTCCCCTACCGTCCCAGCAGGGACGCGACGCGGCCAGTCGACCGCGCGCGTGCAGCCTTGCAGGCAGAAAACCTGCATTGGGGGATTTGCGATGGCCGAGTATGCCGACGAGCACGAACGCACGATGGCGTTCGCGGAGATCGCGCTCGGCCAGATCAAGGCGTTGCGCCAAGCGGCCACGCCGCGCAATTTCGAGATTTGGTACGCCTACGCCACCGGCTATCACCCTTCGCTCAATCAGAAGATCAACGAGACGCTCAAAAACAGCGGCGTCCTCGCCGAAGCCAATCTGGACAACATCTACGCGACCTATCTGTCGCCGACGCGGCTGACCGAACGGATCGACGAAGTCGGCAGTCAGGTCAAGGGCGAGATCGAGCAGGTGATGTCGATGATCGAAAGCGCCGCCGGTTCTGCCAACAGCTACACCGAGAGCCTGGCCGGCATGTCGGAAAAGATCGGCCAGTCGAAGGACCGCGAAGGCCTGCGCACCATCGTTGAAAGCCTGGTGCACACCGCCAAGGAGATGGAAGTCTCCAACATCAAGCTGGAAGAGCGGCTTACCGCCTCGAAGCGGGAAATTCTCGACCTGCATGCCAACCTCGAGGCGGTGCGCAGCGAAAGCCTGACCGACCCCCTGACCCAGCTCGCCAACCGCAAGTTCTTCGACACCACGCTGGAAAAGGCCATCGAGGACTCGCGCGCCAAGAACGAAGCGCTGTCGCTGATGCTGACCGACATCGATCATTTCAAGAATTTCAACGACAGCTTCGGCCACCTCACCGGCGACCAGGTGCTCCGCCTGGTCGCGATGTCGATGAAGCAGAACGTCAAGGGCCAGGACACCACCGCCCGCTACGGCGGCGAGGAATTCGCCATCATCCTGCCGAACACGGTGCTGCGCTCGGCGATCACGGTGGCCGATCACATCCGCCGCGCGGTGATGACCAAGGAACTGATGAAGCGCTCGACCGGCGAGCATCTCGGCCGCGTGACGGTCTCGATCGGGGTCGCGACCTTGCACAAGGCCGACACCTTGCAAACGCTGATCGAGCGTACCGACGCCTGCCTCTATGCCGCCAAGCGCCACGGCCGCAACCGCGTGATGTGCGAGACCGACCCGGAAGTCACCGCCGGCGGCACCGCGATGCAGGTCGCGTAACGACCGGCTGTCCGGTTTTCAAGGAAATGTAAGGGTTATTCCGCCGCGCCCTTGGCCGGCGAGAGTTGCACGGATTCGCCGCAGCCGCAGGCGCCGGTCTGGTTCGGATTGTTGAAGACGAACTGCGCCGACAGCTTGTCGGCCTTGTAGTCCATCTCGGTGCCGAGCAGGAACAGCACCGCCTTCGGATCGACCATGATCTTGACGCCCTTGTCCTCCACCACCTCGTCGGAAGGCTTCACCGCGTCGGCATATTCCATGGTGTATTCCATGCCGGCGCAGCCGCCGTTCTTGACGCCGACGCGTACGCCGGCGACCGGCCGGTCGGCGCGCGCCATCACGTCCTTGATGCGCAGCGCGGCGGCGTCGGTGAGCCGCATTACCTGGGGTCGGGGTCGTGCAGTGGCCATGTCAGTCCTCGTTAATCTCTATTTATAGATCACCACATATTCAACACGAGTCGGGCCTCGTCCGACATCCGGCTCGGATCCCAGGGCGGGTCCCACACCACCTCGACCTTGGCGTCCTTCACGCCCGCCACGCTGGCGACCGCATTCTCTACCATGATCGGCAGCTCCTGCGCCGACGGGCAATTGGGCGAGGTGAGCGACATGTCGATCTTCACCGAACGATCGTCGCCGATATCGATCTTGTAGATCAGGCCGATCTCGTAGACATCGGCCGGAATTTCCGGGTCATAGACGGTCTTCAAGCCGGCGATGATGTCGTCGGTGAGTCTATTGAGCTCGTCGGCCGGCAGCGCGGACGAGCCGGTCACGGCGGCGTTCTCCGGCGGCCTATCCGCCGCGGCGGTACTATCGGTCATAGTGTCGGTCTTGGATGTTTCGTCGGTCATGCGAAAAATTCCTGCGCCTTGACCAGGGAGGCGGCCAGCACGTCCACCTCGTCCTTGGTGTTGTACATCGCAAACGAAGCGCGGCACGTGGCGGTGAGCCCGAAGCGTGCCAGCAACGGCATCACGCAATGGGTGCCGGCGCGTACCGCCACGCCGGCGCGGTCGATGATGGTGGCGACATCGTGCGGATGCGCGCCCTTGATCTCGAAGGAGACGATCGGCCCCTTGTCCGGCGCCTTACCGATGATGCGCAGCGAATTGATCGCGCCGAGCCGCTCCTGCGCGTATTTGACCAGCGCGCCCTCGTGGCCGCGGATGCGCGGCTTGCCGATGGAATTGACGTAGTCGATCGCGGCGGCGAGCCCGATCGCCTGCACGATCGCCGGCGTACCGGCCTCGAAGCGGTGCGGCGGCGCGCCATAGGTGACGCGGTCCTGGAACACCTCGTGGATCATCTCGCCGCCGCCGTTGAACGGCGGCATGGCCGCGAGCAGATCGTATTTGCCGTACAGCACGCCGATCCCGGTCGGGCCGTAGAGCTTGTGGCCGGTCATGACGTAGAAATCGCAATCGATATCGCGCACGTCGACGTCGAGATGCACGGCGCCTTGCGCGCCGTCGATCAGCACAGGAATGCCGCGCGCATGCGCGAGCTTCACCACCTCTTTCACCGGCACTTGCGTTCCGAGCGCATTCGACATCTGCGTGATGGCGACCAGTTTGGTGCGCGGTCCGAGCAGCTTTTCGAATTCGTCGATCAGGAAGTTGCCCTCATCGTCGACCGGCGCCCATTTGATCACGGCGCCTTGGCGCTCGCGCAGGAAATGCCAGGGCACGATGTTGGAATGGTGCTCCATGATCGAGAGCACGATCTCGTCGCCCGCTTTGATGCGCTCGCGCCCGAACGTATAGGCGACCAGATTGATCGCCTCGGTGGCGTTGCGGGTGAAGATGATCTCTTCCGGGCGTCCGGCATTGAGGAAGCCGCGCACGGTCTCGCGCGCGCCCTCGTAAGCCTCGGTCGCCTCGTTCGCCAGATAATGCAGCCCGCGATGCACATTGGCGTATTGCTCGGTAGCGGCCTTGTACATGCGGTCCAGCACCGCTTTCGGCTTCTGCGCCGAGGCCGCGTTGTCGAGATAGACCAGCGGCTTGCCATAGACCTGCAGCGCCAGGGCGGGAAAATCGGCGCGGATTTTGGCGACGTCGTAGGAACCGTTGCTGACCGCCGGATGCAGGGTCATGATCGGCTCCCGAGCCACTTGAGCGCGGCGAACATCAGCGCGCGGCGGATACCCTCGTGGGCGATCTCTTCGATGGTCTCGTCGATGAAGGCCTGGATCAGCAGGGCTTCCGCTTCCTTCGCCGGAATACCGCGCGACATCAAATAGAACTTTAGGCCGGGATCGAGCGCGCCGGCGGTGGCGCCGTGGCCGCACACCACGTCGTCGGCGAAGATCTCCAGCTCCGGCTTGTTGTCGGCTTCCGCCTCGTCCGACAGCAGCAGCGCGCGCGTCATCATTTTGCCGTCGGTCTTCTGCGCGTGCGGCTCGACGATGATCTTGCCCTGGAAGATGCCGTGGCTTTCGCCGTCGAGCACCGACTTGAATCGCTCGCGGCTCACGCAGCCGCCGGCGGCGTGGTTGATCACCAGCGTGTTGTCCACGTGCTGGCGGCCCTTGAGCAGACTGGCGCCGTCGATCATGCCTTCACTGCCCTCGCCGCCAAAACGCACGAAGGTCTGGTTGCGCACCACGGCGCCGCCGATGGTGAATGCAAAATCCTTGTAGTTCGCCTTTTTGCCGACCGTGACGCCGAGCGTCGAGACGCGCAAGGCCGCGCCGCCGTCGCAGCCGATCTTGACGTGATCGACGCGCGCATGGTCACCGATGATCAATTCGAGCGCCGAATTGACCTGATAGTCGATGCCCTCCGGACCGGAGAAGCTCTCGATCAGCGTCACCTGCGCGCCCGGCTCCACGATCAAGACACAACGCGGATACATCGCGGCAGCGGCATCGCCGGAAAACACATGCGCGATATGGATCGGCTTTGCGACACTGCCATTGACGCGCAGCGCCACCCCGCCGCCCATGAAGGCGGTATTGAGCCAATAAGCGGGATCGTTGCTGCCGGGCACCTGCCCCATCCGGTAGTCCGGATTGTCAGTGAGGAACTTGAACAATTCGACGATCGCGATGCCCGGATCGGACGCGTTGACATCGCTCCAGGCCGGCTCATAGCGGCCATTGACGATGGCGATGCAGTCGGCGTCGACGCCGGTCAGGATCGGTGCGATGCCGCCTTTCGGCTTTGCGCCGGCCGGGCCCGCCAGCGGCTTGGCCTCGCGCATCAGCGCGCGCAGGTCGGTGTATTTCCATTCCTCGACGCGCCGGTGCGGCAGACCTTTCGCGTCGAAACGCTTGAACGCGTCCTCGCGCAATGCGGCGACCGCGCCCTGGCCCGGCAGCGTAGCGCGCGCCGCCGCATAGGCAGACGCGAGCGCCTGTTCGGCCGCAGTCTTCGTGTTGCACACTTCCACGTTCATCAGGCCGCCTCACCTGCGAATTGCGCATAGCCGGTGGCCTCTAACTCGAGCGCCAATTCCTTGCCGCCCGTCTTCACCACCCGTCCCTTGGCCAGCACATGCACCACGTCAGGCACGATGAATTCGAGCAGCCGCTGGTAATGCGTGATGACGATCATCGAGCGCTCGGGCGAGCGCAGCCGGTTGACGCCATCGGCGACGATCTTGAGCGCGTCGATGTCGAGGCCGGAATCGGTTTCGTCGAGCACGGCGAGGCGCGGCTCCAGCACCGCCATCTGCAGGATCTCGTTGCGTTTCTTCTCGCCGCCGGAGAAGCCGACATTGACCGCCCGGCGCAGCATCTCCTGGTCGATGCCAAGCTGCTTGGAGGTCTCGCGCACGCGCTTCATGAAGTCCGGCGTGGAGAATTCCGGCTCGCCGCGATGCTTGCGCTGCGCGTTGAGCGCGGTGCGCAGGAACGTCATGGTGGCGACACCCGGCACTTCCACCGGATACTGGAACGCGAGGAACACGCCCTTGGCGGCGCGCTCGTCCGGTGCCATGCCGAGAATGCTTTCGCCATCGAGCAGCACATCGCCTTCGGTGACGTGGTAGTTGTCCTTGCCGGCCAGCACATAGGCGAGCGTGGATTTTCCCGAGCCGTTCGGGCCCATGATGGCCGCGACCTGGCCCTTTTCGATGGTCAGCGTGAGACCGTTGAGGATTTGCTTGCCCTCGACCTCGACATGCAGATTTTTGACTTCAAGCAACGACATTCTATTTCCCTTTAAAACTCAGCCCACGCTGCCTTCGAGCGAGATCGAAATGAGCTTCTGCGCCTCGACCGCGAACTCCATCGGCAATTGCTGCAGCACGTCCTTGACGAAGCCGTTGACGACGAGCGCGGTCGCCTCCTCGGCCGACATGCCGCGCTGACGGCAGTAGAACAGCATGTCCTCCGAGATTTTCGAGGTGGTGGCCTCGTGCTCGAACACGGCGGAGGAATTCTTCGCCTCGATATAGGGCACGGTGTGCGCGCCGCACTGGTCGCCGATCAGCAGCGAGTCGCAGTTGGTGAAGTTGCGCGCGCCGGTCGCCTTGCGGTGCGCCGAGACCAGCCCGCGATAGGTGTTGTCGGATTTTCCGGCCGCGATGCCCTTGGAGATGATGCGGCTGGTGGTGTTCTTGCCGAGATGCAGCATCTTGGTGCCGCTGTCGACCTGCTGGCGGCCGTTGGAGATGGCGATCGAA
>Ga0209584_10000284_pt1 | contig 15224 bp, 7 predicted proteins | sample NGEPerD_FD_184507 | JGI IMG/M metagenome (GOLD analysis project Ga0209584, IMG submission 184507) | Arctic peat soil microbial communities from the Barrow Environmental Observatory site, Barrow, Alaska, USA - NGEE PermafrostAB12-D... | ecosystem: Environmental > Terrestrial > Soil > Wetlands >...
GGCGCGGAACAACTTAGGCGCGTTGGCAATCGAGATTTGGGCTACAAAAGGAGAGCCGTGTCCCGCGAGGAACGTCTCAGCCACCGTCTTCTTCTCGGCGCTCTTGCCCTGCGTGGCCTCGCCAAACACGTTCATGTCGCTGCCGCCAAGCATGGGCGTTGAGTCGGAGTTCTGTCCGCCGGTGTTGGAGTACACCTGGGTGTCGAGCATGAGCACTTTGACGTTGGGCCGGTTCTGCAAGACCACCTTCGAGGTGTTCTGGTAGCCGATGTCGCCCATGCCGCCGTCGCCGCCAATGGCCCAGACCTTGGGCAGTTCGATAATTTCCTGGTCGGTCATTAGCAGATCGCTGAAGTGGGTGTAGGAGTAGAAGTCGAGCGGGGTCATGACTTCGGTTTCGCGATTCAGCAGCGCGTCCGCCAACCGCTCGGGTACGACCGAGCGCCGTCCGTGATCGACGATGAAACTCTCGCCAAGCAACCAACCGATGGTGACACCGTCCTGAAAGAGCGAGTTCATCCAGGGATACGGGTGCGGGTTGTTGGGCGGCGTGGAGCCGTAGACGGTGTTGCAACCGGTGTGCGCGGTCATCGCCATTACGCACATGCCGTTGGCGAGGCGTCCGTCGACGGCCTGCAGATCGCGATGGTTGAAGGCTTCCTGCCGCATGACGGCGCAAATCGCGTTGACGATTTCCGTATCGGAGATTGCGCCGTGGTTCGCCATGCGCGACTTGGTATCGCGATCATCCTCGCCGCCCAGTCCCATGAGCAAGTGGGCCACGCACTGGCGGAATAGATCGTATTCCTCGGGATTACGTTGCTTGAGCGCGGCGAGTTTTTCGACGCCCGTCTGCTCGAGTTCGATCGCTTTGGTTCGCAGGCGATCCGCTTTGGCGTGGTAGAGCGGCCGCATGTAGGCCTCAGTGCAGGCGGCGATCGCGCGCAGAATGCTCTTCTCGCCGCAGCCCGCGCAGGCACCGTCGCCGCAGACCATCGCGTCGTAGTTGTGCCGCACCATCAGCATGTTGCGCAAGGTCGCAGTCTTGGAATCCTGCGGCTTCGCATCGTTGTAGAGTCCGAGGTATTTCTGCGGCGTGTCGGGCAAAAGATTCAGGAACGCGGTACCGGTTTCGTGTTCGGCATTGACCATTTCGGTTTCGTCCACCATCTTTAGCGCCTCGTGCTCGCCGCAGGCGGTGACACACGCAGCGCAGCCTTTGCAGAGGTCGGTTACGAAGATGGAGAAGATGCCACCAGTTCCCGGCTTCTTGCGCTCTGGAGTCGAGAAGATGGCGTTGACCTTCTGGTAGGCCATGGGAACTTTGTCCATGATGGCGAAGAACTGGCGTTTGGCTTCGGGCGAGAATCCGTCCACGGCGGTCATGACTTCGCGGAGTATCTCGGGCAGCGGCGTGTCAACTTTCTTCGCGACGTCGTCGGCCATCCTCTGCCGAGTACGCTTGTCGATCTCGGGGAGGGAGTCCATCATCTTTCTACGTTCGCCTTGATCGGTGACGTAGCGCGTCACCGCCGTGTTCAGGAGCGTTTGCAGGTCTTGCGCGCAGTTGGGCAGCGCCGTGTCAGGACACACCGCGATGCACTCCATGCATTGCGTGCAGTTTTCAGGGATGAAGAGTGGCGTCTCGCGGCGCGCGACGTACTTGGACGCGGTGTCGCCGGTGGAGGCGGCCATCACGCCGACGGACGCATAGGCGTTCGATGGCTGGTTGTAACCAAGGCCGGCACGGAACTGGCCATCGAAGGTTGCGATCTGGGTCACCGGAGTGCGCTCGGCTTGCCCCTCAGGAGCAGGGTGGGAGCGGCATCCGATGCCGCACGCGTCGCCGTCCTCGCTGAAAGTAGGAAAAAGAGCAATGCCGCGCAAACTCGAGCGATCGAGCGCATTCAGTTCGCCTACGCGGATTTCGCGCACCTGCTCGAAGCCCTGGGTCATGACTTCCATGTTGGACTTTACGACCGCACTGCCCAGCCGGCCGAACTTCTTCACGTACTGATTGTGGACGACTTCGAGAAACTGCTCGTGGGTGATGCGGAACTCACCTAGCAGCGGCGAGACCCGGAAGAATGCGCCGAGGAAAGCGTTGCCCTGCATGCGAAGTTGCAGGTCGGCGCGGTCGGTTGCCTTGCGGGCAATCTGGAAGCCCGGCAGGGTGAAGACACGGACATTTTTCTCGATGATCTGCTTGCGCGCCCACAGGGGCAACTGCTCCCACGCCAGTTCACCTTCCTGATCGGACTCCCACACCAGGCAACCGCCCTGGGAGATGCCGTCGAGCGGATTGGTATGCGTGAAGGCCTTCGGATCGCAACACAGGACCACGGTCACATGACGCAAGTCGCAATTAACGCGAATCCGTTTCGGCGCAGCCACCATGAAGTAAGCGGTGGGGGCCCCCTTTTTCTCGGAGCCGTACTTGGGATTGGCGCTGACGTGAATAATTTCCTTAGGATTGCCCAACTCGTCGACGATTTTGTCGCGCTCGAAGAGCAGATCATTCAAGTCACCGATGATCGCTCCGAGGTTCTTGCCGGTGGTGATCGCTCCCCATCCACCGATGGAATGAAAGCGCACGGCCACCGCGCCTTCGGGCAACAGCGATGGCGTGTCTTCAGACTTCACTTCGTAAGGATGGTCCACGCCCAGCACGAAGAACGATGTTCCGTCAGAGGCGTGCTTGCCGTCCTTGCGGGGACGGGTTCCGGTGGCGAATTCGTAAGCGCCGAAGACGTGCTCGGGACGGAAGTCGCGCGATCCGCAGCCGTAGATGCCGGAGAAGAGTAGCGGCATCTGGGCAGGTGTAATGGCAGGCAGGCCAGCGACCGCGGGATGTCCGTCCGTCTGCAAAGCTTTGTTGAGAGCGGTGCGGATGTCGCGGCCCATGGGATTGTCGCCCGCCATGGCTTCGTCGGTGCGCTCCAGCACGATGACATTCTTCTTGCCCGCCAGCGCGTTCACGACCGCAACTTCGGGGAAGGGACGGATGACATTCAGGTGGATCGAGCCAACCTTCACGCCACGGTGCTCGCGCAGGTAATCGACCGCAGCCTCGATGTTCTCGGCCGCCGAGCCCAGCGACACAAATACCGTGTCGGCATCGTCGGTTTTGTAGCACGTCACCAGGCCGTAGTGGCGGCCGGTGAGCATGCCGAATTCCGCATAGGCGGCTTCGAGAAATGGCAGGATGGGCTCGGTGAAGTTGTTGCGGCGCGCCACAATCCCTTGCATGTAGTGTTCCTGGTTCTGCACCGGGCCCAGCAGAACGGGATTGGTGAGATCGATCATGCGCGGCACGCGGCGGCGCTTCGGCCCAAACAACACGCGCTGGCTTTCGGTGGGACAGTCGATCAGGTCGTCGGGCGCGCCCAGAAATTCGCGGATCAAGTCCGCTTCATGCCGGTAGAAGGTGCGCTCCAGATGGGAGGTAAGGAATCCGTCCTGGCAATTCATGCCGGGAGTCAGGCTCAACTCGGTCACGCGCCGCAGAATCAGCGCCTGGTCGGCGGTCTGCTGCGCGTCCTTGCCGAACAGAATGATCCATCCCGTGTCGAGTGCGCCGTAAACGTCGTCGTGTCCGCAGTGCACGTTGAGGGCGTGCTTGGTCAGGGCGCGGGCCACGACCTCCAGAACCATGGTGGAACACTTGCCGGGCGCGTGGTAATACTGCTCGATGCCGTAGAGCACGCCCTGGCCCGACGTGAAATTGACGACGCGCTTGCCGCAAACGGAATGAGCGATAGCTCCGCCCTGGGCGGCGTGCTCGCCCTCGGTTTCGATGGCCAGAGTGCTGCCGCCGAAAACAGTGAGGTGTCCCTCAGCGTAGGACTGCTGATAGAGTTCGCCGCCCTCGGTGGAGGGCGTGATGGGATAGAAGACGCCAGCGTCGGCGATCCTGGTTTCGGTGTGATAGGAAACTAGCTGGTTGCCGTTGGCGGTGACCCGGATTCCGGGATAGCGAGGAGCTGCGGACATGGTACCCTCCCGCGACGCCTTCCCCACAGAGGTGTCAGTATTAAATTGTGTGGTGAGCAAAATCTTAGTCCCGCATGGGGCAGCCCGCAAGGAATTGCGTCACATTCCTCGCGAGGTTGTGCAAATTTGTGCCGGGGGCCGGGAAGAAGCTGTCCTTTCATGCACTTGGGTATAGTATGACCAAATCCGGGAACCACTGGCCGTGAAGACACTTTGCGGCAGGAGGGAAACATGGCCGAAAAGCAGGTTTGTTTCGTGGTAATGGGCTTCGGGAAGAAGACGGACTACCCGACGGGACGCGTCATCGATCTCGACAAGTCATATCAGTACATCATCAAACCCGCCGCGGAAGAAGCGGGGCTGGAGTGCATTCGAGCCGATGAAATCATCCATTCGGGAACAATCGACGTTCCGATGTACGAACAACTGCTGAACGCGGACGTGGTGGTCGCCGACGTGTCGACGTCGAACTGCAACGCCTTTTACGAATTGGGAGTGCGACACGCGTTGCGCCCCTATACCACCATTACTATCGCCGAAGATAAGATGGTGTTCCCGTTCGATGTAAACCACATCGCAATCCGAAAGTATCAGCACCTGGGCGACGGTATCGATTTCGGCGAGGTAATGCGCATGAAGGCGGCGCTGAAGGAGGCGATTCAAACGATTGCCGCCAAGCCGACGGATGACAGCCCGGTGTACACATTCCTGAAGGACCTGCGGCCTCCCGTGCGAGGGGCGAAAGAAGCGGCGCTGAAGTTCGCGATGGCGGCAATATCAGATGGACCGTCTGCAGGCCAGGACCCGGCAAACACCGCAACCGTCAGCACTTTGATGGCACAGGCGCAAGCCGCGCTGGACAAGAGCGACTTCCTGACGGCGAAATCGCTGCTGGCGGTGGTGCGAAGCATGATCCCCAACGATCCTTATGTGGCCCAGAAATTGGCCCTGGCAACCTACAAGAGCAAGCTTCCAGATCCCACGCAGGCATTGAAAGACGCTCATGCGATCCTGACTGAGCTTAATCCTGAAGTCTCAACTGACACCGAGACCTTGGGACTATGGGGCGCAGTACACAAGAGACTATGGGAGATAACTGCCGATCGAAGCTACCTGGATATCTCTATTTTTTCCTATGAGAAAGGCTTCTACCTGAAGAATGATTACTACAATGGAATCAATTTAGCGTACCTCTACAACGAACGTGCAGCCATATCGGAAGCGCCTGAGTCGGTCGCCGATTTCGTGTGCGCGGAACGTGCGCGCAAGAGAGTCCTGACAATCTGTGACTCTCTGCTGCAATCTGGGCGCACCCTCCCGGGCCAGGACGAGTATTGGATCAGGGCCACCATGGCGGAAGCGTGGCTCGGTTTGGGGGACGTGAACAAATCGAAAGAGAGCCTGGACGCGGCGTTCGCGCTGCAGCCCAGTCCAAGTCAGTGGATGCGCGACAGTACGCAAGAACAGCTGCAGAAGCTCGAAAAGCTTCTCGCTTCCTCGCCTCTTAAAAAGACCAACTGAATCTGCGACTGGTGGATAGTGGGAACCGAGCCTGTTTGGCCAACTCTCACATCTTGTGGTGACGCTCCTCACAGTCAGGGTGTTTGCCAGCGGGTGATACTGCTATTGGTGCCGCTGGTGGGCGTTGGCCTGCGGGACGGGCACCTGCGGCGGGCAAGAAGCAGTGCTGATGAGCGGACTCTGGCGCCCATACTCAACATCATGGAACCCGCGGAAAATAGGAGTTTGCCAGAATGGACCCTTCGCCCTCGAATCCAGACCTGAACGCCTTCCTGAGTGCACGCGATTTTCTCCTGCAGCATCGCACCGACTACGAACTGGTTTATGAGAAGTTCCGCTGGCCCCAGCTTACGCAGTTCAACTGGGCGCTGGACTATTTCGACGGTTTTGCTCGCGGCAACCAGAAAACGGCCTTGTGGATTGTGGAGGAGAATGGCTCGGAGTTGAAACTGAGCTACGACCAGATGTCGCGTCGCTCCAACCAGGTAGCCAACTTTCTTCGCAGAATTGGTGTTCGTCGCGGAGATCGCATCATCGTGATGCTGCCCAACGTGGTGGCGATGTGGGAAGTCATGCTGGCGGCCCTGAAATTGGGAGCGGTGGTTATTCCCTCAGCGACTTTGCTGACCCCCGACGACCTCAAGGACCGGCTTGTCCGGGGACAGGCGCGCCACGTGATCGCCAATGCCGCCTTTACCGGGAGCTTCTCGGAACTGCCAGGCGAGTATTCCCGCATCGTTGTGGACAAGCCCGTCAATGGTTGGATCTCATATTGGGACGCGTATCGGGAAGACGACACTTACGCACCTGAGACAGCGACGAAGCCGATCGATCCAGCGCTGCTGTACTTCACTTCGGGTACCACAGCCGAGCCGAAACTGGTAATGCACACCCATCAGAGCTATCCCGTCGGCCACCTTGTCACCATGTATTGGATTGGCGTGCGCCCCGACGACATCCACCTCAACATCAGCTCTCCGGGATGGGGCAAGCATGCATGGAGTAGTTTCTTCGCACCGTGGAATGCCGGCGCAACCATCCTCGTGCATAACTATGCACGATTCGACGCCAAGAAGACCCTCGAAACGATTTCCCGCTACCACGTGACTACGCTGTGTGCACCCCCGACCGTATGGCGTTTGCTGGTGCTCGAGGACCTGGCCGCGTATCCCGTTCAGTGCAGGGAACTGGTGGGCGCCGGAGAACCACTCAATCCGGAAATCATCGAAAAAGTCCGGCAGTCGTGGGGCGTGACCATTCGCGACGGTTTCGGACAGACCGAGACCGTGCTCGTCATAGGCAACTTTCCCGGACAGACGGTGAAGCCCGGCGCGGCAGGGAAGGCTTCGCCCGGACACGAAATCGTTTTGCTGGATGCCGATGGAAACGAAGCTGCCGATGGTGAAATCTGCATGCGGCTGAATCCCAAGCCCATCAGCTTGATGGCTGGCTACGCAGACGATCCGGAGCGGACCGTGAAGGTCATGGAGGGTGGCTGCTTTCACACCGGAGACATCGCCAGCCGCGACGCCGACGGATACTATACCTACGTCGGGCGCGATGACGACGTGTTCAAGTCCTCAGATTATCGCATCAGCCCTTTCGAGTTGGAGAGCGCGCTGATTGAGCATCCTGCGATCACGGAAGCCGCCGTGGTACCGGCGCCGGACGCAATCCGCTGGAACGTTCCCAAGGCGTACATCACGCTGAATCCCGGTGTTTTTCCATCCGCGGCAGTGGCGCATGAGATTTTTGCGTTCATTCGCAAGCGTCTGGGGGCGTACAAACGCATACGCCGGATTGAATTCGCGGAGCTGCCCAAGACAATTTCCGGCAAGATTCGCCGCGTCCAACTGCGGACCGCGGAGCACGCCAGGCGAGCCGTTGGGGCCAGGCGCGAGTTCGAGTATTGGGAAGAGGATTTTCACGAGTTAATTCAGGCACAGGCGTATCGCTTTTACGAGGAACGGGGCTGTGAACACGGTCACGACCTCGAGGATTGGCTGCGGGCGGAGTCGGAAATAACCGGACCAAAAATCCGCCGTGCCACAGCTGAACCCGTGGCCACGGAAGCCAGGGTCAAGGCGGCTGCGGCATAAAGGTACCCGTTGGCGGGTTTCCGCGACTGCGTCCGTGAAGGCCGATTTCGGCCGGGTTTTGTCCAAGTCTCACACCTTGAAGTGACGCCCCTCACAGTCAGATGGGTTGGCAGCCGAGGATACTGAACTTGGTGCCCCAGGGCAGGCGTAGGCTCACGAGAAGCCAGGACACGGACGGTCTGAAACCGCGTTTGCTTCCGCTTCCGCAGCTGTATTTTTTCGCGCGTGCGAACCACGATCAGGCTTCGCTATCGGATCCACGCCGCTGAGAGCCTGAGGATTGTTCGCCGGCACAGAGCGCACACGCATTTGTTGTCAGCCAGTTCGAGACACCGGGGCCGAAGGAATTGGAAAGAAGGATGGAACTATGAGCGACAAGACCGCAACCGTCATCACCGATGAACGGATTGAATACCTGGAAGGAATGGTGCGTCAGGCCAAGACCGCCGCTGCCGTTTTTACGCAATACACCCAGGAAGATGTCGATCGCATTGTGAAACCGATGGTCCTGGCGGGCCTCGAGCAGGCTCAGTATCTCGCCCGCTTGGCCATTGAGGAAACCAAGCTCGGGGTTATGGAAGACAAAGCCATCAAGAACATGGTGGCCACGGAGTTTGTCTATAACTACGTAAAAGACAAGCGTACGGTTGGCCAGATTGCCGAGTACCCGGAGCGCAATCTAGTGGAGATGGCGGAGCCGATAGGAGTCATCTTCTCGCTACTGCCGATTACGAATCCCACTTCCACCGTTCTCTTCAAGTGCATCATGGCGATCAAGACGCGGAACGCGGTCATTTTCAGTCCGCACCCCGCCGCCGGTCACTGTTGCTACGAGGCGGTGCGGATCATGTACGAGACGGCGGTAAAGCACGGCGCGCCCGAAGGCGTCTTTACTTGCCTGGAATCGCACAACCTGCAGGACAACGACTACATGATGCATCACAAAGACGTTGGCCTGATCGATGCCACCGGCGGACCAGGAATGGTGAAAGCCGCATACAGTTCGGGCAAGCCAGCATTGGGGGTAGGGCCGGGCAACACGCCGGTTTATCTCGAGAAGTCGGCGGACCTGGATATGGCCGTGGTCGACATCATCACCTCGAAGACGTTCGATAACGGAACCATCTGCGCGTCAGAGCAGACGGTGGTGATCGACGACGAGATTTACGACATCGTTCTGGAAAAATTTGCCGAGCTGGGTTCGCACATCTGCACTGAGAAAGAGACGGAGTTGTTGGGCCGCACGGTGATCGATCCCAAGACCGGGTTCATGCAGTCGATGGCAGTCGGACAGAAAGCTACGAGCATCGCTCGCATGATCGGCCTTAAGGTCAAGCCAAAAACCAAGCTGCTGATCGCGCCGATTCTGGGCGTAGGTCGCGGATATCCGCTGTCGGTGGAGAAACTGTTTCCGGTGCTCGCGGTCTATCGCGCGAAATCCCTCGATGAAGCGCTCAAGGTGTGTATCGACGTAAATTATGCCGGCGGCATGGGCCACACCGCAGTCGTGTTCTCGCGCAATGATGAGGTCATCCGGAAATTCGGCGACTTGATCAACGCGGGCCGCATTATTGTGAATTCTCCGGGATCGATTGGAGCGTTGGGTGGCGTTTACAACGACATGGTGCCGACCTTTTCATTCGGCTGCGGTACCGGTGGCGGCAACAGCACCACCGACAACATCAACGTGTTTCACTACCTCAACATCAAACGAGTGGCGCGGAGGACACAAGCGCATATGTGGTTCCGTGTTCCGAATGAGATTTACTTCAATATGAATGCGGTTGAAAATTTGCGGAAATTCAAGTCGCGCTCAACCGTCATTATTACTAATCCGGCCATGGAGCAAATCGGCCATGTAGATACTGTCCGGCGCAACCTTCCACCAGAAACCCTGGTGCACGTCTCGGTGATTCCTGACGCAGAGCCTGAAGTCAAAGTGATTATGCACGGAGTGGAGGGACTCAACTTCTACCGCGCCGACCAGATCATCGCGCTGGGTGGCGGTTCCGTGATCGACGCAGCCAAGATCATGAAACTCAAGTATGAATCGCCGGAGGCTGACCTGGAGGAACTGGCCGCGCCTTTCCTGGATCTCCGCAAGCGCGTGGTGCAGTACCCCACCGAGAAGATCAACCACTCGAGGTTGGTGGCCATCTCCACCACCAGCGGAACGGGAAGCGAAGTCACTCCGTTTGCCGTTCTGACCGACAGAGAGCACGGACGCAAAGTGACGCTCGCCGATTACTCGCTCACTCCGGAAGTGGCTATCGTCGATCCGCAATTCGTCATGTCAATGCCGAAAGGCCTGACCGCTGACACCGGCATCGATTGTTTGACCCATGCACTGGAAGCCGGTGTTTCGATTTATGCTTCACCCTACACCGACTCCAACGCATTCCAGGCGATCCGGATGGCGTTTAAGTATTTGCCCATTTCCTATGCACAGCCCAACGATGAAGAGGCGCGGACCATGATGCACAACGCGGCCTGCATTGCGGCGATTGCGTTTTCCAATGCCTCGGTGGGTGTCAATCACGCTCTGGCTCATGCTCTCGGCGCGCGTTTCCATATCGCGCATGGACGGGCCAACGCGCTCATGCTACCGCACGTCATTGCCTACAACGCGGGAGTACCAACCAAGTTCATGCCGTCACCGAATCAGAGGGGATACATCGCGCACAAAAAATACGCGATGATGGCGGAGTTGCTTGGCCTGGGCGGCAATACGGTTGAAGAAAAAGTGCAGAACCTGGTGATCGCAGTCGAACAGTTACTCGACCAGTTGGCGATTCCGCGGTCGATTGCCGAACTCGGGATCTCGAAGGAAGATTTCGAGCGGGCGATGCCGGAATTGGTCAAGAATGCGTTTGACGATCCCTCCGGGCGCTCCAATCCCCGCATGCCGCTGTTGAGCGAATTGGTGGAACTGTTCTGGAGCGCGTACAACGGTCGCGGGCCGGCAAGAATTAAGGAAGCATCACAGCAGAGACGTGAGGACAAGGTGCTGGTATGACAATGATTGACGTGTGGGTCGAAGTTGATGGAAATAGTGCGGCCCTGGCTTTACACGAGGCCGGGAAGAAACTCGACAGCGCCGGCGGCGATGCGTTTCTGGATTTCTCCGCGGTGCGTCGGATCGATTCCAGCGGGCTGCGGGCGTTGGGAGATTTCGCCGGCGTGGCCGACGAGAAGGGGGTCAAGGTCACGTTGCGCGGCGTCAACGTCGATATCTACAAGGTCCTCAAGCTGGCACGGTTGTCGTCGCGATTTTCTTTCGTGAATTGAGATAGCTGAGTTTGCGGGCGCGGTGGGATTCTCTCAGCGTCGCTCGCCGCTCCGTTGAAGCGCAGAGTGGCTCATCGATCGTCGAAGCCTTTCGGTGACCCGCCGTCCCCATGACGCCGCGGTCGCGTCTCAAACAGTCAGGACGCAAACATCACAGACATTCATGCTTGGAATGACGGTCGTCGTCATGATGGCGATGCCGATCATGGGCCTGCTGACGCGCAAGGGATAGGATGAATCGATGCACCTGCCAGAGCCAGCGATTCCAGAAGGTAGTAAGAAGAATGTCGTTCCTGAATCGACGGGAAGTCCGCAATGAGTCCTGAAGCTCAAGTTCTGGCCATGCTGCGGGGACAGCTGATCGAAATCTGCTTCGGCACGACCTTCATAGTCATCGGATTAGCGGCCGTGGCGGCGGCTGCCATCCGCCGCCGCACTGGCGTGAGCGCAATTGTCTGGATGGGAATCTGGAGCGCTGCTTATGGAATTCTCGGACTGAGTGGTACCCCGGCGTTCGTCGCCGCTTTGCCGGGCTGGCTGCAAACCGCGGCTCCCTATGTGAGGACTGGCTTCACCTATCTGATGGTGGTGATTGCTACGATGGCCTGGCGGGAGCTGAGCCTTGGCAAAGTCAGGCATATCCTTGGCGCGCTTTCGTTCGCGGGCCTCGCCATCGGCGTCCCTGGTTTCGCTTACTTCGTCTTCGCCGGTTCGCCCGATAAGCTGATGCCCTGGAACAACCTCCTTGCGGTTGTTGACCTGCTTGTCCTGCTGACGGTTATTCTGGTGCCGAGTTTGTCGCGGAAGTATCTGGTGTTGCCCGGTCGCGGTGCGCTGGCCGTGGGCAGCATCGTGTTCGTCGCTGAGGCAGTTTTTGTCAACCTGTCGCGTCCCTTCGGCCATGAGACGGCTCGCGTCTGGGATTCGTTGGCCTTCGCTGTGCTGCTGTTTTCCTTTGGCTATGTCGCCCTGCAGATGGTCTTCGGGAACGAGCGACGACTGCTTTCGATCGAGAACGAACTGGAGATTGCCCGCCAGTTGCAGTTCTCGATCCTGCCAACGAGTGTTCCGGAACTCAGAAGTCTCCGCGTGGCCGCAAATTATTTGCCGATGACCGCCGTAGCCGGGGATTTCTACGAATTCCTCGCGGTGGACCAGCACCGCGCTGGCTTCCTGGTAGCCGACGTCTCGGGACACGGCGTACCTGCCGCGCTCATCGCGTCGATGATCAAGGTTGCGGCGCAATCGGTGACCGCCTGGGCCGATGATCCCGGAGAAGTGTTGCGGAGGTTGAGCGGCATTCTCTCGGGGCAACTGCGCGGACAGTTCGTATCGGCCGCTTATCTTTGGATCGACACGGAGGCCCACCGGGCCCGATACTCCGCCGCGGGACATCCACCGCTTCTGTGCTGGCGCGCCAGTACCGGAGAACTGCAACGCATTGAGAGCAACGGAATGCTGTTCGGTGTCATGCCCGATGCGGAATATCCGGTGTGCGACGTAGCACTGGAAACGGGCGACCGCGTTCTAATGTATACCGATGGCGTAGTGGAACCGGAAAACGCGGCGGGCGAATCGTTCGGAGACCTGAAACTGGAGCAAGTTGTGCGCGGCAATCAGCTGTGTACGGCAAGCGAGCTGTCGGAGCATCTGCTCGCCGAAGTCCGCAACTGGCAGCCCGCGTCCATGACTCAGCAGGACGACATTACGCTACTTGTCATCGATGTACTGTAGCCGCAGCGACAACTCCGGTTTCCTCAGGCGCCGTGCGAATGTTCCTCGGGCATCCCCAAGTTGCGCACGGTGTCACTGCCAAAGTCGAACTCGATTACCACCGCGGGTTCGTCTCCCACTACCCAGCCGTCGTGACCGGGTTCGATGGCAATAACCTGCGGAGCGCGAAATTCCAGCACGCAACCGTCGGCGAACTCCATGTGGATCTGGCCGCGCGCCAGGAACCCGACATGGGCGTGCATGCACCGGTCCGTGCCCACCAGCGGTTTCATGTTTTTCGACCAGCGGAAGCCCACGGGATAAATCACACGCTTCACGCGGCTGTTGCCAGCCGCGACCGTATCAAGCTGCACTCCGCCGACTTCGCGGTGTTCCGCGCCCTGCATCGGCGCCAGCAGAATATCGGTGACGCTCATCGCAATCCACCTCCAGCTTTATTCTTTATTCAGGATAGGCTCGGCCTTGCTCGATCCAGGTGGTGGTTTCATCCGCGGAAGCGCCGGCTTCGCGCAAGTGCGCGCGCAGGGCTGCTTCCGACATCGCCTTCGATGTGCTCTTGATGGTGTGTTCGTCGAAATCGATTCCTACAATAATGAAGGTTTCCGGCTCCACGTCCTTGACCCTGACAACCCGGTATCTTGTTGGCATCTTTTCTCCTGGGGATTGCGTGCAACTACACCTGGCGGCACAACATCCAGCACGATGTCGCAACCTAAGAAGCATGGCAGCGGACGCAGTCACGAGCGAACCGTTTTGCGTCCAAACCGCCGCTAACAGGGAATAATACAGGGAATTTTGCGGAATTCGGATGGGTTATTTCGGGGATCATCGCCGCAAGCCAGGCGTCTTCTTTGACTTCGGGGCCGAGCCGCCATCTTTAGCATCGTATCGAACCCCGAATAATTCGGGGCATTTCAGGGGATTTGACTTCCCTGATGATGGGCTGCCGAGAATCCTGTTTTAGCTCGACTTGGCCACCCGATCCTCTTGCGGAATCGACCCCAGCCGCTCCTGACGAATGAGAACGACTCGGCTTCCCGAGGAGCAGGCATTTCGCGTTCTAATTACTTTATGCTTCGCCTCGACGAACCGCAGGAGCCATTCTCAGGCCGCTATTGCCGGTCGTGAAATCCGATAAAGCTGCCAGGCAAACGCTCCCAATCCCAGGCACACCACACCGAAGTGGACCAGCCCGCCCAAATACGGGATGTACCCGACGACGGTGAGGATCAGCAGGCCCACCAGTAGTCCCAGCAGCCAATCGCTCTTAGTCACCCCAGTCGGCTTCAGAAGCATCTGCCCCAGAAACGCTCCAACCCAAACCTTTGCCAGGTAGATCGCAGCCAGATACACCATGAGCAACATCAGCGAGGCTGGAAGGCCAACCAGCGTGATGGCTGTCACGATCATAGCGAGAGGCACGCCCGCGAGGACCGCAAAGCCAAGCCCGAGGCTGCGCCAGCCTGAACCCACCGCGTGCGTGCTGGCCTGGAAGAAGCCGGGAAACAGGACCAGGCCCAACCATCCCACCAGCATGGCGGCAGCGAGCCAGACCGCCTGGAAGAAGTAGAATCTGGGGCGCGTGAAATGGCTTTCCCTTACGCGCTGCTGGATGTCACGCGTGCCCGTAATCGTCGCACCGTCGGCGATGTGTACGTTCTTCAGCTCGTGCACGCGCGCGCTCAGGTTCCCCCCGATGCGGGCCGTGTTGGTCAGCGTGAGGTTATCTCCGGCCATGGTCAGCTCGCGGCCGACGCTGCCGCTCACATCGGCATTGCCAGCGAACATGGTCACACTGCGAGTCACCTCGCCCTCGAGGCTGACGTCGCCGGCGCCAGCCACCAGACCCTCGCCCACGTGCCCCCGGTCACCCACACGCAAGGATTGCACCAACGCGTAAATGCTGTGGCTCAATTGCCCGTCCAGTTCGAGCGAATTCGAAGCGTTGTAGATGTTGCCTTCCACGGTTCCGGTCACTACGATTCTCTTGGCAAAGCTCACCAGGTCGCCCTTGACGGTGCCGCGCACTTCCACCGTCCCGCCGAAAGCCAGCAAGTCCCCATTGACCACGCCATCCACCCGCACTATATTGCCGGAGGCCAACAGGGTGTCGTCTACAGTCTCATTGGCTCGTACGGTGACGATCTCACTGTGGCGCCGCTCCAGGGCAAAGCCAGGCAATGACAATGCGAGCAGCACCATCATCAGGCGCAGGCCAGGCTGGCGCAGCCGCCATCGGCGTCCCAGCAGTAGCGCGCTCCCGCCCACCAGCAACACCAAAAAGATCTTCCCAATGACAGCGGCATATTCATCCAACATGGCAGTACCTCCGTTTGCAAAGTAATAAGAAAAGTTGAAGACCAGGTTCGTGCCGCCGCTTACGCTGAAGGGATTTAACCACTGCAGCGCTTGCGGAATGCTCAGCTCACTGATCCAAAAAGCAACGACCGAAGTTAGTGCCAACACCGCGGTCACGATCGCCACGTCACCCCACGCAAAAGACCGAGGCGCAGGGGAGAAGCCCTCCGGGCTGGCTGCTTCTTCCGGAAGCTCTTGCAGGCTTTCGCTCAGAACACGGTTCTCAGCGCG
>Ga0209584_10000286_pt1 | contig 15173 bp, 16 predicted proteins | sample NGEPerD_FD_184507 | JGI IMG/M metagenome (GOLD analysis project Ga0209584, IMG submission 184507) | Arctic peat soil microbial communities from the Barrow Environmental Observatory site, Barrow, Alaska, USA - NGEE PermafrostAB12-D... | ecosystem: Environmental > Terrestrial > Soil > Wetlands >...
GAGATCGAGCACCGCCGTTCCCTTGCAGACGCCGCAGGAAACCGCGGCGATATGATCGCGCAGCACTTGATCCGAACTTTGGCCCTTGAACATATCGCGCGTCTTCATCCAGGTGAGACAATCCGATAGCGCCACCCAGGCGCCAGTGATCGACGCCGTGCGAGTGCCGCCATCGGCCTGAATCACGTCGCAGTCGATGGTGATCTGCCGTTCGCCGAGCGCCTGCAAATCGACCACCGAACGCAAAGACCTTCCGATCAATCGCTGGATTTCCACGGTGCGGCCGCCCTGCTTGCCGGCACTGGCCTCGCGGCGGGTGCGCTCGGACGTAGCGCGCGGCAGCATGCCGTATTCGGCGGTGACCCAGCCGCGCCCCTGGCCCTTGAGCCAGGGCGGCAGCCGTTCCTCCAGGCTGGCGGTCACCAGCACATGGGTATCGCCGAATTTCACGAAACAGGAGCCTTCGGCGTATTTGACCACGCTGCGTTCGAGCGAGACGGCGCGCAGTTCATCGACTTGTCGGCGGCTCGGCCGCATCGGGCTTGATCCTCGTTAGACGTCGGCGCACACCATAACCATATGTCCGGCTTGAACAAGACCGCCGCGATGGCCATTGTTGGCTGGATGTAAGGAGTTAGACCGTGGCTTCCCACGACGTCCCGATCGGCGCGAACCAAGTGAGCCTGGCGGCGCTCAACGAGCGCTCGCGCGAGATATTCCGCCACATCGTCGAAAGCTATCTCGCCACCGGCGAGCCGGTCGGCTCGCGCAATCTGGCGCGCCTGCTGCCAATCGCGCTGTCGCCGGCCTCGGTGCGCAACGTGATGTCGGACCTCGAGCAGCTCGGCCTGATATTCGCTCCGCACACCTCCGCCGGGCGGCTACCGACCGAACTCGGCCTGCGCTTCTTCGTCGATGCGCTGATGCAGATCGGCGACCTGACCGAAAGCGACCGCCGCTCGATCGAAGCCCAGGTGGCGGGCACCGGCAGCGGCAAGTCGCTGGAGACCGTGCTGACCGAAGCTTCGCAGACTTTGTCCGGATTGACCCGGTCCGCCGGCGTGGTGCTCACCGCGCAAGCCAACGTGCGGCTCAAGCATATCGAATTCGTGCGGCTGGAGCCGGAGCGCGCGCTCGCCGTGTTGGTGGCCGAAGACGGCCAGGTGGAAAACCGCGTGCTCAATGTGCCGGCCGGCGTGCCGACCTCGGCCTTGGTCGAAGCGGGCAATTTCCTCAACGCCCGCATCCGCGGCAAGACGCTGGCCGAGCTGCGCGTCGAGATAGAAGGCGCGATGGAGGCGGGGAAGGCCGAGCTCGATCAGCTCACCAAGAAGATCATCTCGGCCGGTCTTGCGAGCTGGTCGGGCGGCGAAAGCGACGACCGCAAGCTGATCGTGCGCGGCCACGCCAATCTGCTCGACGACCTGCACGCGCTCGACGATCTGGAGCGGGTGCGCTCGCTGTTCGACGCCCTGGAGACCAAGCGCGGGGTGATCGACCTGCTCGGCCGTGCCGAGCGCGGCGATGGGGTGCGCATCTTCATCGGCTCGGAGAACAAGCTGTTTTCGCTGTCCGGCTCCTCGACCATCGTGGCGCCCTATCGCGACAGCAAGGGCAGCATTGTGGGCGTGATCGGTGTGATCGGGCCGACCCGGCTCAATTACGCCCGCGTCATCCCGATGGTCGATTATACCGCGCGCATCGTCAGCCAATTACTGTCATCATAGAGTTTGCGCATGATCTTGTCCGAAAACCGGTTTCCACTTTTCGGGATCATGCGCTGAGAGCTTGATTTTTCGTGTCTGAAGCCTGATATCCCCGGCATCCGAACAGTTTTGAGGATGTAGCCATTATGACGGACAGGCCCGCCGCTGACGACACGGCTGCCCAGCCTGAGGGCGACGCGGCCACTGCCGGGGCACCGGAATTGGTGCCGGCCGAGCAGGTCACCGCCGCGTTGGAAGCGGCTGCGGAATTCAAAGACAAGCTGCTGCGCACGCTGGCCGAGATGGAGAACCTGCGCAAACGCACCGAGCGCGAGGTCGCCGACGCGCGCGTCTATGGCGTTGCCGGTTTCGCCCGCGACGTGCTGGCAGTGGCCGACAATATGCATCGCGCGTTGGGCACAATCGAGGCCGAACTGCGCGAGCATGCCGATGTCAAGCTCACCGCGCTGATCGAGGGCGTCGAGCTTACCGAGCGTGAATTGATGAAGGTGCTGGAGAAATATGGCGTGACGAAATTCTCGCCGCAAGGCGAGAAATTCGACCCGAACGTGCATCAGGCGATGTACGAGGTGCAGGATTCCGATGTGCCGGCGGGCCACGTCGCGCAGGTCATCCAGGCCGGCTACATGCTCGGCGACCGCGTGCTGCGCCCGGCGCTGGTGGCGGTGGTCAAGGCGGCGCCGAAAGCCCCGCCATCCTCCGCCAACGACAATCCGCCGCCGGCTGGCGCGCTATAAAATTTAGTGCAAATCGATTCCGTCGCGCAGCGCGCGGAAGCGGGTGAACAGCGCGTCCCAATCGTCCTTGCGGCTGATGCCGACGACGCGCAAAAAATTGCCGCCGCTGAAACGCAGCCATTGCGCCACCATGATCGGCTCGTCATTGATCCCCTTGGCCTGCGCCCTGATCTCGTAGCCGGGCAAGCCGCCGATCCGCATGGTATCCGCCGACAGCACCATGATATCGCGCAGCGGCGCCGACGACAGCAGGTCGCGGGCAAACCTGGCGCGGTCGTCGGGCTGTTCCGGCGAGCCCTGCCCAACCGAGACGATCACATAAGGCTGCTTGCTGAGGTCATCGGTCGGTCCCTCGGTCAGGATCACGCCGCCTTGGGCAAGCACCTGCATCACCCGGAAGCCGGCCAGTTGTCCGAGCTTGAACGGCAGCAAGCCGAGTTGTTCCTGGATCGGCATCGGCCGGAACGTGACGCTCGCCAGCGCCTGGCGGATGACCGCGTCGGAATAAACCGCGCGCGCGGACTCCGGCACTTCCACATTGATCAGCACGGTAAAGTCCTTTTCGGCACCCGCGGTCGCCAACAGAATCCATTTGTGCAGCGTGACGTCATTGATCTGGCCGTGGCCGGTGACCAGCAGCCCGCTGCCGCCGCGGAACGAAAAATCTTCCCGCTTTACGTCGGTGAGGCCGCGCTGCTCCGTGGCATTCGCAGCGCGCGCCAGTTCGGCATAGGCGCTGGCCGGAAGTTCGAGAATGGTAACGGCAACCTTGCGCTCGATGTCCTCGAAACCCGGAAAACGCGTGCTCGGCTTGAGGTTGCCGGGCGGCTCGAGCCCGATCCGCGAGCCGGGCGGAAACACCGGCTCGGCGCCGAAAGCGGGACTAAGGACCGCCAGGGCGGGCCAAATTACGAGCATTGCGGCAACGAGGTAAGCCAACAACCGGCGCGGCATGGGGCGTATCTGCTTTCCATTTCGGGGGGTGGGCCGACCTGCCTAACCGGCTTCACCCGGCGCGGCAACGGCTAGATTAACCCTCAAGTCGCGTGGCGGCGGGGGTGCGGCCCGCCGGCTCGCGATTTCGTGACAGGCTGACTTGCGGGCCGGGGCGGCCCTCCTATATGAGCCATTGAGCCGCAGAAATGCGGCAAAAAACGTATCCAGGGGGCTGGATCAGGGGGTCTGCGGATGGGCCGCGGACATCTCGCTCGGGCGCCAATTGGCCCGGCCGGCTCGCCGCAAATCGAGAGGAAGAACCATGGGCAAGGTCATCGGCATCGACCTCGGCACCACCAATTCGTGCGTCGCCGTCATGGAAGGCAAGACCCCGAAAGTCATCGAGAACGCCGAAGGCATGCGCACCACGCCTTCGATCGTCGCTTTCAGCGACGACGGCGAGCGTCTCGTCGGCCAGCCGGCCAAGCGCCAGGCGGTCACCAATCCGGAAAAGACCATCTTCGCGGTCAAGCGCCTGATCGGACGGCGCTACGACGACCCGATGGTCGATAAGGACAAAAAACTCGTTCCCTACAAGATTTCCAAGGCCGGCAACGGCGACGCCTGGGTCGAGATCGACGGCAAGAGCTATTCGCCCTCGCAGATTTCCGGCTTCATCCTGCAGAAGATGAAGGAAACGGCGGAAGCCTATCTCGGGCAGAAGGTCGATCAGGCCGTCATCACCGTTCCGGCCTATTTCAACGACGCCCAGCGTCAGGCCACCAAGGATGCCGGCAAGATCGCCGGCCTCGAAGTGCTGCGCATCATCAATGAGCCGACCGCCGGCGCGCTCGCCTACGGTCTCGACAAGCAGAAGACCGGCACCATCGCGGTCTACGACCTCGGCGGCGGCACCTTCGATATTTCGATTCTGGAAATCGGCGACGGCGTGTTCGAGGTGAAATCCACCAACGGCGACACGTTCCTGGGCGGCGAAGACTTCGACATGCGCCTGGTCAACTATCTCGCCGACGAATTCCAGAAGGAACAGGGTATCGACCTGCGCCGCGACAAGCTTGCGTTGCAGCGACTCAAAGAATCGGCCGAAAAGGCCAAGATCGAGCTGTCGTCCACCACGCAGACCGAGATCAATCTGCCGTTCATCACGGCGGACGCCTCGGGTCCCAAGCATCTGACCATGAAGCTCACCCGCGCCAAATTCGAGGCGCTGGTCGACGATCTCATTCAGAAGACCGTCGAGCCGTGCCGCAAGGCGATCAAGGACGCCGGCATCTCGGCGGCCGAGATCAACGAGGTGGTCTTGGTCGGCGGCATGACGCGCATGCCGAAGGTGCAGGAAGTCGTGAAGCAGTTCTTCGGCAAGGAGCCGCACAAGGGCGTCAACCCGGATGAAGTCGTGGCGATGGGCGCCGCCATCCAGGCCGGCGTGCTGCAAGGCGACGTCAAGGACGTGCTGCTGCTCGACGTGACCCCGCTATCGCTCGGCATCGAGACGCTGGGCGGCGTGTTCACCCGCATCATCGACCGCAACACCACCATTCCGACCAAGAAGAGCCAGGTGTTCTCCACCGCCGAGGATAGTCAGAGCGCGGTGACCATACGCGTGTTCCAGGGCGAGCGCGAGATGGCGTCCGACAACAAGATCCTCGGCCAGTTCGATCTGGTCGGCATTCCGCCGGCGCCGCGCGGCGTGCCGCAGGTCGAGGTCACCTTCGACATCGACGCCAACGGCATCGTCAACGTGTCCGCCAAGGACAAGGCGACCAACAAAGAACAGCAAATCCGCATCCAGGCGTCGGGCGGCCTGTCCGAGGCCGATGTCGAGAAGATGGTCAAGGACGCCGAGGCGCACGCCGAAGAGGACAAGAAGCGCAAAGCGGCGGTCGAAGCCAAGAACCACGGCGAGGCGCTGGTGCACTCCACCGAGAAGGCGCTGGCCGAGCATGGCGCGAAGGTCGGCGAGACCGAGCGCACCGCGATCGAGAACGCCATGGCGGATCTCAAAGAGGCGCTCAAGGGCGATGACTCAGCCCTCATCCAGACCAAGACCAACGCGCTGGCGCAGGCTTCCATGAAGCTCGGCGAGGCCATGTACAAGCAGGCGGACGCGCAAGGCGCTGCCGGCGCTCCTGGTGGCGATGGCGCCGCGGCGGGCGAGAAGAAGGAAGACGTGGTCGACGCGGAATTCACCGAGGTCGACGACGACAAGAACGACAAAAAGTCCGCCTAAACGTAAGGCGCCGGCCGTGCGGTCAACCGCAGTTTCTAGATGTATCACCCCGGGGCTTAATCCCCGGGGTGCATTTTTCCGGAGCGCGGCGGACGGCCGAATCAAGTACGGCTATGACGGCGTTTTGATCTAACGGCGGGACCGGCATGTCCAAGCGCGACTACTACGAGGTCCTGGGCGTAGCGCGCACCTGCGGCGACGCTGAGCTCAAGGCCGCGTTCCGCAAGCTCGCCATGCAGCATCATCCGGATCGCAATCCGGGCGACACCGAATGCGAGCACAAATTCAAAGAGCTCAACGAGGCCTATGACATCCTCAAGGACGGCGACAAGCGCGCCGCCTATGACCGCTTCGGTCACGCCGCCTTCGAGCAGGGCGGCATGGGCGGGGCTGCGCACGGCTTCGGCGCCGATTTCGCCCATACATTCTCCGACATTTTCGAAGACCTGTTCGGCATGGGCGGCGGCCGCCGCGGCGGCGGGCGGGGCCAAGGCCGCGAGCGCGGCTCGGATCTGCGCTACAATATGGAAATCGGCCTGGCAGAGGCCTTTGCGGGCAAGACCGCGCAGATCCGCATCCCGACCTCGGTGACCTGCGAGGTTTGTTCCGGCACCGGTGCCAAGGCCGGCAGCAAACCGAAGCAATGCGCGACCTGCGGCGGCGCCGGCAAGATCAGGCATGCGCAGGGCTTCTTCACGCTCGAGCGCACCTGCCCGGCCTGCCAGGGCCGCGGCCAGGTGATCGAAAATCCCTGTCCGTCTTGCGCCGGCGCCGGCCGGGTCACGCGCGAGCGCAATTTGTCGGTCAATATCCCGCCCGGCGTCGAGGACGGCACCCGCATCCGGCTCGCCGGCGAAGGCGAGGCGGGCCTGCGCGGCGGCTCAGCCGGCGATCTTTATATTTTTCTGTCGCTCACCCCGCACGAGTTTTTCCAGCGCGACGGCGCCGACCTGCACTGCCGGGTGCCTATCTCCATGGTCACCGCGGCGATTGGCGGCGAATTCGAGGTGCCGGCGATCGACGGTAGCCAGGCGCGGGTCAAGGTTCCCGCCGGCACCCAGGCCGGCCGGCGTTTCCGCCTGTCCGGCAAGGGGATACCGGTGCTGCGCTCGAAACAAACCGGCGACATGTACGTTCAAGTAGCGGTGGAAACGCCGCAAAACCTGACCAAGCGCCAGCGCGAGCTGCTGGCGGAGTTCGAAAAGCTATCTTCCGACCAAACCCAGCCGGAATCGGCTGGATTCTTCGGCCGGGTCAAGGATTTTCTCGATGGACTTGGCAATCGAGGCAGCCATACTGAGTAGCCATCTTGACCCCCCGCCCAAGGCCCTATACCCGTGAAGTTTCTAGGCTAATTCCAGCCGCCGGCACGCGTGATCCCGCATCGATGCCCACACATTCAGTCGTCCGCGTCCAAAAGAAAACCCTGCGTCTCGATGACGAGATGCAATTCATCCGTTCCTGGATCGAGAAGCCGATCTCCACCGGCGCGGTGATGCCGTCGAGCAAGGCGCTGGCGCGCACGATGGCGCGCTATGTCGATCCGCAGGCGAGCGGTCCGGTGATCGAACTCGGGCCAGGCACCGGCCCGGTGACCGAGGCGCTGGTCCAGCGTGGCGTCGATCCGGCGCGGCTGATCCTGGTCGAATTCAATCCGGACTTCTGCCGGCTGCTGCGCACGCGCTATCCGGCGGCGACCGTGGTGCAGGGCGACGCCTATCGGCTGCGCCGTCTGCTGGAGACCTTCGTGCGCGAGCCGGCGGCCGCGGTGGTGTCGGGACTGCCGCTGGTCACCAAGCCGCTGCGCACGCGCCTGCGCCTGATTGCGGACGCCATGAGCCTGCTGGCGCCGGGCGCGCCCTTCATCCAGTTCACCTATGCCATGGTGCCGCCGATCCCGAAGGCGCTTTCGGGAATCAAGGCCGAGGCCTCCGATCTGATCTGGCTGAACCTGCCGCCGGCGCGCGTGTGGGTTTATCGCGGGCGCTGAGGCTCAGCCCTCGCGTGTTATAGATGGCGGACGTGATTGGAGCCGCCGATGGCCTCGCCGAAAATCCTCGTCCTGCCCGGCTCGAACCGCGCCGGCTCGCACAATGTCAAGCTGGCGGCGCTGGCGGCGAAAGAGCTGGCTTTGATCGACGTCGACGTCACGCGCATTTCGCTCGCCGATTATCCGCTGCCGCTCTATGAGGGCGATTTCGAGGTCAATGCCGGGGCGCCCGCCAACGCGCTCAAGCTCAAGCAGATGATCATGGCGCACCACGGCGTGTTCATCGCCAGCCCGGAATACAGCGCGTCGGTGACGCCGACGCTCAAGAACGCCATCGACTGGGTCTCGCGCGTGCGCGAGCGCGGCGATCCGAGCTATGCTGCCTTCAAGGGCCGCGTGTTCGCGATCTCGTCGGCCTCGCCGGGCCGCTCCGGCGGCTTGCTCTCGCTGATGGCGCTGCGGCAAATCCTCGAGCTCGGCTGCGGCGCGCTGGTGATCCCCGAGCAAGTGGCGATTCCGCATGCCGATCACGCTTTCGACGGCATGGACAATATCGCCGACACCGGCACCGCCAACCTGTTTCGCGCCCAGCTCGCGCGGCTGGTGGACATGGCGCGGATGATGATGTGAGGAACATGCTGTGACACTGGATGCACGCGAACGTCTGATCGTGGCTCTCGACCTGCCGTCGGTCAAATCCGCCGAGGCCATGGTGGCGCGTTTGGCTGAATCGGTGTGCTTCTACAAGATCGGCTATCAGCTCGCTTTCGCCGGCGGGCTGCCGTTCGCGGTCGACTTGATCGCCGCCGGCAAGCAGGTGTTCCTCGACCTCAAGCTGCACGACATCGGCAATACGGTGACCAAGGGCGTCGAAAGCGTGGCGCGGCTCGGCGCCACCTTTCTCACCGTGCACGCCTATCCGCAGACCATGAAGGCGGCGGTCGAAGGCAAAAAGGGCTCGACCCTGCGCATTTTGGCGGTGACCGTGCTCACCTCCTATGACGACGCCGATCTCGCCGCCGCCGGCTACGACCTCGGAGTCGGCGAGCTGGCCGCGGCGCGCGCGGCGCAGGCGCGCGACACCGGCGTCGACGGGCTGGTGTGCTCGGCGGAAGAGGCGGCCAACCTGCGCGGCATCGTGGGGCGGGGCATGGTGCTGGTGACGCCGGGCATCAGGCCGGCGGGCAGCGCCAGCGGCGATCAGAAGCGCATCATGACGCCGGCCAGGGCGATCGAGGCCGGCGCCGACTATCTGGTGGTCGGCCGGCCGGTGGTGGAAGCGCGCGATCCGAAGGCGGCGGCCGATGCCATCGTCGGCGAGATCGAGCAAGTTATGGGAAAATGAAGGGGAGTTGAGATGGCCAAGGGCTATTGGGTGGCGAATATCGATGTGACCGATATGGATGGGTACAAAGCCTACGTCGCGGCGAATGCCGAACCATTCCACAAATTCGGTGCGAGATTTCTCACCCGCGGCGGCAAATCCGAAGCGGTAGAAGGCAAGCTGCGCGCGCGCGTCGTGGTGATCGAATTTCCGAGCTATGAGGCGGCGCTGACCTGTTACCGCTCGCCCGAATATCAGAAGGCCAAGGCGCTGCGCATCGGCAAAGGTATTGGCGAAATCGTCGTCCTCGAAGGCTACGACGGCCCGCAGCCGTAGTGCCTTTTCCGTCCCGCCGCGCTATATCCTCGCCCCTGGTTCCGGGAGTTAGACCGATGGCCGAAATGCGGCTCGTGGTCGCCGGCGCCGGCGGGCGGATGGGCCGCACGCTGGTCAAGGCGATCGTCGACATTAAGGGTTTTGCGCTGAGCGGGGCGCTGGAAGACGCGCGCTCGCCGCTGATCGGCTGGGATGCCGGCACGCTGGCCGGCACGCCGGAGAACGGCGTCAAGCTTACCGGCGACGCTGGCGCGCTGCTCGACAAGGCCGACGGCATTATCGATTTCACCGCGCCGTCCGCGACGGTGGCCTTCGCCGCGCTCGCGGCCAAGGGCCGCAAGGTGCACATTATCGGCACCACCGGCTTGGCTGCTGCCGACGAGGCCAAGATCAAGGACGCCGCCAAGAGCGCGGTGATCGTCAAGTCCGGCAATATGAGCCTCGGCGTCAATCTGCTGGCGGCGCTCACCCGGCGCGTCGCCAAGACGCTGGATAATTCCTTCGACATCGAAATCCTCGAGATGCATCACAACCAGAAAGTCGATGCGCCGTCCGGCACCGCGCTGATGCTCGGCCGCGCGGCGGCGGAAGGCCGCGGCATCGAGTTCGACACGCACAAGGTCGCGAGCCGCGACGGCCACACCGGCGTGCGCAAGGCCGGCGACATCGGCTTTGCGGCGCTGCGCGGCGGCAGCGTGGTGGGCGAGCACAGCGTGATCTTCGCCGGCCCGGCCGAGCGCATCGAACTGGTGCACAAGGCCGAGGACCGCATGATCTTCGCGCGCGGCGCGCTGCACGCGGCATTATGGGCGCGCACGCAAAAGCCCGGGCTCTATTCGATGATGGATGTGCTGGGACTGAAAGATTTCTAAGGTGTGAGAGAGCAGTGAAATGACTGATCGTCTTCTCGTGCTCGTGCGGCACGGCCAAAGCGACTGGAACCTGAAGAACCTTTTCACCGGCTGGCGCGATGTCGACCTGACCGACAAGGGCGTCGCCGAGGCGTGCGAGGCCGGCCGCAAGCTTAAAGGCCAGGGCATCAAGTTCGACGTCGCCTTCACCTCCGCGCTCATCCGCGCGCAGCGCACGCTCGATCTGATGCTGGAAGAGTTGGGGCAGACCAAGATCCCGGTGTTCAAGGACCAGGCGCTCAACGAGCGCGATTACGGCGAGTTGGTCGGCCTCAACAAAGACGACGCGCGCAAGAAATGGGGTGAGGAGCAGGTGCACAAATGGCGCCGCTCCTACGACATCGCGCCACCCGGCGGCGAGAGTCTCAAGGATACGCTGGCGCGTACGCTGCCATATTATGTGACGGAGATATTGCCGCGGGTGTTGCGCGGCGAGCATGTGCTGGTGTCGGCGCACGGCAATTCATTGCGCGCGCTGGTGATGGTGCTCGACAAGCACACGACGGAGAGCATCACCAAATTGAATTTGGATACCGGCGTGCCGATGATCTACCGGCTCAATGCGGATTCGACGGTGAAGTCGAAAATGGATCTGGCGGCGTAGGCTTATGCCGCCGCCATTCCGGCTTCCCAGCCCAGCATCGCGCGCTTGCGCGTGATGCCCCAGTGATAGCCGGTGATATCGCCGTTCTTGCCGATGACGCGGTGGCACGGCACCACGAAGCAGATCGGGTTCTTGCCGACCGCGGCGCCGACCGCGCGCGCGGCCTTCGGCTCGCCGACCTTGGCGGCGACGCCCGAATAGGTGTCGAGCCTACCCATCGGAATGGTCAGCAGCTTCTCCCAAACGCGAATTTCGAAATCCGTGCCGATCAGCACCACGCGCAGCGGCTGCTCCGCCCGCCACAGCGCCGGATCGAAGATGCGCCGCGCGGTTGCGGCGGTGGCCGCGAAGTCTTCGACATAGCGCGCCTTCGGCCAGCGCGAACGCATGTCGCTCAGCGCCTTGCGCTCCTTGCCGGCGTCGGCCAGCGCGAGGCCGGCCAGCCCGCGCGGCGTGTTCATCACCAGCGCCGTCCCGAACGGGCAGGGATGGAATCCATAGGTGATCGTGAGCCCTTCGCCGCCGGCCTTCCATTCGCCCGGCGACATCGCCTCGTGCGTGACGAACAGATCATGCAAACGTCCGGGGCCGGACAGGCCGACTTCATAGGCGGTGTCGAGCACGCTGGCCGACGCGCGCAGCAGGTCGCGCGCATGATTGAGCGTGAGCGCCTGCAAGAACGCCTTCGGTGTCAGTCCGCACCAGCGGCGGAACAGATGATGCAGATCGGTGGCGGAAACGCCGGCAGCATCGGCGATGGTCTCGATCTCGGGCTGCGAGCGCCAATTGCCGCGGATATGGGCGATGGCGCGGCGCACGATGGCGTAATCCGCCGCCGCCGTTGGGAGCGGGGCGAAGCCGGGGAAGCGGTCGCCTAAGGCCGGTTTTGCAAGGGTCATGGTCATGACCTGCTATTTAGAACGGGATCGGCTGCCTAGCCACCCGATTTCTGACTAACTCAACGTCGTCTGCGTTACACCGCGTTTGGCTTCGCTCAGGGCCTCGCCGAGCGCCTGCGCGAAGCTCGCTTTCTCGTCGGGGCCCAGGAAATTGCCGATCGCCAGCTGCTTGCCGCGCGAAATGAGCAACAGCCGCTCGACGCCGTATTCCTCGTGCACCACCTTGTCGAGCTTGACCCAGAGCGGATTGAGCACCCATTCGCGCGCCGCCCCGCGCGGGCTGACCTTACGCACCTTGAGCGCGGTCGGCGTCACCGTGACCTGCTCATAAGCGGCGGCTTGCCGGTAGTTGAGCCGGAACGCCCAGTACAGCAGCAGCACGTCGAGGCCGAAATAGCCGAACACCGGCCAGGCGCCCATCAGCAGGAACGCCATGCCGGAGACGAAGCTGACGCCGCCGAACACGATCATCAGCACCAGAAAGCCGACATGGCCGAGCGAGCGGTGCGGCGTGAGCACGGCGGAAAAGATCGTGGGGTCGAGATCGACATTGTCGGTGGTCATGGCGCTCAGTATACCGGGAACATGGCGAAAAACTCGGTCCGAAAATCTGCTGTGAAGACCCGCAAGGGCAAGGTGCCCAAGCCTTTGATCGCCAAGTCTTTGATCGTGAAACCTTGGAGCAATGCGCAGATCGAAGAAGCGTTCCGCCGCTTCCAGGCGGCCAATCCGGAACCCAAGGGCGAGCTCCAGCACATCAACCCGTTCACGCTGCTGGCGGCGGTGGTGCTCTCCGCGCAGGCCACCGATGCCGGCGTCAACAAGGCGACGCCCGCGTTGTTCGCGCTCGCCGACACGCCGGAAAAGATGGTGGCGCTGGGCGAGGAGCGCGTGCGCGAGTTGATCAAGACCATCGGGTTGTTCCGCACCAAGGCGAAGAACGTGGTGGAGCTGTCACGCCGGCTGGTGGCCGAGCATGGCGGGCAGGTGCCGCGCGTGCGCGAGGCGCTGGAGGCATTGCCGGGCGTCGGGCGCAAGACCGCCAATGTGGTGCTCAACATCGCATTCGGCGAGCCGACCATCGCGGTCGACACACACATTTTTCGCGTCGGCAATCGCACCGGGCTGGCGCCCGGAAAAAATCCGTTCGAAGTCGAGCAGAAGCTCGAGCAGGCGGTGCCTGCGCATTACAAACTGCACGCGCATCACTGGCTGATCCTGCACGGTCGCTACACCTGCGTGGCGCGCAAGCCGCTGTGCGAGAAGTGCCTCATCGCCGATCTGTGCCGGTGGCCGGAGAAGACGGTGGCGGCTTAGCGCGTTCTCTCGATCAACTCGATGCGCTTGCCGCTCATGCGCTTGTGGATGTGCACCATGTAGGCCATGGCGAAGATCGGCGTCGCCAGATTGACCAGCGGAATCGACACGAATACCGCGATCACCATGCCGGCAAGAAAAATATAAGCGGCGTTGCTTTTACGCATCGCCTTGGCCTCGTGCGGCGGGCGGAAGCGCATGGCGGCGAGCTCGAAATATTCGCGGCCGAGCAGATAGGAATTCGCCAGGAATAAAATGATCACGCCGATCCCGGCAAAGAATATGAACGGCAGCGCGCACAGATAGACCACGAGCGCCAGCAGGGTGAACTGCACGCCCTCGATCAGCGCGCGCAAGAACGGCAGCGCGTGTCCCGGCGGCTCGGCCGGATAATGCTCGCGCTCGACCGCCTCGGCCACTTCATCCACGAAGAAGCTGCCGACGAAGGCGGTTACCGCCGGCATCAGGAACAAGGCGCCGGTGATGATCCCGAGGCTCGCCATAATTGACAACACCCAGGCCAGGCTCGCCCAGGCCGCGTGCGGCGCCATGCCGGAGGTCTGCTCGGCCCAGGTGGCGCCGCTGGCCGCCAGCGCGGAGAACAGGCGGTTGAGCACGATGCCGACGATGACGATGAGCAGCAGGGCCAGGCCGACGGCCTTCATCAGCACCGCGCGCAGCGGCTGCGTGAACAGTTGCGCAATTGCTTTGACGGCTGCGTCGATCATGCGGTCACAGCTAATGCCGGCCGCGGCAAGGAGCAAGGCCCAAAAGTCGAAGGACCAAGTCGATCAAACCACCGGCGACAGCGTGTCGGTATCGAGCGTCTCGGTCTCGGCCGGCACCAGCGACACCATCTCGTCGGCATCGGCGGCCGGCAAATCCGCCCAGGCCATCGCCTTGTAGTCGAAGCCTTTCACCAGCGTCGGCTTGACCACCTCGAAATAGGGCGAGATGTCGAAATCGCGCGGGGCGAACAGCGAGGAATGGCGGATTTCCAGGATTTCGCGGCGCGCTGCTTCGCTCTCGAGCAGCGTCACCTTGGGCAGGATCGGATAGCGCACGTTCTCGAAGGCTTGCGCGATCAGCGCCGAGCAGATGATGCGGGTCGGGTGGCCGGAGCCGAGCGCCATCATGCGCCGACGCCAGCGTTGCGGCACCGGCAGCGGAAACAGGTAGCGCATGAGGTCGATGATGTTCTTGAGATCGTAGTCGAAGCCGATGCGCTCGGCCGCGTAAGCGCAGACGCGGGCGCGATCGTCCGCGGTCAAGCCGGTCGGCCGGCAGATGCGGGTGTGGTAGCGGGCATATTTCGACAGCGGCGCCGCCACCACGCCCTGGCCGATATTGGCTTCCACCAGCACCAGCGGCTCGCCCTCGGCGGTCTCGCGGTCGCCGATCGGCCCGACATAGAGCGCGGCATGCGACCAGGTGGACTGCGTGAGATATTTGATGACGCCGGAAATGTGGTTGCTGCCTTCGACCAGCAGCACGTCGCCGGGCTTGAGCGTGACGCGCAAGGTTTCGGGATCGCTCGGCGTGAACGGCTCATAGCCCTGCGCCGGCTTCTCCAGATAATGGGCGAGAAGACGCCCGACCCCGTCCGCCATCCAACTCATTGCACGGTCCTTGGCGCCATTCCTTGACGCGCCGTCACGCGACTCATTGCGGCCAAATTTAGCCAAGAGTCATTGCAATTTGGTTCATTGCCCGCGCGCCGGAGTTACAATTCGTTAGCCATAAAATTTGCTGCGCCAGGCGCATTCGGGCAATCTGGCGGCGACACCGTCAATCATTCGGATACCATGTCGAGGCTTAATCGCCGCTCATTCCTGGCCGCCGGTGCGGCGCTGCTGGCGAAGCCCGCGCTCGGCGCCGGGCCGGCCGCGAGCGACGTGGATGTGGTGATTATCGGCGCCGGCGCCGCCGGCATCGCGGCCGCACGCCGCGTCGCCGCCGCCAAGCAGCGCTTCGTCATGCTCGAGGCCGCCGACCATGTCGGCGGGCGCTGTGTCACCGATACACGGACTTTCGGCGTGCCATTCGACCGCGGCGCCCACTGGATTCATCAGCCCGACGTCAACCCGCTGCTCAAGCCGGCGGCGCCGGCCGGTATCGATATCTACCCGGCGCCGCGCGGG
>Ga0209584_10000289_pt1 | contig 15089 bp, 14 predicted proteins | sample NGEPerD_FD_184507 | JGI IMG/M metagenome (GOLD analysis project Ga0209584, IMG submission 184507) | Arctic peat soil microbial communities from the Barrow Environmental Observatory site, Barrow, Alaska, USA - NGEE PermafrostAB12-D... | ecosystem: Environmental > Terrestrial > Soil > Wetlands >...
GTGACGGCGGTCGGTGTGACGTCGGTCGGTGTGACGTCGGTCGGTGTGACGTCGGTCGGTGTGACGTCGGTCGGTGTGACGTCGGTCGGTGTGACGTCGGCGGGTGTGGTGTCGATCGGTGTGGTGTCGATCGGTACAGCCGTGCTCATCAGAAATATCCCTCGCGCTTGCGGTCTTCCATGGCGGCCTCGCCGAGCTGGTCGTCGGCGCGGGTGGCGCCCCGCTCGGTGATCCGGGTGGCGATGATCTCCTCGATCACCGCGCGCACATCGGTCGCGGTCGACTCCACCGCGCCGGTGCAGGACATGTCGCCGACCGTCCGGTACCGCACGGTCCGCCGCTCGACGACCTCGCGACCCGTTGGCCCGCCCCACTCCCCCGGCGCCAGCCACATGCCGCCGCGCCGGAAGACGTCCCGCTGATGGGAGTAGTAGATCTGCGGCAGCTCGATGCCCTCCGCCTCGATGTAATTCCAGACGTCCAGTTCGGTCCAGTTGGACAGCGGGAACACCCGGACGTGCTCGCCCGGCGCGTGCCGGCCGTTGTACAGCCCCCACAGCTCCGGGCGCTGACGCCGCGGATCCCAGCCGCCGAACGAATCGCGCAACGAGAAGATCCGCTCCTTGGCCCTGGACCGCTCCTCGTCCCGCCGCGCGCCGCCGATCACCGCATCGAACTTCTCCGCCGCGATGGTGTCCACCAGCGGGACGGTCTGCAGCGGGTTGCGGGTGCCGTCCGGCCGTTCGGTCAGCCGACCGTCGTCGATCCAGTCCTGAACGTGCGCGACCTGCAGCCGCAGCCCGCCCTGCGCGACCACCCGGTCCCGGTACTCCAGCACCTCAGGAAAGTTGTGCCCGGTGTCCACGTGCAGCAGCGAGAACGGCAGCCGGGCCGGATGAAACGCCTTGCGCGCCAAGTGCAGCACCAGCACCGAATCCTTGCCCGCGGAGAACAGGATGACCGGCCGGTCGAACTGCCCCGCCACCTCCCGCAGGATGTGAATGGCCTCGGATTCCAGGGTCTTCAGGTGCGGGCTGGTGACGTGCGCCTGCGTCACGGTGTTGGTGACAGTCGTGTCGGTGAGAGTCACAACCGTCCCCTTTCCAGCAGCAGGCCGAGCAGTGCCGCGACCGATGTCTCCTGATCGAGCGTGGAGGTGTCGACCCGCAGGTCGGGATCCACCGGGATCTCGTACGGATCGTCGACACCCGTCATCGCGGAGATCTCGCCGCGGAATGCCTTGGCATACAAACCCTTGACGTCACGCTCGGCGCACACTTCCACTGGCGTTGACAGGTGCACCTGCAGGATCGGCGTGCCGTGCGACTCGTGGTGGGCCCGCACCTTTTCCCTGGCGTCCTGGTACGGAGCGATCACCGGGACGATGACGATGACGCCGTGCCTGGCGAGCAGTTCGGCGACATAGCCGATGCGGGTGACCTGCGTTTCCCGGTCCTGTCGGGAGAACCCGAGCCCCGCGGACAGGTGGGTGCGGACCTCGTCGCCGTCCAGCACCTCCACGTCGGCGCCGCGCTCGCGGAGCACGCGGGCCAGCGCCACCGCCAGCGTGGTCTTGCCCGCGCTGGGCAGCCCGGTCAGCCAGAGCGTGGTGCCGGCGGTCCGCGATGGGGTGAGGGTCGCCGGCACAGTCGCGTCCACGTTCGTGGTCGCAGGCGCGGTTCCGTTGGCGGTCGCGCGCCCGTTGGCGGACGCCACAGTCTGTGCGCTCGTCATAGATTGATCCCACATTCGGTCTTTGCCAGGCCCGCCCAGCGGCCGGCCCGGGAGTCTTCTCCGGGCAGCACCCGTCGCGTGCACGGCTCGCAGCCGATCGACGGATAATCAGGTCCCAACAATGGATTCACCAGCACATTGTTTTCGGTGATGTAACGGTCGACATCATCGTCGGACCAGGCCGCCAGCGGGGCGAACTTCACCTTCCCGCGTTTGTTGTCGAATTGCACGACGGGGGTGTTGGCCCTGGTCTCCGATTCCGCGCGGCGGACTCCGGTGGCCCAGGCTTCGTACCCGGTCAGCGCCCGGTTGAGCGGCGCGACCTTGCGCAGCGCACAACAGGTATCGGGATCCCTGGCAAAAAGGTCCTTGCCGTATTGGGCGTCCTGTTCGGCAACCGTCTGCAACGGCAGCAGCCGGCGCAGGTTTACCGGGTACACGGCCTCGACGGCGTCGGCGGTGCCGATGGTTTCGACGAAATGATAGCCGGTGTCCAGGAAAAGTACATCAATTCCCGGCAGCACTCTCGATGCGAGGTGAACCAGCACGGTGTCCTGCATCGACGCGGTGACAGCCAGCCCGCCGCCGAACTCGTCGGCGGCGAAGCGCAGTATTTCCTCGGCGGTCGCATCGGCCAGTTCCAGGGACGCCCTCCGCGCGACGGCCGACAATTCCGCTCCGCTGCGCACCGCGGTGATCATGACGGAACCACCGATTCCGTCGAGCCGGCCGTCACGGTGGGACCGGCCCCTGATGAGGCCGCGCCGCGGCCGGCAATCCCGATGAACCGCACTGCGAACACCCGCAGGCAGTCCCGGCAGCTCCACGCGCCGTGCGAGTCCTCGTGCGGCCACAGGTTGGTCTCGCCGCAGTAGGGGCAGTACTGCGCCGGTGCCCTGGTTTCTGTCATACCAGTGCTGACTCGTCCGCGCGGGCAACCCACTGGGCAAACCGCTCGCCGGGCTCGCGCTGTGCGTCGAAGGACTTGATCACGCGCTCGACGTAGTCGGCCAGGTCATCGCCGGTCACCTTGTGGCCGCGGACTTTCCGGCCGAAGCCGGCGTCCAGCCCGAGGCCGCCACCCAGGTGCACCTGGAAGCCCTCGACCTGGGCTCCCTCGGCATTCGTGACGATCATGCCCTTGAGCCCGATGTCCGCGATCTGGGTGCGGGCGCAGGCGTTGGGGCAGCCGTTCACGTTGATCGTCAACGGCACGTCGAGGTCGCCGACCCGGCGCTCCAATTCGTCGACCAGGGCAATACCGCGGGCCTTGGTCTCCACGATCGCCAGCTTGCAGAATTCCAGGCCGGTGCAGGCCATCATGTTCCGGCGGAACGTCGACGGGGTGACCGAAAGGCCGAGTTCGGCCAGTCCGGCCACCAGCGAATCGACCCGGTCCCGCTCGATGTCCAGGATCACCAGACCCTGGTCGGTGGTCATCCGCACCCGGTCCGAACCGTGTGCGGCGACCAGGTCGGCGATCCGGGTCAGCAGCATGCCGGAAACCCGGCCGACGGTGGGGTTGATGCCCACGTAGAACCGGCCGTCCTGCTGCGGGTGAACCCCGACGTGATCACGGGGGCCGCTGGGCACCACTGGGGCCGGACCGTCGATCAGCGTCCGCTTGAGGTACTGGGATTCGAGAATCGTGCGGAATTTTTCAGTGCCCCAATCCGCGACCAGGAACTTCAGCCGGGCGCGGTTGCGCAGCCGGCGATAGCCGTAGTCGCGGAAGATCGAGATGACTCCCGCCCACACGTCGGCCACCTCGTCCAGCGGAACCCACGCGCCGAGCCGGTGGCCCAGCATCGGATTGGTGGACAGCCCGCCGCCGACCCACAGGTCGAACCCCGGGCCGAATTCGGGATGAAGCACGCCGACAAATGCGATGTCGTGAATCTCGTGGGCCACGTCGTGCCGGGGTGAGCCGGAAATGGCGGTCTTGAACTTCCGCGGCAGGTTGGAGAATTCCGGGCTGCCAATGAAGCGCCGGACGATTTCCTGGATTGCCGGGGTTCCGTCGATGATTTCGTCGGACGCGATGCCGGCCAGCGGCGAACCGAGCACCACCCTCGGCACGTCGCCGCAGGCCTCCGCAGTACTCAGGCCGACGCCTTCCAGCGCCTGCCAGATGTCGGGTACGTCCTCGATCCGCACCCAGTGCAGCTGGATGTTCTGCCGGTCCGTCAGATCCGCGGTGTCCCTGGCGTACTTCGTGGAGACCTCGCCGACGGTGCGCAGGCCGGCCGTGGTCAACTGACCGCCGTCGATCCGGACCCGCATCATGAAGTACTTGTCCTCGAGCTCCTCCGGCTCCAGCACCGCGGTGCGGCCGCCGTCGATGCCGGGGGCCCGCTGGGTGTACAGGCCCCACCAGCGGAAACGTCCGCGCAGGTCAGCGGGGTCGATGCCGTCGAATCCCGTGTACCGGTACCTGGTTTCGATCCGCTGCCGGCAGTGCAGGCCGTCGTCGTCCTTCTTCATTCGCTCGTTGGGATTGAGCGGTTCGCGATGGCCCATGGCCCATTGGCCCTGGCCGCGCGCGGCGTCCGGGCGCGTCCGGCGCGGGCGGGCCGCCGCCGGTGCTACCCCCGGCGATGCCGAGGAAGCCGGGGAGTCAGCTGTGGGGTCGACGGTCCCCGTACCGTTCGCGGCGCCGTCGGCTGAACCCTGTGCGTGGTCGGTCGATCGCACAGAGTGGGCGGTGGCGGGCTGAACAGCAGGCACGGGCAATCCCTGGGGGAAGGCTGGGTGCGTGTCACGCGCACGGGTGGGCCCTGGTCGAGGAGCCCATGCGCCGGCACGACACCCCAGCGCTGGTGAGCGGCGGGTGTCAGGCGGCGTGACAACAGGCAGCGCTGGCGACGCGCACGAGGTCAACCTCGCGGCGGCACACCAAGAGCACTCCCTGACCGGACATGGCGTTGAGCATACCGCGCCGCCACCCGGTCTCCCACGCCCGCAAAAGGGAGGAATCGTGCGCTGATTGGATATCCGTCATCCCTTTGGCGGTGTCCTTTCGGGATTCGTACCCGCATGGTCGTGTCCCGCACCGACCGGTGCCTTTCGTATGCTCTCGCCGTGACGCTCATCGACCGGATCACCAGCGCCCTGACCGACGGGCCGTCCACCGTGGTGATCGAACCGCCCGGGACCGGCGACGGTTACTGGGCCGGCGGACCGAGCGTTGTCTACGACGACGGCGTGTTCTTCCTGGCGTACCGCCTGCGCCGGCCCGTCGATCTCGGCCGCGGATACGCCAACGTTGTCGCCCGGTCCACGGACGGCATCGCTTTCGAAACCGTCGCCACGGTGTCGGCGGCCGATTTCCGCTGCGCGTCGCTGGAGCGGCCCGCGCTGATCCGGCGACCCGACGGCGGCTGGCGGCTGTACGTCAGCTGCTCGACGCCCGGGTCCAAGCATTGGTGGGTGGAGGCGCTGGACACCGGCGTCGGCGAAGGGGCCGAGCGGTTGCCAGGGGGCACTCGGACGCTGGTGCTGCCGGGCGACGCGGACACCGCGTGGAAGGACGTGGTGGTCACCCGGGACGGCGAGACCTGGCGGATGTGGGCGTGCCGGCACCTGCTGGACCGGGGCGAGGACGAGGCCGATCGGATGCAGGCCTGGTTCGCCAGCAGCGCCGACGGGTTGGACTGGACCGTCGAGCGACCGGCGCTGCTGCCGACCGCGAACTCCTGGGACCAGCGCGGGGTGCGGGTGACCAGCGCGTGGGAGTGGCACGGCAAGTGGCTGGCCACCTACGACGGGCGGGCCTCGGCCGCGGAGAACTGGTACGAGCGCACCGGTGTCGCGGTCGGCGCGAGTCCCGACGACTTCGTCGCGGTCGGCGGCCCGATCGAGCCGGACGGCCGGACGCTGCGCTACGTCACGGTCGCCCAACTGCCCGACGGCCTGCGGTTGTACTACGAAACCCAGCGCGCCGACGGGGCGAACGACCTGCGGACAACGTTCGTGCCCCACGAGTGAGTCCAGCAGCGATCAGGCCTTCCGCTCGCTGAAGGCACCCCGCCCGGTTTCGTTCAACCAGTCGGCGTAGTCGATCCCCGTCAGCCGGCCCAGCAGCGCGACGTCCGATTCGTAGTACGGCAGCAGCGTCCTGCGCTGCTCGACCGGCAGCGGCGGACGGCGCCGGCCGCCGCGGTGCAACGCGGCCAGCAACGGCTTCTGCGCCTGCCGCCACACCTGCGGCGGGACATGCGCCCCGGCCACCGCGCCTGCACGGATGGCCTTCTGCAAAGTCCGGTTGATCGGGCTGTCGGGCACCCAGTTCGACACGTTGGAGCGCGGCACGGTGGACACCACCCCGGTGCGCACCCCGAGGAACGCCGCGATGTCGTCCAGCGTCTGCGGCGCAGCGTCGATCAGCTGCCGGTAGCGCAGCACGAAGACCTGTTCCCGGGGGAAGACGGTATACAGATGCTCGAGCTGCTCGCCGTACAGGCCGGTCTCCAGGTAGCGCCAGAACGGCGCGAAACCGGCCTCGGCCCGCTCGGGTTCCAGGCGGCAGGCCGTGAGGAAGTCGCTCTCCGGCTCGAGCCCGTCGCACCACAGGTGCGTCCAGTTGGAGTAGGCGCGGTCGATCGGGTCGCGGATGACGGCGATCATCTTCACGTCCGGGATCAGCGCGCGGATCCGCCGGTGGGATGCCGTGTCCCACAGGTAGAACGGCGTGCTCTCGCCGCGGAGCGCGCCGGCCGGCGCGTTCGCGAACAGCGCCTCGTAGCGATGGCGGTCCCACACCCACTCCTGCGCGCTGTGCGCGTCCCCAGGGCCGCGCTGGTGCGCCGGATCCGGGGGCTGCTCGTCGCAGAGAAAGAACTTGGGTTCCTTCGGGTCGGACAGGAACAGATCGGGATGCTGAGCCAGCGCGACGTGCAACGCCGTCGACCCGGCCTTGGGTGCGCCGATGATGAGGAAATCGGGAAGGGCCATCAGGTGTCCTTGCGGGAGGGGCGCGCCTGCGCCGGTGGGGCCGGGTGGGCCAGATGGTCGAGCGAGGTGGCCAGGCAGAAGGGCCGGGTCAGCGCACCTTCGCGCTCCCGGGTCGGTCAACGACGGGTCAGTGATCCGGTGACGGTTCGGGTGCTTCGCCGGAGCGACAAGCGGCGCTCGCGACGCGCAGCAGGTCGACCTCGCGTCGGCACACCAGTACCAGTTCCCGCCCGGGCATGGCGCAGAGGGTATCGCGCCGGACGGCCGGTCCCGCAACTCGCCCCGGAGCACCCAGGGATCGCACTGGTGGTCACCACGTCGTCAGGCAGCGACCGGCGGCTCCCAGCGCTGCACCGCCGCACTGCCCCGAACGAACGCCGAGCCAGGCATCAGGCGCAGCAGTCCGTCACGCACTCCTGCCCAAGACCTGAGCTGCCCGACCCGGCCGACCATCCGCGCCCGGGCGGCCAGCGACTGCGTGCGCTGCCGACGCTGCCGGTCGTACTGGATGAGCGCGTCGGCGACTGTCGCCGGCGCGCCCAGCAGCGCTGTCAGCGTCACGGCGTCCTCGATCGCCTGGCAAACCCCCTGCCCCAGGTCCGGCGTCATCGCATGGGCCGCGTCCCCGATCAGCACCACCCGGCCGCCCACGAACGAGCCGAGGCGACCGGCGAGGTCGTTGATGTCGTGATGCAGCACCTCCCCGGCACGGGTTGCTGCGATGAGCGCCGGGATCGGGTCGTGCCAGGCACCGAACCGCCGCAGCACCTCGGCACGCTCGTCCGTCGTCGCAGTGCCCGCCGGCACGGAGGCGGTGGCGAACCAATAGACCCGCCCGTCCCGCAATGGCACACATCCGAAACGTTCGCCCCTGCCCCAGGTTTCGCCGCCGCTGGCGAGCTCGAACGGTTCCGCGGTGATTCCCCGCCAGCTGGTGTAGCCGGCGTACCGCACGCCCGGATCGTCCGGCCAGAGCGAGTGCCGCAGCGGGCTGCGCAGCCCATCCGCGGCAATCACCAGGTCCGCGGTCACGCTGGTCTCGCCGTCCGGTCCGTGCCAGGTCACCGTGGCAGCGTCGGGTCGCTGATCGACGCCCAGGCAGTTGCTCTCGTAGCGAATCGCACTCCTTGGCAGTTGATCGGTCAGGACGCGCTGCAGGTCGGCGCGATGCACGATGGCGACCTCGCTGCCCGCACCGAGCTCACCGCGTTCACCCACGGTTGTCCGAACCAGCCAGCGGCCGGACGGGGTCCGGATTCCGGCCGGCGAACCCGGCGGCGGCGCCCCGCCGATGGCCCGGACACGCTGCCCCAGGCTCTGCGGCTGGCGGTGGTCGGAGGCGTCGCTCTCCCCTGGGCCGACGCTCGCGGGCTGCGCCGCAGGGATCGCATCGAGCGCGCGCAATGCATTGCCCCACAAGGAGATGCCGGCGCCCGCGGCCGACCCGGGTGCCGAGCGTTCGACCACCGTCACCTGGTGGTCGGCGCGGTGGGCGGCTCCGGCGGCGACGAGCCCCGCGATGCCTGCTCCGACGACAACGATCCGCATGGCGGGCCTCCGTGGTTCACGCGTCCTCTACAGATGTAGAGTATGGCTGCCTCTGCGATGGTGGGCAATCGGCTGATCGGGGGACGGTACGGCGTGGAATCAGCTCCCCAGCTCGATCGGCGCGCGGCGATGGCGGATGCCGCGATCGCGATCATCGGCGGGCGGGGGCTGCGCGCGCTGACCCACCGTGCGGTGGACCAGGCTCTCGCCCTGCCGGACGGGTCGACCTCGTACTACCTGCGGACCAGGCACGCACTGCTGGAGCGGGTGGTCGGCAGGCTCGCCGAGCGCACAGCGGCCGACCTGCGGGCGATGCAAGTCTCGCCGCAAGTCTCGCCGCAAGTCTCGGGAAGGGATGCGACCGGCGCAGATCGGCCGGCCGGCAGCCCCTACCCGCCTGACCTGCCCGACCGTCTCGACGCACTCTCCGCGCGGGCGGGCGCGCTGCTCGATCGGATGATCGGAGCCCGGCGGGTGGACTCTCTGGCCCGCTACGCGCTGACGATCGAATTGGCCACCGATCCGGGGCTGCACCGGGCACTGATCGCCGGCCAACCACTGCGGGAGATGGCTGCCGCGGCTCTCAGCACGCTGGCCGCGCCCGATCCGGCAGCCCAGGCGTTGGATCTGGTCAGCATGACCGACGGCCTGGTCTTCGACCGGCTGGTCGGCACCCGTTCCCTGCTCGGGCCGGATCCCGGCACGACCGAGAGCGTGACGGAGCTGACGCGGGCCGTGCGCACCTTCCTCCGCGGCGTATTCGGGTGCTGACCGCCTGTTCCTCCCGGGGAGTGTCGGGGTGGCAGGTCATGCTGACGGCATGGATTCCACGGCTCTGCTGATCGGTGCGCTGCTGCTGGTGGTCGGGCTGGTCAGCGGCCTGGTGATCGGCCTGCTGATCGGCCGGTCGGTCCCGCGCGCCGACCGGTCGTCGGCCGAGATGGCGGCGCTGATGGGCCCGGCCTCCGATGCGTTGCGGCGGGTCGAGAACCGGCTGCAGGAAGTCGAACGTGATCGGGTCGGTGCCTACGCCGGCCTTCGCGAACAGGTGGCCGCCCTGCACCGGGCATCCACCGAACTGGGCAGTCAGACCCGATCGCTGGTCGGCGCGCTGCGGGCGCCCCAGGTCCGTGGGCGGTGGGGTGAGGTGCAGCTGCAGCGGATCGTCGAGTTGGCCGGGATGGTCGAGCACTGCGACTTCGACACCCAGGTCAGCGCGCACGATCGGGCTGTGGACGGGCGCGGTGTACGGCCGGACATGATCGTCCGGCTCTCTGCCGGTCGCAGCATCGTCGTCGACGCGAAGGTGCCGTTCGCCGCCTGGCTCGAGGCGCTGGACAGCCCCGATGACCGCCGGCGAGCGGCGTTGATGGCGGCGCACGCCAGGGCGGTCCGCGCGCACGTGGACGCACTGGCCGCCAAGTCCTACTGGCGCCATTTCCAGCCCGCGCCGGAGTTCGTGGTGATGTTCGTGCCGGGCGAACCGTTGATCGATGCAGCTCTGGCGGTCGATCCCGGGCTGGCCGACCACGCCTTCGGCCGGCACGTGGTCATCGCGACCCCGACATCGCTGATCGCATTGCTCCGCACCGTGGCCTTCACCTGGCGTCAGGAACAGCTGTCCGCCTCCGCCGCCGAAGTGCATGCGCTCGGCCGCGAACTGCACGGCCGGCTGGCGACCGTCGGCGGTCATCTGAGCAGGCTCGGGGCGGGCCTGGAACGGGCTGTCATCTCGTACAACCAGACCGTCCGGTCGGTGGAGACCCGGGTGCTGGTCACCGCCAGGCGGTTCGCCGACCTCGGCGTGACCACCGACGCATTGCCGGCGCCCGAACCTGTCGATGTGATGCCACGGCGGCCCCAGGCCGCTGAATTCACCACGGACTTCCCGAGTGATGTCAGCACTGACCTCACGTCGGACTTCGCGGCAGATATGGGTGCGGATCACGGCAGGGAGGGTGCCGGAGAGCGGCCTGGAAGCCGGCTCCGTGATCCTCCCGAGAGTGCTCCTGCGCAGGTCACGCCGATTGTCAGGGCCGCGGGATGGCCGAGGGACGCTACCGTTGAGCGGTGACGACGAAAAGTGCGACCCACTTGTCGCTAGCCGACAGCTCGGTGTTGACCAGTGTGCGGGGCTGGCCGTCGTGGGCGGTGGTGCTGCTCGCGGTCGCGCTGACGTTCGCCGGCACGGCGGTCGACGGGCTGACCACCGGCGCGCTCAGCTGGGGGCTCCGGATCGGTTTCTACCTCGGTGTCGTGTTTGCGGCGCTACTGGTCCGGCGTCGGTCGATCTTCACCGCCATGGTCCAGCCACCCTTGGTCCTGGTGTTCGGCATCGTCGTCGGCGGCTGGCTGTTCACCAACGCCGGCGGGATGTACGGGACCGCGCTGAAGATCATCGGCAGCTTCCCCACCATGGCCATCGGCACGGCACTGGCTGTGATCATCGGGCTGATCCGCATCGTGGCGCAACCGCTGCGTTCCTCGTCCGATCACGCCGCCAACGCGGCGTAGCGACCACGCTGGTCGAGCAGGCTCTCGTGGGTGCCTGACTCCACGACCCGTCCCTGGTCCAGCACGGCGATCTGATCGGCGTCCCGAACGGTCGAGAGCCGATGGGCGATGGTGATGGTGGTGCGACCGCGGGCCAAGGTGTCGAAGGCCCGCTGCACCGCGCGCTCGGTGTCGTTGTCCAGTGCGCTGGTCGCCTCGTCCAGCACGAGCACCCGCGGGTTGCGCAGCAGCGTGCGGGCGATGGCGATCCGTTGCTTCTCGCCGCCGGAGAACCGATGTCCGCGCGAGCCGACCATGGTGTCGTAGCCCTCGGGCAGGCCGGCGATCAACTCGTGCACCTGCGCGGCGCGGGCCGCGGTCTCGATCTCCCGGTCGGTGGCCTCGGGCCGCGCGTACCGGAGATTCTCCCGCACGGTGGTGTGCAGCAGGTAGGTTTCCTGACTCACCACGCCGACGATGGCCGACAGGTCGGCCAGTGTCATCTCCCGCAGATCGATCCCGTCGATGGTCACCCGACCACCAGTCGGGTCGTGCAGGCGCGCCACCAGGGACGCCAGAGTGCTTTTTCCCGAACCGGTTTCGCCGACCAGCGCGAGCGTGGTGCCGGCCGGTATGTCCAAATTCACGCCCGCCACGGCCGCGGTGTCGCTGCCTTGATAGGCGAAGGTGACGTCCTCGAACCGGACGTGACCGGCGACCAGGTCGGGATCGAGATCAGCCGGCTCGGTGGGGTCGTCGATCTCGACGGGGAGATCGAGATACTCGAAGATTCTGGCGAACAGTGCCAACGAACTGGTCAGCGAGACACCGACGTTGAGCAGTCCCATCAGCGGCCGGAACAGCGCGGCCTGCAGGGCGGTGAACGCGATCAGGGTGCCGATGGTCATCGCTCCCGCGGTGACGGGCAGGCCGGCGGTCAGGTAGATGACCGCCGGGATCGCGGCGAAGATGACGCTCATCGAGGCCATCCGCCAGCGGCCCGCGAGTTCCGATCGCAGTTCCAGGTCGATCAGCCGCGACGACGAGGACGTGAACCGCTCGACGAGCGAGGGGCCGGTGCCCATCGTCTTGCTCAGCTGCACGCCGCTGATCGACAGGCCTTCCTCGATGGTGACGTTGAGGTCGGCCAGTTCGCGTTGCCGCTGCGCGGTGATTTCCCGGCGCATCCGGGCCACCTTGCGGGTGAGATAAATCGCGGGCGGCATGACGACCAGCGAGATCAGCGAGAGCCGCCAGGACAGCGCCGCCATGGCCACCGCGGTCGCGACAGCCGTGGTCAGGTTGGAGGCCACCGAGGTGGCGGTCGAGGTGACGACGGACTGCATGCCGCCGATGTCGTTGGTGATGCGGGACTGCACCTCCCCGGTGCGGGCATGGGTGAAGAAGGCGATCGACTGGCGTTGCAGATGGGCGAACACATCGGTGCGCAGCGCATGCATGACCTGCTGGCCGATGTTCGTGCTGATCCAGGTCTGGATGACGCCGAGAGCAGCGGTGATGGCCGCGACGGCGAGCATGCCGACGACCAGCCAGATCAGCAGCGTCAGATTCTGCTGCGGGAGGGCCTGGTCGATGACGGCGCGGAGCAGGAACGGCGAGGCCATCGCGACGACGGATGACGCGACGATGATGGCGGTGACGACGGTCAACGGCCACCGGTAGCCGCTGAACAGCCGTCCGATCCGGCGCAGGGAGACCTCGCGGGCCTGCGTCTTTTCGGCGGCGGTGACCTCGGACGGGCCACGACGGCCGCCCGAACCGGAGGATCTGCCTTGGTGGGCTTCTGTGGGTTCCACGGGGAACCACCCCTCTCTGAAGATCGCGCCGACGATCGAGGTGAACGATCGAGGTGAACGATCGCAATGAACGATCGCGATGACGCGATGAAGGCGAATGGCTAGGGAAGTTACTGAGGTAACCTCACTATGAGGCTACAACAGCGAATCGCTGTACCGTATTCCCGTGATCGAGGACACGACCCGCGGTGACCGCGCCAAGGACTCCGACACCGAGAAGCTGTCGGAATTGTTCTGGTCGGTGGCTCGTCGGCTGCGGCACTCCTCGCGGGAGGCGCTGGCGCCCTGGGACATAGCGCCCTCTCATTCCCGGGCGCTGGGTGTGCTCATGCAGCACCAGGCACTGCGGCTGTCCGAGCTGTCCGATCACCTGCACATCGCACCGCGGTCCACGACCGACGTCGTGGACGGGCTGCAGCAGCGCGGGCTGATCCAGCGCAGTCCGGACCCTCATGATCGCCGGGCCATGCTGGTCTCGCTCACCGACCAGGGCCGCCGGGCGGGCATCGCGATACGCGCGGCCCGTGATGCGGACGCCGAACGGTTCTTCGCGGCGCTCAGCGACGCCGACCGCAAGGAGCTGGCCAGGATCCTTCGCACCCTGCGGGGGTAGTGCCCCGGGGCCGTAGCACCGGGCCACCAGTGCACTGGGCCGTACGAAAACCCCTGCGCCGCAGGCGGTTCAGCGTCCGGCGGGGCGCAGATCCCGGCGGAGTTCCTTGGGCAGCGAGAAGGTCAGCGTCTCCGTCGCGGCGGTGTACTCCTCGACGTCGGGGAAACCTCGCTCAGCCAGATGGTCGAGCACTCCCGTCACCAGGTCATCCGGAACCGACGCCCCGCTGGTCACCCCGACGACGTAGACGCCGTCGAGCCACTCGTCGCGGATCTCGCTGGCGTCGTCGACCAGATACGACGCCCCGGCACCCGCCTCCAGTGCGACCTCGACCAGCCGTACGGAATTGGACGAATTGCGTGAGCCGACCACGATGACCAGCCCGCACTGGTCGGCGATCTGCTTGACGACCTCCTGGCGGTTCTGGGTGGCGTAGCAGATGTCGTCGCTCGGCGGCGCGACCATCAACGGGAAGCGCTGGCGGAGCAGGTCGACGGTGTCCAGCGTCTCGTCCACCGACAGGGTCGTCTGGGATAGCCAAATGACCTTCTCCGGGTCGCGGACCTGGACGTTCTGCACGTCGGCCTGGTCGTTGATCAGCTGGATCGACTCCGGCGCCTCGCCGTGGGTGCCCTCCACCTCCTCGTGCCCGCGGTGACCGATCAGCAGGATGTCGTAGTCCTCGGCGGCGAACCGCTTGGCCTCCTTGTGCACCTTGGTGACCAGCGGGCAGGTGGCGTCGATCACCCGGAGCCGCCGGTCGGCCGCCTGCTGATGGACCACGGGCGACACTCCGTGAGCCGAGAAGACGACCAGCGCACCCTCGGGTACCTCGTCGGTCTCCTCGACGAAGATCGCTCCGCGGGCTTGCAGCCCGGCGACCACGTGCTTGTTGTGCACGATCTGTTTGCGCACGTAGACCGGCGGACCGTACTGCTCCAGCGCTTTCTCGACGGTCACCACGGCGCGGTCCACCCCTGCGCAATACCCGCGGGGACTGGCCAGCAGCACGCGCCGCGACGGTCGCGCGACGTCCCCGGCCGGGTGTTCGGGGGTGGGCTGTGGGGTACGGGCACTCATGTGCTCATGGTAGGGCCGTCCGCTCGGAGGCAGGCTGAGCGGAGCCAGGCTGAGCGGGTGTCCCGGGCGGACGGCGACGGCATCGCGGCCGTCCGGGTGTCGCACCGATCAGGCATAAGGCAGGCTGGGCACATGGCCATCACGTTGCCCACCCCACTGCGGGTCGCCGCCGGCATCGTCGCGAGCGGCATCGATCTGGTGCGGTCGCTACCCGAGGAGATTCCGGCGTTGCCGGTGACGCTCGTCGGCAAGGCGATGCAGCTGTCGATGAAGGTCCAGCAGGAGATCGCCGATCTCGCCACCAAGGGCGACGAACTCCTCAGCGGCGTGCTCGGTAGACCGCAGGAGAACCCGCCGTGGGCGCAGTTCGACGACGAGCCGCCGCCCACCGCCGCCGTCGCGGCCGGCTCCCGACACAGGGACCCGGCCGGCCCCGCGATGCCCGGTGGTGCGGGATCGGCAAGAGCCGGCGCGGCGCGGGCCGGGACCGCGGCAGCCAGCGCGGCCGCAACGCGGGTTGCCGAGGGCGGCAAGCCGGTGGTCACCCCGCTCGCGCGCTCGACCCGATTGGCCCCGCAGGACGCGGACCTGCCGGCCGGGGCCGCGAACAGCAAGCCCAAGTCAGCCACAGCGAAGGGCGAGAAGACCAAACGGGCCAAGCGGAAGCAGGACAAGCCCCGGCACGACCGGGCCGATGTGCCGGACGCTTCCCGACCCAAGGCGCCGGGCTTGGTTCACCCTTCTGCCGCGGGATCCGCGAGTGCTCCGGCCGAGCGGGAAGTGGAGGACGCAGCAACCACCGCGCCCGAACCCACCGCACCCGAACCCACCGCACCCGAACCCACCGCACC
>Ga0209584_10000291_pt1 | contig 15055 bp, 15 predicted proteins | sample NGEPerD_FD_184507 | JGI IMG/M metagenome (GOLD analysis project Ga0209584, IMG submission 184507) | Arctic peat soil microbial communities from the Barrow Environmental Observatory site, Barrow, Alaska, USA - NGEE PermafrostAB12-D... | ecosystem: Environmental > Terrestrial > Soil > Wetlands >...
TTCAAGGCCTATGGCGTCTTCAGCCGGATGATAATCCAGCGAAACTACCTTCCCGTCGTCGCACTGAAAGACGCCGTCGATGGTCGTGCCACCGACGCCGTGGGAGCGGTGTCCGGTCTGCGCGGCGAGATTTCAGTGATCGAGGGCAAGCTGATCGTCAGTTACGGCGTCGACTGCGGCGCTAGTGGATCGCGTCTGACATTTGAATCCGTGAGGGGATTCCCAGCGGACTCGATGCATGCGAGTCTGGCGCATGCGAACCGGAATTTCCATCACTCTCAAGCCCGCTGATCGCCGCGGTCTGAAGGCGCTTGCACGGGATCGCAACACCCCGCACAAGCATGTCTGGCGGGCTGAGATCGTCCTGTTGAGCGCGGATGGTGTTGGCACCAATGAGATCATGCGCCGGACCGGCAAGTCGAAGACCTGTGTGTGGCGCTGGCAGGAACGCTTCATGGAGGCGGGTTACGACAGCCTCCTGCACGATAAGACACGCCCCTCGCGCATCCCGCCGCTGGGATCGAACATCATCGAACGCGTCGTGGCGCTCACCCAGACCGACCCGCCCACCGAGGCGACCCACTGGACCTCCGCCATGATGGCGAAGGTCGTCGACATCAGCGCGAGTTCCGTCCAACGCATCTGGCGCGCGCACGGCCTGCAGCCGCACCGGGTGAAACAGTTCAAGCTCTCCACCGACCCGCGTTTCGTCGACAAGCTGCGCGACGTCGTCGGTCTCTATGTCGACCCGCCCGCCCATGCCGTCGTCCTCTCGGTCGATGAAAAGAGCCAGATCCAGGCGCTCGACCGCACCCAGCCCGGCTTGCCGATGAAGAAGGGCCGCGCCGGGACGATGACCCACGACTACAAGCGTCACGGCACGACGACACTGTTCGCGGCCCTCAATGTCCTCGACGGCACCGTGATCGGCCGCAATATGCAGCGCCACCGGCACCAGGAGTTCATTCGCTTCCTCAACACCGTCGAGGCGCAGGTGCCGGCGCGAAAGGAAATCCACGCCATCGTCGACAACTACGCAACCCACAAGCATCCGAAGGTGCGCCAATGGCTGGCACGGCATCCCCGCTGGACCTTCCACTTCACGCCCACATCGGCATCCTGGCTCAACGCCATCGAAGGCTTCTTCGCCAAGCTCACAAGACGACGATTGAAGCGCGGCGTCTTCCTATCGGTCGTCGACTTGCAAGCCGCCATCAATCGCTTCGTCGTCGAACACAACGCAAAACCGAAACCCTTCACGTGGACCGCTGATCCCGACAGAATTATCCAGGCCGTCAGACGCGGGCACCAAGTGTTAGATTCCATCCACTAGCTGTCCAGCGGCGACAAGCGAAACCGCGACCTTGCTGGCAACCGCATCCGCGCAACACTGGCTTGCCGTTGCGATCGACAAGGATCTCGACGCCAAGGGCGTGGAGACTTTCATCCGCGCGCAAGCCAAAGCCAACGGCCTGATTGAGACCAAACCGTTCCCGTTTCGCATCAACGGCGCGATCACCGACTTCGTCATGCACGTGAATGCCGCACCCAATCCGCGCTTCAAGGGCCACGGCTCGTTCGACGAGATGGCGGTCACCGGATTGGCCAAGGGGCCGCTGCTGGCCGGGTTCGTGGTAGGGTTCTATGCGCCGCCCGCTTTGCAGGGCGTCATCACGCATGGCGGCGACTACTTCCATTCGCATTACGTCGACGCGCAGCGAAGCACGACGGCGCACCTCGACAGCTTCGGCATCGCGGCGGGCTCGACGCTGATGCTGCCGATGCAGCACTAGGTCGAAGACTTCGCCCGTCGCACATCCGGCGGCACCGCTTCGGCGGCGAGCGCCTTGAGCGCCGCATCGAGCGGCATCACTTCCTGCTTCTCCTGGCCGAGGCGGCGGATCGAGACCAGCCGCTCGGCCGCCTCCTTCTTGCCGACGACGAGCAGAGCGGGAACCTTGGCGAGCGAGTGCTCGCGCACCTTGTAATTGATCTTCTCGTTGCGAAGGTCGCCCTCGACGCGCAGATCGAGTTGGCGCGCGGCGGCGATCACTTCGCGCGCGTAGTCATCGGCGTCCAAAGTGATGGTGGCGACCACCGCCTGCAGCGGCGACAGCCAGAGCGGCAGGTGACCGGCATAGTGCTCGATCAGGATGCCGGTGAAGCGCTCCATGGAACCGAACATGGCGCGGTGCAGCATCACCGGCGTCACCTTGTTGGAGTGCTCGTCGATGTAAAAGGCGCCGAGCCGCCCGGGCAGATTGAGATCGACCTGCACGGTGCCGCATTGCCATTCGCGGCCGATGGCATCGCGCAGCACGTATTCGAGCTTCGGCCCGTAGAAAGCGCCTTCGCCCTTGTTGAGCGTCCACGGCCGTCCGGAGGCTTTCAGCGCCGCCATCAGCGCGGCCTCCGCCTTATCCCACACCGTGTCCTCGCCGATGCGTTTGTCCGGCCGGTCGGAGAACTTGATGCGCACGTCGTCGAAGCCGAAATCGCCGTAGATCGACAGGATCTGGTCGTTTATCTTGAGCGTCTCTTCGGCGATCTGGCTCTCGGTGATGAAGATATGCGCGTCGTCCTGGGTGAAGGCGCGCACGCGCAACAGCCCGTGCAGCGCGCCCGAGGGCTCGAAGCGGTGCACCTTGCCGAATTCGGCGATCTTCAGCGGCAGGTCGCGATACGACTTCAGCCCGTTCTTGAAAATCTGCACGTGGCCGGGGCAGTTCATCGGCTTGATGGCATAGACGCGCTCGTCCTCCTCGCGTTTGGCGGTCAAGAACATCATCTCGTTGTAGGTCGGGATGTGGCCGGTGGTAACCCACATCTCGCGGTCCATCATCTGCGGCGAGTTCACCTCGCCGTAACCTGAGTCCTGCTGGCGGCGGCGGATGTAGCTCTCCAGCGCCTGGAACAGCGTCCAGCCTTTCGAATGCCAGAACACCGAGCCGGGCGCTTCCTCCTGGAAGTGGAACAGGTCCATCTCGCGGCCCAGGCGCCGGTGGTCGCGCTTCTCGGCTTCCTCGATCTGCTTCAGATAAGCGTCGAGCTCTTCTTGCTTGGCGAAGGCGGTGCCGTAGATGCGGGTGAGCATCGGGTTGTTGGAATCGCCGCGCCAATAGGCGCCCGCCACCTTCATCAGCTTGAAGGCGTTGCCGACCTTGCCCACCGACGTCATATGCGGACCGCGGCAAAGATCGAACCAGTCGCCCTGCTTGTAAATTTTTATCGTCTGGTCTTCAGGTATGGCGTCGACCAGTTCGACTTTGAAATTCTCGCCCATGGCGTGGAAGGTTTTCTTGGCCTGCTCGCGCGACCAGATTTCCTTGCTGAAGGGTTTGTCGCGCGCGACGATCTCCTTCATCTTCTTTTCGATGACGGGCAGGTCTTCCAGCGTGAACGGCTGGTTGCGGGCGAAGTCGTAATAGAATCCGTTCTCGATCACCGGGCCGATGGTGACCTGCGTGCCCGGCCACAGGCTCTGTACCGCTTCGGCCATCACATGCGCGGCGTCGTGCCGGATCAGCTCGAGCGCGCGCGGGTCCTCGCGCGATACGAATTCGATCTTGGCATCGCGCTCGATCGGGTCGGCCAGATCGGCGAGCGTACCGTCGAGCGCCATCGCGACGGTGCGTTTAGCCAGTGAGGGCGAAATGCCCTTGGCGATATCAAGCCCGGTGGTGCCTGGGGGGTAGTCCCGACGCGCGCCGTCGGGAAAGGTCAGCGCGACCATGTCTCGTCTCCTTGCTCACTCGCTGCCTACGAATGCAGGTAAGCGGAATAGGGCAGGGATATAGCAGCCGATTGCGGCCTTGCAACTGGTTTTAGCTTGTCTTGGCCTGCATCGCGCCCAGCCGGTAGGCGCCCGAAACCACGAGCACGCCGAGCGCGATCAACAGCCCGCTCAGATTGGCGAGGAATTGGCTGGCGGCGTCGATGTTGTTGCCGATCCCGTAGCCTAAGCCCAGATAGGCCGAGGTCCAGATCAGGCGTCCGAACAAAGCGAACCCCAGGAAATGTGAGAACCGATAGCGGCTGATGCCGGCGAAGATGCTGACGACCGAACTCAGCGAAGAGGTCAGCGTGCGCGAGACGATCACCGTGAGGCCGCCCCATCTTTGCAGCAGCGCTTGGATGTTGTCCCGGCGCTGCGGGCTGTAGCCGATCCAGCGGCCGTGCTTGGCGAGGAAATGGTCGTTGACGGCGCGGCCAATGCCATAGGCGATCATGTCGCCGGCGAAGGAGGCCGTGACGGCGATCATCCCGGCCCATTCCCAACGCAGATTTCCCAGCGCCGCGAGTGAGCCGGCGAGCACGGCCGCGACCCCGATCGGCAGTGGCAAGCCGATCGCCCCCAGCAGCAGCGTCAGCGCCAGCGCCGGATAGCCGTAAACCAGCAGCGCCGACAGAATGCGATCGCTCAGGCCCCCGGAGCTTTGACCGCTCTCGGGCACCGGCGCCGATTGACCGAGCGCGCGCTGGACTTGCTGCACGAAATCGAAGCGCGCAACGCCACGCTGGTCGGCAATGGCCTTGAGGCTTTCATCGCGGCTGGTGTCCGGCGGCAGGCCGAGGCGCGGGAGCAACTCGTTCAATGGGACGCGATAGGTCGCCGCCACATGGTCGAGCGTCATCCAGGCGCGCAGACTGCTTACTTGCGGCCGGCCCGCCTCATAGGCGGAACGCAGCAGAAGGTATGAATTGTAGCTGCGCAATCCGAAAAATATTAAAGCCAGCGCACTCAGCGCGATCACGGCCACCAGAATATGGCCCCGACGTCCGCTCATCGCGGCGCCACTTCATTCGTGCCGTGCCAGCGCCCATAGCGCCACGGCGCCCACCAATAGGCGCCGGCCGGCACATCGGCCGGCACGAAATCGAGTCCCGATGTCCCCCACGGCTGGCAGCGCAGGATGCGCGCGAGTGCCATCCAGCCGCCCGCCCACAGCCCGAAGCGGGCAATCGCCTCGTCGGCATATTCGGAACAGGACGGCAGATGCCGGCAGCGCGGACCGATCAGCGGCGCCAGCGTATAGCGATAAAGCGCCACCAGGCCGCGCCCGAAAAGCCGCGGCAGGTGCGCGAAGCCGCGCCGTCGTTCGCGGATCACCGCCATATCATGGCCATAAAAGTTCCATAAAAAGTTCCACCGGGTGGAGCTGTTTGGATAATCGGAAGTCGATAGGATCATTTTACACTAGACCCGAATCCGCCCGCTCATTAAAAAAGACCTAGACCGGGGGTCTTGAAAGCCGCCAAAGCCCAATAAGAACGCGGACAACCGCGCCAACAAAAAGGGCTCGACGGCGAGAAGGGGAAGAATGACTCGCTTCATTGCGTTCGCTCTTGCGCTTGCTTCGGCGGCGCTGGTTTCGCTGTTGCCGGCATCGGCGCAAGCTACCGATCGCACGCTGCCGATGCGCTTCGATCTGCGTCTGCAAGGCCCCGCCGACACCTGCGGCGCCCAGTGCCGACTGTGGATTTCGGCGAGCGGCGCCATCACGGCGGACACGCCGCGCGATTTCGAATCGTTCGCGCAAGGCCGCGATCTCACCGGCGCAACGGTCGTGCTCGATTCCGATGGCGGCTCGGTGCTCGGCGCCATCGCGCTCGGGAGCGACATCCGCCGCCGCGGCCTCGACACCACGGTCGGCCGCATCGTCGATGTCCCTAGTGGCCAGGAGAGGCCGCGCGGGCGCTATGTGCCGCGCGCCGATTGCGAATCCATGTGCGGCTTCGTGCTGCTGGGCGGCGTGCACCGCGCGGTGCCGCCGGAAGCGCGCGTGATGGTGCATCAGATCTGGCTCGGCGACCGCCGCGACGATCCGACCGCGGCGAACTACACGGCCGAGGACCTCGTGCTGGTGCAGCGCGATATCGGTCGGCTGGCGCGATACACCATCGACATGGGCGGCTCGATCGATTTGCTCAATCTGGCGCTGCGCATCCCGCCTTGGGAGCCGATGCACGCCTTGACGGCGGACGAGACGCGCCGCACGCGGCTCGCGACCGATCAGCCGGACGCGCCGGTGGCGGCTACGGTCGCAGCGTCGCCGGGGCCGGCCCCGGCCGCGACACGGCCGGTTCCACGCGTGACCGATGGCGCGCGCGCGACCGCGATCAGCGAGCGACGCTGGGCCATGGTCGATCGCGATGGCGTCACAGCTCTGGCGCGCCGCCAGCCGCTGACCGTTGAAGGCGAGGACATCGGCAGCTTCGATCTCATGCTCGCCTGCGGCACCGCCGGCGGCGACAGCTATGACGTGAGCTACGTCGAGCGGCGCCATAACGGCGACCGCATCCAGGTGCCAGCCGAGCTTGGCGCGGTGACCCTGACGGTCGGCCGCATGTCGGCCTCGCTCAAGGTGGTTTCCTCGGAGCGCCGCTCGCAGCCCGACGAACTCGTTACATACGCCGCCGGCACTGTGCCGGCCGCACTGGTCGGCGCGTTTGCCGCCGTCGGCAACCACTCGATGCTGATCGAGACCACGAGCTCGGGCATGGTCACCGGCATCCGCTTCGGCAATACCGGCGCGCAGCAGAACCTGCCGCGGCTGACCGCGGCTTGCGTGAAGGAGATTGGCGACCGTGCCGATTTGTCGCCGCAAAAGACCGGCGGCTTGGCCTCGGCTAAGTGATTTATTCTACCGCCCGCTTAGACTCGATCTGATCGAGCGCTGACACCACCGCATCGAAAGTGAGCATGGTCGAGGCGTGGCGCGCCTTGTAGTCGCGCACCGGCTCGAGCACCGCGATGTCGGCCCATTTGCCGACAGGCGGCGGGCCATTCTCTTTCAGCATCTTGCGCACGGTTTCGCGTAGCTCGCGCAGTTCCGCCGGCTTCGCGCCGACCACATGGCGGGCCATGATCGAGGACGAGGCCTGGCCGAGCGCGCAGGCTTTCACATCATGGGCGAAATCGCCGACCACCGGGCCATTCATCTTGAGGTCGACGGTGACCGTGGAGCCGCACAGCTTGGAATGGGCGGTGGCGCTGGCATCGGGCGCGGGGAGGCGTCCCAGGCGGGGGATGTTGCCCGCCAGGTCGAGGATTTTTGCGTTGTAAACCTCGTTAAGCATTGAAGTTTTACCGATTTGCCCACTGCCGCGGATTGCCTCTGCCGCGCAAACGAATATATAGGTGCTGACCCGATGGCGCGAGAAGGGGTTCTCGCAGCTGAGGCGTGGTTTACGAGCCATGCCAATTGGGAATGCGGCGTCCAGGCGCCCCGCATTGGACCAAAGCGGTCAGGCGGGTTACTGACGCGGCCACCCCGGTGACACTCCCGGTGCAGCCCTGATGGGTGCGTGCCGGTCGAACGGAGAGACCGTTATGGATGCCAAGAACACCATCATAAAGCCGTGGCCCAAGCAGGGCTTGTCCGAGCATGTGCGGGCGGCGCCCACGCCGGTCGAGCCGCGCCCCTCGCGCGAGCAGGCGGAAGCCGCCGTGCGCACGCTGATCGCCTATGCCGGCGACGATCCCGACCGCGAAGGCCTGCTGGAAACGCCCAAGCGCGTGATCGGCGCTTATGAGGAGCTCTACCAGGGCTACCGCGAATGCCCGGTGGAAGTGCTTGACCGCACCTTCAGCGAGACCGGCGGCTATGACGACTTCGTGCTGGTCAAGGACATCGCGTTCAACTCGCATTGCGAGCACCACATGATGCCGTTCTACGGCAAGGCGCATGTCGCCTATATGCCGGTGGAGCGAGTAGTTGGCCTGTCGAAGCTGGCGCGCTTGATCGACGTCTATGCGCGCCGCCTGCAGACGCAGGAGCATCTCACCTCGCAGGTGGCGACCGCGATTGACGAAATCCTCAAACCGCGCGGCGTCGCGGTGATGATCGAGGCCGAGCATATGTGCATGTCGCTGCGCGGGGTGGAGAAGCCCGGCGCGATGACGGTGACGACGCATTTCACCGGCGCATTCCGCGAGGATGCCAACGAGCAAGTCCGTTTCATGACCATGCTGCGTGGGGCGCAACGCTGAGCCCCGCGTAACCGACGCGAGGCGAGTTTGTCTAACAAATCCGAGATCGAGGAAGGCTTGGCCTTTGCGCCGCAATTCGGCGGTGATGGGCTGATCACGGCCGTCGTCACCGATATCAAATCGGGCGAACTGCTGATGGTCGCGCACATGAACGCCGAAGCCTTGCGCAAGACCATCGAAAGCGGCGAGGCCTGGTACTACAGCCGCTCGCGCAAGGCGCTGTGGAAGAAGGGCGAGAGCTCCGGCCACGTCCAGCGCGTGGTCGAACTGCGCGTCGATTGCGACCAGGACGCGCTCTGGCTCAAGGTCGAGCAGGACGGCCCCGGCGCCTGTCACACCGGGCGGCGCTCATGCTTCTACCGCGCGGTTCCGCTCGGTAAGGGCGGGGCGGTCACACTGGAATTCCGTAGTGCCGACAGGACGTTCGACCCGCATGCTGTCTATGGCGGGGCGGCCGGCAAGCTGCGCCGTTAAGAGTCGATAGCGGTTTCACTGAGCGAAAATCGCAGGTAGGGTTATGAATATAACCTCGTTTTCGCGTGGTTTTGTCTTAAGGGACAGTATGGCAGCGACAGCGACAACCCAGGTCGGCGCACGGCGGCGGTTCTGCCTCGTGCTGGTCAAACCGTCGCATTACGACGAGAACGGCTACGTCATCCAATGGATGCGTTCTCCGATTCCGTCGAATTCGCTCGCCTCGCTCTACGGCCTGGCCAAGGACTGCGCCGAGCGTCACATCCTCGGTGACGACGTCGACATCGAGATCCACGCCTTCGACGAAACCAATACCCGCATCCGCCCCGAGCGCCTGGCGGCGATGATCGAACAAGCCGGCGCCGGCATGGTCATGCTGACCGGCGTGCAGTCGAACCAGTTTCCGCGCGCGCTCGATCTGGCGAAACCGCTGCTTGAGCGCGGCATCCAGGTCGGCATTGGCGGTTTCCACGTCTCCGGCGTCACCAGCATGCTCGGCGGCGTCGACCCTGACCTCGATCGCGCCAAGGCGATGGGGATTTCGCTGTTCGCGGGCGAAGCGGAAGGCCGGCTCGATGGCGTTTTGCACGACGCGGCCGCGCGCTCGCTCAAGCCGCTCTATAACTACATGGACGATCTGCCGGGGATCGAGGGCACCCCGATCCCGCTGATGGCGGTTGAGCGTGCGCAGCGCACCGCCGGGGGCACCACCAGTTTCGACGCCGGCCGCGGCTGTCCGTATCAATGCTCGTTCTGCACCATCATCAACGTGCAGGGGCGCAAGTCGCGCCGCCGCTCGCCGGACGATATCGAACGCATCGTGCGGGTGAACTATGCGCAAGGCCTGCGCGCCTTTTTCATCACCGACGACAATTTTGCCCGCAACAAGGACTGGGAGCCGATTCTCGATCGCCTCGTCCATATTCGCCAGGTGGAAAACCTCAACACCAGCTTCATTATCCAGGTCGATACGCTCTGCCATAAGCTGCCGAATTTCATCGAGAAATGCGCGCGTGCGGGCGTCAAGCGCGTGTTCATCGGGCTCGAGAACATCAATCCGGACAATCTGGCCGGCGCCAAAAAGAAGCAGAACAAGATCACCGAATACCGGGAGATGCTGCTGGCGTGGAAGAATGCCGGTGTGATCACCTATGCCGGCTATATCCTCGGCTTCCCGAACGACTCGTACGAGTCGATCATGCACGACATCGACGTGATCAAGCGCGAGTTGCCGGTCGATCTGCTGGAGTTCTTCTATCTCACGCCGCTGCCGGGCTCGGAGGACCATCTCAAGCTGCACCGCGCCGGCGCGCCGCTCGATCCGGACCTGAACAAGTACGATCTCAACCACATCTGCACGACTCACCCGAAAATGTCGCGCGAGGAATGGGATCGCGCCTACAAGATGGCGTGGCAGCGCTATTACACGTTGGACCACGTCGAAACGGTGTTGCGGCGCGTGGTGGCGGCCAGAGCTGGTGCGGGAAACGCGGTGTTCCTCATCACCTGGTTCATGGGCAGCATCAATATCGAGCACATTCATCCGCTCGAGGGCGGCTTCCTGCGGCTCAAGTTCCGCCGCGATCGGCGGCCGGGGCTGCCGATCGAGCCGATCTGGTCGTTCTATCCGAAATATTTCGCCGAGATCGCCGGGAAGCTAGTCACGTGGTCGGCGCTCTACCTCAAGCTCCGCCGCATCTATCTGCGGATCAAAAAGGATCCGCAACGCTACAAATATACCGACTTGGCCATGACGCCGGTCGCCGCCGACGAAGCCGACACGCACGAATTGTTCGGCACCGACGCCGCGCGCGCCTATGTCGCGCAAGCCAAACGCGTGAAAGACGCGCAGGAAGGCCACGCGCACGAAGCGGCGGCGGAAGCAGCCGAGTAAAATTCAGCCGATGCGCGCCAGCAAGGCTCGCGCCCGCAGCAGATGCGGGCGGTCATACATCTTGCCGTCGATGCCGACTGCGCCGGCGCCCGGCTGCGCCGCGAAAGCGGCGACCACCGCCTTGGCCTTGGCGATCTGCTCGGGGCTGGGCGTGAACACCTCGTTGATCACCGCCACCTGCGCCGGATGAATGGCGAGCCGCCCGCTGAAGCCGTCGCGGCGCGCGAGTTCGGTGTCGCGACGCAAGACCTCAGGATCCCGGAAGTTGACGTGGATGGTTTCTATCGCCGGTACCTTGGCCGCCGCTGCGCCGAACAGACAGATTGAACGCGCCAACCGATAGGGCTCGGTGAGCATGCCGTCCGCTTCGCGGTTGGCTTCGGCGCCCAGTTCCGACGACAGATCCTCCGGGCCCCAAGTCATCCCGATCAGCCGCGCGCTGGAATTACGATAGCTGCCGGCGGTGAACAGGCCCACGGCCGATTCCACCGTCTGCGCCAAAATCTTGATCGATCCTTCGGGCAGGCCGGCGGCGGCCTCGCGCGCGGTGAGCATGGCATCGACATGCGTAACAGTTGCCCCGCCTTCCGCCTTTGGAAAAAGAATGGCGTCGGGCTTTCCCACCACCACGGCGTCGAGATCGGCGTCGGTCATGCCGGTGTCGAGGCCGTTGATGCGCACCATGAGGCGAGGGCGCTGTTTCTTCGTTTGCGTGGCCTTGAGGAATTCCAACGCGGCGGCGCGCGCCTGCGCTTTGCGCTCGGGCGCGATCGAATCCTCGAGGTCGAGGATCACGGCGTCGGCGCCGCTCGCCATCGCCTTGTCGAGCTTGGCCCCGCCGTCGGCGGGGACGAACAGAAGTGAGCGCATCAATTCACTTTTGCCGATTCATTTGGGCCGCATGTTGATGAAGGCGTTGCGGTGGCATTCGGCCACCAGCGTGCCGTCCTGCTTGAACGCCTTGTGATGGAAGGTGACGATGCCGGCGCCCGGCCGCGACTTCGATTCGCGTTTGCTCACGACCTGCGTCGTGCAGTGGACGGTGTCGTTCTCGAACAGCGGGTTGGGAAATTTCACGTCGGTCATGCCGAGATTGGCGATCGTGGTGCCGACCGTCATGTCGGAGACCTGGATGCCGATCATCAAGCCGAGCGTGAACAGCGAATTCATCAGCGGCTGGCCCCACTCGGTTTCCTGCTCGCAGAAGTGCCGGTCGATGTGCAGTGGCTGTGGGTTGAGCGTCATATTGGAGAACAACATGTTGTCCATCTGGGTGACGGTGCGCGTGTAGCGGTGCTCGGTGGTCTTGCCGACCTCGAAGTCCTCGAAATAGAGCCCGCCGCGCTTGTGCCGCTGGATCGTTTCCGCCATCGCTGTCCTCCGCATCGTAACCGGGGCGCCTCGTTGCCGCCGCCGTTAATCATTCATTTACCATAATTACCCAGGATCGACAGAGTTCGCGAATGTCGGAGTCGGGTTTGGCCGTAGGTCCTGCCCGCGACCTTGAGGCCCGTCTTTTTAAGGCCAGACTTCTTAAGGCCAGACATGGCGATCGATTCCATCATAGCCAATGCGTCGGCGCGCGTCGCGGGCGCGATCCGCGACGCGGCGCGTTCGACCGGCGCCAGCTTCGAATATCTGCTGACCGCCGCGCGCATGGAATCCAACCTCAATCCGGCCGCGCAGGCAACGACCTCGTCGGCCAAGGGGCTCTACCAGTTCATCGATCAGACCTGGCTCGCGACCCTCAAGAATGCCGGTCCGGCGCACGGCTATGGCCAGTATGCGGACGCCATAACGCTGAATGCGGACGGCCGTTACGAGGTGGCCGATCCAATCCAACGCGCGGCGATCATGCGCCTGCGCAGCGATCCGACCGTGAGCGCGACCATGGCGGGCGCCTTCACCCAGACCAATGCCGCGCAGCTGGCCTCCGCGATCGGGCGTCAGCCCTCCGAAGGCGAACTCTACATCGCGCATTTCCTCGGCTCCGACGGGGCCTCGAAGCTGATCAACGCCGCGGCGAGTCAGCCGCGCGCCAACGCAGCCGAGCTGTTTCCGCAAGCGGCGGCGGCGAACCCGAGCATATTCCAGAACCGATCCGGCCAACCGCGCAGCGTGAGCGAAGTCTACGCCACGCTCACCGGCCGTTTCGAGGTCACCCGTTCGGTCATGTTTGCACCCGCCTTGCGCGCCGGCGCCACCGCACCAGCCGCTTCCCCAGACGTCGCCGGCGTCACGCAGGCCTTCGCGCAAGCCAATGATGTGCCGCTTGCCGTGCCGGTGCCGGTCCCAGCGGCAGCGCCCGCGGCGAGGCCTTTCTTCCAAACCATGTTCAGCGATCGCGGCAACCGGGCGGTGACGCAAACCGTGAGCAATCTGTGGACGCCGGCCAGGTCCGATACGCCGGCCGCGGCCGCGCCGTCGCTCATGCTCAATCTGTTCACCGACCCGCAGGCCGCACCGCGCAAGCCGGCCGGCGGCAAGATCTGAGACAGCGCGCGCGGCTTACCGCATCGTTAACGGCTCCATAATTTCTATGGTGAACGCTTTGTTAAGCGTCGTCGATTAGGCTTTGCCGTGCCGTCGATGTGCACGATGGCTGCCGGTTGCGTCAGGTAGTGCCAATGATTGTCCGTCAGTTTTTGCAGTGGATACGCCATGCTCCGCCCGGCGAAAGGGCCGAGGCCACATCGGCGCTCGCACGCGCCTATCTCTATTCCGATCTGTCGCCCGACGATGTCGCCGCCGCCGAAGGCGCGATGATCATGCTGCTGGACGATCCCTCGCCGCTGGTACGGCGCGCGCTCGCGGACGTATTCGCCACTTCGCAGAAGGCGCCGCCGGTGGTGGTGCACGCGCTCGCCAACGATCAGCCGGAGATCGCGATGGCGATACTCGCGCTTTCGCCGCTGTTGCAGGAAGCCGATTTGATCGACCTGGTGGCCACTGCGCAGCCGGCGGCCCAGACCGCCATCGCCAGCCGCGCGATGCTGCCGCGCTCGCTCGCCGCCGCCATTGCCGAAGTGGGATCGGCGCAGGCCTGCCTGGCGTTGTTAGAAAATTCCGACGCCGATATCGCGCCGTTCTCCATCGACCGTATCGTGGAGCGCTTCGGCCATCTGGCGGCGATCCGCGAGCCCGTGTTCGCGCGCGCCGATCTGCCGATGGCGACCCGCCAAGCGCTGCTCAGCAAATTGTCGCAGACGCTCGCCGGTTTCGTCGCCGGGCGGCAATGGTTGGGCCCCGAACATGCGGAAGACGCGGCGCGCGAGGCCTGCGAGAAGGCGACCGTCGCGCTCGCCGCCGACACGCCTTACGAGGAGGTCGGCCTCCTGGTGCAGCATTTGCGCCAGAGCGGCCAGCTCACCGCCGGCATGATCCTGCGAGCGCTGCTCTCCGGCAATGTGGTGCTGTTCGAGGAGGCGTTGGCGGAATTGTCCGGCGTGCCGATCGACCGCGTCACCAGCTATATCCACGACCGAAATATTTCCGGTCTCAGTGCGCTCTACCGCAAGGCCGGGCTGCCGGATACGGCTTATCCGGCGTTCCGCGCAGCGATCGCGGCCATGCGCGAGGGCGCGCTCATCGGCGAGCGGGGCGGGGCGGCGCGGCTCAAGCGACGTATGGTCGAGCGCGTGTTGAGTGCTTGCGAGGCCGAACGCGGCCGGGATCTGACGTCGCTGCTGGCGCTGCTGCGGCGGTTCGCGGTCGAGGCTGCGCGCGAGGAAGCGCGCATGTTCTGCGACGATCTGGTCGCCAACGATCATTCGATCGACGCCGGCCGGCTCATCGACGAGACGCGGCTGGTGGCGTAACAACGAAAATGCCCCGCGAAGGCGGGACATCCAATACTCGCAGAATGTCGGATTAGCCCGCGTTTATTCCGGCGCGATCGGCGGGCCCTTGATCTGTGCGAGCACGTCCGGCCGGCCGCGGTTCTCGTGCATGAGAAACTCGTCGGTCACCGCGCGCAATCGCTCGGTCAGCGTGGCGGCCAGTTCCTTGGCATCGGAGCGGGAATATTCGCGGTGGATCGCGCGCACCGCATCGACATGCTGATCCACCAGTTTGACCGGAATGCGGGTCACGTCGGGCGTGTGCTCGATCAGCCGGCACAGGCTGTCGGCGGCCAACGCGACCAGGGGAAATCCGAAGGTCGCGGCTTCGCCCTTGATGTCATGGGCGGCGTGATAGATGGCGTCCTTGCTCGCCGCGGTGAAGCCGTTGGCGGCGATGCTGCGACGGGCCTGGTCCAGCCGCTCGCATTCGGAGTCCATCCAGGATGAGAATTCCGTCGACAGGTCGGCCAGCGCCTTTTCCGCGCGCGCGACCGGATGATCCTCACCGGGCGGCAGCGGCTTGTCGCTGACCACCTTGCGCAGCTTGTTTTCCGGCTGAATGACCTCGTGGTCGCCGTAAGTAGCGACTGCCGCCGAATTTTTTTTAGGAGGGGTCATGGTGTGTTGCCTTGTCAGCCTTGGGAGCGGACTTTTTCGAATAAGGGTGCTTGCTTGATGATGTCGGCCTTGCCGCCTTTGCGGCGCTCGGTGCCGACATAATTCGGATTGACGTTACGGCGGCGATCGGGACCGAAATAGGTCTTGGTCTTGATGAACGGGCGCGGATTGGCGACCACGTTGACGATGCGCTGATAGAGGCCCTTGGCCGAGATCGGCTTGGCGAGGAATTCG
>Ga0209584_10000296_pt1 | contig 14859 bp, 14 predicted proteins | sample NGEPerD_FD_184507 | JGI IMG/M metagenome (GOLD analysis project Ga0209584, IMG submission 184507) | Arctic peat soil microbial communities from the Barrow Environmental Observatory site, Barrow, Alaska, USA - NGEE PermafrostAB12-D... | ecosystem: Environmental > Terrestrial > Soil > Wetlands >...
GCCGCTGCCTTCTTCGGAGTTTTCGCGTGCTCCGTTGGTTCGTGCGAGCCCGGGGGCTCGACGATTTCGTCCTGCGTGAGTTCTCCTCGTCTGGTTTGCCCCGGCCTGGCTTGCGGCGGCTGTGGGATCAGTGCACCGCGACGGTTTGGCCAGGTCAACGAGAGGTTCGGCGATTTCCGTTGGGCGGCATCACATTTGTGTTTCTGTCGCAGCCGGCCTGCACCGTTCCAGGCCGAACAGCGGGAATCGGTGGCTGGTCAGGACGATGCGCGGGAATGGGAGCTTTCACATCGCGGACTTGCCGCACCGAAATCCCGGGAGGAGTTGCCCGCGCCCGCTCGCGATCGACACATTGGTGAGCTGCCCGGGGCGGGGTCAGCACGGTGCGGGAAGACCGCGCGCCGGTCCGGCTAACCCGGTGGCTCGAGATCGATCGGTACGGTCCGCCCGGTGACGCCCGCCCGTTTGACAGCAAGCGTCACAGCCAGGGCGTGTAACGCCTCCAGACCACTGATCGAGGGGTCGCCGCCACCGGCGACCGCACGGGCGAAGGCCTTCAGCGTGGCCTCATAGGCATCGCGGTGCTCGGTGAAGATCTCCCGCAGCCCCGCGGAATCCTGCAGCGTGACCGATCCACCGGATCGGCACGCATGACATTGGTGGCGACCAGTGAGCCTTCGGTGCCGTGAACCTCCAGGCCGTTCCTGGCGTACGGCGTGGTCCAGCCGAGGTCGGTCAGGCTGAGCACATCCCCCGGCGCATCACCGGTGTACCGGACGACCGACATCGCCCGGTCCTCCGCGTCACCCTCCAGGCCTGGTGCCCACATTCCTTGCCCGACGGCGACGCGGAAGCATCCAGCGGCAGCCCGACCAGCTTGTTCACCACCGACGCGACGTGCGGCATCAGGTCGAGGATCGGTCCGCCGAGGTCGGCGTCGGTGAGCCGGTCGAGCAGGTTCTTCAGCACCTTCTGGTCGGCCAACTCCTGCACCCGCTTTGCGGTGGCCTCGAGTTCGGCACTGACATCAGGAAGGGTCATGCGAGGGACTCCTCTCGTTGCTCCGCGGCGGCGGTCGCCGCGGTTCCGTTCGTTTCCGCCAGCCCCGTTTCCCCCAGCCCGGTTTCCCATTGGGCGACGGCCATCCCGGTGATCCACGGGTACACGGCCTCATAGGCGAGCTTGGTTGCCTTCGGCTGGGTGGCGGACACCGCGCCAGCGACCGCCAGCCAGCTGCGCATTTCGTGATTTCCGTTCCCGGCCAACTCGATCTCCTCGTTCGGCATGTCGAGCACCTGCTCGAGATCACCGCTTTCCAGGACCTCGAGGAACCACCGGTCGAACTCCTCGTTGATGTCGCCGACCCGAGGATTGCCGATCCAGTGAGACAAGCCGCCCGCGCCGACCACGGCGACCCGCTCCAGCCCGTCGTAGGACCTGATCGCGTCACCCAGTGCCTTGCCGAATTCGTAGGCCCGCCGCGCCGGCACCAGCGGCGGTACCGCACAGTTCTGCACGATCGGTACCAGCGGGAGCTTCATGTCGTTGTCCAGCTCGAAGTACACGGTCATGATTCCGTGATCCAATTCGAGCAGATGCGAGAACGCCGGGTCGAAGCCGTGATCCAGGGTGTACTGCGCGATGTGGTTGGCCAGGCCGGGATGCCCAGGAATCCACACCTTGTCGATCGGCAGCCACTCCTCCGTCGGTCCCCAGTTCTTCTCCCCCAGCCCTTCGCCACCGACATCGTCGCCCAGGGCAACGAGGAACTGGCCAGGTACGTGGACGACGCACCAGAGCGGTTGCTGGGGTTGGGGTCGGTGCCGCTGGGTTGGCCGGGCGCCGCGCAGGAAGCGCGCCGGGCACTGGACGATCTCGGGTTGGACGGCATCGCGATCGGCGGCCGCGGCGGCGGCCGCGATCTCGACGACCCGGTGAACGACGACCTGTGGGCGCTGCTGTCCGAACGCGGCACCTTTGTCTTCCTGCACCCGAGCGGGGTTCCGGATCCGCAGCGGCAGCGGGACTTCTGGCTCCCGCAGCTGGTCGGCTACCCGATGGAGACGGCACTATCCGTGGCTCGCCTGGTCTTCGGCCGGGTACTCGAGCGCTACCCGCTCAACCTGTGCCTCGCGCGCGGTGGCGGTTGCCTTCCTTCATTGCGTGGCCGGCTCGACATGGGTTGGGAACGCAAGGATGTCGCCCGGACGACCGCCGTGCCGCCGAGCCGCCGAGCGAGTTCACCGACCAGCTGTACTACGACACCGCGGTGTTCAACCCGACCTTGCTCCGCCGACTGGTCGAGGACGTCGGTGCCGAGCACGTGATGCTCGGTACCGATCATCCCTTCGAACTCGGCGACCGGACGCCGCTGGACACGGTGGCCGCCCTCGACCTGGACAGCGCCGCCAGCAGGGCAATCCTGTGGGACAACGCGGCGCGACTGCTCGGTCTGCCGGTGTCCCGCTAGCGCATCAGCACGTAGCCGGTGAAGGCTCCCGCCGCGATTCCGGCCGCCGGCGCGGGGGTCGACACCTGGACGGGCAATGCACTTCCGTCGGTTGCTACGTTGCCCAGCTCGCCGTCGGCGCCGTAGCCCCAGTCCCACACCGACCCGTCGGCCCGCAGCGCGTAGCCGGACCACCCGCCGGCCGCGATGTCTGTCACCGACGACAAACCCGACACCTCGACCGGCACCACGCTTGTCGTGGTGCTGCCGTTCCCCAACTGGCCGTCGTTGCCGAATCCCCAGGCACGCACCGTTCCGTCGGAACGCAGGGCGTAGCCGGTGTAGGCCCCGCCGGCGACGGCCGTGGCATTCGTCAGCCCAGAGACCTGCACCGGTGAGGTGCTACTGGAGGTGGTGTTGTTGCCCATCTCGCCCTCCGATCCGTTGCCCCAGGCCCAGACCGTGCCGTCGCGCCGCAGCGCATAGCCCGTCCAGCCACCGCCGGCCACCGCCGTGACGTTGCTCAGCCCCGAGACCTGCACGGGCACCAGCTTCTTCGCCGAACTTCCGTTGCCCAACTGGCCGTTGTTGCCGTATCCCCACGCCCAGACCGTTCCGTCGGCCTTCAGCGCATAGCCGGTGTCGAAACCGGCGGCCACGGCGGTGACGTTCGTCAGCCCCGAGACCTGAACCGGCACCGCGCTGTTGGCCGTGCCGTTGTTCCCGAGCGCCCCGTTGAACCCGTACCCCCACGCCCAGACCGTGCCGTCCCTGCGCAACGCGTAGCCGACGTCGAATCCGGCGGCCACGGCGGTGACGTCGGTGAGCCCCGAGACCTGAACCGGCGCTGTGGAGTTGTCGGTGTGACCGTTGCCCAGGGCGCCCTGCCCGCCGGCACCCCAGGCCACCACGGTGCCGTCCCCGCGCAGCGCGTAACTCGTCCGGCCACCGCCCGCGACGTCGGTCGCCGTTGCCGTGCCTGTCGATTGCACGGGCACGGCGCTGCCGGCGATGACGCCGGCCAGCTCTCCTTGATAGCCGGCACCCCAGGACCACACGCCGACCGCGGCAGGCGCCGGCGCCCGTGTGGTGCCGATCGCCGTTGCCGCCGGCGCGTAGTTTCCGGCTCCGTCGTGGGCGAACACCGCGTACGAGTAAGTGGTGGAAGCCGCCAGCTGGGAGTCGGTGACTTCGCTGGCACCGGCGGGTGTATCGGCGACGAGGTCACCGCTGGTGATCGACGCCGGAGCGGTGGTCCCCGCCGCTCGCCGGATCAGCAAGCCGGTCAGATCGGAGTCGGACGGATTGTTCCAGCGCAGGACCAGGCTGCTGACGGTCGCGGTCGACGCGTCGATGTCCAGTGCGGTCGCCGGGCCGGGTGGCGTCCGGTCGACCGGCGGGGTCGGCGGTGTGCTCGGCGGGGTCGGTGTGGTGCCAGGGCCGGGATTGTTCGCGGACGCGGCGAACGTATAGCCGGTCACGTCGAGGATCAGCTGGACGGTGCCGGCGGACCCGTTGAACAGCTTGATCTTTCCGGCTGCCGCGGGGTTCACGGCGGCCGAGCCGACCGGCACGATCACCGTGTTGGCGATGATCTGCCCACCGGCGAAGTTCAGGTTGGACGTGCCGGGCCGGGCGATGCCCGATTGCCACGCCGAGAGGTAGCCGCCGGTCTGCGGGGACACGACGGTGATCGTGCCGACGACCGCCGCGACCCCGTCGGCGGGAATGCCTCCTCTGCCGGCAACCTGCAGCTCAACGCTTCCGCCGGCCGGAATCGCACCGGGGATCTGCAGTCCGGTGCGGGAATCGGCGATCCGTGCCGGCGGCACCGTCGCCACCGCGCCGGTGACCACCGGGTCACCCGCCAGCGTGTACGCCGTCACATCGACGATCAACTGGACGGCTGCCGACGCACCGTTGAAGAGCTGAACACTGCCGTCCGCGCCGACCGGCACGATGACCGTGTTACTGATGCTCCGCCCGGACTGGAAGTTCAGTACCGAGGTGTTCGTGCGCGGGATCCCGGACGGCCACACCGTGAGATAGCCGGCGGCGGCAGGATCGGCGGCGATGAGGGTCAGCACGGCGGCGCCCACGCCGACCGACGGCACTGCGCCCTTCCCGGTCACCTGCACGCTGACGGTGCCGCCGGGCGGGACCGCCCCCGGGATTTGCAGGCCGCTTCGGGAGTCGGCCAACCGCGCCGGCGGGACCGGAACCAGTGCGCCGGCGGTCGACGCGTCACCATCGGGGATGTAGCCGGTCACGTCCACGATGACGTGCATCGTTCCGGGTGAGCCGTTGAACAACTGAATGGCGCCGTCCTGTCCGACCGGAACCACAACGGTGACCGAGATGTCTTGTCCGGCTTGAAAGTTCATCACCGACGTGTTGGTCTGCGGCATCTTCGACGGCCAGATCGTCAGGTAACCTGCTGCCTGTGGCTGCGTTGCGGTGACCGTGGCCGCGATGGCGGCAACCCCGGAACCAGGGACCTTGCCCTTGCCCGCCACCTGTACTGTCGCTACCGCCGCGGCGGCGAGCGGGCCCTGGATCTGCAGCCCCACCCGGGAATCGGCGATGCGGTCCGGCGGCCCCGTGATCACGGTCCCCGGCTCGAGGGTGGCCGCGAAGGCGATACCCGAGCCCGCGGTCGCCGTGAGCGTCACGACGGCAGCGCCAGCGACAGTCACGGCGAGCGCCAGCGTCATGCACCTGTGAAATGCGTCGATCCATCGATGCCACATCGAAACCCCCTAGGACGACGAGCGTCGATGTGCCCTTCCGGCATGGGATCCCTTGCGAGAGAAGTCGTGCCTGGGCGCCGTCTCGCCGTCCTCATCTCAACGTAGGTGATCGCCCGCCGCCGCCGAAACGGCCGAAATTCCCCGAATTGCGGGACCTTTCGTCCCTATGTGATCAGCAGCATCGCCCGGAAGACGGTGCCCGGCCGCCCGACGCAGGCCCGATGCACTCGATCAGGGACGTCGAGCCGGCGCGTACAGCCAGGCCTGCAGGAGCCGGGCCGCCCGCGGCATCACCAGCCAGGTGGCGATCGCTGTCACCGGAACGGACACCAGCACGACGCGCAGCGGCAACGGCCAGCCCACGAGTTCCCAGCCGTACATCAGCGACAGGGTGAGGTTCAACAGGTAGAACACCGTGGCCGAAACCAGGAACATCTTCCATTTGGGTGGAGCCGGCGCGGTGCGGCCGGGCAGCGAGAACCAGGTCTCCAGGCCGCTGACCCGATGCATGTCGGTGGCCACCACCAGGTGCTCACCCTCGGCGAGCAGCGTCCGGCGTTGCGCGGAGTCCTCCCAGTCCTGCAGGTGCTGGGCGCTGTCGAAGCGGAAACCACGTGCCAGGGTTCGCCGACATTGTTGGGACGCAGCCGTCCGGCACCCAGGAACCCCGGGAAGTTCGCCGCGACGGCGGTGAGCTCGTCGCTCCAATCCTCGAAGTCCGCCTCGCGACCGGCAGCGACCCGGCGCGCCACCGTCACCGTGACCGGTTCTGCATCCGACGCCCGGGACTCCCCACGCGCCGACACGTCAGCAGACCTCGGGCTCCCAGTTGCGCTGCTCGAGCGAATCGCGGATGTGCATCAGGAACAGCGATGCGGTGGACCCGTCGAACGCGCGATGGTCGTAGACCAGTCCGATGATCCCGGTCGGGTGGATGGCGATGGCATCGCCCACCGCCACCGGGCGCCGCTTCACCCCGTCGGTGCACAGGATGGCCACGTTGGGCTGGTTGATGATCGGCGACGACGCATAGCTGGCGAACGTTCCGGGGTTGGTGACGGGTGAAGGTCGAGCCCTTCATGTCCTCCGAGCCCAAGCTACTCACCCCGAGTTCCTGGCCAACGCGGGCCTGCAGGTCCTCGAGACCATTGATGACCAGCGGGTCATTTCCGCCGTGCCGGGTTTCGGTCAGGATCGGTTCGCCTATCATTTCCATCCTGCGGTAGGGACACGGGTGATCTCGCTGGCCGAGTCAAGCACCGGCCACGGCGGCGTCGGGCCTGCTGGCGGCGGTTTCCTGCTCAGTGGGAGTGCCGCCGGAGTTCCCGCGGCGCGCAGGTCAGCGGGCGATCACAGCGGCGACGTCCAGTGGCGCATCGCTGGTGCTGTACCACTCGTAAACGCCATCCGGACGGATTCGCCGCTCGATCAATCCCGACCACCGCAGGTAGGCGATGTGCGCCAGGGTCTCGTTGATCGCGAGCTGTCGCTGGTGTGCGAGCAGCGCGCCGGCGACGAGCCGATCGGTCAGCGCCCCCACCGTGCACGGTCCGTCCTGGATCGCCCGGCGGATCCGGTCCAGCCTGCGGACCTTGTTCCGCATGATCGCCTGGATGCGGCTGACCGCATCGCCGAACGGCCGGCCGTGCCCGGGATAGACCAGCTCCGGGCGACGATCCCTGATCAGTTCCAGCGAGTGTAGGTAACTGCGCATCGGGTCGGCGTCGAAACCACGCTCGAAGGTCACCGGCGGGGTGACGCCGGGCAGCAGATGATCACCCGAGAGCAGCAGCGCTCTGCTGGGTGAGTACAGGCAGACGTGGCCCAGGGAATGCCCCGGGGTGTGGATGACTTCCCAACTGTCGCCACCGATCTCAAGCTGCTCCTCGCCGCGCAGCCGGGTGGAGGCTTCCACCACCGAGTGCAGGTAGGGCATCCAGCGGGTGAGATGATCGGCCAGGTCGCCGCGTTCGTCCTCCGGAATGCCATGGTCGGCGTAGGTGTCCCGGCGTCGGGCCCGCGCGGTGTCCGGGTGCCGGTACTTCTCGCAGTCCAGGTCCGTCATGGCATGCATGGACAGGTCGGCTCCGGTCAGCTCCATGACCCGGCCGGCCAACCCGTAGTGATCGATATGCGCGTGCGTGACGATGACCCTGGACACGTCAGCCAGCGCGTACCCGGCCCCCTCCAGCCCGGCCTCCATGGACGCAAGTCCGCCGTCCGGAAGGTCCGGGCGCCATACCCCGCAATCGACGACGGTCACCTTGTCGCCGTCCGCCAGGACGTACATGTTCACGCTCTCGATCGCGTTGACACCGATCGGCAACGCCACTCGGGTCACGCCCGGGATGGCATCTGATTCGATCGGGTGCGCGGCGCTCATCCGTGCATGCGTTCCAGAAGCGTGAACCAGACCTTGATCTCGACCTGATACGTGGTGGACGACTCGCCGACCACCCCGGCGATGCGCTGCACCTCGAACGAGGTGATGCCCTCGACGGAGAGCCGGGCACGGTCCAGCGCCTCCGACACCGCGTCCTGGATCGTCTCGCCACTGCCGTTGAGATCTATCGCCTTCTGCACGCTCACGTCCACCATCATCGTCGCGTGGTCGACACCGGCGGGAGATGGGTCCGGAGTTCCCGCTCGTCGGAAGTCGCTTGTCCCGGGCCGGCGTGGGTCCGAACGGCCATGGTCCCACCCAGCGGCAATGACGGAGGGATTCCACCCGGCTGTGCCTACCATTTTCGACAACCCAGGAAGCGGGCCGACATTCGCCTACCCTTTACCCGACCATCCTGTACCCGACCACCCTGTACCGACCGGTCCGCGTTGAGCAGATCCACCTCCGGCCGTCCGAACCGGATCGCTCTCGCAACAACCTCCAGTGGGAGGGCCCATGGAGGAACGCTACAGGCGCCCGCAGGCGCCCGCGCCGGTCCGCTGATCGCGAGCGACCCGCGGCTCGATGTCGAGTCGCACGATCTGGCGTCCGGCGTCACCCTCGTGCTGCTCCGCGGAGCCGTCGACGCCGACACCGCGCCCTATCTCGAGGAGTGCCTGGCCGGTCCGATCGGTCGTCGCCCGAGCGGATCCGTCCAGATCCTGCTGAACATGGCGGGTGTCACCTTCCTGGACCGGGCGGGGCTGGAGGCATTGCTGCGCGTCCAGGAAGCGATCGCCGACGCCGACGGTGCGATGGAGTTGCTGGCGCTGTCCCCGTCGATCGTTCGATTGCTGCACGAAGCTGAGCTGGACGGCGAGTCCTGGATGCAGCCGGACGGTGATGGATCCTGACCGACCTTGACGGCTGATAGTTCGCCGGAGGAACCACCGCGTGCGCACCGGAACTGACCGCTTGCCCGCGCGGGAACCCGCTGCTGGCCGCCCCACAGCAGCGCGAACACCATCATGGAGAACTGGGGGCCCATGTGGCCGAAGAATCCGAGCCGGGTGCCTGGGCGTTTCCAGACCGTTCGAACCTGACCGGCGATCTGCCGGGCCGAGACCGCCGCCGCGGGCTGCCAGCTCTGCCCGGGACCGTTGCGGACGACGGCCAGCACCAGCACGGCGACCAGCGCACTGCCCGCCGCCGCTGTGCCGAACGCGACCGACCAGCCGGCGCCGTGCAGCAGCAGGGCGAACGGCACCGCGGACAGGATCTGCCCGAGCTGGCCGAGGATGGTGGAGCCCTGGGCGATCAGCGGTACGCGGCGCGGCGGGAACCAGCGCGGGATCAGGGCCAGCACCGCGGAGAACACGAGGGCGTCACCCATGCCCACCAGAACCCTGGCCGGAACGGCGGCAGGCAGCGCCGAAGTGAACGCCAGCAGCAGTTGGCCGGCGGTCAGCAGTACGCCGCTGATCACCAGCATCACCCGCGCGCCGTATCGGTCGACGAGCAGGCCGGCCGGGATGAGCGCAATGACATAGACCGTGACCTGGATGAAGACGAAGGCGGACAGCGCCCCGGGTTGACCTCGAACCTCTGGGCGGCGTCCAGCCCGGCAACGCCGAGCGAAGTCCGCCGCAACACGGTGAGTACATAGGCGATGACGCCGACGCCCAACACCGACCAGGCCAGTCCGGGTCGCGCCATCGGCGCGTCCTCGGTCGCTGTCAAAAGTTTCGTTCCTCCCGATCGGTGAGGTGCTCCGTATGGCAACAGCATGGCAAATACTGGCCCTACTTTGCCAGATGTTGCTAGGATCTGGGAGATCAGTCACAAGGCGGCAACCGCCGCGGGCCGTGATCGGTGCGGTGGTGATCGACCCGGTAGTGATCGGTGCGGTGGTGATCGACCCCGGTAGTGACCGGTGCGGTGGTGATCGATGCGGTGGTGATCGATGCGGTGGTGATCGATGCGGAACGACCGGACGGAGGCGCGGGACCGGGATGGTGACCCTGCACGACGTCGCACGCGAAGCCGACGTGGCCGTGTCGACCGTCTCCCGGGCGCTGTCCAACCCCGACCGGGTCAGCCGATCCACCCGTGATCACGTCCTGCTGGTCGCCCGAAAGCTGGGCTACCAGCCGCCGCGGTCGGGCGTACGGACCCAGATGCTGGCGATGCTGGTGCACGACGTCACCAACCCGTACAACTTCGGGCTGATCCGCGGGGCCGAGGCACAGGCCAGGGCGGCGGGCTACACGCTGATGGTCGGCGACTCCCAGCAGAGTCCGGAACTCGAGTCGGCGCACGCCGACCGGCTGCTGTCCAGCGTGGACGGCCTGGTGCTGTCCGGGAGCCGTCTTCCGGAGCAGCGGCTGCGCGAGCTCGCCGACCAGCGACGCCTGGTGCTGTTCAACCGGGAGGCGAGCGGGCTGCCGAGCGTCGTGATGGATTCCGTCGGCGGCAGCCGGCAGATCATCGACCACCTGGTCGCACTCGGACACCGCCGGATCGGGTATCTGGCCGGGCCGCTGGAATCGTGGACCGACGACGAGCGATGGCGGGCGCTGTCCGCCGCAGCCGATGACTTGGGCATCGAGATCGTCAGGCACGGACCGTTTCTGCCCACTCTGGACCAGGGCTTCGCAGCGGCCGACGTCGGGCTCGGCAGCGGGGTGAGCGCCATGATCGCCTTCAACGACCTGCTCGCGATCGGAGCGCTGCAGCGGCTGGAACGCCGCGGTGTCGATGTGCCCGGCGAGATGAGCGTCGTCGGGTACGACGACATCTTCGGCTCCGACTTCTGCCACCCGCCGCTGACCACGGTGACGGGACCGGTGGAGGATGCGGGTCGGACGCTGATCGATCTCCTGCTGGGAATCGCGAACCGGCCGAACCCACAGATCACCCTGCCGACCCAGTTGCGGATCCGGGATTCCACCGGCCCACGTCGGACCGGATGATGATGATCTTGTCGATGGAGGCGTGATGGCTGCCCCGATAAATGCGTTCAAGGAACGGCTCCGCGATCAGCAGATCGGGCTGTTCGCCACGCTGAACAGCCCGGCGCTGGCCGAACTCCTCGCCGGCTGCGGGTTCGATTGGATCCTCATCGACACCGAACATTCGCCTGGCGAGATGGCCGATGTCGTGGCCCAGCTGAACGCCCTGCAAGGGCATGACGTCAGCGTGATCGTCCGCCCGGCGTGGTCGGACATGGTGCTGATCAAGCGTTTGCTCGACGCCGGGGCGCAGACCCTGCTGATCCCCAACGTCCAGACGGCGCAGGAGGCGGCCACCGCGGTGAGCTACGCCAGGTATCCGCCGGCCGGGGTGCGCGGGGTGTCGAGCGGTTCGAGGGCCGCGCAGTACGGGCAGAGCGCGGACTACCTGCGCACCGCGGACGAGCAGATCTGCATCCTGGTCCAGATCGAGACCCCGCTCGCTGTGCGCAATCTCGAGTCCATTGCGGCGGTACCTGGGGTGGACGGGCTGTTCATCGGACCCAACGACCTTGCCGCCTCCATGGGCTACCTGGGCGATGCCCAGCACCCGGCCGTCCAGGCCGCCGTCGATGACGCGCTCGACCGGATGCTGGCGCTGGACATCGTCACCGGCTACCTCACGACCAACGAGACGGAGGCCCGGCGGCGGACCGCGCAGGGCGTGCACGTGATGGGCGTGGCGACCGACACCTCGATCATCAACCGGGGGGCGGCGGCCACCCTGGACTCCCTCCGCCGCGCGGCGTCACCGCGCTGATCGATCACATCCACCGAGCCGGGCCAGGAGAACTGCATGTCGACGCCCCGACGTCGCCCGAAAGGCGTTCACACGGTGAGCGCTGCGTCGGTTGCCGCGTCGGTTGCTGCGTCGAAATCTTCGTCGACCGAGCCGTCCGACGCCGGACCGCGCGGCGGCCTGAATCGCGGATTGGCGCTGCTGGTCGCCGGGGCCTTCTTCATGGAGATCCTCGACGGCACGGTGATCGCACCTGCGGCACCGGCCATCGCGGCCGACCTCGGAGTGCCCGCCGTCGACATCAACGTGGCGATCACCGCGTACCTGCTCACCCTGGCCGTACTGATTCCGATCAGCGGGTGGATGGCCGATCGCTTCGGTGCGCGCCGCGTCTTCATGGCGGCGATCGCGATTTTCACCCTGGCCTCCGCCGGCTGCGCACTGGCCACCAGCCTGCCGATGCTGACCTCTACCCGGATCCTGCAGGGCGTGGGCGGCGCGATGATGGTGCCGGTCGGGCGGCTCGTCGTGCTCCGGACCACCGCCAAGGCCGAGCTGATCAAGGCGATCGCGTTTCTCACCTGGCCGGCGCTCATCGCGCCGGTCATCGCTCCGGCCGTCGGAGGCGTGCTGAGCACCTATGCGTCCTGGCGCTGGATCTTCGTCATCAACCTGCCATTGGGTATCGCGGGCCTTTTCCTCGCGACCCGACTGGTGCCCGACGTCCGCGCGGAGGGCAAACCCCGGCTGGACTGGCGTGGGTTCGCGCTGACGGCGTTCGGGATCAGCGCCCTGCTGGTCGGCATGGAGAACATCGGCATGGGGCCATCCAACTGGTCCGTGGTGGCGACCGGCCTGGCGCTGGCGGCGGTGTTCCTGTCCACCGCGGTGGTGTACCTGCTGCGTGCCTCCCGGCCGTTGCTGGACCTGCGCATCCTGCGCATCGCCAGTTTCCGGGTGACGGCAGGCGGCGGCTCGCTGTACCGGTTGGTGATCAGCGCGATCCCGTTCCTGCTGCCGCTGTTCTTCCAGGAGGGATTCGGTTGGTCCAGCGCGCAGGCCGGCGTGGTGATCATCGCTTTGTTCGCCGGGAACGTCGCCATCAAACCGGCGACGACGCCGCTGATGCGCCGGTTCGGGATCCGCCCGGTGCTGCTGATTGCGGTCGCTGCGTCGTCGATCTGCCTGGCGATCATGGCTCTGCTGCAGGCGTCCACCCCGCTGCTCGTCATCCTGGCGGCGCTGGCGCTGTCCGGCATCTTCCGGTCCATCGGTTTCTCGGCCTACAACAGCGTCGCCTTCGCCGACGTGGAGCCGGCGCGGATGACGCAGGCCAACACCCTGCTGTCGACGGTGCAGGAACTGGCCGCGGGTCTTGGCGTCGCGGTCGGCGCGTTGTTGCTCCGGCTGGGTGACCCCGTTGCCGCGGCGTTGGGGCTGCCGGCGGGCGCGGATGCTCCGTTCCGCGTGGCGTTCGTGCTGCTCGCGCTGCTCATGCTGGTGCCGGGCGTCGAGGCGTTGCTGATGCCCCGATCCATCGGCAGTGGGGTCACCGGTAAGACGTGAGTCGTCGCGCGGGTGCCGCGCCGACTCGCGTGGCGAACCGGTCGAGCGCCGCGGCCGTGCAGCCATCGGAAACCCTCCCGCTCGCCGGGAATTGCTGCGCCAGTGGCGCGGTGAGCACCCCGACTTGCAGGACGTACACCGACCTGCCGGCGCAGCACCGCATGTGCACAGGCGCCCCGAGCGGCCGGACATCACCCGGTGACCGGCGATCATCCGCGTGGAGAGGTTCTCGATGAAGTTCGTGGGAAGAGCCCACGGTCCCCATACCATCATCTGCCGGCCGTTCGACGACGATTTGGTGGCCGACGTCGCCGAGGCCACCGAGGTCTATGCCGACGTTGCGGAATTCATCTCAGCCGCGGCCGGGCTGGCCGCCGGTACCCGATCACGCGCCGAGAACGCCGAGGTGCCAGCGGTTCGCCCGTCCGCCAGGGGTGCTGTGCGACGGACTGAACTACCGGCTGCACGCCGCGGAGGCGGGCCTTCCGATCCCGGAGTATCCCGCCTTTTCGGACGGTGGACGCCGTCGCTGGTCGCCGGCGACATCCCGGTTCCGGTGCCCTATGGCGAGCCCGGCCTGGACTGGGAGGTGGAACTCGCCGTCGTCGTCGGTCGACCGCTGCACCGGGTCGACGCGGCCGCTGCGCTGGGCGGCGTCTTCGGGTACGCCGCGTTCAACGATCTGTCCGCGCGGGAGCACCAGATGCATTCGCGGCTGTGGACTCTCGGCAAGAATGCCGATCGGAGCGGCCCCAACTCACCGATCGTCACCGCCGATGAGGTCGGCGACCCCGCCGACGGGCTCCGCCTGGTGTCCAGGGTCAACGGCGAGGTGGTGCAGGACGGGAACACCGGTGACATGATCTTTCCGGTCGGCGACATCCTGGCGTACGTCAGCGAGGTCCTCACCCTGGCTCCCGGTGACGTCATCTGCACCGGGACGCCGGCGGGAGTCGGCTTCAAACGCACGCCGCCGCGGTACCTCGGACCCGGAGACGTCGTCGAGGTGGAGATCGAGCGGGTCGGATTGGTCGGCAACCCGATCGTGGAGTCGGTATCTGTCTGAGGGGTTCCCTTCGGCAGTGCCATCGACTGCGACGGTCGCCAGTGCTTCTGCTCACCAGAAAGAGGTTCAGCTCTGCGCCGCCCGCGGTCAGACTCGGCGGGGATCAGTCCTGGGAGATCGGTACCGGGCGATCGGTACCGGGCGATCGGTACCGGGAGGCGGGATGACGGCGGTCAGTGACGCACCCACACCGTCGTCGTTCGACAGCGCTGGTTTCCGGACCGTCATCGGCACTGTGACCAGCGGCGTCATGGTGCTCACCTCGCGGGACGACGACGGCGACCACGGCATGACGATCAGTGCGGTCTCTCGCCGCCGCCGTGAACGTCGGGCACGCCCGGCCCGGGTCCGACGTCGCTCGCAGGTCGATTCCGGCCGCCGCCACAGTAGGCCCCGGCTACAGTTTTCGAATGGAGCGCTACGTCATCCGCGGGGGTGAATGGGGCTATCAACGGCTGCAGGTGCTGGCCCGGTGCTGGCATCCCACCACCTCGGCCCTGTTCGACCGGGTCGGGCTGGCACCGGGCATGCGCTGCCTGGATCTGGGATGCGGTGGCGGCGACATGAGCTTCGAGCTGGCTCGGCGGGTCGGACCCGACGGCTCGGTGGTGGGGATCGACATGGACGAGGTGAAGCTCGCGCTGGCCGCGGAGGCGGCCGTCAAACAGGGGCTGGAGAACCTCGAATTCCGGGCGATGAACGTCTACGAATGGGCCGAAGTCGGGTCGTACGACATCGTGTACTGCCGGTTCCTGTTGCAACACCTCAGCCGGCCGGTCGATGTGCTCAGAACAACGTGGCAGGCCGTGACGGTCGGCGGGGCGATCGTTGTCGAGGATGCCGATTTCGGGGGGTCGTTCTGCGACCCACCCAACCCCGGTTTCGCGTTCTGGGT